>Ga0209427_10003125_pt1 | contig 19468 bp, 17 predicted proteins | sample DeeMarSWOR136_30_FD_187465 | JGI IMG/M metagenome (GOLD analysis project Ga0209427, IMG submission 187465) | Marine sediment microbial communities from White Oak River estuary, North Carolina - WOR-1-36_30 (SPAdes) (version 2) | ecosystem: Environmental > Aquatic > Marine > Intertidal zone >...
GGTTTCTCCCACGCCAAGAGCTGGTTGGAAAGCTCTATAGCAACTTCCGAGGTCAGAGGGGGAGATTGTCCCATCCGCGGCTGGGATTCGGTGGCTGGTGTCGTGATGCTTTCAGGATACGCAGAAATTCCAAGGTTAGGTGTGACCATAAACAATGTGAAGATGCCTGCGAGTATGACGATGCCCATGCAAGAGACAGAGTTAACCCCATGAGCCTTCTGCCCCCAGGAGGGCGGAAGGCCGGAGCGATGGCATGTTGAAGGTCAAGCGAGTCTGGTGGATCCCAATGGCGATATGTATCATCTATGAGTCAACATCAGCTGGGGGTGCGAGAAATGGAGCCATTGGCAGAAATAGCTAAGCAACTCAAAGGGTTGAGGAGCGAGATTGCTGAGCTGCATAGACAACAAGGTGAGATATTAGCAGAATTACAGTCGGGAAAGCGTTTGCAGCATCCTGAGGATGGCGAAACAGTCCAGGAAGACGAAGCACAACTCGCAACACTTGAGATGTATTGTTCGAAGTGTCTTCAACTGAGGCTCGTTGTGGCGCCAAAACAGGTTGTGATGCCCGACGGTAGCGCGGCTATTCAGGGGCAGTGCGCGGTCTGTGGGACAACGGCTTTCAGAATGGCTTCGATGAGTGGGGTTCTGATAGACGAAGCAGCTTCCGCACGGCTACGTCGCCTACGGGACTAGGGGACACAGCATGAAGACCCATTTCCGCCAAGGCTCTCGCTAATCTTTAGCTAATCCACTCTAAATAAACTGGGCCCATATTGGGCACATAAGGTTTTGGGGAATAAAACGAAAAGGGGCAGATAACAGGGCCAGCCTCTTTTTCTATAATAAAGGAACATTTTTCTGTAGGATTGTTACGGAGGCTGGAAGCCCTAGCCTTTCGGCCGAGGTCCCTTAGCAACTTAAAACGGTCGACGTCTACCCCCGCCTGACCAACCGCCTCTCCCTCCACGGTTCGACCTGCCCCCCCCACCGCCACCATAGGGCCTGTTATCCCTTCCGCCTGCACGGGGAGGGCGTGCCTCACTGATATCCAGCGTGCGCCCTGCCAACTCCTTCATGTTCAGACCTTCGATGGCAGCTTGAGCTTCGGCTTTGTCTGACATCTCTACGAAGCCAAAGCCTTTGGATACGCCGCTGTACCTGTCCGTGATGATCCTGACTGCTGCAACTTGCCCAAATGGTTCAAAGGCTCGTCGCAACTCTTCTTCCGTGACTTCACGCGCTAGATTGCCGACATGGATATTCAAATTGCTCCCTTCTTCAGGCAAAAGCCCAACTGGCATATCAGTACGGACGAAACGATTAAACGATCTCTAAGAGATGGATATCAATAGTGAGGTCTTTCTCAGCCAGTGGGTGGTTGGCATCCAACGTCACGCTCGATTCGGAAACATCGATCACAGTTACTCGGAGTCCTGGATCATCCCCTTCACGTATTACTAGATCCAGACCAACCTCTGGTTGAAGGTTCTCTGGGAATCGGTCCCGGTCTAGCACAAATACCAGTTCATCACGGTATGGGCCGTATGCATTGTCCGCCGTGATCTTGATGGTTTTCGATTCGCCCGTAGTCATCCCGACCACAGCCTGTTCGAGTTCCGTGATAACCTGATCGTCGCCTATTGTGAACTGCAGAGGTTGATCCTCGACGGAAGCCTCAAATACTTCGCCATTGGTGAACTTACCTGTGTAGTGTACCCTGACGGTATCACCATGTTTTGCCTGCGCCATTGTTTGCTCCTTTCGCACCAAAACGGGACAGCAAAGCGAACGATGTCGTGCAACAAAACCATGGATCGTCATAGGGAGGAATTGGGCACCATTCCCACCTGCCCATATCCTCAGCCTAAGTCCTCAAAGCGATCTTGGTAGGATCAGCAGGTAACTGCTCTTCTCTGGTAGCTATCGCCTAGCCGTAGCGTAGCAGTCCGAGCAGTACACGGGTCGCCCGTTTCGGGGCTCGAACGGTACTTCGCAGTCTTTGCCGCAAGAGGCACAGACTGCTGGATGCATTTGCCTCCGCCGGTAGCCTCCGCCACCGTACCCACCATAGCGCTGTTGTCTTCTGGCTGCTCGGCAGTCAGGACAACGGCCAGGTTCATTGGTGAAGCCCTTGGCAGCGAAGAACTCCTGCTCGGATGCGCTGAAGATGAAATCTGCGCCGCAATCCAAACACTTTAGGGTTTTGTCCACGTAGTCCATGGATGTCCTCCTTTGTTTAACACCTGATTGGAGCTTGATCATCCATGGCCTGGGGAATGGTCGGGGAATCCAGCAGGTCGAGGAATACCAAACTTCTTATAACAGGTTACTGTGAACATAATATCAAACACAGTCGGGGTTTGTCAAGCTGACCAGTGTTGCGTTTCTTCTGCATCGTGGTTGGAACGATTTTTCTACATCGACTCCCTAACAGGGAGGACTATTTCCTTACTAAATGCGAAACTAATAGGCTATTCACATCTGCGCTAGGAACGTCTATGCTGAGCATCTGAGTGCCAGAGAGTTACCCAGGGTCGGGGGGTTGCTTGTACTGGCCATCCAACCATCAAGAACAGCTCTGGACGGTGGAGGACAGACATGGATGAACAGGAAGCTGGATACGAGACCCAAAGAAGCATAGCAGAGAGCGAATGTTCACACCACTGGCTAATCGAGCCCCCGAAAGGGCCGACAAGCATGGGCGTATGCAAGCTCTGCGGCGCTAGAAAAGAGTTCGACAACCAGTTGAAGTCAAGAGACTCGATTGCAGCGAGCCCACCAGGCCTAGAGGCAGCGATTCCGCAAGAGGAATGGGTAGAGGAAGAACTCTGAAGCACGTTCATTCCGTATGTGTGTCGTTGGCAATTCTTGGGATTCTTTGGCAGATCGTCACAAACCCTGGCGGGGAAGTTGTGTAAAGGAATCGGCGACCGGTTGGCAGCAGTATTGAAAGGAGCAGAAGTAGGATGCCTACAGTAAAGCTTAACGATATCGGTATCTACTATGAGACTTATGGGAGTGGTGAGCCCTTGGTGTTGATAATGGGCTTTACCGGCACCACCGAGGTGTGGGTCTGCCAGATTCCCGATCTCTCGCGGGAGTACCGCGTGATAGCCTTCGACAATAGGGGCTCTGGGCGGAGCGACAAACCGGACATACCCTATACCATGCCAATGCTCGCTCAGGATACGGCTGACCTTCTTGACGCACTGGGCATAGTTACATGCCATGTCTATGGGGTCTCCATGGGGGGCATGATCGCCCAAGAGTTTGCCATTCGCTGCCCGGAGAGAGTGATCAGCCTCGTCTTGGGGTGCACCTCCTGTGGGGGCGAGCACTTCATCCTGCCAGATGAAGAGACAATGGCGTTCCTCTTGGGCATGGAGCACAGGGGGCAGCTAACCCCGGAAGAGATGGTTAGGGAATCGCTTCCTTTCGCCTTCACCCAGGGGTTTATCGACAACAGTTCAGATATAGTTGAACAATACGTATTGATGCAAATGGAGCATTGGCCACCTCCTCACAGCTTCATGAGGCAGGTGGAAGCAATGATGACGCATGATACCTATGACCGACTGCCCCAGATTAAGGCTCCCACCTTGGTGGTCTCCGGGGGTGTGGACAGACAGGTTCCTGTCGAGAACGCCAGGGTACTCGCCTCCAGAATACCTGACGCGGAACTCGTCATTCTGCAAAACATAGGACATGCTTTCTTCATCGAGGCGGCAGAGCAAGCCAACGAGGTGATCCTCGATTTCCTGAGGCGGCACCCAATAGCAGCCCGACAGCCTGAAGCTCATCTGATTGGACGGTGACATACTCTACCTTTGCCGGGAGGGCGTTTTGCGCTGGTGCCGATATGATGGGAGGCAGCGCTGCTGATCGGTCTCTGGCAAACTTCCTGCGACTCTGGAATACGGTGTTTAATGCTATTGAGAACCTGAGTACGCCCGTAGTAGCTGCGATAGGTGGAGGGGCTAAAGGCGTAAGGTTTATGCCATCCCTTGGGAAGTCTTCTACTTGTTCTTGAAGATGGGCTTCCTCTTCTCCCTGAAGGCGGCCCCGGCCTCTGCGCTGTCCTCCATGCCCCTCAGGTTTTGCTCCAGTGCCTGTCCGAATATCCTGCCCAACTTGGGCTCCATGTAAGCTCCGCGCTTGATTATCTCCTTGAAGTTCCACACGGCGCGGGGCGCCAGGTACAGCATACGGTCTGCCCACTCCATGGCCTCATCCATGAGCCTGTCTGCAGGCACAACCCTGTTGTAAAAGCCTATCTCGTAGGCCCGCTGGGCAGAGACCCTCTGGTCGCCCCAGAGGACGAGCTCCAGGCAATGGCCAATGCTCATATGCAGAGTCAGGTCGCGCACCCAACTCGCTGGCATGTTCCTCATAGCTTCGGCTATACCGAACTCAGCGTGCTCGGCGGCGATGCGGATGTCGCAGTCATGGGCGATCAAAGCACCGCCTGCAATGCAATGGCCATTAATGGCGGCGATTGTCGGTTTCCAGACATCCTCCGGGCCGAAGGCGGGGATCCTGAAAGGTCCCGGCCTCTGTACTTTGGGGGGTGTCAACAGGTCAGCCCCAGCACAGAACGCCTTGTCACCGGCTCCGGTTATGATCGCGACGCGGGACTCCTCATCAGCCTGATACGCCTGCCAGGTCTCCTCAAGATCGTACATCATATCGAGGGTGAGGGCATTCCTTTTGTCAGGGCGGTTGAGAGTGATGATCCAGATCTTTCCGTCTTCCTTTTTATCGACGATTAGCTCTTGAGGCTCTTCAGTTGCCATTAAGAATCTCCCTCCAAATATGGATATATGGTTCTACCCAGCACCGGAGTTTCTAGCCCTATTGAAACGTACATAATCCCGGGCTCAGGAGCTCGGTCTAAAATGGTCGATGTCCAGAAGGCTCCCCTCGCGCTCGTCCTTGAAAACCGGCTCAAAGCGCATCCCTATTCTGACCTTATCGGGATCGACCTCGCCCAAGATGCCGTAGATACCGGTATCGGCGCCATCGAGCTTGATGACCCCGTAGATGATGGGCGGTTCCTTGGGCTGATAGGGCTCCTTGTATCGGACTACGGTATGGGTTTCCAGGGTTCCCTTGCCACTGAGTTCAACCCATTTACTCATCTTGACAAAGCATGTGGGGCAGTGTGACCTCGGGGGTACGTAGACCTTATTGCAGCTCGGGCACTTGATCCCCAATATTTTCTTATTGTCCCTGATCTCAAGCAGGAACTTGGTTCCTGTAGCTCCTACAGTAACTTGGAAATTTGATATTGAGTCTGCCTCAGCTACCACAGGCTTAACAGCTTTGTCGGTCATGCGATCACCTCTAGTTCTTGATTATTCTTCTACGGGTTTCCAGTGAAGTATGTCGTCGAAGGCCCCGATACGCTCCTCGGGTGGCCTCCATACTGCCTCCAGGAGCAGACCGGGCTTCAGCTTCTCCAGATCTGTCTCCGAGCACCAGCCATCCAGCCTGGCTCCTCCCTCAAGCTCCACGGCGACTATGGGTTTATCCCAAATCTTGGCCTCCCCTGTCCTGCGGTCATAAAAGGGATAGCCAAGCTTGAATGCTGCGACCAGCTTACCCCGCTGGCCCTGGTCAACCCACTCCGTTGCCTCTACATAGCACTCTGGGCACACTGTGCGAGCCGGCACCATCGCCCGGCCGCACTTGGGGCACTTGTTAGCCAGGATCCTGCCCTGCTTGAATCCTTCTATGACCGCGCTTTGATAGCCAAGCGCGTGCCAATAATGTGCAGTACGTGGGTATTGGTACAGCAATAACTCTGGCTCCTGCTTCTGCTCTTCTGTGGTCACAATCGCCTCCTGTTTGATCTCTGCATTCGACCTTGGCTAATATGATTTCCTGAGCAGGATTATCACATTCTCGCCCTGCCCTCCATAGCCGGTAGCCAGCGCCCTATTGACGGTGTGGGGCACCTGGTGCTCTCCGGCATCGCCCCGGATCTGTAGCGCCGCCTCGATTATCCTGATCACCGGGGTTGCCCCGATGGGGTTGGTGGCGGTAACACCGCCCGAGGGATTGAACGGGATCTCCTTATCTATCCCAACCTTCCCCTCCTCCATCAATTTCCACGCGGTCCAGTCCTCGCAGACGCCAACCTCTTCCATCCACCTTAGCTCGGCTGGCGACGCCGGTTCATATATCTCAAAGGCCTGAATATCCTTGAGTGGGTTTGTTATTCCGCACCTCTTGTACACCGTTTGGCAGCCATAGCGAAGGGTGGATAAGGTAGGGTCCTCTGCCATGGTGAAAGCGCCTCCGACATGGACACAGAACCAGTCCTCAACCCACACCGGCTTCTTGGTGACCTTTTTTGCCTGCTTCTCAGGAGACACTATGAAGACCCCTGCACCGCAGGTAGAGGGGCACATATGGAGGAACCTTATGGGCCACACCAGGACTGCCGATTCCATCACCTTCTCCAAGGTGAGCCCCAGCTTGAGCTGGGCGTAGGGGTTCTTCATGGCGCATTGGTCCTGCTTGACCCGGGTAATACCGAAGTGTTCCTCGGTGCAGCCTGAGTTATGGATATAGGCAAAAGCCCTTCTGGCGAAATTGGTGATGGGGGAAAAGGGAATCTGCGACTGCCAGTACTCGCTGAGCCCCCCGCCCCCGCGGCCGAAAGCGCCCTTGCCCTCGTCCATCTTCTGCCAGCTTACGCATAGCACATTCTTAAACATCCCTGAAGCTGCATAGCTGAAGGCAGCGCCAGCAGCAACGCCTCCGGAGGTGCCCGCATTCTGAATCTTGAATCCTGGTTTGCCTACACCTCCAAACTCAGGCACGACCCACAGGTCGGGAAGATACTGTCCATCGGCCATCTCGAAACTTGTGAGCACCACAAAATCGATATCTTTCATGGTCAGCTGGGCATCCTCAAGGGCAGCCTCAACCGCCTCGGTTACCAGTTCCGGCGTGTTAACATCCGTTCTCTTGCTCTTATGGTGGGTTTGCCCCACCCCTGTTATTGCTATCCTCTCTGCCACAGGTTCCTCCTATTTCTCCAAAGTTATGACGCAGTGTAGCTGGCCTGCAGGCCCCTCTACACCGTGGGCGAGAGCCTTCTTGGCGCCGGACACTTGCCTGCCGCCTGCCTCTCCACGAAGCTGAAGCACGCACTCAGCGACCCGCTGTATTCCAGCAACGCACAGTGGGACACCGGAGAGTAGACCGCCGGAAGGGTTCACCGGCAACTCGCCGCCCATCGAGGTCGTTCCTTTATCGATGAGCTTACCACCTTCGCCTTTGCCGCAGAAGCCCAGGCCCTCGCTCCATAGAAGTTCCTGATACGCGCAGTGCTCAGAGACCTCGGCCAGATCCAGCTCTTTTACTGGATCCTTTATTCCTGCCATTTTGTAGGCCATCTGCGCTGCCGAAACCAGAGCATCGCAATCGGCCAAGTCCCTGTATCCAAGCTCATGGTGGTCGTAGCACATACCCATGCCGGTGATCCACACTGGCTTGTCGGTGATCTTCTTGGCTTTGTCCTCAGATGCCAGGATCATGGCAACGGCGCCATCCACAGGGTTTGGCTTTATTTCCAGAGCCCTCAGCGGGTCTGCTACCATCTCCGAGTTGAGCACATCCTCGATGGTGATGCCGTTGGCGTACATCACCAAAGGGTTGTTCCTGCCGTTCGTGCGATTCTTCACCACCACCTTGGCGCACTGCTCCGGCGTTATGCCATACTTATGCTGATACCGCATCGCTTGCATACCGGCAGCGGCCACGAAATCGAGGCCTATCTTTCGCCCATAGACGTGGTCCATGCCTAGATTCTCCACCTGGTTCTTGGAACATGCGGATTCCTTGATGTGGCCGATTACCAGGACAACGTCGTGGTGCCCCGAAAGTACCTGCATCGCTCCGTATGCTACAGCCAAAGCCCCGTCCTCTTCCACCCTATCATCGGGCCTCTTGTATGCGCCTACTGTATAGGCGTAATGCAAGTGAATACCGCCAAGGCCCCCGAAATAGTCCTGGCTTGCCGCCACTGTGGAGTCTATCCCTGTACCATCATCCTTGAACTCCAGACCAGTTTGCTTCATGACATCCTTGGTCACGCGTACTAGCGTCTCGGTGAGGTGCTCCTCATGCTTCTGGTCAAACTTGGTCTGGGCCACTGCCACTATGCCGACCCTATCTGCCATATTTAGCCTCCCTCTTTCCTTGCTTATCTCCGCCCTTCTGCGCCCTGAACATGGTAGCGTTTTCGGGCGCCCCCGTCAACCAATTCTGGGTGTTTCTCCAATAAAAAAAACCTTATTCTATCAAGTGGAACTGTCTGTAACGCAAATTGTTATCCGCAGGACAACCTTATTTTCCTTTCCAGTTTGGCTCCCGCTTTTCTATGAAGGACGTGATACCCTCAGCTACGTCTTCGGCTGCCGTATTGATCGCAAGCATCGACGAGAGATACTCAAGCGCCTTCCCGTACTCCATGTCCCGCATCGTGTAAAAGGCCCTTCTGCCGAGTCTGAGAGTGAGAGGGCTCTTATTAGCAAGGTTCCGGGCGATTTCGTCCACCTTTGCGTCCAGTTGGTCTCTGGGCACTACATGATTCACCAGGCCGAGCTGCAGTGCCTCTTGAGCATCAACCCTTCCCCCGGTCAGCATCATCTCTAAGAGCCTTTTTGGAGCAGAAGTTACCCGGAGCAAGGTTGCCATTATTATATAAGGGAAGAGACCAACATTTGCCTCCGGTGTACCAAACTTGCAGTCATCGGCGGCAATAGCAATGTCACAGACACAGGCCAGGCCGAGGCCGCCACCCATGGCGTGACCGTTTATGCGGCCCACCAGAGGTTTCTTCAAGCCAGTGATTATCTTGAAGAGTTCGATGAACTTCCGCTGCTCCTCGTACCTCTCTATGAAGCTCGCCCCGGCAGCAGCGGACTCGGCGAAATCGCCACCGGAGCAGAATGCCCTGTCGCCGGCGCCGGTCAGCACGATGGTCACGACATTTGGGTCATCATCGTATTTCTTGAAAACATCTAGAAGCTCGTTCATCATCGTCGGCGAGACGGCGTTTCGCCTCTCTTCACGCGACAAGGTTATTGTGCCGACCTTGTCCTTGACCTCGGCTGTGATCGCCTTGTACATGCAACATCTCCTAAACGGGGTAGACGCCGTGCTTCCTGGGATGCCTGAATATCCTCTTCAGTAGAATTCTCGGCCTCTGCTAGTTGCTTTCCGGCCATAATGAACACCATTTGTTCAGTGAATTGGAACCTCATCTTGGGTCGCTTTTTCTTTGATCCACCCCATGCTGGCTGGCAAAGTTATTTGCCTGGAGCCTTGATGGAAATCATGTAATCGGGCACTCGCCTCCATGAGCCAAAGTGCCCTGCAAAGAAGCTAGCATGTAGTCGTCTACGATATTGACACCTGCCTGTCTGCTATAGAATACTATACCCGCCATCTCCGAAAGATGTCAAGGAGCAGTACTTGGCATTGCTGCCCAGCGATGAGGTGGAGTGAATGCTCATGCGCGACAACGCGCTCAAGGTCTTCAACCTATAGGTACAGAGGCTCTATGATGTTGCCAACGAACACATTGTGTTGACAATCAATCATGGTTGTCGCTAGAATACTTGCGGTTGCCGATTCGACTGGCACAACCATAAGAGGCGTCTTGCATGGACTTTACCATTGACATCGACACCGGCGGCTCCTTCACCGACGGCTTTTTCACCGCAGGAAACAAGGCAGAGCAGGTCAAAGTAGACACAACTCCCCATGACTTAACGGTTTGTTTCCTCAATTGCATAGAGGCAGGGGCGAACAAATTCGGCATCAGCGTCGAGGAACTCCTCTCCAAGACAGCGGTGATACGATACTCCACCACCATCGGCACCAACTGTCTGCTGCAAAGGACCGGCCCCAAACTAGGCATCATCGTCACCGAGGGTTTCGCCGATACGCTCTATGCGCCCAATGTTGACGACAAAGCTCAGGAAGTGGCAGAGGCTTTGGACGACATGGTCTCACCTAGTATGAGGATAGGGATCAAAGAGAAGATCGGTAGCACAGGGGAAATCCTCCACCCACTCGATGAGGAGGAGGTACGTCAGGCTGTGGAGTCTCTACTGGACTCGGGTGCCAGGAGCATAGTGATTAGCCTGCAAGACTCAGTCCGAAATCCAACCCATGAACAACAGGTGAAAGCTATCATCGATAGGGAATACCCTCGCCATTATCTGGGCTCAGTCCCATCGCTCACTGCCAGCGCAATCACAGCACACGCTGACAACAAGGTTCGCACCAACACTGCAGTGCTGAACGCCTACATACACCGTGATATGGTTCGCTACCTCTACCGCGCTGACGAACTGTTGCGACAGCGCGGATACCGCAAGCCCCTGCTGGTTGCTCACTCCAGCGGCGGCACCGCCAGGGTGGCCAAAACAACGGCGCTAAACACCTTCAACTCGGGGCCAGTGGCAGGGCTGATTGGCTGCAGTAAGATAGCAAGCGAGCTATACGGGGTTGAGGACTTCGTCTCCGTAGACGTCGGCGGCACCAGTGTCGATATCGGAGTAAGAATTGGGGGCAAGATCGCTTGCGACAGAGAGCCCGATATCGAAGGGATCCGAATCGGGATGCCTATGGTGACTGTGGGAACGGCCGCAGGTGGCGGCGGTTCCATAGCGAGGATAGACCCTGCCTCCGATAGTATCCAGGTTGGTCCCGAGAGCGCAGGGGCTGCGCCCGGGCCAGTAGCCTACGACCTCGGGGGCCTTGAGCCAACTATCACCGACGCTGACCTGGTGGTGGGTTATCTCGACCCGGACTACTTCCTTGGTGGTAAAAAGAAACTCTCGAAGGACAAAGCGATTGCTGCCATAAACGACCTGATCGCCAGTAAGCTCGGTCTCTCGGTAGAAGAAACAGCTTGGAAGATAATCCAAGCCAGCGAAGGCGACGTTTCCCGGCAAATCGGGGAGAACATCGAACAGAAAGGACTGAAGCCCGAGTCGCTAACCCTATTTGCCTACGGTAGTGGCGGCGGCACTCGGTGCTGCGGATATGCTTCTCGCCTCGGTATCTCCAGAGTGATCGTCTTCGCCTTCAATGCAGTAGCCAGCGCTTTCGGCGCATCCACCATGGATATCCTTCACAAATACGAGCGCCCCGCCAATATCACTCTGAAGTCTCCTACTGGGGAATATCTGCCTGCGGGATGGGAATCATTCAATGAAGTTATGGCGGCAATAGTGGGTTGCGCCGAGACGGATATGAGAGGTGAGGGCTTTCCCCCTGAGGGTCTCTCCTTCGCCTTGGAATTGGGGCTGCGTGGGGTTGGAGGATTCCACTGGGTTGAATCCCCTTTTATTTACCTGAAACGAGAAAAGGAGGCGAGAAAGCTAGCTGACCTCTATGCCTCATGTGCTGGGACAGATTCGGGAGAGCTGATAATAGAGAGGATCGCATTGCAGGCCGAGTGTATAACCCCGCATTACCAGCTGCCGGTATTCGGCGACCAGGGGCATGATCCCCTCAAGGCCGGGAAGGGTGCCCGAGATGTATACTGGGGCAATGGTTATATCAACACCAAGATATATGAGCGCGACCTTCTTCAATGCGGCAATAGAATAGAAGGGCCGGCCATAATCGAGGCTGCTGATACCACATATGTTGTCCCTCCGAACTGGTGCTACACCGTGGACAAGTACCTTAACGGTATAATGGAGGTCATCCGCGATGAGGGTTAGGATCACTGAGTATCTCGATATCGATCTGGACACAGAGCTATGGTGTTGCCATAACTGCGGCAAGGAGCTTGGGGCAGCAAGAGAGAACTACAAGAATTTTACCCTGGTCTACGATCGAGACCCCCGTGAGATCCATAGGCCTTACATCGATCCCGAATCGAGTCCCTTTGGTCATACGTGCAGCCCAGACCCTGAGTGGTGTAGGATTCTGGAGTTCTATTGCCCAGACTGCGCCACCATGTTCGAGGTGGAATACCTGCCTCCGGGCCATCCGCCGACGCACGATATCGAACTGGATATAGATGCCTTAAAAGCAAAATACCAATCTCGAGGCGTGAAATCCTGAACAGATTCAAAATACGAATGGCGAAGTTACGGGTGGTGTTTTTCAGAGTTTAGAATTTACCTCAAGGATTGTAATGGAAGCAACAATAGACATAGATGTCGGCGGTACTTTCACCGACTGTTTCGTTGCCTTCGGCGATCGGATGGCGAGGGCTAAGTCGCCGACTACGGGGTACAACCTCAGCGTGGGCTTTAGGAGAAGTGTGGAGGATGCTGCAAGGCAGCTTGATATATCGATGTCAGACCTTCTAGAAAAGACGTCCGTGATTCGCTACTCGACAACCATCGCCATGAACACCCTTATCCAGCGCACCGGACCTAAACTGGGGCTGATCACCACCGCCGGTCAGGAGCACATGTTGCTTGTTGGGAGGTCGAGGGCGTGGGCCGACGGCCTACACCCGCGAGAGCGACGCTATATGTACCTGGCCCAGAAACCGGAGCCGCTTATCTCGTACGATATGACCGTCGGCGTCCGCGAGAGAATCGATTGCTTCGGAAACGTGGTAATCCCCCTGCAAAAGGAAGAGGTGCGTCAGAGGGTTCAGACTTTGGTGGACAGAGGAGCGCGGGGCTTCGTAGTATCGCTATTGTGGTCATTTGTTAACCCCGCCCACGAGCAGCTAGTGAGGGAGGTTATCCAGGAAGAGTATCCGGATCCTTATCTGGGGAACATGCCCATATTGCTTTCCAGCGAAGTGCAGCCGAAATGGCACGAGTACCCCAGGACCAACGTGGTGATCCTCTCTGCATACCTCCACACCGAGATGACGGAGCAGCTCTCAGCCCTTGGCGAGGAGCTTCGCGACTACGGCTATAACAAGCCCCTGAGCATCATCAATAATTTGGGTGGTGTGGCCAAGCTGTCACGAACCAAGGCTGTGGATACCTACGGTGCTGGGCCAGTAGCGGGGCTCTTGGGGGCAAACTGGATAAGCAAGCTCTATGAGTTCCCCCACGTGGTGGTTACCGATATGGGGGGAACCAGCTTCGACTACGGGATCATTCGGGACGGTAGTTGTCGCTTTTACCAAGACTGGCCGGTGATAGATCGCTGGGCCACCGAGACCTCCATGGTCGAGGTCAACACAATCGGCGCAGGCGGCGGCTCCGTAGCATGGCTCAACAAACTGATGGGCAACAAGCTGGAGGTGGGTCCTAAGAGCGCGGGTTCCAATCCCGGCCCTGCATGCTACAACCTGGGTGGAACCGAGCCTACTGTGACCGACGCAGACGTGGTGCTGGGCTACATCAACCCCGAGTATTTCCTTGGCGGAAAGATGAGGCTGTCCAAGGAGAAGGCTATCCAGTCTATGGAGAGCATAGCTAAGCCCCTCGGCCTGACCCCTGTGGAAGCTGCTTCCCACATCCGCACTATCGTTGATGGGCATATGGGCAACACTATCCTTAGGGATGTGGTCTTGAGGGGCTTTAGCTCAGACGAGTTCGTACTCTTCGCGTATGGAGGTGCTGGCGCCACCCACTGTGTTGACTATAATAGCTATTTCAGAGCGCCGAAGGTGGTCACTTTTCCTTTCGGCAGCGTTTTCTGCGCCCTGGGTGGGGCCGCCTTGGACCTGAAACATGGCTATGAAGCCTCCAAGCACATGTGCCTTTATAACCCGATGGGATTTCCCCCGTACTCCACTGCATACGACGAGTTCAACCAGACGGTTGAAAGGCTCAAAGAGCTGGCTTTTCGGGACATTAGGAGCGAAGGCTTTCGCCCAGAAAACGTAGCGCTGACCCTTGAACTGGATATGCGCTACGGGGACCACCTTATCGTGACACGGATAGTCTCCCCCAGGCTATACCTTCGCGGAGAAGATGACGTGAAGGCGATTTGCGATGTCTTCAGTGCTGCCCATCTCTCCCGATATGGAGAGCTTGCGGCTACACCCATAGCAGGCATTAACGTGGAGAGTTTTCACCTGTTCGCCACTGTCCCCCTGCCCAAGCCGGAGCTTCTTGCATTCCCATTGGAAGGAGAAAGGTCGGAGCAGGCCATCAAAGGGAAACGACCTGTCTATTGGAAGCAGTTCAATGAGTTTCGAGAGACCACCATCTTCGACGCCGATCTCCTCCGCCCGGGAAATGTAGTTCCTGGGCCAGCAATCATTGAAGCTAGGGATACCACTGTAGTGCTTCCTCCAGGGATGAAATATAGTATTGATCGCTATCTGAGCGGCATCATCGAAAGCTTATAGGGGAGGGCGCAATGCCCATTGATGAAGAGATTATCAACCGCGTGCATCCCGAAGAGCCTACCGAGCTTGAGCGGGCATGGATGGACAAGATAGGTGTCGACGAGTTCTCGGTCTATTTGACAAAGCTCGAGCTCATTTGTGAGGAGGCCAAGCAGAACATGATTATGACAGGCCTTTCTCCAGCAATCCAGGGAATGGACTGCGCAGTAGGGTTATATACAGCCGCCGGGGACTTGGTGGCAGCATCGGTAGGAACCTACCTTCATATCTGCACTGGGCAGGTCCCCATAAAGTACATCCTTAAGTACTATAAGGACGACCCCACGGTGGGCATCCGTGACGGAGACGTCTTCTTCTGCAATGATGTCCTCTACGGGGGCTTTCACAACCCGGACCAACTAAACATCGTGCCTATCTTCTGGGACGGGCAGCTCATCGCCTGGGTGGTGGCTGCTGCACATGAGCCAGAAACAGGGGCCTCAGAGCTCGGTGGTTATGTCCCCTACGCCAAATCTCGCTACGAGGAAGGGCTCAAGGCACCACCAATCAAGGTAGGGGAAGATTTCCAGATAAGTGGAGACTTCTTTGATTTCTTCTGTAACATGTTGCGCGATAAGATAACCCCACACGACCTGAAGGCCAGGACTGCTTGCTGCTTTAAGATGAGGGAGAGGCTCCTGGAGCTCGTGCAGCAGAAGGGGGTAGGGTTCTTCGTCGGGCTGATGCGAAAGTCGCTTGAAGTGGTCACTGAGGGAGCGAAGGAGCGAGTCGCCAGCCTCAACGATGGAACCTATCGCCATGTCATTTTCTTCGATCTTCAGGGGAATGAGGAAGCACTCGGCTGCGTCCACATCGCCCTCATCAAGAAGGGTGAGACGCTGACCGTCGACCTTTCCGGCAGCTCTCCACCCACCATGTCCTTCCTCAACAGTAAGCCACATGTGGTCAGAGGGCTGCTCATCGGCTTGCTGGTACAGTACCTGTTCGCTGATTTTCCGGTAAGCACCGGCCTCTTGGTTCCGTTTCGCTTCCAAGTCCCTCCTGGCACTATAGTAAACGCCCCCAACGACCGGGCTATGGGGGGATCGATGAGGATCGCCGCTCCAGTGGTCAATGGCGTCATGGTCTGCCTGGCCAAGCTCATTTTCAACAGTGACTTTCATGAGCGCGTAGTCGCCCCGCCGTCGATGAGCGGTGTGGGTGTGGTAGCAGGTGGTGGCATCAACCAACATGGGCAAATAGCGATTGGCGCAATGGGCACCATGCTATTGAATGGTTGCGGTGGCCCAGCTACTCCCTTCCACGATGGCATGGATGCAGGTCTAATGTGGTTCTCCGGTTTTGCCGACTGTTTGGATGTCGAACACGCCGAAGTTCAGGTTCCTGTTTTGCATCTATTTCGCAATATATTGATGGATCAAGCAGGGCCAGGCAAGTTTCGTGGGGGAGCTGCTGTGTGCCAAGGGTACGCTTTTCATAACGCCATGAGCCCACATAGGCTGGTGTTCAATACCGCTACCTCTAGGATGCCTCACAACCCGGGACTCTTCGGAGGCTATGCCGGTGGGCTCAACCCCTTCCTGGAAATTAGGAATACCGATTGGCAACCCCTCTTCCAGAGCGCCAGCGATGAAATACCTTCGAGCTACCATGAATTGGCAAGCAGCAAACAAGTCAAGTTTAAAGCAACCCAATTTGTTTCAGAAGACTTTTTCATGAATGGAGATGGCGTCGCCAATGGCTCAGGGTCGTCCGGAGGCTATGGCGATGTGCTGGAGCGAGACCCCGAGCTGGCGATGGATGACGTGAGGAAGCAGATAACGTCTCCTTGGGCAGCCAGGAACGTCTATCACGTTTCCTTCGATGAGGAGACCCTGGAGGTCCATCATTCTGAAACCGAGAAGCTCCGTTCCCAGGAACGTGAGCGCAGGAAAAAGCAGGGAAAGTTTTTCGATGAATTTATAAAAGAGTGGCTTGCGAAAAAGCCAAGCGATGAGATCATTCGCTCATACGGCCCCTGGCCTGAAGGTATTAAGTAACCTATATCAACCAGCCCCAATTTAAGGTCCATTTGTGAAATCGTGCGGACCTTTCTTTATGCCAAAGTACTGTCTTCATATTGCTTTAACTGAAAAAGGAACCAATTTTCTCATAGACAACATTAGCTTACTCCATAGTCTTAAAAAAGTATTGACAAAAGATATTCAAAGTAGTAGAAAATTGCTCGCAGGAGATTCGATAAAGATTATCTACAAGAATCTCGCCGATTAATTCCTGCCCATATTAAGAGGTGATCATGCCAGAAGCAAAAGTCGGCGAAATCAAGATATACTATGAGATCCATGGCAAGGGCGAGCCCTTGGTCATAATCCCTGGTCTTGCTGGTACCTTGGCATATTATTTTCGTCTGATTCCAGGACTGGCAGAGAAGTACCGTGTCATTGCCTTGGACCATAGAGGCAGCGGTCTGAGCGACAAACCCGATATTACCTACAGTATACAGATGATGGCAGACGATGTAGTTGGGTTGCTTAATGTTCTTGGTGTGGACAAAGCACATGTTTTTGGGCACACGCTGGGAGGCATGATTGCACAGCATATTGCGCTTAGGTATCCAGAGAATACGATTAGCCTGATTCTCGTATGTACATCCTGTGGTGGTAAGCACGCTCTGCCACCTGATCAAGAATACATAGCCTTGATCGCCGACATGCATCGTAGATCACAACAGACTAGAGAGGAGACGATCAGAGAACAACTTCCCTTCCTGTTCAGCCAAGAGTTCATCGACAATAGTCCAGATTTAATTGAGTATTTCATATCGCTGTATATAACGTATTCTCCACCCCTTCACGGCTATATCCGACAGATGGAAGCGATCTTCACGCACGATACCTATGATCTTCTGGACGCAATAAAGATTCCCACCCTAGTCATAGCTGGAGGTGCGGACAGGTTACAGCCTGTAGAGAACTCGAGAGTACTTGCCTCCAGGATACCAAATGCCGAGCTGAAGATCATGGAGGGTATGAGCCATTTCCTAGGCATTGAAGGCGCAGAGAGTCTGAACAAGGTAATCCTTGATTTCTTGAGGCTACATCCCAAATCAGCTTAATACAAGGTCGGAGTTCGATCGTCCATGTACCTGTCAAGCCACGGAGTTCTCTTCTACCTAAAAAGGAAACTCTAATAGGAACAACAATCTCGCTCTGGTTCTTACGAGTAAACGTATGATGAGCAAGGTGCTAGGGTAAAATAAGCCCGAGAGGTGGTAATGAGATAGTCACAATTTGAATAGGGGGAGTAAGGGAAATGGGTCAACTAATAATTGACAGCAACAAATGTAACTTCTGTGGCATCTGTGTTCTCGTATGTCCTCTTAGAATTATCGATATTACAAGTCCAGAATCATTGCCGTCATGGATTGCCGGGGGAGAAGAGAGGTGTATTAATTGCGGACACTGTGTTGCCGTATGCCCACTTGCAGCTGTTAGTTTGGAAACGATGAAGGCAGATGACTGCGCACCAGTAATTAGGAGTCTACTGCCTTCGCCAGAGCAGGCTGAACATATGTTAAAATCACGCCGCTCTATACGAGTATACAAACAAGAAACTGTGCCACGGGAGGTATTGGCTAAGCTTATAGATATAGCACGTTATGCAGCCTCTGCACGTAATTCACAGACGTTACATTGGCTCGTGATCGAGGATTCACGAGAATTGAAGCGACTAGGTGAGTTGGTTGCTGACTGGATGCGCGTAGTTATCAAGGATATGCCTGACTTGGCCAATTCATTACATCTGAATCTGATAGTAACTGACTGGGAGAGGGGACAAGATAAGATACTGCGTAGTGCTCCTCATGTTGTTGTAGTTCATGCTCCGGTAGACAGTATAGGGGCATCATTAGATGCCCCTATAGCTATGACCTACTTGGAGTTAGCAGCTTATGGGCTTGGTTTAGGGGCTTGTTGGGCAGGATGGTTCCAAGGGGCTGCCGCACTTTACCCCCCCATGGCAGAAGCTCTTAATCTGCCTAACGGGCATAGGTGCTTGGGTGCTATGATGATCGGATATCCTAAACATCGCTATGCGCGTATACCTCTGAAAAAAGAACCGTCTATCATTTGGCGTTGAACGATTGCCGAATGATTAACGATTGCCGAATGATTAATATAGTCTGACCAGTTTCTAGTTATTGAAATCGTTGATACTTGAACTAATTTTCCGTTTTGGATATAAAAGATCCCTGTGGCTTTGTAACCATAGGGCTTCGTTATACTTAGTAAAAAGGAACCGTTGTCCGTACAGAATGCATTTTAAAAAGGTGTGTTCTGTTCCAATTTCCTTCAATACGCTATCTAGACTTATATCCTTCTTCTCCAGCTTTAGAACTGACCATCTAAACGCCTGATTGGTTGTGATATTCCGCAACAATAGTGTATAGTAGCTGAGATGGTCTGTAATCTAGACAAGAAGTATAAAGCCCTTGGTGTGGATGACGCAGAATACGCACTAAAGTTTCTCAATTCAGTGATCGTGATTGCCTTCTGTACAATTGGCAAACGGAGGATTCCCTTGTAGATTCTTCAGTAAGGGGGGGATATGGCTGAGGTACTCTCAATCTTTGGCGCTTTGCTGGCGCTGGTGATCATTTTCCCTGGCATCCTTGCAGCCTGGTGGCTTCTCTTCCCGGCTGCTGTCGAGCGCGCACGACTGCGACTAGATCGCACGCCCTGGCAGTGCTTTTGGCTGGGTGTCCTGACCACGGTTATATTGCTGCCCCCCATTGTTGTCTTACTTGCCCTGCCCCTGGAGCTGACCAGGCTCGTGGGCTGCTTGCTGTTTTTTATCGCCCTCGCCTTCGCCGGCCTGGGCGCGGCAGGTTTGTCCGCTGGAATAGGTGGAAGGTTGGTGCAGCAGTCCAACAATAGCATATCCTCCGCCGCTACATTCGTGCATAGGTCCGTTGTACTTGAATTAGCAGCCGGCTTTTGGCTGGGCGGCATGACCACGGTTATATTGCTGCCCCCCATTGTTGTCTTACTTGACCTGCCCCTCAAGCTGACCTGGATCGTAGGCTGCTCGCTCTTTTTTATCGCCCTCGCCTTCACCGGCTTGGGCGCGGTGGGCTTAGCCGCCAGGAAACAGAGAC
>Ga0209427_10003127_pt1 | contig 19461 bp, 15 predicted proteins | sample DeeMarSWOR136_30_FD_187465 | JGI IMG/M metagenome (GOLD analysis project Ga0209427, IMG submission 187465) | Marine sediment microbial communities from White Oak River estuary, North Carolina - WOR-1-36_30 (SPAdes) (version 2) | ecosystem: Environmental > Aquatic > Marine > Intertidal zone >...
AGGTAAGGGAAAAGTTGGAGGTAATAAGCACCGGGGACTTCTCATCAGGGCCACCGATCTCGTAGATCCCCTCGGTGGTCGCCAGCGGCCGCTGCGGGTCAGTATAGATATTCATCCTTTCTACCAGCAGGGGGAACAGGCTCTCCCCCTGAAAATCAGAAAGCACAATAATACCGCCGTATTTCGCCACGAAGAGCGAGGCAATCACAGCCTCCTTCATCGGGTCATCCGTCATCTCGGCCGGGAAGCAGATAGTAGGAAAGCCCAAGGGGCGGAACTTCTTATTTAAAGCGGCGCTCCTGATTACTATCTGGTCTTGAAATGCTTGGCGGAGGCCCCTTGCCCCGGAATCAATAATAATGTCCTTAACGCCTGCCTCGGTTAACTTAGTCGTCAGTTCGGCAACCTCCTCCAGGCTTGAGCCCTTTACCGCCACCGGGCACGAACTGGACTTGGCAAGCTCGGCTACAGCCGCCAGGTTCTCCTTGGTGGCCGCATACAACAGTGGTTTCCGGTCGTCACAGGCCGCTAAGCCTGCTTTCAGGATATCGGAGTTATCGCTCATCAGAATGAGACCGCCGTCGCTATCCTGCTTGATCTTACTCACCAGGGCAGCAAACTTGCCGGCGTCTTTAGAATCGCCCTTAAGGGCTATTAGCTCGGGGCGCAGAGTTAGACCCACCCTCTCATACTGAAGCTTGAACCTCGCCAACCGGGCACTAATCTCGGCTTCATCCATAGTATCGCTGATGAGCAGGGCCAAGCCAGGCGGGTTCTCAAACCTCTTTTCGTGGCGAAACATAACCGTCTCACCACCCACCTTGATAGCTCTATCGCCCACGCCGATGGTCACCGTTCTAATCGGCGGCGCTGAAGCCTCACTGAGCTCAGCCTTTGCCTCATCGGAGACGTAGGGGCAGCTAGCCAGTTCCGCTTTGCCGGCGGCTAAGCTCATAGCAAAGGCGAGACAGGTCGGCACCCCGCACTCGCCACAGTTTGTCTTGGGCAACAGCTTGAATATCTGTATTCCGGTAAGCGCCATCGCTAATCTCCTTTCCTACTCCAGTATTGGATCCATGGTAAGGGCCGGGTGCCCCTTCTCCTCAAGGAAGGGAAGGATCTCCTCCTCAGTGGTACCCACCGTCTCATCAGCCACCTTGTCCAGCAGGTCAGGGACGCCCATCTCCTTAGCCCTAGCCTTAAACCGCTCGCCAATCTCCTCCTTTAGCGCTTTGGGCATCCAGACCATCCGCAATAAACCACCATCACCAACGAGGAATTTCCTCTGGCAGATATTGTACTTACCATGCCCCACGAAACCGGGGGTGCTGAGTCCACCGCCGACGGTACCCGCCAGGGTGGTAAACTTCATACCGCAGGGGGTTTCCCCGGTATATTCCCGATGAACCGTCATTATTCCGTTGCACAGGGGCAGAACCGCCGCCACAGCCTCACAGCAACCGCAGGTTGTCATTGGGTCGTGCATAATGCTGTAGAAATTATAGTGGTCTATCTTACCACGGGACGCCTTGAAGATGAACTCGTTTACCCCTTTAAACTGCCCCAGCTTGGGGTCGAGAACCTCCCCCTTGGGCACCGGCTGGTTCGTTCCAGTGGGACTGATCTCATAGGCGGCCTTACAGTCCATCCAGTTGTAGGAGCCGCAGAGGCCGGTCCTCTCCGGACTGATAACACAGACATGGCTGGGAGCGAAGGACTGGCACAGGGTGCAAGAGTAGAAGATCTCGGTCGCCTCATCAGTCATACCCTCAATCCGGGCATCCCGCTGGGCATATACCTCCCTTGCCTTGGCGACTATCTCCTTTACCTTGTCCTCCTCGGTATAGAGCTTTACCTGAAGCTTATCGAATATCCGGCCGAAATCCTGGTGCAGTGCCGCGTGGAGCAGCACGCCGATATGGTGCAGTCTGAAGCCCTTATCAAAGACCTCCTTGGAGACCCTGAGCCAGCCGATATCCCGTTGTCCGTTGTGGAAGCAGCCCTGGGTATAGTTAATCAGGTGGTGAATCTGGCGCTCCAGGATAGGCTCGTAGTCCTCCTGCATCTCCCGGCCGGCAACCTCAACGGTTATGGCCAGTGGCAACCGGGACTCGACGGGAACATCAGTTATTTCGGGACCGATCACCTCTACCTTGCCATCCTCCACCTCGTCCATCCGCTTCGAGGTAACCCACTCCACCATCGGGGTGAAGCCACCGCCACACTCCAGGTACCACATACCCTTCCGAATCCGCTCACCCTCAAAAGCAGCCCCAAAGCCGGTTGGAATCGGTATCTCAGACACACTGGTCTTCAACCCCCTCACCTCTACGGCTTTAGCCACAATCTCATCGTGAGGGACGTTAGAGACGACATGCTCGTAGGTGCAGACACCGGTAGGCAAAATCTCAGGTATCGGGGTATCGGCGATAACGGGGAAGCCATAGTTAATTGCCCCGGCAGCATTGGCATACCACTCATCAGTAACAAAGCCCAAGGGGAGGGCGAAGGCAAAAACGCGGTCTTTATTGTAGATTAGAACCTTGCGAAAGTCGCCCGGCTCAATGCCACCAAAAGAAAGGGCAGCGCGGGTGGCAAAGCCCATAGCAAAGACCGTTGCCGAAACATCAGGGCCGAAGGAGACCAGACGGGTGGGCCAGCCAATCTGCACATCCGCCTCTAAAAGCTGCTCCGCAAAGCTTGTCCCGTTGTACCCAGATGACATGAAAACATACAGGTTCTTCTGCTGGAGTTCCCGGGCGATGTTGACCGCTATCTCCTTAGTCGGCGCCGCCCCCAGAACGGCGGCAAAGCCCGGAGCCGTACCATCGACAAACTCAATGCCCCTCTTTCTAAGGATGATATCATCGGCAGCCCCCAACCAGATATGGTCATCAGTCGGTTCTTCCTGACTGATATAGAAATCCGGGGTCTCAAGATACCTTATAGCCTCTATTAGCTCTTCAGCAAAGAGGGTTGCCATACCGGCATCAAGGGTTGGTCCCAGATAGGGCAAAGCATGTTTCTCCCGCACCGGTGCTGGCAGAATGAGCTGGCACTTCTTCAAGACCTGCTCCATATCACCCAGTTTTTCCACCTTGCTGCCCAATATGCCATAAATGACGGGGAGGTAATAGGCGGTATTGGGAAAGCCCACTGGCTCGTTAGCCCCCCACTTATCCATTGCCTCCCGCCACTTTTCTTCAGCCTGGCCGACAATCTTGTGCGCCCCTCTGATGGCTGCCGAAGCAATTATCTTAGACATTCAAGCAATCCTCCAATCTTTACACCTTTGAAGTCCTCTTAAGAACTCTCTGGTTTCTGGTTCTCAACTCTTAAACCGCCTCCAGTTCACGCCGCATCGCCATATCATAGAGAACCCTTTCCCTAGCCTTATCAATGCCCAGAGCCTTACGTTTCTTATCAATATGGCTAATCATGAGTTGAGCCGCCTTAATCGGGTCTGGTTCGAAGGCCCACATCCCACCGTATACTTCTTCAGAATCCTTAAACAGTAATTTGGTTACCGCCTCGTTACCCAGGGTGGGCCAAGTAACACCGAATACCGTAAACACACCGGAGGCAACAAAATACTGACCGATAGATATCGCCTTTTCGCTCATCCACTCTGGGGCAGCCCCGGCTACCGGCAGGTCACTAATGTCATCGCCTAGACCGCCGTCCTTCACCATGGCGGTAGCCGCCATCAGAATACGGCTGTTATCAACACAGGAGCCCATATGCAGCACCGGGGGAATGCCCACCGTTTCACACACCTCAGCCAGCCCCTTACCAGCATACTTGGCGGCGGCTTCAGGCACCATCAAGCCGAGTTTAGCCGTCGCCATCGCGCTACAGCCGGTCTGAATCACCAGCACGTCGTTCTTTATGAGCTCCTTAACCATAACAGTGTGGTCATTATCGTGTTTGGTTCTTGGGTTATTACAGCCGACAACACCGGCTACGCCCCGGATGCGGCCGTTTATGATATTATCGTTTAACGGCCGGTAGGAAGCTCGGAAGAGACCACCCAGCAGGTAATTAATGGTCTCATGACTGAACCCAACGACCATATCACTCTGCTGCTTGGGGATATCAACACTGCTCCCCCGCTTGGGGAAATTCTCGATAGCCGCTTTGACGATAGCCTTGGCTCCCTCCAAAGCATTGTGCTCGTCAAATTCAATGTGTTCCGCTCCGGGAATTTTAGCCTTGGGCGAAGTAGTAATAATCTTGGTGTGATAGCACTGAGCAATATCGGGGAGCGACTGCATGATACACTGAACATCGACCACCATGGCGTCCACCACCCCAGTGACCAGAGCCAGCTCCTGCTGGAGGAGATTCCCAGCCAGAGGCACACCGTGGCGCATCAATATTTCGTTAGCCGTGCAGCAAATGCCGCTCAGGTTTATCCCCTTGGCTCCTTTCGACTTGGCCAGCTTCACCATCTCCGGCTCCTGAGCCACAGCAACCAGCACCTCAGAGAGCAGGGGCTCATGACCGTGAATGATAATATTAACCTCGTCCTGCTTCAGCACGCCGAGGTTTACCTTGCCCAAAACGGGAGCCGGGGTGCCGAAGAGGATATCCTGTAACTCGGTAGCAATCATGCTGCCGCCCCAGCCATCAGCAATGGCAGCCCTTACCCCCTGTTTAATCAGGTTATTATAGTCCTGGTCAACACCTATATGGGTGCGGTGCATTATCTCGACGATCTCCCGATCAATCCCGCGGGGAGCTACCCCTTCTCGCCGCCACAGCTCCTGACGCTTTAGGGGCGCCCGGCTCAGAAAGCGTATCTCACCCTCCTGCCGGCCAAATTCGGAAAGCGCTATCTCCCCAATTTCAAGCGCGATATCCTGGTTAGAGCGGTCACCAATTTCAACACCCCACTCCAGAGCTAGCTGCAGGAGTTTCTGCTCATCCCTGATTTGATAACCCGGCGCCTCGCCCTTGGCAGCAGCCACAAAGAGCTCAGCTACGCCCCGCCCATGGTCAGAGTGGGCAGCGGCCCCCCCAGCTACCATCCGGATAAAATTGCGGGCGGCAATGGTTTCCGCGGTGGCGCCACATACACCACGCGGTGTCTCCCCCCTGACCGTAACCACCCGGCAGGGTCCCATACCACAGTTCTTGCAGCAACTACCAGCCGCGCCTATGGTGCACTGTTTCAACTTGTCGGCTCTATCAAAGGCAGTGTTAATACTGTCTCGAGCCGCCTTCTCCATCAGTTGCAAGCTTGCTTCATCAACACTTTTAGTAACATCTCGCTCCGCCATCTATGTCTCCCCCTTCTTTCCAATACTAACTTCAGGAAGCGGTAAGCTCCGCTATCATCTCCCGAACCAACCTTATTGCCTCGGGGTGTCGCATAATCATCACATCCCCACCTGCCAGAAGCAGTATCACAGCCGATATTGCCTCCATCAAGATGCCCCTCTTTTTAGCATCACCCAGCGTGGGGTCTTCCTCAGTGGGGATATGGACCTCCTTCGTCTTCCACACCTCTTTAGCTACATTGCAGATAATGGGAAACTGGAGCTTATCATCCTGCTGGGTCAGCCCCGCCATCCTCATTCTCTCCATCACCGAGTAACAATACTCAATCCCATAGCCGATACCACTGACCGTAGGGTCAATTGTCAAAAGTTCATCAGCGACACCGAGATTACCGAGCAGAATATTGAGCTGCTTGGCCAGATTGATATCTATCGGGGAGGAGGCAACCACCGTATGCTGGTAGGCAATCGCCGAGGCACCAATCTTCTTATGGTCACCCTCCTCAACCGGCCCGATGATGAGCCGCTTGTGCTGGCAGGCCTCAGCCACCTGCCTTAGTACCTCGGTATCTTTCTCATGATTGGCGGTACCCCACACGATTAAGGGGACGGTGATGGCGTCGGCCACCTTCTTGACAATCTGAGCCGCCTCTTCAGCCCCGCGGTCAAGACCATTGGGGTCAGTGCTCAGAAGCTGTAGGCAGATCATCTCCGCCCCGTAATCCTCGATACACTTTTTCGCCCAGGCTACCGGGTCATCGGTTACCCCGCTGAATGGCTCCAGAGCGGCTGGTGCCCACTCTTCAGGTGGGCAGTCGTAGACCTCCATAGCGACTCTGGGAAGACACGGCATCTTACCTTCCCAGAGGTAGAAAGGATAACAACTCTCGCCACCAACTGTAATTGCCTTATCCCCTTCGCCCAGTTTTATTTCTTTAATTTGACCACTATATTGGGTTTTTGGAATCTCAAATGCCATTTCTCACCACCTTACTCAGGCTGGATTTTTTCTCTTTTCGCTGCCATACCAATCTTTACCATACCAATACCGCTCGCCAGTCTGTAAATATCTAAGCTTTTCTTCACGGTCCGCTAGTTTCTGTCTCCACTTCCCCAGCTCCTCCCCCTCAGGCTTACCCACCTCATAGGTTGCCCCCAACATCTCCACCTTCTCTCTATTGGGAGCAGCCGTTTCCTCAATCTGGTACTCGATCTCTTTATCTTTCCCCATCTTTCCCCCTTTCTATTTCAAACCAGCCGCCAGCTTAGCCGCCTTTAAGGTATTTAGCATGAGCATGGTTATTGTCATTGGACCCACACCACCGGGCACCGGGGTAATTGCCCTGGCCTTTTCCTTAACCGCATCAAAGTCGACATCGCCAACTAGGATTCTCTTACCCTCTGCTGTCCTGCCGACCTCGTTCACGCCGACATCGATGACCACCACCCCTTCCCTGACCATGTCGGCGGTAACCGCCTTCGGCTTACCAGCAGCTACTATTATTATATCAGCCCGCTTGGTGTGAAGTGAAATATTTTGAGTCCGGGTATGGCACACGGTAACGGTAGCATTAGCCCCCTCCTGCTTTTGAAGGAGAATATTGGCTATTGGCTTACCGACGATGTTGCTTCTGCCGACCACGACCACCTCGGCCCCCTCAATCTTGGTGCCGGAGCGAATCAATAGCTGTTGGATGCCGGCGGGGGTACAGGGTAAATAATCAGGTTTCCCAATCATCAGCCTACCCAGATTCACCGGATGAAAGCCATCGACATCCTTCTTGGGATTAATGGCATAGAGGACTTCCTCCTCGTTCAGGTGCTTGGGCAGGGGCAACTGAACCAGAATCCCGTGAATCTTGGGGTCTTTATTGAGCTTGTCGATGAGTTTCATGAGCTCTGCCTGCGTAGTCTCCACCGGCAGGTCGTACCTTTCCGAGTAGATACCCAGCTCTTTCGAGGTTTTCTCCTTAGCACCGACGTAGACCTGCGAGGCCGGGTCGGAACCGACGAGGATGGTAACCAGGCCGGGCACGACGTTGTGCTTAGCCTTGAGGTCGGCAATCTCTTTTTTCAATTCTTCGCGAATCTGCGCGGCGACCTCAGCGCCTTTGATCAGTTGTGCTGTCATTTTCGCCTCCCTTACATCCTTATTCTAGCCCCAGGGCATCTCCGAGGCCTTAAATCTCTCCTCTGTATCGTGACCCAGTCTTAATTAAGAAGCCTAGACATTAAATCGTTAACCGCCCCGACTGCTGGGGAGCTATCGGGTAGGTCAAGTAAAGGCTTTAGTTCAAGGTCATACTGGTAGACTTCATCGTCTAAAGGTATCCTAGCCGCCGGCTCAACCCTCAGCCGGGACAGCTCCCCTATAACGAACGGAGCTAGCTCAGGGGGAGCAAAATTAATTATCACCGAGCGCCTCTTTACCTGCAGCCCAAGCTCGGTGACTAACTCGGCTATCTGAGCCACCGCCCGCACCCCCTTCACCGAGTGGTTAGACACCATCAATAGTTCATCAACATTCTGCGTGGTGCGCCGCGACAGGTGCTCCAGCCCGGCCTCATTATCCATAACCAGGTAAGCGTAGTTATCAGCCAGCCGGTCAATAACCTTCCTCAGGATAAGGTTAGGATAGCAGTAGCACTCCGGCCCCTCACCCCGACCCATCGCCACCAAGTCCAGTCTCTGGCTCTCAACTAAAGCCTGATTCAATCTATACTCCAGATAGTTCTCCTTGGTCATGCCGGGAGGGATGTTTATCTTCTCCTCATTGAAGGCAGCGATTATGGAGCCAACGGTCTCTTTAACACTCAAACCCAGGCTCTCACCCAGGTTGGCGTTAGGGTCAGCATCAACCGCCAGGATTGGCCCGGTGCTATTCTGCATCAGGTAACGAATGACTAAGCTGGCCACTGTAGTTTTCCCGCTGCCACCTTTGCCGGCTACCGCAATAGAAACCATCAGCCAGCCAGCCTCCTAGCCACCGAAGGGAACTCCTCAGTGTGGGTGTGAGGCAGGAACAGCGCCGCCACATAGTTATTCATAAAATCGACCCGTTCGCTAAGCTCCAAGTTGGTCATCATCATGGCCACCTTTCGGGCATCATCGAGCAGGTCAGTAGAGAAGGAGGTCAATCTGGCTCCAGTGAGCGAGCCATTACCGACAAAGATGAATCTATCCTGACGCATATCAGGCAATAGACCAATGGTGATACTTCTTTCGATGTCAATATGACTACCAAAGGCGCCAGCGATGATTACCTGCTCCAGATCAGATAACTTGAGGCCTACGCTCTTGGTCAGCGTCTGGCAGCCGGCATACATGGCTGCCTTAGCCCGGATAAGATTGTCAATGTCCACCTCGGTAATGACGATATCCAGGCCCGTCTCGGTTTCACCTGCCCAGGCAAGAACGTACTCATAGCCATCACCGCCTTTTCTAATCCGGCTAGTTTTAAGATCAGCATTGAACTTGCCGTTCTGGCCGATGACCCCCGCCTCCAGCAGCCCGGCGATAGTGTTTATCAGCCCTGAGCCGCAGATTCCCCTCGGTTTTTCCCCACCGATAGTGTGCAGGGTTAGCTCTAAGGTCGCCGGGTCAATATCAAAGTCCTGAATCGCCCCCTTAGTAGCAATCATGCCGTGCTTAATGCCGCCACCCTCAAAGGCGGGGCCCGCCGAACAAGATGCGGTTACCATCCAGTCTGCGTTACCCACCACTACCTCACCGTTGGTACCAATATCCATATACAGGGTTAGCTCCTTCCTCTGGTGCAAGCCAACCCCAACCACCCCGGAAACGATATCGCCGCCAACATAACTGGCTACCGAAGGAAAGGTGAAGAGATAGACGTGTTTTCCTACCCGGATACCCAGAGAACGTGCCTTTATCGGTGGAATGAAGCTAGCCACCGGCGTGTAGGGGGCTAGCCTCAGGTACTTAGGGTCAAGCCCGAGGAGAATATGAGCCATAGTGGGATTACCGGCTACAATCATATGCCCAATGTGCCTAATCTCAACCTGACTCTGGCTCACCAGCTCATCGATAATCTGGTTAATCGTGGTTACCACAGCCTGCTGCAATCTCTTAAGACCACCTGGCGTCTGGGAGTAGCCGATGCGGGTAATAACATCAGCCCCGTAGCTTCTCTGTCCGTTATATGCCATACCCTCGGCGAGGACCCGGCCCCGGTTCAGGTCAAGCAGTTGACCGCTAACCGTAGTCGTGCCAATATCAAAGGCCAAGGAATAATGCTTCTGGGCGGTATTGCCCGCCTCGACCTTTATTACCGTCGGCTTACGCTTGTCGGCTTTAGTCTTGACCGCCTTAACCAGGGTACTAACCGTAACCTGCCCACCCTTTTTGCGCAGGACTTGTGGCAGGTTCCCAACTACGTCGAAGTCCACCGAAACGTTACTGATATTGCAACGCCGCTTTAGACCTCGCAGTAGTCGCGATAGATCACTAACGTTATTTCTTATGGTTGGCGGCACTAGCTCAACATAACATTTACTCAAGGGCGGATTGAAACCCCACCCTGTAGCGACTAGCTCGGCAGCTTTAGCCTCAGCCGTGGCCATCTTCATCTCCCGGCTGAGAACCGCCGTCTCCAGTCGCGATTCTACCGGAATATCAACCACTAGGTCACTGAGTACCCGGCTCTGACAGGCCAGTCGGTAGCCCTGCTGGTATTCCTCGGCAGAAAGCTTATCACTACGGGTACTTTCTACCTCTCCCTTCCTAATCAGAACCTTGCAGGTGCCACAGACACCGTTACCCCCACAGGCAGCGTTAATATGCACTCCCGCAGAGAGCGCCGCCTTAAGCAGACTCCAGCCTTCCGGTACGGTAATATCAACATTATCCGGGCTGAAGCGAACCCTCAGCTTCCTCTTTACGTTCGCCATCTACATCCAATTTCCACAAACGATGAAAGTTTTGCTAGAAGAGCCCGGTGACCTTTCCCGTGTTGACATCGACATCAACCCTTCTAAAAGCCGGGTCGGAAGAGGTTCCCGGCATCAGGCTGATGGCGCCGGCGCAGGGACAGAGGAACTTGGCTCCAGAATAGATTAAGACATCGCGGATGGGTAGCGCCCACCCCTTGGGGACACCCTTGAGCGCCGGCTCATGAGTCAGGCTGAGGTGCGTCTTCACCATCATGGTAGCGTAGTCGTCATACTTAGAGTCAGCCTCAAATATCTTGGCTTTAGCCTCAGCCTCAGGGCTCCAGGACACGCCATCAGCGCCGTAGACTACCTGGGCAATCTTGCCCACCCTCTCCCTCAACTTCATATCCAAGGGATAGAGAAACCGGAACTCATTCTCATCCTGACAGGCTTCCTTTACGGCATCAGCCAGTTCCAGGGCACCGTCACCACCATCGGCCCAGTGAGTGGAAACAGCACAACGAGCCCCAGCTGCCTCAGCCGCCTTCCTAACCATAGCAACTTCATCCTTGGTATCGGTATGGAAGCTGTTGATACACACCACTGGGTTGATGCCAGACGTGCGGATGGTGTTGATATGGTGCAGCATATTGGGGAGACCCTTCTCCAAGAGACCGAGGTCCTCTTTGGTGTAGGCATCAGGCAGAGGTAAGCCAGCGACCACCTTGGGCCCACCGCCGTGCATCTTCAGAGCCCGAATGGTAGTCGTAAGCACCGAGACATGCGGCTTTAAGCCACTCAAGCGGCTCTTAACATTCCAGAACTTCTCAAAGCCGATGTCCGCGGCAAAGCCGCTCTCAGTAACATGATAATCAAATAGCTTTAAGCCAACCCGGTCGCCAATAATGGAGGACTGACCGACGGCGATATTGGCAAAGGGGCCGGCATGGACCATACAGGGCTGATATTCCACCGTGCAGGACAGGGTGGGGTTGATGGTATTACGCATCCAAGCGGTCATGGCACCCCCCACCTCCAGGTCGCCGGTGGTAACTGGGTTACCCTTCTTATCGAAGGCAACCGTAATCTTATCCATTCTCTTCCTGAGATCCGCTAGGTCTCTCACGATGGACAACATGGCCATAAGCTCAGAGCTCACCGTGATACCGAACTTGGACTGCATCATATAGCCGTTCATGCGACCGCCGAGACCGATGATGATTTCGCGGAGACTCTGGGCGCAGAAATCCATTACCCAGCCCATCTCCACACGGGTCGGGTCAACATCCAGGCGGCGCATCCTGGTACGCCTAGCTAGCTGCTCATCATCGTAGTTACGCTCGTGCTGCATCCGGGCGGTAAGAGCAACCATCGCCAGATTATGGGCATTGGTAATATCGTTAATGTCCCCGGTAAGACCCATGGAGAATTCGGTCATGGGAATAAGCAGGGCGTTGCCGCCACCAGCGGCGGTGCCCTTGATATTCATGGTGGGACCCCCTGAAGGCTGACGAATACAGCCGCCAACATTAAGCCCCCGTTTGCCCATCCCCTCCAAGATACCCATGGTGGTCGTCGTTTTCCCCTCACCAAGGGGTGTCGGCGTTATCGCCGTCACCTCAACATACTTGCCATCCGGTCTAGCCTTGAGGCGCTCGATAATCTTCAGGAAATCTAGTCGGCATATCCTCCCAAAGGGGATTATCTCGTCCTTCTCCAAATTCAGCTTCTCACGCCATTCATCCGGGGTAGGCATGCTAGCTTCAGCTGCCTCGGCAATCTGCCAGTCCTTCAACTTTACCGCATCGTAAGCCACTGGTACCTCCTTTTCACTTTTGTAGTATTTAGGAAATGCTCTATTTAGCCTAGTAAACTCACAGTAAGACCCTCTCCTACTGGTTTTTGCATAAAACGGCTTCTACTCGGCTTTCTAACGCGCCAAGCCGATGATAATAAATAGGGGGCAACTAGCCTACCCACTTTATCTCAATGTCAGGATTTAACCTTGTCATGCCCCAGCGTTCCCTTAGCGTCAGTAGCCATTAGCGCCTGGTAGATATCTCTTACCGCCTCGCTGACCTTGGGACTGGCATCGAGAAGCGGCCGACCCGCCATATCGGTATCAACTATGGCTTGATCGTAAGGAACAAAGCCGAGGAACTCGAAGCCAGCCAGGCTGGAAATTAGGAATTCCTTGTCCTCCGGGCTACGAACCTTGTTTCCGACCGCGGCGATATTCTCAAGACCGATATCCTTAGCCAGTTTACTTACCCGGTAAGCCGAGTCGACGCTGCGCCGGCCCGGTTCCACGACGATAATCAGCTTATCCACCGCCCTAGCAGTGGCTCTCCCCAGGTGTTCAATCCCCGCCTCCATATCCAGAATAACGACTTCATCTCTGGCGAGCAGTAGATGGCTGACCAAGGCACGCAGTAAGGCATTCTCCGGACAGTAGCAGCCACTGCCGCCCGTCTTCAGCCGACCCATCACCATTAGCTTAATGCCACGGTGCTGCTGGGAATACTCTTCAGGTAGGTCATCAACCTTGGGGTTCAATTTGAAGAAGCCGCCACTTTCACCTGGCTTGGCGCCGGTCCTTTCTTCAATAAGGGAACTCATTTCAGATATGGGGACTATCTGCTCAGAATGGGGGAAACCCAGGGTGGCTGCCAGATTACCGTCAGGGTCAGCATCGATAGCTATTACCGAGTAACCAGACTCCGTAAATACCTTGGAAAGCAGGGCCGTCAGCAAGGTCTTGCCAACTCCCCCTTTACCACCAATCGCAATCTTCATCACTTACTGAAACCCTCTTGGGCATTAACTAGTACTGGGATTTATGAGGGAAAACAGACAGTCTAGTAAAACTAGCTACCGCTGGTATCCGTATAAGCACTTCAGCCTAAGCATTTTAGCCTAGAATCGGTAGAAAAGTCAACTACGACGCCCGCCACATTATAACGGGTGATAAAGGCGCCAGTATATTTTGGCCTATTATCCTCTAAACCATCCTCTTAACCCAAAAGGTAAGCCAAATGAAATGGACTATGGCGAAGACCGTGGCGACTGCCGCTGGTATCGCACCTCGAGGACTGAATATAGCCAGGGCAATGGCAGCCGCCATGCCGTAGTTTTTCCTGGTACTTAATAAGATAAGGCTCACCCGGTTAGGCTTATCTCTACCCAAGAACCTAGCCAAGCGGTCTACTAAGTAACCAAGGACAAAGGTGCTAACAAAGGCAATAAGCGCGACGGGCAATAGCGTAGCCGGGTGAGCCAGAAAAGCATCTTGGTTCAAGCCTACAATGGTATAAACCACCACGAAGAATCCCCAGTTAATAATAGTACCTCGGTATTTCTCCAGCTTAGAAGCAACGCCAGTTCGCCTCAATAAGTGCGCGACGCCAAAGGGAATGGCAATTAGCTCACCCAAGGTTATGAGTAGCCTCCCCGGCTGAATGAAGCTGGTACCCACAAATGCCATGGAAATGAGCGGGGTGATGAAGAGAGCGGCCAGATACGAAGCTACCGTGCCAACCAGTGAAAAGTTGACATCGCCGTCCAGGCGGTAGGTAAAGGGTATCACTGCCACGGCCGGAGGCACTGATGCCAGGATTACAAAACCGACCCACAGCTCATAATCCGGGATAAGAAGGGAGGCAAGCCCGATGATAGTAAAGGTCAGGACGGCGTAGTTTAGCAGTAAAGAAATCAGAATCGGGCGCGAGACCACCTTGAAATTCAGGAATAGTTTAGGTGAGACCCCGGTAATCGAGAGAGTCATGATTAATGCCAGTAAGGGGGTTACCGTGGGGCTCATCTGTGGAGCACCCTGAGGGAGAGCTAACCCGATGATGAAAGCCAGGGCAAGGATAAAGCCCATATTGCGGAAAAGTTGGCTAAAACGCTGTCTAGTTACCACCATTACAATCTCTTATCAAAGTTCCGGGACTCTAGAAAGCCACTATAAAAAGACTCTAGGGCATTATACCTTCCCGAGGCGTTGATTCCAAGAAAGCTACCTAATTTCTGGGTTCTCCTCTTTGGCTTGACCTTTAGCCTGTGCTATTATTGTCCCGTGGAGATTAATGTCCTGATTGATGACGGGCTTGAGACGCATCTGGATGTTGGCTGGCTACAGCGCATCGGAGAACAAGTCCTTACCCTACAGCATGCCGACCCTAAAGCCGAGCTTGGCCTGGTCATCACCAGCCAGGAAAGGGTGCAGGAGCTAAACCGGAAGTACTTAGGTAGGGACGCACCTACCGATGTCCTCGCCTTTCCCATGCTACCCGCTGAGGAAGGGTCAGCTTCTTTTGTCCCACCCCCCGACGGAATACCCCACCTCGGTGAAGTCATTATCTCCTACCCTCAAGCGGTGACACAGGCTGAGGAAGAGGGCCACTCTACTGATAAAGAAGTAGCCATTCTGGTCACTCACGGGGTGCTCCACCTCCTGGGATATGGTGATGAAACGCCAGAACTTAAGAAGCAGATGCAAGCCAGGGAGCAGAAAATCCTGGGAAGCCTCGGGATAGACTGACCCCGAGAGAGGTATGAAGCTATGTCTCGCAAGCTCATAGTTAAGGGTCTAGAACCATTTATCGGAAAGCACTGTGAAACCACCGCCCTAAAAAGGGTACTGGATTATCACGGGCTTTTGCTATCAGAGGAGATGCTCTTGGGTTTGGGTGGGGGAATCGGCTTCATCTACTGGTATATGAAAATGATGCCCGCCCCCTTTGTTGGGAGTCGCTCGGGAAAAGGCACCGAATTTGCTAGCAATATCTGTCGCCGAATTGGCGCTGAGGTGACCATCATGGAAACGGCCAGCGCCAAGAAGGGCTATACGGAGTTAAAGGCGTTACTCAGCGCCGGTGAACCGGCGGTTGTCTACGGGGATATGGCCTATCTACCCTATTTCGCCCTGCCTGAGGTAGCTCACTTTGGTGGCCACGTATTTGTCGTCTTCGGTCTCGACGAGGAAGCCAATAAAGTCCATATCTACGACCGATCGCAGAATCCGGTAACGGTAACCATAGATGACCTGGCTCGGGCGCGAGGCTCAAAGTTCTCTCCCTTTCCCCCCAAGCACCGGCTGCTCAAGATAAGATACCCCTCAAGGCCTGAGGATCTTGAGTCAGGCATCAGGGAAAGTATTCGGGAATGCTGCCAGGGTATGCTCAAGCCCCCCATTAGCAACCTGGGGCTTAAGGGGATGGAAAAGTGGTCAAAGCTAGTGATGAAGTGGCCCAAACAGTTTACGGGCCTGAATCTACTGGGCGCTCTAATGAATGGCTTTATCTATATCGAGACCGGGGGTACCGGTGGCAGCGCCTTCCGCCCCATGTATGCTAAGTTTCTGGAAGAAGCTAGCCGAGTCACCAACCAGCCAGCCCTGAACGAAGTAGCTAAATTGATGCGACAGTCGGCAGTGGTCTGGAGCCAGATTGCCTCAGGTTTACTGCCTGATTCCTGGCCCAGCCTTAAACGAATGAGAGAGCTAATGGTAGAGAAGAACCGGCTATTTGAAGAGGGTGGGCTGGATGCCTTAGCCGCCATGAAAAGGATTAACGAAGACCTAGACAACCTGATGGGGCAAGCCGTAAAAGACTTAGGGGAAACACCCCCGGAATTTCTATCTCAGGTGCAGCAGAGTATTGTAGAATGCCTAAACATAGAGAGGAAGGCTTTTCAAGCTTTAAGCAGCCTTCATTAACTGGAGGGTTCGAATGAAAGTCCTTGGGATTGCCGGTAGCCCCCGGCGGGGTGGTAATACCGACCTCCTGCTGGCTGAGGCCATGAAGGGTGCCGCTAGCTGCGGGGCGGAGGTCAAGACCATTATTCTTAACGACCTCAAGATTACCCCCTGTCAGCACTGTGACGCCTGTCTTAAGGCAGGTAGGTGCCGCATAGATGATGACATGCAGATGATTTACCGTGAGCTTGAAGAGGCTGACCGGGTGGTCATAGCTTCTCCCATCCAATTTATGAGCCCCACAGCCCAGATGAAGCTAATGATTGACCGCTGCCAAGCACTATGGGCCAGGAAATACGTGCTTAAAATACCGCCACTGCGTACTAACCAAGAGAGGAAGGGGCTCTTTATCTCCGTTGGTGCCCTAAGAATAGCCAATCTCTTCGAGCCAGCACTAACGATAGTAAAGAGCCTGTTTAAGGTTCTGGATATTACCTACGCCGGTGAATTAGTATTTCCCGGGATGGATAAGAAGGGAGCCATCGCTAAGTACCCTGAGGCTCTGAAACAGGCCTTTCTGGCGGGGCAGAAACTGGCGGCAGACCACTAGCCTTGCCTCCACCCCAAATCTGCCTCGATTTTAACCTATAGATAAATCGCCGTCACAGCTGAAAAGGCTGGGGTATTGGTGTAATGTCAAATCCCACTTTAGCCTCCTACTCCAACCTCGATGAAAAAAATAAGCTACTGAGAGCCTCCTTAGCACCATGTTTCTGTCCCCAGTAGCTTAATCCCTAGACCGGTACAGGATAAATTATGTCACACTGGTTATTTCTCTTTGGTCTTCTTGCCTTCGGCTTCGGCTTCGGCTTCCTCACCCAGTACAAAATGGAGAAGCTGCCGCTGCGAGGTTTGATGAGGTAGCAGCTCATGGGTAATTTGCCCCAGACGCATTACGATTATTCGGTCGGCAGCGATCATAATCTCCCTCAGGTCCGATGATAGAAGCAGGACACCCAGACCTTTCTCTCTTATCTGCTGACGCACCACCTCGTATATTTCTTCACGAGCACCGACATCAACACCACGTGTCGGCTCATCCAAAATCAAGAGTTTTGATTCGGCAGCCAGCCACTTACCAAGGACTACCTTCTGCTGGTTACCACCACTTAAGAACTTCACCAATCTGTTTGGCTCAGGAGGACGAAGCGCCACGTCCTTAATAATGCCACGCACCAAATCTCGGGCTAACCTACCAATTATCACAAAGCCGCGGACAACCCTGTGAAAAGCCGGTAGGATGGTGTTGAAAAGTACCGATTGCTCGCTTATTATACCCTCCACCTGACGGTCCTCAGTCACAAAACCGATGCCCATTTTCTTGGCGCGGGAAGGGTTAAGGGATTTGAGGTCTACTTCCTCACCATCAAACACCATCTTGCCCGTGATGGTGATAGTCCCCGGCAGAGCACCAAAGATTGTCTTACCCAGCTCAGTTTTTCCAGCACCAATCTGCCCAGCTATGCCGACAATCTCACCTCTACCGACTTTCAGATCAACACCAGTATAAAGCACTTTTTCCTTTTCTCTCGCCTCAAGATTTTCAAGCTCAAGTATATTAGCCTTAGGCTTCTTGTACGTATCCTCACGGACAACCTCGGCGCTAACCTTCTTTCCGGTCATCTTCTCTACCAGTGTCGATAAATCCAGTTCAGAGATGTCAAAAGTGCCCACGATACGTCCGTCTCGGATAACCGTGCACCTGTCAGCGATGTCGAAGACCTCATTCAGCTTGTGAGTTATGTAAACTATAGCCACGCCCTGGGACTTTAGCGTATTAATAAGTTCATATAAGTGCCCAATTTCATCATAGGAAAGGGCAGCCGAGGGCTCATCCATGATAAACACCACCGGGTCATAGGAGAGGGCCCGGGCAATTTCAACCTCCTGTTGGTCAGCCACCTTCAGGTCGCCCACCACAGAGGTAGGCGGAAGATCACTGCCCAGACTCTTCAGAACTTCGGCAGCCCTCTCCCGAGTGTGGCCCCACCTTATCATGCCCCGCCTTGACGGCAACCGACCCATAAAGATATTCTCGGCAACGGTGAGATATTTAACTAGCCCAAACTCCTGATAAACCATGGAAACACGGTTGCGCTGTGCCTCAGTGGGGTTGTTGAATCTAACATTTTTACCAGCGACAACATAATCGCCACTATCAGGTCGATGCACACCCATTAGGGTCTTCATCAGCACGCTCTTACCAGCACCGTTCTGCCCGAGGAGGGCATGAACCTCACCGGCACGCACATCAAAATTCACATCATACAGTACCTGCACCCCCCCAAAGGACTTGTTAACATTGGTCATTTTCAGGGCAACTTCTTCCACTTCTACCTCCTTTACGGGCTTCTGTTTAGATTAAGACGTGCAGTAACCCTTTTTAGCACCGTGGATTTATGAAGGGCATCTACCTTCTTAAATATACTATAAGCTTTAGCAGATTACAAGATATCACAGCTACGTAAAAACCGCCTGACAAGTGACATTATATTACAAAAACTACGGAAGTCAAGCACTTGACCGTCAGTTTTGCAAACATACCTAAAACCCTCGTCTCTCACTAAAAGCCACCCCCTCTATCCTGAACTCAAAAGAGCCATCAAAATTAAGTGGTTAAAATTATCCCGATGGATAATCTCTAGTTATACTTATTCATAGCTGGTAAGAGACCTTTAGTCAGGAGGCAGAGGATGGCCTCATTCACCCGGGGTATGACTTGAGTAACAATTTGCTTTTCTTCTGGGGTGAAGTCACTGAGTACATAAGTGATTATGCCTTCACCAGTCTCGGCATGGTTCTCGACTGAAGCTGGTCGTCCAATTCCCACCCGAAGGCGGAGGAAGTCCTCGTTTCCCAAAGAAAAGATGATAGAATCAACCCCCTTATGCCCCCCAGAGCTACCACCGCGGCGAAGGCGGATTTTCCCCAGGGGAAGGTCAAGGTCGTCGTGAATGATAAGAAGGTCATTAAGGGCAATATCAAACCTAGCTACCAGTCGACTGACCGACTGACCGCTCAGATTCATAAAGGTCTGGGGCCTGGCTAGAATCACCCCCTCACCCGCTACTTCTCCCACGCCAGTTCGGGCCTTCCCCAGCTTTCTATCAAGTCGAATACCCTGCTTCCGGGCAAAGCTACTAAGGCACATAAAGCCGATATTATGTCGGTTATGAGCATAACCCCGGCCGGGATTACCCAATCCCACAATCAGTCTCATCTTCTATCTCAAATTCCCGTTTTAGAATTACTTTCTCTCACCTTATTCCCCCACCAGTTTGAGAAACTCTTCTTCGGTGAGTGGCTTTATGCCCAGCGCCTGAGCGCGGACCAGCTTTGAGCCGGGCTCAGCACCGACCACGAGATAGGTGGTTTTGTGTGTGACATCACTCTTAGCCGTGCCACCGAGAGCTTTTATGCGGGCTTCCGCTTCCTGCCGACTAAACCTTTCCAGACGCCCGGTAATGACAAACTCCTGCCCAGCCAGGGGTAGCTCCTCAGGCTTGGTTACTGCCTCTTCCAAGCGCAC
>Ga0209427_10003128_pt1 | contig 19451 bp, 21 predicted proteins | sample DeeMarSWOR136_30_FD_187465 | JGI IMG/M metagenome (GOLD analysis project Ga0209427, IMG submission 187465) | Marine sediment microbial communities from White Oak River estuary, North Carolina - WOR-1-36_30 (SPAdes) (version 2) | ecosystem: Environmental > Aquatic > Marine > Intertidal zone >...
CGCGTGGCAGATTGAGAACCGTGCATGGCCGACTTTATAGTCCTTATTGTTTAGGAACGGAAGTGAAAAACGGAACGAAATGCCTACCCATTTAGTCATTTTCAAAACCCATCCCGCAGGGCGGGATGGTATAGTTGAGCTTTGCTAGTGAAGTGAGTGTTCAGTATACGGCTTGGTAAAGGAACTGGGTTGTGCCTGTGTGAGGCCACGCCGCTTTTCTCAAGGCCATATCTATATTGTGAGGGGGAAGTGACCCCATATTTGAGGTTTAAGGAGTGAGTTGCAGACTCCCAGAAGCTCAGTGGCGCAAACCCCAAATATGGGGTCACGGAGATGCCCGGTGGAATTTTTTTGAGATATGGCCTTTCGAAAAAGGGCGTACCCTCACTTCACACCCCTGAGGGGTGTAACCAAAGCCGGGGCCTTTGGGCCCGGATTATTTACTCAGCGGTCATCTCTCTTCAATATTATTATTGACAGCCTTGAAATTTCATACAATATACATTATACAAAATACAAGAAAAAAGCCGAGGTAGACAAAAATGCCCAAGAATGCTCCCACAAGGCAGGTTCTGGAGCGCCCAAACCTGAGGGACCACATCCACGAAATTCTCAAGAAAGAGATTATCTTGAGAAGGATTAAACCGGGCGAGAAAATCAACGAAGAGGATTTGGCCCAATCATTACAGGTGAGCCGCACCCCTGTTCGGGAGACCCTGCTTCGCTTGGAACACGAAGGTATCGTGGAAATCATCCCCAGGCGAGGCGCATTTGTGGTTTCACAATCCAAACAGAAAGTTATGGAAATCCTTCAAGTCAGGGAAGTCTTGGAGGGACTGGTTGCAAGGCTGGCTACAGAGAACATGGACGAGAGAATCCTTAATCGGCTTAGGAACTGCCTCAAGAAGATCAGTTCCGCAAAGGACGATGGGGACATGCTGCTAAAATATCCCGCGGCTGATGTGGAGTTTCACTCTCTTTTGTTGGAGGCGTGCGAAAATGATGTGCTCAAGAACATGATGGAGATCGTGAACAGTCACCTCCAGGTGATAAGGTTGCGAACAGTGGTCTTGCCAGGCAGGGCCAAACAGACCGTGAAGGAGCACTACAAGATTTTGGGCGCCGTTGAGAAAGGGGATGCCTTGTCCGCTGAAAACATGATGAAAAAGCATGTGGCAAGCGTGCGCAAGGACGCCTTAAAAAACATAGATCTCATGGAATAGAAAGGAGGAAGAGCATGGCCGAGTTTAGCTATCAATTGGTGGAAGACGTGGCCAAAGAACTGTACATAAAGGCCTTGAAGTACCTGCCACCAGATGTGAAAGAGGCCTTGGAGAAGGCCTATGAAAGGGAGACCCATGAAACGGCTAAAGAGATCTTCAGGACTATCCTAAAGAACCTCAAGATTGCTGAGGAACAGGGTCTTTTGATCTGTCAGGACACAGGGCTACCCATTTACATGGTCACCATAGGAAGCAAGTTTCCGGTAGATGGCGCTAAGGTAGCCAAGGCCCTTGACAAAGGGGCAGAGCGCGCCACCCTGGAACATCCCTTTAGGGGCAGTTCCACCCACCCGCTTACGAGGGTCAATCCTCAGACCAGCGTGGGGAAGGGCCTGCCGGTTATCCATTGGGAGTTTGATGAAGAGGCGGACTACTTGGATATTCTCATGGTCCCTAAGGGGTCTGGCTCTGAGAATATGAGCGCCATGAAGATGTTCATACCGGCCGATGGCGTCAAGGCCTTAAAGAAGTTCGTGCTAGACAGGGTGATCGAGTCCGGGTCAAATCCTTGCCCCCCGGGGATTATAGGTGTGGGAATAGGGGGCACGGCTGACCTGGTGAGCATCCTGGCCAAAAAGGCCATTGTGCGACCCGTGGGTTCTAGCAATCCGGATCCCCAACTCGCTCAGATGGAAAAGGAGTTATTGGAGGCGATCAATGCGACCGGATCAGGACCTATGGGCCTTGGAGGGGATACGACCACGCTGGCCGTGCATATTGAGAGCGCCTACACCCATATCACACAGAATCCTGTCGCTGTGAACACGCAGTGTTGGCCGGCGCGTAGGGCCCGGGCAAAGATATATGCCGACGGAAAGGTAGAATATGGTTTTTAGGTCCGGAAAGGAGAGGAAAAAATGGCACATTACAATCTAACGACACCCCTTTCAGAGGATGACGTGAGGCAGCTGAAGGTCCGTGACACGGTTGTTGTGAACGGGCACATTTTTGGAATTCGTGATGCCACCCAGATTCGCATGTTTGACCAGAATCAGGAGCCCCCCGTGGATCTCAAAGGGGCGATCTGCATACATACGGCGCCAAGCTTGAGGAAAGTGGGTGATAAGTGGGAAAAGATCTCCATAGGAACGACCACGAGTACGCGTATGGAAAGATTCACCCCTCCTCTCATGGAAAAATATGGGGTTCGGGCCGTGGTGGGAAAAGCGGGTTTGTTGGAGGGAAGCCTGGAGGCCATGAAGCGATTCGGTGGCTGCTATCTTGCCATCGTAGGCGGGGCCGCAGCCCTTGAGACAACCCAGATAGAGGAGGTAGAAGAGGTCTACTGGGAGGACCTGCATCCAGAGGCCATCTACAAGTTTCGTGTGAAGGACTTTGGTCCCTTGATCGTGGCCATGGATTCCCACGGGAATCATCTCTATTTTGATGTAAAAAAACAGATTAAACAAAAACTGCCTGAACTGTACAAAAGCCTCGGTGTTGAGTAGATACGATGAAATCCCCCTTTTACCCGCCGGAGAACTTTGGCGGGCAAGTCCCCCTTTATGAAAAGGGGGGAATGGGTTTTCTTTTTTCAACGATAAGGGGATCCCTTACCACCCCCCTTTATAAAGGGGGGTAGGGGGGATTTCGTTTCGGTGGGGTTTTACCCGTCATAGTTCGTTGGCGGGTGAATATGCCACCGCTAAGGCGAAGAGCATGTTAGGGATGGAATATGGAGACTTCAATGCCCAGCAATGAGACGGCTCTTTCTCTAGCATTCAGAGCCAAGACGCAAGTCTGGACCACGATCGGGATGTGGGCATGGATTCTCCACCGCCTCACCGGACTCGGGCTCGTACTCTATATATTCATTCACATCGTTTTGATGAGTTCATCCCTGCTGAGGGGGCAGCAGGCCTTCGACGCCATGCTCACACTTTTAATGCGTCATCCTGTTTTCGAGGTTTTTGACAGACTATTGCTGGGCGCCGTTCTTTATCACAGCTTCAACGGCATTCGAATACTGTTGTTTGATCTGGGCGTGGGAATAGGCGTGAGGAGTCAGAAAGTTTTATTTTGGGTCTTCGTGGCAATAGCGGCCACCTTGTGGGTGTGGTCTATTGCCGTGAAGTTCTAGGAAATGAGGTTGGGTAGCCGTGAATGCTTGGACCTGGTTAATACAGAGAATCAGCGCGTTGGTCTTGCTGATTGTCCTGGGATTACACATTTGGTTTTTGCATTTCGCTCACAGTGGAGAGGTGCTTCACTATAGTGAGATAATCAAAAGACTGGGTACACCCATTTTCCTTACACTGGATATTCTTCTACTCATTTTCGGTCTCTACCACGCCCTTTACGGCGTGTATTCTGTTTTCCTTGACTTTGGTTTCGGATTCAAGACAAGAGTCCTGGTGCTTGGCTTGATGATTGTGGCAGGCATAGGTTTCTTGGGCTTGGGGATTTACGGGTTTTGGGTCTTTATTTTCTAGGGAGTGTCTAAGAGGAGATGGCTGAGGAACTGAGTGTCAAAGTCTTTCGCTTCAATCCGGACAGTGATGTTGCACCTGAATTCCATGATTTCCAATTTCCAAGCTTTAAAAATATGTCCATCCTAGACGTGGTCATGCACATCCAAAACTACCTGGATAAGACCCTCTCTTTCCGGTTTTCTTGTCGCGTGGGGATGTGTGGCTCATGCGCCATGTATATTAATGGCAGACCCCGTTTGGCCTGTAGAACCCAGGTGTCCAGTCTAAGCACACAAAAAATAACCCTCATGCCGTTGCCCAATTTCCCTATAATTCGTGATCTGGTTGTGGATATGGAGCCTTTTTTCGAAAAATGGAAGAAAATCAAGCCTTATTATGTCCCCAAAAAGGAGATGACTGAACCGGCCATTGTGCCCCCGGGCGCAAAAGAGCGAGAGTTCATCGACGATATGCTGGACTGTATTACCTGCGGTGCGTGCTATTCAGCCTGTTCAATGGTGGCCACGAATGAGGAGTTCCTGGGGCCAGCTATTCTGAACCGAGCTTACACCTTAATCGCGGATAAGCGGGATGCCATAAGGGTGGAACGATTAAAGGTTGTGGACCGCTCATTTGGTGTATGGCGTTGTCATACGCAGTTCAATTGTGCAGAAGTCTGTCCCAAAAGTATTGTACCCACGAAGTCGATTCAGAATCTGAAAAGACGCTGTGTGCTGAGGAAGTTCGGCATTAGGAAATAAGGAGTGCTGGCCGGTAAACTCGTTTGAGTTTTTCCCCTGAATGAAATGGTCAACGCACTTCTGATGCTTTCCTGGAGTGGTGGAGTGATGGAGTACTGGAGCCATGCAGCAACGCTCCAATACTCCAAAACTCCAGTACTCCAAGCAGGGCCGTCTAGAAAATGGATAGTGATGTTGGACAGCTTAAGTTGTCTTTATATGGACGTAGTCTCTTATAGGAGTCTTAAAGGGTGGAAGTCATCAAGGCGGATGCGTTGATTTTGGGGAGTGGCGGGGCAGGGTTGTTTGCCGCCTTGCATCTTTACGATCATAATCCCCATCTCAACATCATTCTCGCGACGAAAGGTTTAATGGGCAAGAGCGGGTGCAGCCGCATGGTTCAGGGCGGCTTCAATGCCGTATTGAATGAAAACGACTCTCTACAAAAGCACTTCGTGGACACGTTGAAAGGGGGAGCCTTTATCAATGATCAGGAGCTGGCCTGGACCCTGGTTAATGACGCACCCAAAACAATTCATGAACTGGAAGTGAAGGTGGGTTGTTTTTTTGATCGGGCTGAAGATGGGAGAATCCACCAAAAGGCCTTTGCCGGTCAGTCCTTTGACCGGACGGTACACGTGGCAGATTTGACCGGGATTCAAATTATTGGCCGTCTCACCGATCAAATATATGCGCGAAATATTAGGGTTCTGGAAGAGACCCGGGGATTGGATCTGCTAACCAACGAGGGCGAAACAGGGGTGGTTGGGGCGGTCCTTGCCAATATCAGAACAGGCGAGATGTTCGTGGTGAACGCCAAAGTGACCATCGTGGCCACGGGGGGTGCCGCGTCCATGTACAAAATCTCCGCGCCTTCTGTGGACAAGACAGGTGACGGAATGGCCATGTGCTTCAGGGCGGGTGCCGAGTTTGTCGATATGGAAATGGTTCAATTCCACCCCACTGGCTTGATAGCTGGGCAGTCTCGTTTGAGCGGAAGCCTCCTGGAAGAGGGTCTCCGGGGTGCTGGGGCCAGGCTTTATAATGGGTTGGGCGAACGCTATATGGAAAGGTACGACCCTGAGCATTTGGAAAGATCAACTCGTGACCGGGTGGCGAGGGCCGGTTACATGGAGATCATGGCAGGGCGGGGGACAGAAAACGACGGGATCTACCTGGATGCAAGCCACTTGGGCGCTAAATTTGTAGAGGAAAAATTCCCAGGTATGGTGGAGAGGGTCAAAGATATAGGCAAGGACTTGGCCAGGGAAAAGGTAGAGATAACCCCTACTTCCCATTATCAGATGGGTGGGGTGAAGATAGACATACACTGCCAAAGCAATCTGAAAGGCTTGTTGGTGGCTGGTGAAGACGCAGGTGGGACACATGGTGCCAACAGACTGGGTGGGAATGGGATATGTGATTCCACCGTCTTTGGTCGCAGGGCAGGAGATATGGCCGGAAAACTGGCCCTGCAAGAAAATCTACATCCGTTCAGGGAATCCCAAGCAGAGGAAATCAGGATGCGCTGGTTAAGGCCCTTTCTGCACGAGTCAGGCCAGGATATATATCCTATCCGTGATGAGATAAAAAACCTCATGTGGGAAAAAGTGGGTCTCGTCCGAACGGGTAAGCAAGTGGAAGAGGCCATTCGTCGATTGGACGAGCTCGCACAAGATGTGGGTCGTGCTCGGGTGGAAAACAGGCACCTTATTAGATACAACATGGAATGGCAGAATATCATAGACGTGACCAACTCGATCACCGTGTGCAGAATGGTGGCCCACTCCGCCTTGCAGAGGGAGGAGAGCAGGGGGGCACACTACAGGGAAGACTTTCCTGAACCGAACAACAAGGGCTGGTTAGTAAACATACATCTTAACAGAAAAGGTGATTGGGAGATGGAACTTACAACCAAGTCCGTGAATCTAACCCGCCTCAAACCGGAAGATCTAGGAAGTCTTAGATAAGGCCCCCTGTTCATGGAGGCTTTTAAGCCTCCCGAGAACATTCGGGATGCGCTTCATAAAATCCTGCAAAGGATTTTATTGCAGCAGTGAGGTGAGCCCATGACCGAATTCATTGGCTTTCTGCGGCCGGACGGGTCTGTAGGCATACGCAATCATGTCCTCCTTTTGGGGTTGGATCAGACAAGTGCGAATGTCTGTCACAAAGTGGCCGGGCTGGTCAAGGAGACCCTACTCGTTTTTTCTGGCCCTCAAGATGCAGGGGTTCTGTCTGCATTGGTGAGGCACCCGAACGTGGCCGGAAGTGTGGTGATGGGCGAGGGCCTTGAGGAGAAGGATGTGGATAGCCTCATTTCGGATCTGGAGCGCTCGGGAAAGCCTCATGGGGTGATGGACGTGGGTGGACTGGGTTTCGTGAAAGCGATGACCAAGGCGACCCAAACGGCAATGGATATCGTCCAGGATGTGAGCACCCATCGGCGGGAGCTGGTGAGGTTTTCTAGGCTATTGCCGGTCCTGTTCCACACGCCTGATGATCTGGCGACAAAGGTGGTGGTTGCCTTCCTGAAACGGCTAAGAGAGGAAAATGGGCGCTGCCTCTGGGTAGAAAAAGGGACCCCAAAAAGGAAGGCCATGGATCCAGAGATCAAAACAATTCTGGCAGGAGAAGTGGGAATTGGAGAGGCCCCTGGGCCAGAGCCTGGCGCTTACAGGGTCACGGGTCTTGAAAGTGAAAAGACGATTTTTAAGACAGTTTTGGTATCTGGTGCGCAGGTCATGGCATTTCCCGCAGGAGAATGGCGTTTCATGTCCAATGCCCTGATTCCCGGGTTCAGTTTCTCCGTTGGCCGAGATCTAGGCGCCGAGCAAATTTGTGACTTAGATTTTGGGCACGAGGTGGATAACCCGCTCAGCGTTGAAGATAAGAGCCTTTTGTTATTCAGTGAAATCCTGGCCACCGCATCAGGCAAACTTACAAGGGATGAGGCATTGAGGGATGTGCTGATCATTGGCTAAACGGGTGATGATACCTTCAGGCATTTTAGAAAAGGTATCATCACCCGTATTGATAAGTCCATGGAATGATTTGAGCAACAGCTTGGGAAGTGTTAATACTGCCGGACTAGCGTTGCTAGAGTAAAGATTCCATGGGTTGCATATATTTTTCGGAACAAATTATGTATAAATAAAAAATACTTAGGATATTTTTTAAAAGTCTCACATGTAAATTGGTTTGGAGAAGAGGAATGAAACGGTATGACCCAGATGCCGTAAAAGGGCTCGTTACAGAGATAGCCAAGGCGGCTGGCGTGCCTGAACAGGACGCGGAAACGTTGGCCGATTCTCTGGTGGATGCGGATATACATGGGCTATCCACCCACGGGGTTTCTCGCGTGAATATTTATATGCACAGGATTCAAAAGGGATTGATTGACCCAAAAGCGGAAATCTCCTTTGATAAGAAGGGAAGCTCCGTAATCGCCGTGGATGCGGGAAATGGTTTGGGACAGGTCCAGGCTTCCAAGGTCCTGGAACGCTTGATCTCTATGGCAAAAACCAGTGGGATTGCTGCGGCAACCATACGAAATTCCCAGCATTTTGGCGCGCTCTCCTATTATTGCAACAGGGCTGCGAAGGAAAACATGATCTTGATAGCCATGACCACCGCAGAGCCGTCCATGTCGCCCGAAGGGGCATGCGAAGCCTACTTTGGAACAAACCCCATAGCCGCCTCTTTCCCCACAGACAAGGCGTTCAATGTGGTCAGGATCGACCTATCCACTTCCCTTGTTGCTCGCGGCAACATCATCGCGGCGCAGAAAGAGGGTAAAGCCATTCCATTGGGTTGGGCACTGGACGTGGATGGCAATCCCACCACCGATGCGGACAAGGCCCTCATGGGAACGGTCCTCACCATGGCTGGTCACAAAGGATATGCCCTGGCGCTACTTGTGGAACTCTTTTGCAGCGTGCTTTCAGGGGCGGCCATCGGATCTTCCATTGGTTCCATGTACAAGGATATGGATAGAAAGCAGGATGTGGGGCATTTTTTCAGTCTCATGGATATTGGCGCCTTTATGGATGTATCCCATTTCAAAAAACGCGTGGATTCGATGATTGATGAGATCAAGGGGTGCAGAAAACGCCCAAATGTGGAAGAAATTCTCATCCCTGGGGAGAAGGAATTTCGGAAAGCCATTGAAAATCAAAAGCTTGGCATTCCTATGGGGGACCAGACCTTTGAAGAGCTTAAAGCGTTGTGTGAGGAATACGAGATACCGTTCAAGCTAGAAGAAACAAGAATGGAGTAGTGGCCCGCCCTGGCGCGGCGTGATTCGAATAGGCAACTGAGTCTGCCCGTTGTGCATTTCCAACTTTCCCATTAAGTGATCTCTGCGAACCAGGTCTGGGCCAGGGAGTACCGGAGTATTGGAAAAAGAGCGCTAGACAAATTCTTAATTCCCATTACTCCATAACTCCATGACTCCAGTACTCCAATCTTCAAGGGGAGCAACATTATGAGAGACGTCCTGGTCACAGAAAATATTGCGGGTTCCGACATGGAATCCCTGAAGAATCGCTTTGATGTGGCCTTTGAGCCCGACTTGTGGCGCACTCCAGAAAGATTACAGGAGTTGATTGTTGATTTTAGGGCCATTATCGTGCGCAACCAGACGAAGGTAACCTCGGAATTGATCGCATCCGCCCCTCATCTTCAGGTCATTGGCCGGGCCGGGGCCGGGCTGGACAATATTGATCTGGATGCAGCCATCTCTGCAGGCATTGTGGTTGCTTACACGCCAGAGCAGAATGCCCTGTCCGTGGCAGAGCTGACCATCAGCATGATGCTCGCGTTGGCGAGAAAGATTGTCCCGGCTGACCGGACCACCAAGGCCGGTGAGTGGAAACGCGTGGAATCTACAGGCATTGAACTTTACGGGAAAACCTTGGGATTGGTGGGCCTTGGTCGGATTGGATACCGTGTGGGACAGAGGGCCAAGGCCTTTGGAATGGATATGGTGGCTTACGATCTATACGCGAACCCTGACGGCATCCCCATTTCAGAATCATTTGCTCGCATGATGGATCTGGATGAATTACTGGCCTTGGCTGATTTTGTTTCCTGCCATGTACCGCTCACCTCAGAGACTGTAGGTTTGTTTGACTATAGGAGGTTCTGCCAGATGAAATCGACGGCCTACTACATAAATACCTCAAGAGGAGAGGTGGTTGATGAGGAGGCTTTGGTCCAGGCCCTTAAAGAAAAAAAGATCGCTGGGGCCGGTTTAGATGTCCGTCAAAAAGAACCTCCCGAAAAAGACCCACTTTCAGAAATGGACAACGTCATCCTGACACCCCATATAGGGGCCTTCACAAAAGAGGGGCAAGAGCGGGTGGTTTCTTCGGTGTGTCGCGATGTGGCTAGCGTATTGGGAGGTGGAGAGGCAATAAACTATTTTAATCTTTCAAAACCAAAAAGAATATGATAGACGAGGTTAGAAAGGAGAATGAACCATGATTCAGTTTCTAATTCATGACAAAGAGGACACGGTAGGCGTCGCCACAGTGGACATCAAGGCAGGGGAGACGGCCAAAGGGCTTTTCATGGACAGCCAGGAGCCCATCGAAATGAAGGCCCTGAAAGATATCCCCCTGGGTCACAAAATCGCCATGAGGGATGCCAAGGCGGGCGATACGGTGATCAAGTATGGACAAGATATTGGCAAGGTTGTGGCCGATTTCAAAGCCGGGGATCATGTTCACATTCACAATCTAAAGACAAAGAGGTGGTAGACATGGAAATACCAAAATTTATGGGTTATCGACGGGAAAATGGTAGAGTGGGTGTGAGGAATCATGTGATCATTCTCCCCCTGGATGATCTTTCCAATGCGTCCAGCGAGGCAGTGGCCAACAACATCAAAGGGACCATGGCTCTCCCTCACCCCTACGGGCGGCTTCAATTTGGCGAGGACCTGGAGCTTTTCTTCAGAACGCTCATCGGAACGGGAGCCAATCCCAACGTGGCTGCCGTGGTCGTGATTGGCATTGAGCCAGAATGGACCAACCGGATCGTAGAAGGGGTCGCCAAAACGGGAAAACCGGTGGAGGGTTTTTCCATTGAGCGTTATGGGGACCTCAAGACCATCGAGATGGCCTCTCGCAAGGCCAAGGAGTATATCCAATGGGCTTCAGAAATTCAAAGGACAGAATGTTCCTTTGATGAGCTCTACGTTTCTACAAAATGTGGAGAGTCAGATACCACATCAGGACTCGCCTCAAATCCCACGGTGGGTAATGTGTTCGACAAGCTCAACGAGATGGGGGCGACCACCTGCTTTGGGGAGACTTCTGAAATCATGGGTGCAGAGCATGTCTGTAAAGAACGAGCCGCCAAACCAGAGGTGGGCGAGGCGTTTATGAGAACTTTTAACGCATACAACGACATCATCCTCCAGTTCAAGACGGATGATCTTTCCGGTTCACAGCCCACCAAAGGAAACATCAGGGGTGGTTTGACCACCATCGAGGAGAAGGCCTTTGGTAACTTGCAAAAGATCGGGAAGAAGGCCAACTATGTGGGCGTACTGAAGCCGGCTGAAGCCCCTACGGGCAAAGGATTGTGGTTCATGGACACGTCCTCGGCCGCGGCCGAAGCCGTCACCCTTTGGGCCGCATCAGGTGCCGTGGTTCATCTCTTCCCAACGGGCCAGGGCAACATCGTTGGCAATCCCATTGTGCCGGTGATTAAGCTCTCAGCCAATCCTCTCACATGCGAGACCATGAGTGAGCACATTGATCTGGATGTCTCGGCGATTCTAAGGGGCGAGATGACGCTGGATGAAGCCGGTGACAAGTTGATAGAGTTGATGGTGCGGACTTGCAATGGTCGGTTTACCGCGACCGAAGCCCTCGGCCATCGGGAGTTTGTCCTTACTAAACTCTATATAAGTGCCTAAAAGGGGGTGAGCAAAAAGGGTGAAGGCGCTTCTCTAGCACCGTTGCCGAATATGTAAGAGAGAAAAAGGGGTAAGTATTGTAAGGAAATTAAACAAAAAACCTTTAGCTTACAAGGAGGTAACGAACCATGAAAATGATCAGATTGGTGATTGCGGCGCTCATCGTTTTTTCATTTGTTGGTCTCTATTTTATTTCTCCCCAGATGGCATATGGGGCATGCACCGTGAGGGTTGCACAGCAGTATGGGCTCTGGTGTGCTGTGAATACCATTGTGGTCCAAAAGAAATTGATAGAGAAGTATGCACCAGAATGCTCAGTCGTTGAAACGAGATTTGCCTCTGGGGCTGATGTGAGGAGCGCGCTGATTGCTGGGCGCCTGGAGGTGGGGATATCCGGCTTTGCGCCTTTTATTAAAGGATGGAGCAAAGGGGCCCCTACCAAGACAGCCGATGTGATGACCGCCTATAAACATGAGCTCATTACCTATCATACGGACGTCAAAGATATTCACGAGTTCGTCAAACTGGCCAAGTCCAAGCCGGGTTTTAAGATCGGGGCGCCTGCTCCGGGGAGTTCGAATCATATCGCGTTGCAGTGGTATCTCAAGAACAATGGTTACGATGCCAAGACCCTAGATACATTCATCGTGAAGATGAAGCACCCCATTTCTTATCAATCCCTGGTCACAAAACAGATCGATGCCCATGTGACGAGCCCTCCCTTTGCCGTGCTGGAAAAAGAGAAGGGAATGAAATCCTTGGCCGGTCTGTGGCCGAATCCGGGAGGCTGGATGCCCAACGCTCAAGTGGTCGTGAACACCAAGTGGGCCAGTTCGAATCCCAAGATTTATCAGGCTGTTGTGAAGGCCTATAATGAGGCTGCGGCCTGGGCCACCCAGAACCCCAGAGAGGCGGCAGAGATTTTGGCCCCCACGCTGAAGATGTCTGTGGAAGACACCATGAAGCAACTGAAGACCGAGGCCCGTTATGACGTGTCAGAATACAACATTGAAGAGCAACTCCTCAGATACAGCGCCTTCATGTATGAAGTGGGCCTGATCGAAAGGATGCCCAAGAAGCTGAGCGATTTCGCCATGCCAGAACTCGTTTCGGCAGGACATTAATCAAGGAGCAACAACGTCCGGGGGGGAACCGCAACGCGTCTCAGGTTCCTCCCCCCGTCATATTGAATCGATGAACATATGGAAAAGGGAATGACGGTGTGTTCCCTTTTTCTTTTTAAATATAGGAGCTAAATGAGCAGAGAAGGTTTTAACAGTATAAAACTCAAGGTCACGGGTCTGTCCAAACGGTATGACGAACCCCCTGTCCAGGCGCTGAAGGACGTGAATTTCGAGGTGAAAGACGGGGATTTCTTTTGTATTATTGGACCCTCAGGGTGCGGAAAATCAACCACCCTGAGGCTGATCGCAGGCTTTGAGCCGCCCACAGAGGGCAAGGTTCTTTTGGACGGTAAGGAGGTGAAAGACCCTGGTCCTGACAGAGCCATGGTATTCCAGGACTTGAACCAGCTTTTCCCCTGGAAGACAACCCTGAAGAATGTGGTCTATCCCCTTACGGTCAACAAGCTTTATTCCAATAACAAGCTAAGGTTCGAAGCGGGACGGAAATACCTCCGGATGGTGGGACTTGCTGAGAATTTTGACTCCGCATTTCCCCATCAGCTCTCAGGAGGCATGAAGCAGCGGGTGGCCATCGCCAGGGCCCTGGCCCTGGATCCAAAGGTCCTGCTCATGGACGAGCCCTTTGGGAGCATAGACGCCCAGACGAGAACGGGCCTCCAGGTGGAATTGTTGAGGATTTGGGAAGAGACCAAGAAGACCATCCTGTTTGTGACACACAATATAGAGGAGGCCATTCTTTTGGGGACAAAGATACTGGTTTTGGGGACAAATCCTGGAAGGGTTCTCCAGCTCTTCGACAATCCCATTCCACCGCCGAGGATTGCGACAGACCCCGGTTTCTCCGCCTTTTGGGAAAAGCTGTACAATCTTTTGGGCCACAAGGAAGAGTAAGCTTTGGGCAGCATCTCTTTTATAAGAAGGACCATATACCAGGCCTCTTTTGTGGCGCTTGTCATCGCGGTGTGGGCCTACTTCGTGAGGGAGCAAGCCACGGAAATGGCCATGCCCCCGCCCTGGGAGGTGGGAAGGGTCTTTTTGAATTTCATCCTTACCGGTGAACTTCTATACAAACTCTACTATACAGTGCTTGCTATCCTGGTAGGGTTGGCCGCCTCTCTGGTCATTGGTGGATTAATGGTCACCTCTGCTCTCCTGTTTACAAGGGCCGCTTATGTGGTAGAGGTCCTCACCACCATTTTTCACCCCATGCCCTCTGTAGCCATGATCCCCCTGGTCATTGTCTGGGTAGGAATCGGGTTTGAAGGCGTTGTGGCCCTCACCATCAACTCGTGCCTGTGGCCCATTCTTTTGAATTCCTATACCGGCTTTCGGGCTGTCCATAAAACCTATATGGAAGTGGGCCGAAATGTGGGTTTAAGGAAGTTCAAACTTATCCTGCATGTGATGATCCCTTCGGCGTTGCCCTACCTGCTGGCAGGCCTCAAGGTGGGGTGGGCAAGAAGCTGGAGGACGGTTGTGGCTGCAGAAATGGTGTTTGGGACGACTTCGGCTTCAGAGGGGATCGGCTGGTTTATCTTTGAAGCCCTTCAATATGTCAACTTCAGTCAGATCCTGTCCGGCGTCTTCGTTATCATCCTCTTCGGCATATTTATGGAGCGCGGGGTCTTTGAGACCATTGAGAAGAAGACGATCATCAGGTGGGGAATGTCACAGTAAGAATAGAGTAATGGAGTAAGGGAGTGTTGGAGTAATGGAAAATAAGATCGGAAAACCTTTTAGAACCAATACTCCAATACTCCAGTACTCCATCATTACATGTAGCAGGGAAACCCTTTCATGAGTAAATCTCAAGAAGCCGTTGCGATTCCGCAAAGGCCGGAACTGGAAAAGCTAAGAGGCTACCTGACCGGCAAGACAGCCACACAGATTGGGTGGTTGGTGTTTTGTGTCATTGTTTGGGAAATCCTTTTTCGTGCCCAGGTGACGAGCGAACTCCTTTTTCCGTCTATCTTGGACGTGGCAGCCCAGTTCTGGACCCGGTCGGGCGAGCTGTTTATGAGGGTGTTGACCACCTTGAGCTACATTCTCTACGCCATGGCCATCTCCCTCGTCCTCAGTTTCTTTCTTACATTTCTATCCATGAGATCACGCTATGTGGCCAGTGTCATGGAGATGATCCTGGCCATGATGCATCCCCTTCCCTCAGTGGCCCTTCTGCCGCTCCTCATTATCTGGTTCGGATTGGGTTCCTTTTCCCTGCTCATTGTCGTGCTCAATTCCGCCCTCTGGCCCATCTTCTTAAATGCCTATACGGGGTTCAGGACAGTCCATCAGACCTACATCGAGGTGGGTAGGAACATTGGACTGCGGGGCCTTAAGCTTTTCTGGCACGTCGTACTCCCTTCGGCCCTGCCTTACCTCATTACCGGTTTTGAGATCTCGTGGGCCAGGAGTTGGCGAGCCGCTATTGCTGTGGAATTGGTCTTCGGGGCAGCCACCACGTCAGGGGGCATTGGATGGACTATCTACATGTCCTACTTTGATATGGAGACACCCCTCATGATTGCCGCCATTTTCACCGTGGCCATAGTCGGTGTCCTGGCAGAAAAGCTGGGTATGGAAAACCTGGAAAAGAAGACCGTCCTGAGGTGGGGTATGATCCAGAGGACGGAGACCATGGGTGCACAGTAGACTAACTGATCCCAAAAGGCCATACTAGCCCACGTTAAATACTTCTAAAGGGACCGCTGGCCCAGCAACAGATTGATTCTGGATACTTGATACTGGATCCTGGATTACTAAAGGAGAAAGAGCCTTCCGTCGGTCCCTATCCAGTATCAAGGATCTAGTATCCAGTATCGATTCGCGAACCAAAACCCTGGCCTATCCTCAGCGTTTCTTCGCTTAACCACAAAACGCTTTGCACAATGAGACTTGAACTTCATAAGCATCGGATAAAAAGCGTCGAATGGGCCGAGACGACCGAGATCCAGGGATCTACCTTATTTATAAATAAGACAGAACTCATCAAAGCCCTGACAAAAGACACGAATCATCTCGTGGATGTGGTTATTTGTCGGCCCGGGGAAAGGGTGAGGATCACGAACATCCTGGATATTGTGGAACCCCGCACTAAGGCAGAGGGCGGGGGAGGGGTATTCCCAGGTTTTTTGAGCAGCTCAGAAAAAGTGGGAAATGGCGTGACCAAGGTGCTGGAAGGCGTCGCCGTTATGGAGGTGGCCTCTATCCCTCGGGTCCAGGAAGGGCTCGTTGATATGGGGGGAGTGGGGGCAAAGTACTCCCCATTTTCCCGGACGAACAACATGGTTCTCGTTTTCGAGCGAGGGGCCGGGACCCCCTTGAATGAATTTGAAAAGGGGGTGAGACTCGCCGGGTTAAGGGCGAGCGATTACCTGGCGAAAGCGAGTCTGGACAGGGACCCGGATGAGGCTGAGACATTTGAGTTGGACCTGGAGAAGATCGGCTCGGAAAGAGAAGAAAGTCTTAAAAGAATCGGTTATATCTACATGCTCCAATCTCAGGGATTTCTCCGCGATACCTTTCACTACGGCCGTAGCGTGAGCAGACTCATTGCAACCCAAATTCATCCCAACGAGATAATGGACGGGGCTATCGTCAGCGGCAATTATGTCATCCCATCTAACCGTAATCCCACATACCTGCACCTAAATAACCCTATCATTAGGGAACTCTACCTTCGCCACGGCCATGATCTCCTATTCCATGGTGTGGTGATATGCAACGAGCATAGCCGATTGGAAGAGAAGGAAAGGGCGGCTCGAGAAGCGGTGGAAACCTTGAAAAGACTTGGATCCGACGGAGTCATCATAACCAAGGAAGGGGGTGGGAACGCGGACACGGACCTCATGCTCATGTGCAGCACCTGCGAGTCTCAAGGCATTCGGACGGTCCTCCTGGGCAATGAAGGGGCTGGCGCAGACGGCAGGGACCCTTCCCTCGCCCATATAACCCCTGAGGCGGATGCCTTTGTGACAACGGGCAATAACGATGAGGCTGTCGAGCTTGATCCTGTGGATAAGCTTGTTGGGCAAGGCCCCCTGCCCGGGGTCACTGAAAACCTGAAAGGGAAATTGACCATACCTGTCTCACGCATTAATGGCGCGGCCAGCCTTTTGGGATATGGTGCGCTGACCTGTACCTCCAACTAATGTCAGGGCCTTTTTAAGCCTTATCTCTTATTTCTTTGAATTTTTTGCCGATGGCCTCGGTATCCGCAACCATCTCCATAAAGCCGGCCTGCTCTTGATACACGTCGACAGGGATAGCCTCTTTTACCTCAGGCTCGAGGATATGATATACCGGAAGTCTCAACGAGACTCCTCCCAATGGACCGGCGAAGCTGGGGTCACCGAGGGTTACGGTTTCAGCGGTAATTTCAGCGCCCTCTATATCGGTTGCCCCAAGGACCACCACCAAATTGTCAGCTCCATTTTCTTCTGCTAGCCTTTTGATGGCGGCCTGATTCTCCATGTCCATGGCTCCTGCCGCGGTTCAGACGAAACATTCAGTCACGGCGAAAATGATTTTCGCACCTGCAGCCTCCAAACAGGCCGCGATGGCGGGACCCGGCACACCATCTCTCTCCCCCAAGATGATGGCCTTCTTTCCTTTAAACATGCAGTAGACCTCCTTTTTAGGTTTGGAGTATTGGAGTACTGGAGTATTGGAATGATGGATGTGTTTTCATCGCTAAACACATTATTCCATTATTCCAACGAGTATTAACCCTTTCCCTTTTTCGCCGGGTTCGCCTCAATGAGAAAGGACATGCCATCGGAGAGTTGAGACATTCTCCCCAGAAACAGGCTCCCTTTGGAGACAAACATGGCGTTGCTCATTTCTCCTCGCTTGATGGCATCAATGGCATGGCCCATAAAGGGCACAGCAGCCGGTATGTGTCCTTGCGTCGGGGAAAACCCGGGCATACCATGCCTCAGGACAAATTCATTGATCTCACTCTTGTCGATCTCTTTTCTCAACGCCGCCAAGGCGCCAATCATTCGATAATTGTTAAGGGGGACATTGCCGCTGCCTGACGGGACAGTGACTTCAGGGTTGTGCATTTCTGTCCCATACTTGTCCACCTCCGTGACCTTCTTTCCTATCCTGTCCAAAGGCTTTACCACCAGGGACTCCATGATGTGCTGTTGAGATGAGCCTGAGCCGATGTCATGCTTGCCCACGCTATCCAAACGGAGAATGGGGTTCTCATGGTCGTCTTCAGCGATCAGGAATGCAATGCCACCCAGCACATCCTCCAATATGGGCATATTATTTGAGAGGTGGCCCTTAAACTTCATGCCCAATTTGGCCAGACACCCTCCTCCGACCACCGCCACCCTCTTGAAAACGCCCGATTTAACCAGGCCTGCGGCATTGACGATGGCATAGATGGGGGCGGCACAGAAGGCCTTGATGTCACAGCCTGTCGCATTGACACATCCGCACATTTCCCCAATGGCCTTGGAGAGACTTCCCCCTCCTCGGTTATACCGATCGCCCACGGCCTCCTCCGAACAACTGAGAATAAAATCAATTTCCTCTGGGCTGGTTTGAGCTTGCTTCAGGAGGTGCTTCAGCACAAGGGCACCGGAGGCCTTGGCCATCAGGTTCTCCATCAATACATGGGCCTTCAGCGTGTCGTCCTGATCATGATGCCTGTGGAAACACCCCACCACACGACCTTGGTGATAGAGGGGCAAAGATCCTTGTCCTTTAACCTTCTCCTGGATCCGCGCCATATCTACACCCGTTTCGATTTTCTGGGTATCCATTCCCTCCCAAAAGGGATGTCCTTCCAATTTCTGGCGGAAAATGGGTGCGGCTCCTTCCTCAAACCAGATGAGATCAAAGTCATCCGCCAGCTTCAATAGACCCAGAAACTCATCCTCCGGCATGATCTCCCCGTAAACCCCATACCGGGAAGCCCCTTTGAGGGGATGTTCATACCAGGGTTGCTCCACGTCGTTCAGGCCATCGGGATGGAGGTTTCCGATGAAAACCTGGTTTGGGGCATATTCCACGGCATCCTCAAAGGACCGTAGGTGTTTTTCTATCCGGGGTAACAGGGGTTCCTGGCTATCGGCGGCCTCACGGGTCGGCTTTGAACCATATCTTACAAAGCCGGGGGTATGGACCAGGGCATAGGCACATCCTTTTATGACGGGGTAGGTCATGGTGAATGGGTCTCCTCTTGAGATTCCAAAAAATCTGCAACAAAGTTACTCAGCTTTTTCCGATCTACCTCTCCTGTCAGCCTATCCACTTCCTTCCCATCTTTGAAAACAAGATAGGTGGGCAAATTCATCACCCGTAGATTCAAACATAACCTGCGGTTTTGTGAGGCGTCAATCTTAACCACCTTCAAGGCGTTCTCATACTCTGATGCCATCTCTTCCACGTGGGGCATCAAAGCAAGGCAAGGACCACATCTGGGTCCCCAAAAGTCCACCAACACGGGCTGCTGGGATTCGACCACCTCCTGGTCGAAATTATCTTTGTTCACTTCCTTAAGCATCTGTTCCCTCCAATAATTTACTAGAATCCACGAACATTTTTTTATGAATCCAATTTGAATTGAGGCATGGCGTGTTCCCGAAAGGAGATATCTCACAAAAAATTCCACTGAACCCCGCAATGGTCTGATCTTTGAGGGTTTACGCCAAAAAACTAATCGCAGAATATTTTCCTCGCCTAAAAAGAGGTCCTCCTTAAACCCTCAAAGATCAGACCTTCGCCCTCGAACACTATAGATATCGCCTTGAGGGAATATCCCATGCCTCATTATGGAACAATGACTGCCTTTTATGGGTCACCCCGGTACCGACTATATACGATACCAAGTGATTAGAATAACGTTTGACCTTCTACCTCTGTCTGCATCGCTTCAAGCGCCTTTTCCACCAGTTTGCGTCGCAGAGCCTTCTCTTGTTCCTTACTCT
>Ga0209427_10003129_pt1 | contig 19450 bp, 20 predicted proteins | sample DeeMarSWOR136_30_FD_187465 | JGI IMG/M metagenome (GOLD analysis project Ga0209427, IMG submission 187465) | Marine sediment microbial communities from White Oak River estuary, North Carolina - WOR-1-36_30 (SPAdes) (version 2) | ecosystem: Environmental > Aquatic > Marine > Intertidal zone >...
ATCGTAAGCGTATCTTGCAACAAAATAGTCATTCCTGACTCCGACTCATCCGAAGAAAGTGCTTCTTTCAACTTGACTTGTACCTCTTTTTTGCCCCCAACAAGCTCCATCAAGGGGACAGGGGGCCGATCGAAACCGAGCATTCGAAAGAGCCCGGAATTGGACTCATCCGAGTCCACGACAAGAACCCTTAGCCCTTTAAGCTTAGCACTTCTAGCCAGCAAGCTGACCAGAGTGCTTTTGCCGCTTCCTCCCCTTCCACAGACCGATACCTTCATTCCTGCACCTCCTTACGCCAACACCTCCAGTTTCATCCCTTAAGGAGGCATCTTTTTTTGATTTCCGAGAGTTGAGCCTCAGCGATCAGGCTTTCGACAACAGAGCAATGGGTTCAAGTTTCTTCCAAGAAGTCCTGCACGGCCCTAAGGAGTTCTTCAATACTCATTAGTCTCCTCCAGGTAAAAGAATTTCGAAATCAAAAGGCTGCGAACTTATAGGGGCAAAGACAGAGATAGTTTGGAGCGTCTCGGAGATCCTTTTGGTTTCTTATAATAAATTCTAGACCGTTTACCCGACTCGAGTGTGTTTGCGTATCCACTCGGGGAGATTGTAGAGGTTGTAATAACTGCCCATGGTGTAGAAGCAGGTGGACGAGCAGGAAGGTAGACACTTCTCCTTTAACTTTCGAAGTTCTTCCTCGTCGAACTTGGGCTCCCAGATACGACCCCAGTCGTGATCATAACCCATCATGTCAAAGCAAGGAGAGAGTGTGCCGTCAGGCCGGATGAGGGCCCCATTTTGACCGGCGCGGCAGTCCCAGGGCTGCATACGGCCCCGCATTCGGTCCTTGAAGGCCTTGAGATGGTCGATGGAATTGACCATGGGCCAACCTTGCCGCTGTCTGTGGATGAGCCAGTCCAGAATTTCGTCCACTTGATCGTACCTGTCCGGTGTGATCTGCAGTCCGTCGTCCTTATGCTTATAATGGTCCACATTGACAAAGCTGTGGGGGGGCTCGTTGAGGTGGTAATCGGTTCCCACATGGTTCTGGTGAGCAATCTCGGTGAGTAGCTTCACGTCTTTGATGTTGGTTTTGCAGATGTTGATATTGAAAAAGAGAAGATATCCGTATTTCTTTTGCCGTTCAACCAGGTATCGAAATTGAGGCTCAATACTCAGGAGGGCCTTTGGCAGGCCTTTGCGAGGGGCTACACAGTCAACGGCCAAATTTACCGCAGCCAATCCTGCCCGACCCATCTCGTCTATAAAGTGCTTGTCCATGAGATAGCCGTTCGTGGGCAGATACATGAAGAAGCCGTTTTCCGCGCCGTAACGGATAACCTCAAGGACAAAATCCTTGCGCATCAGGGGTTCCCCACCCATGAGAGGGATGACACGGCAACCCACGGACTTGAGCCAATCAATGGCGCTCTTGGCCGTGTCCAAGTCCATGCCTAGTTTGTCGTTGTCATACTGAAAACAGTAGTGGCAATCTATATTACAGCGCCACTCCGTATAGAGGTAGCAAAGGACGGGTCGGAACTCCCCGGCATGAATGCGGGAGTAAACGTAAGGGATCGCCCAGCGTCGTACAGCGCGAAGACCATTAAAGCTCTTGTAACGGACTGTTTGCCACATGATATCTCCTCCTTCAGTGTTTCCCAGAATGGGTCATACGCATTATGAAATCCAGATTTCATCACGCTTCTGCCTGCTGCTTACTGGTTAATCGGAATTTAGCGTTTTCGCTCAATTCGGTTAATAGCTCTTGGGTCGCATATCATCAGCCTTTCCTTGCTTTCAGATTTGTAGGTAGCACGAAACATGCCATCACCATAGAAGTTAAAAAGCATTATAATTTCAAGTTATTAACCATATTGATCCAGACCCATTATCACGTACAGACGCAATTTTTAGAAAAATTTCGAAAACCCTTTTCGCAAAATTCCTAAATCAAGGGGGTGAGTAGAGGTGTCGGGGGAGCGGCTAGGAACCGCATGGAAGAAAGGATTTGATAACTGGAAAAATGGATATTCAGATTTCAATCATCTCCGAGAACATCTCCAGTGCCAATAAGGAACCATTTAAAATATTCAATCATATGGCGGAGTCATCTTCGAAAGCGAGCATATTCTTTTTTGAAATTTTGGATTTTTTGTTTAAGCCTCTTGCACAGTACCCTATTCTCACTTACCGGCTCATAGAACATCGCTTCCCTCATCACAGGACACGCCTTTGCACACCTCAAATTGTATGAAATAGGGTTTGCCGCTGGTTTGCTCAGGCAATTATCGTAAACAATCATGAGTTTCTTTCAGACATCACCATCACATCGAATATTGTCGCCGGATTATGGCACACTTATTCTCTTACCCACTCCACTGTCCACGTAATCATCTCCATATTCTAGCCTGAATAGCCGGCGAGTTTCGTCTCCGCTGCAATGGCATGGTCCCACCCTCTGCACAGATAGATGGCGAAATTCCTTGACGATAGATTCAATGCGGGAAGTGGGCGCACCAGCCAGGTGGAAGCCTCCTATTACCAGGTATATGGTATCTTCAGCCGCTACTTGCCGGGCCGCTAGAACAATCTTTACCACGCCAGGATGTGCGCAACCGGTTACTACGACCAGACCCTTGCTGGTTTTTATCGCCAGCGACTGCTCCTTTATCCCGTTACCAAGCTCGCCCGTAGTATATACACCCGCAAGGAGTTCTCTAGGTTCAGACACCTCATCCACTCCTGCTCCAATTGACCTTGCTCCGTCCTTTAAACTTTTGGGAAACGACCGAGGCAAGTAAACAATAACACCGCTATTTTTCTCCAGGAAGCCGCTCAGGCCGCCCACGTGGTCACCGTGTATATGTGACAGCACGACGGCATCGATCCTCGCTGGATCAATCTTGAGCTTTTTCATGTTCTTGAGCAGCGTGGCACTATCACCACCCGTATCAAAAAGGATAGTCTTCTTCAGTCCTTCTATGAGGCAAGAGAATCCCCACTTCGTTTCCAGACGCGGATCGTAGTCGTTGTTGTCATAAATGATTGTAAGTCTTAACTCGGCCCCGACACCAGCAGTGGGCTCACAAAGAGGGGATTCAGATGGAGATGGTGGCAACGGTGAGGAGCCTGGAGCAGGCTCGGGGTGAGCAGATGAAAACAGCAAGAAAAGCACTGCCATTAGAAGAATTCTACATCCGCACTTCATTGTCTACCTCTCAAACTGCTGCGGTCTGCTCCTGGCATGCCACTCATTTTGGCTCTTATAGTTTGATCACCATCTGGGACAGCTGCTCATTGGCTTTCTCCAGTACTTCCGCTGCCCGTAGTGCTTTATGGTAAATCGGATCGCTCTCTGGATTTTTGGTTTTTTCGGTCCACTTCCTGAGTTTCTCGCTGTGCCGTTTGTTATGCTCAGTCCAGGAGGTCAAAATCACTTTAAGCCTGCCCTTTTCGTCTGTTGGGAAACTCTCGAGGATGCTGTCCACCATTGTCCGGATCGTATGCTCAGGAACGGCGCCCAGGATTTCGTTAACCTTCTGCCCGTCAAAGAAAAACATCTGCATCGGTATGCTCACAATCTGGTATTTCACCGCTGTGCGCTGGTTTTCATCCACATTAATTTTGCAGAATTTGAACTTGCCATCGTACTCCTCTGAAAGCTTGTCATATACGGGGGACACCGCCCTGCATGGACCACACCAGGGCGCCCAAAAATCAACCTCTGTTGGCAGGTCTGATTTGAGAACCTCTTCCTCAAAATCTTGATCCGTAATTTCTATTACTTTGCTCATACTGCCTCCTTCTTCATGGGCTGTTAAGCGATAACTACAGCAGGGACATATCGCGCTTTTCTGAAATTCAGGATTCTGTGCATCTGAAGATCATTATTATCATAGGGAAGCGTTTCCGGCAGTTCCTTTTCCAAATGAAAATTTTCACCCTTTATCTCGTCTTCGGTTTCCGGCTCCATCACGTTTGGCCAGACTGAAATAGATTCGTTCAATAATCCCGCCGGACCGGAGGATCACTAATGCTTGATTCGTCAGGTCGGACACCATCTTCCGCCCACACCTGATTCCTTCGCGCCCCTGGCTAACCATTCCAAAAATCTTCTCAGAAAACCGGATTTATTGGACTCTTTTTGATAAAAAGAGGCCCCTGAGGCTAACTTTTTTCTATTTGGGTCCTTTTTCATTGATGCGTTTCTGAATACCATCGTCTTCAATGATTCTCTTGCACGCCTCTGTTCCGGTTTTCCCTTGCTTATGCCTCGCAGCTTGCTAAAGGGATAAGCGGCCCATGCCGCCGCCTCGTCGGCCCCGTCCCGTGCCTCTGCCAGTTCCTGGTCCTTGCCCTCTTGGGCCTGTGCCCTCTCCCCTTGGCATTGTTGTTCATCTCCTTCAGTTCATTTCCATTTTTTGAACCTCATCTGCTGAGCAACCGCGTTGCCTGCTCCGAGAGCAAGGATTTGAACCGATTCAGGGTAATTGGATAGGGCTGGATCGGGATCCCCATCCAATCAGAATATTCAAGGAAGTCTTCCGGGTGTTCACCCATATACGGGTCAACATATCCGATTCCATCAAGGACAATGGCCCCTCCGGTGTGACGGGGGAAGTTCTCGTTGGCCAGGCCCTGATCCCAGCCTTTAAACACATATTCGCGAAACTTGATCCAACCAGGCGTCATCCACCAGACCTTTTCACCCCCTGCCATTTCCTGAGCGATTCTCTCTCGCTCGGCTTCGCTTGCCAGCATATCGACACAGTGGCTGGCCTGGACTCTCCCCACTTCAGGACCCAATTCATCAATAATAGTCTTCATCGTACGGGTGGGGTGGTCCGCGTTCACATAACAGAACTTCCCTCCATAGACAACAATGACCTTCTTCGCTTTCTCTTTAGCCTTTTCAACACGCTGTATGAGCTGCCTTTCCAGCTCCCTCGGGTCCTCGTGAAGGCCCGGTGTGGTATAGAAGATATGGTTGACATCCAGGAATCCGGTCTCTTTCAAATGGTTAAGCTCCATGCCCAAGGTGCCGCAAGAGACGATGGCAAAATCTGAGAAAGATATATGATCCATTTTCATACTCCTTTCATTTCCCACGAGGCGACTGCAAATATTCTCTCAAGCCCTGTCGCTCTGTTGCAATGGCCGCCATGCGGCTGCCAATCATGTTTGGCACCACAGACGCCGTGTGATAGAACCACCTTATTTGATCTTGTAATCCGAATCCGGGGGGACACAAAGTACCGGCCGCTTGATAAACCTCAGGACCCTTTCGGTGGTACTGCCAAAGAAAATAGCTTTCATATCATCAGAGTTTCCTTTGCTTCCCATGATGATCATGTCCACATCGCACTGGATCGCCTTTTTGTTGATTTCGATGCAGGGTATTCCTTCACAGACGATCATTTGTGCCTGCTTTTCTTCCATATCCTCACCGTTTAAGAACTCAGCAAGCTTCTCCTTTGCATGAAGAAACAATTTCTTCTTGATCTCTTTCTCAGTGCCCAGTTCTTGATGGATACAAGCATTGATGAAACTCTGATCAATCACATGGAGTGCCAGGATTTTTCCACACTGCCCTTTTGACCAGGATTTTGCCTTTCTTAATGCAGCCCTAGAGCACTCAGAGAAATCGACAGCCACAAGGACGGTTGGGCATTTTCGGTTCCTGCCTTGTTGATCTGACTCCCTTCGCTTCAAGACTGCTCCCTCATCTTTGTAGGTATTAAGCCTTATTCTTTCGAACTGCAATTCGTGCTCAAGTATCACGACCCATCACTTTTACGTCCTCAAAACTCCTCCCTCGGAAGGCTTTCCAGCTTGTCTCCAATGCTCTAGGCCCGCTGGGCAAAGCGAGATGGCTCCCCTCGGACACTCATAAATGCACTGGCCACAGCCTGTACACCGCCGTGGATCCACATGGGCCGTCCTGTCGATAACAACAGCCCCTTCAGGACATTGCTCTGCACATATTCCGCAAGCCACGCATCGATCGCCATCCACAACGGCCTTAAGACTGCGGATTCTGGGCCGATCTCGGATCTCTCCGATGCGGTTGTTCAGCAACTGGAGGCGAGCTTTAATCGCCTGAACCCTCTCCTTAAGGACCCGCAACTCATTTGTTCGGCTCACATCATTCAATCTTTTTCCCCCTGCCAGATTGCGTCCTTAACAATGGGCTTAGGTCCTTTGAGGCTGTGGTCTTCTTTGGGTTTGTTCTCAATAACTTTGAGCTATCTGGTAGCCTGCTTGGGTGGCCGCGAAGATGTCTTGGACATTGCTTGCATCCCCAATGGTTTCGATTCTGGCTACGCTCTTTCGGATTTCCGCATCTGGTTCTGACGCTGACACCATACCGGATGCGAGGATGACCGTTTGGAAAGGCTCAAGAGACATCCCCACGCCGTCCTGCTCTATGTCCACCGTTCGTGGGAAAAAAGTCTTGACCGTGGTATGAGGCATCAGTGTCACTTTTGGCATCTGACCGATCCTCATCAAAGTCAGGTTCCGAGTAATCGTTTCCATCATGCTGCCGATGGGATCCGTCCGTTTTGTGGCCACGACCTCATAATCTTCCCTCCCCAGCTTCTCCGCAATCTCGAGGCCTGTTCTTCCGGCCCCAATGACCAGAACCCTTGGGCCATGCACCTCCTTTTCACTCCTGAAGAACTCCAAAGCCGTCATCGTGTGCTGATCATTAAGCCCCGAGATCTCAGGGATATTCTGCAAACCGCCCGTGGCCCATACAAGAAGGTCGGGTTGAAATTCCCTGACAAGGGCTGCGTCTGTGTTCCTGTTCAGAAGGATCGACGCCCCGCTTTCTCCCACGGCTCGTTGCAAACCTTGCAGACCATCTCTCATGCCCTCTTTTCCCGGTGCTTGCCACGCAAGGGCAAATTGACCTCCCAGATGATCTGTCTTCTCGGCAAGGGTGACTTGATGACCGCGTCTGGTCATGTAAAGGGCCGCACTCATACCCGCAGGGCCACCTCCTGCGATCAGCACTTTCATGGGATGCTCCGTACGTCCCAGGGGCGGCAGACCGATTTCCGGGTTCAAGTTACATCCCAGGGGCTCACCACTCTTTAGGCGATGGAGACAACCCTGGAGGCAATAACCGCAATACATGACCTCTTCATCCTTTCTCTTTTGCCATTTTTCTATCAGATGGGGATCTGCAATGAGCGGCCGTCCAAGGGCCACAAGATCAGCCAGCCTGTTTTTCAGGATCTCCTCAATCCTTTCCTTTCTGCCCATCCTGCCTGCCACAATGAGAGGGAGGGAAGTGTGCCCTCTCAGCCAAACCAACGCATCCATCTGGGGTTTTTCGGGGAGGCTGCCGTGGTGGAAATACCAGGGAGGGCTGAAGCATGCACTTCCCATCCCCACATGTATGGCACTCGTTCCAATCTCCTCTACCCAATTCAGGAAGGGCAATAGGTCTTCCTGACTTATGCCAAACTCTGGTGACATCTCATTGCCTGAGATCCGGACCATAAAGGGAAGATTCGGGGCGCCTTCTCTAACGCTTGACATAACTTCTCTTGCAAAGAGCAATCGGTCCTGACCGTAACGATCGTTCCTCTTGTTAATTTTTCCGTTCAGAAACTGCGACACGAGGTAGCCATGACCTGCCTGGATTTCGATCAGGTCAAATCCAGCATCCACGGCCTTTTGTGAGGCTGATCTGTAACCGGCAAGGACAATCTTTATCTCTTTCTCGGTCAGTGGCTCTGACTCCTCGTCGCTCCTCGGGCAGGCAATGACGGACGGGGCCTTGGGCTTCGTACCACTAGCCTTAGGATTGGCGGCTGCGCCTGCATGGTTCAGATGAAGACAGGCAAGGCGACCTTCTTTGTGGATGACATGAACAATCTTCTTGAGTTCCGTGGCACTTTCCGGGAGATGGATGCATAGCTGCCTCGGATGCTCCTTACCTTCAGGGGTGACAGAAACGGGTTCTAGGATCACCATTGCAGGGCCCTCTTCAGAGATTTGTTGGTAGAACAGCAGTTGCCGATCCGTCACCGTGCCGTCAGGATGGCCATAGCCAAGTTTTATGGGTGGAAACACAAACCGGTTTGCCAATTTGAGAGTGCCAAGGGTCAATCTTTCAAACATGCTTTCCATCGCTCCCTCCTTTCTCATCTTTTTCTCCTGTAATGGCTCTAAGCAGAAAGTATGCCATTTGTCCCCAGTCTAAATAAATATTATGAAATCAGACCGTTAGCCTTTATTTGGTCTATCCATTATTTTGCGGTGGAGTGAAATTTAGAAAAATTTCGAAACTCCCTTTAGAAGATTCTCGAAATCAGGGTGGTTGATCACCCAATTGATGGGGTCAGGACCGACAGGGAAGGTTCCAAAGGTCTCAATGGCGGGAGGGTCAGTTTTCCATTTCACCTCACTGAGCAAAACCCTCTGCGGCAAGCAACCATTTTTCCAAACATCGATTCAGGATCTCCTCCGCATGCTTCACATCCAGGCGGTACTTTTCCGGAATGAAGGACAGGTCCACAGCATAAATACCGTCCACTTTGCCCATGAAGGGACAAGTGTCCACTTCAGTTGACCCCAGTTGAGCAAGAGGGCAGAACACTCGATTGAGAATGGACTTGCAGGCCTTGATTTTGACGCCTTGGACCGTGTAGTTGTTTGCAAATAGCCTTAGGTCTTCGAAAAAGGCACCAGGAGGAAAGTCCTCAGGACGTAAGCCGTCACGCTTCAAGAAAAAGAAGGGGGCTACCACAGAAAGCCGGACAGGAACATTCAATGTATTCCACCTCTGCTCGTACATTTTCCGAATAATGGAGGTGAGGTCGTGGCTGGATGGATGAAAATCCAGGAACTGAGCACACTTTCCCAATGCGGGAAACTTGAGCAGCACGGCATTTCTTACTTCTGGCTGGAGTAAAAAGACACATTGACAACCTTCGCACAAAGACTCGTCTAGGTTTTCCAATTCCAGTTCTTCAGGATCTTTTGCATATAGGAGCCGGAAACGGGATCTGACCTCTTTACGAGCCCTTGCTAATGGCTCAGATAGTGAATGTGCATAGGTGGTGCAAAGGGTTTCCGTTTCACGAAGTTCCTCTTCGTCAATGAAGGCAATATCGACTGCCTCCAGGATATGGTCTACAGCCACCACCTGGAGCAAATGTTGTTCATAATCAAAGGGGTCGTGATCTCCTTTCCATTCCTCGTAGGTGAGGATCTGAAGCTCCCTTTTGAGGGCTTCAGGTAACCGTTGGATTCCATCTTCACGCAGGTTTCCTTTTGGGATGATGATGGTTTTGCATCCTGCGTCGTAAGCCGTTTCCAGTTTCACGTCCAGACCCCCAACAGTCGCGATCCGTCCCTGCGTGTCGATTTCCCCGGTCATGGCCACATCCCTTCGAACCCTGCGTCTTGAGAGTGCTGAAGCCAGGGCCAACGCGATGGCCCCGCCAGCAGATGGTCCATCTTTCTGGGTGGAGGCGCCCATAAAATGAAGGTGAATGGGCCTTTCCACTTGCGCAAGCTCGATCCCCAGGGCATCGGCACAGTGCAGGATGGCGGTGGTGGCTACCTTGCGGCTTTCGTCCATGATCTTTTGAATGTTCCCTGTGGCATGCACCATGCTCAGGTAGCCCTTTCGGGGGGCTTGACTCTCTCCTCCAACTGAGATCCGCGTAGCCTGAATAGGAATGATAGATCCCACGCCCCGCTCCACATCGATTCCCAGAGCCAACATTTCCCCCACGCGGTTCTCTTCGTTGATCTTCCATCGAGGACTTGGCTTGTCAAGGTAGCGGTTGATCGTCCCCCGGGTGATCTTTTTAGCATGCCTTCCGCTAATCAAAATATCTTTTCGCAAAGTCCGTAGGAAGAGGGTACGGATGATCCGTTCCAGTTCACGCACACCCGGCTCATGGGTATATGTCTTGATGAGGTATCTTAAGAGACCTGTTTTATCATTCGGATCAAAATAGATCTCTTTTTCGTTGACCTGGTACATTTGGCGTACCCGTTGGATCAAATGCTGCTGAGCAATAGCAATCTTTTCCTCTATGCTGTAGCGGTCAAGAAGAACCACTTCGCATCGGTTGATGACAGCCGGAGGAACGGTCTCTAAGGTATTGGCCGTTAGGATGAAGTGGCAATTGGATAGATCAATGTCTACGGTCGACATGATGTACCTATCGTGAAAAAGGTGATTCTGTTCTGGGTCGAGGACATCCAAAAGCGCCGCAATGGCGAACTTTGCTGTTTTATCCGCCTCATCCATAATGAACATGCCGTTCATGACCCCCATTTTGATCAGGCCTTGAACGATGGCCCCTGGTTTGGAACCTTCCCAGGTAAACCCGTGACCCACCAGGTCGGCCTCATCGCGCATTCCTCCTAAGGAGATCTTGTGATAGGGAATGCCTAAGTTCTTGGCGATAGATATGGCCAGAGACGTTTTGCCAACTCCTGGAGGGCCCACGAAGAGAAACGCACTTCCGCTCTGATGCAAAGATGAATCCCCTGTGTTGAATTGTTTGTAGCGCCATATGAGATTACTAAAGAAGTCACAGATGATTTCTTTGGGCCTTTTGAGCCCATGGTGTGTGCGGTTCAGGCCTTCTTCAAAGGCCTCAGGCCTTACCTCAATCTTTCGCATCTTTCCCCAGGGTACAGCGAGTAGCGTCTCAATGAGTTCGGTATATTTGGGACCACTGTGCCCCACAGCACTGAGTTTATTTTTCTCGATGACTTCCAGGGCTTGGCGGGGGAATGACGGATTATTTTGCGCCTCTTCAATGCGCTCTTTGAGACTCCTTGCAGGCGGAACGGAAGGTTTGGGTTCGGGAGAGGTGGTACGAGGAGTCCCAGGCACCACAGAAAAAGGATATCCACTCTTTTTTCGGATTTTTTTGAGGTTTTCTTTGAAAAGCGCAAAGATCTCCTCTGGGCCCCTATCCTCTATGCTCATTTCTGGAAGGTCCAGTTCATGAAAGAGATAGACCAGCCCCCAGCGATCTCTGAAGGCATTGAAAACCTCTACAGCTTCATTCTCGTCCCATTCGATGATAAGTGTAAAAAGCCATAGCAACTTCTGCAGAAAAGAAGCCCTCTGCACGAGGGAGTGAGATCTGTCAATACACCTGCGGTAACACTCTCCCAGGATGTCCTTCTTAAGGTCTTTGTCAATAACAGGAAAGAGGCCTTGAAGCAGATCTTCGGGCATTTCTCCCAGAATCATCACGTGGGAACTCAGAATCCGGGTGATGAGATACTCGTAAGGGGTTCCCCTCTCTGCAGAGTCGAAAAGGGCGAGATAAGATTCTCCCTTGAGGCCTGTCATTTCATCAGCCAGTGCCGTTCGGAGCATGCGGTAAAAGGTGGGGTCATCATGGCGCTGGTCCATGGCAAAGGTCACATCTGAGCGGATCACCTCGCGCTCTGGTTTTTGAGGATAGAGCATATGCTCTATCTCATGGCGCAGCAGGAATTCCGCAAAAGCAAGGACTTTACCTTCTTCAAGGGATCTTCCTCCTAGCCTGGATTCGGGATCACTGGGTATAACAAATGCTAAGTAATCAAAAACCCGTTCATGGACATAAATGATCCATTCATCGTCCTTTCGGCAGACCAAGCTCACAGCGTGGATCCGATCCTCCTCGTCCTCCAATCGATCTGTAGTAAAGGCTCCACTAACCCGGGAAACTAGAATGGGATCAGTTCCCCTCTTCTTTCGGAAATAGGGCATGACCCGTCGCAAGATTATGGTTCTAAGAATCTGGCCAATCCTCCGGATACTCTCTTCATCCGGTGCAGGGAGACTGTTGAGGACTTTACGGTCATATCCCATAGGAAACGCCATTAAACCCTCGACACCTAAAACCCGATTTTTGGCTGTTATTTTGATCGACATAATATCTGTCTTTTTTTGCTTTAGAACTTGTCTTTTTGATGAAGGCTTTAAGAATGCAAAATCTCGCCTCCCCCTCTTGTAAATGGGGACACCCATTTCCCGGAGGGAAAAGGCGATTGGAAACATTAAACCGGTTGTAGCCCAAGCGCCATGGTAGCCGCTCATGAGTTGGCATTCCCGCTGAAGAAACAGGCTAAGCGTGTTGCCTCGCTGAAAAAGTATATTTTGCTTTTCTGGGTGAGATCCGCTTGCCCATCTCAGCTTTCCCCGGATAGTTTAAGCAAGACTCCTTGCAATATCCTTCAGGCACTCTACCGCCTTTAGGGCAACTAACAATCTTCATGGTTCTCACGCCTCCGATTGGTGATCTCTTTAACGTACCACCTTACTCTCAATAAGCTATTGAGCCAGGAGGTTGTATATGCTTGAACTGAGAATTTCTCTTTTCAAGAGTTTGGACCTTTATTTCTTTAGCAGGTAGTACCACTTCCAGTGCCTCTTCAATTCGTTCAGCCGGGACAAAAGTCATCGCCCTGCGAACCTCCTCAGGCAATTCGTCCAAATCCCGCCCATTGCGCTTCGGCAAAATGACCGTGCTAAGCCCGGCGCGGTGCGCGGCCAGCACCTTCATCTTAATACCACCCACAGGCAGCAAACGGCCCCGCAAGGTCACTTCTCCCGTCATACCGATCTCGCTGCGCACGGGACGGCCGCAGAAGAGGCTGGCTATAGCTATCACCATGGCTAAACCCGCGGAGGGACCGTCTTTGGGAACGGCGCCAGCCGGCACATGCAGGTGCACATCCATCTTTTCAAATAAGCTGGGATCAACCCCCAACTGACTCGCTTTAGAGCGTACGTAGCTGTGGGCAATTCGTGCGCTCTCCCGCATCACATCACCCAGTTGACCGGTAAGGGTGAGTCCCCCGTTACCTTTCATACCTGTCGCCTTCCCCTCCTTAAGGCCACAATAGAATTTCTTCTCAACTTCTTTAAGAAGCAGAAAGCATGCCATCCCCTTCCTGCCCGAATTAATGTTTTGAAATCAGCCATTTACTTATTTTTGCGCAAGACAACTATGGTGCATGGCACTTAGATTTAGAAGAATTTCGAAATCGCTTTTAGAAGAATTTCGAATTTAGAATGAGCATCAGAGATCCTATTCCTTGCAAATAGATGGCAGGGAGAAAGGGAGAATCAGCGGGGTATTCATGAAAAGTCGGCGAAGCGGCAAATTTTTCCGAAGAAGCAAACCAGTGTAAAGGACCATCATCAAGGTCTGGGGAATCGCATTAATGGACTCAATGGATAGGTTCTTGAGTGTAACACCTCAAATTCTTGTCGGTGCGGGAATCTCAGGGGAATCCATTTCCATGGAAATCCGTGAAAGAGAAGAGGGTATTGCAATAGGGATAATCAATAAGGCTTCACGCGGTTATGATCTGGTCAGATGGGGGAGAAATAGGTTGAGTAAGATGGGGAAATTCCTGCTCGGGAACGTTGCAAAAAAGCTCCTTGAAAAGCTTCGAACAGAATGGCCCTCTATTATCCCCAAGCCAGAAACCCCTTATGGGTATCCAACATTTCCACTGCAGTTAACCGCTGATTGTTTCAGACCCAAATTTTTGTTTGAAGGCTAGGGCGACCAGCTCTGCGGCCCAGTCCGGCTCGTTCATATAGTCGCAATTGATGACCAGATCAAACTCGTAGGGAGAGGCATCTTTTTTCCCATAGACACTCTTGAAAAAATCTCTCTGTTCTTTGTCAATTCGATCTAATTTGTTTTCTGCCCCTTCTTCTGTGGCGTTTAGAATGCTCGCCAATCGCTTGATTCGATACGGCTTTGAACAGAGAAATCTAACGGCCAAAACCCGCTCACGGGGTAGCAGTAAATGCGCCCCTCTCCCCACAAAAATGGCGGGACCTAAACCGGAAATGGAAAACACGGCACTGAATAACTGTCTGGCATAATCGCTTTTTATAAAGGCCTTTTCCCCAAAAGCGAGAGACAAAAATTCCCTTATTTTGCCCGGGTAACGTTCATCAAAAAGCGAAACTGTTTTTTCACTCAGCCTCGCCCGATTCGCTATGTACTCCAGGATCTCTCGATCAACCACCTTGTATCCCATCCTTTGCGCAAGGATATGTGCCACCTCCAGCGCACCGACGCCTGTCTTACGGGAAAAACAAATGGTTGGAGGCAGAACGGGCTCAGGGCCTCTTTCTTTCGCCATAATTCGCCTTTGTTCCCATTCGCGCAAGTACTTATCGGCCAGTTCAGCGGCGTCCGACCTCCTGTTCGGATAGGTTCCGGGTGTGTATTTAATGCCTTTGCTGTGTGCTATCATGGCGCCTACCTGTCAGACAATGATTGATTCGTTCTAGCGAATTTAAGAAATGACAGATCCGTCTTACAATTTCTTGGGCTCGATGCGTTCTATTCGATGCAGACGCGGATCCAAGTGTCCAGGTCCTCCATGCTCCCCTGTGTAATCCGTCACATCCAAAAAATTGCACTTTTCTCCACATACCGGGCAGACATCAGGAGGGGTCGTAGCGGTTATGGTGAAACCGCAATTTACACATTCCCAGTAAGGCAGCCCACATCCAGGGCAGATATCACCCACGAATTCCCCCAAAGCCGTATAACCGCAATGCGAACATACCCATTTTTCTTTTTCCTTAGCCATTTACTTCACCTCCTTTCTCTGAACGTCCAAGAAAAAGAGGTTCCCCGATAAGAAACCTTTCAGGGTCTGTGCATTGAAAACAGTCTAGCCATCGCCAAAGCAGGACGTGAAGCACTAGATGGGCCAGGCAAGATTGAGTTCCCCCTTGGGATTGAGGAACTTAATTCGCCCGGTCGCAAGCAGGTGCATTACAACTTCGGCGACCAGCTGATCTTCTTCGAATTCTACTTCTTCATTAATAGCCCCAACCAGCTCACCTAAGGTGGTGGTAATTGCAGCCCATTCCGGTTGGGCCGGCTGCGGTCTTGAATAGGCATGCGGTATTTGTTGCATCTTACGGCCTCCTAATGAGGGAAATTCCCCTCTTCCTTTTTCGAGAGCATAAAGCATGCCATTGGATGAGAGCACAAAGAAACGGAGTAATTTTAAAAAGTTAGCTTTTATCGAAAGGAACGAATAAAGAGCCGAAGCTGGCGGTCTTAGAAAAATCTCGAAAGGGGGTTAGAAAAACTTCGAAATCAAAAACGGGCTCACACCGTATGGTTTGAGAAAATTCGGGAAGAATGGACGTTGGGAAAGATTTGTGGAGGAATCTGGGTATGTATGGGTTGTTCTCAGCGGGCGGGGATTATTCTATTTGCAGCTTTTTTCTGCGGTAACGGAAGGTGTGGTGGTTCATATGAAGGAGCTTTGCGGCCTTGCTTTCATTGCCTCCGGCCATTTTTAGGGCTTCTTTAATGTAATACCTCTCCAAAGACTCTTGCGTGGAAGCAAAATCGATGCCCGTTTCTGGAAGAGGTGGGAAAGCCATTTTATCCTTGGCTCGTTTCTGTTTTTTGCCTTTTTCACCTCCTTTTATGCCAAGGTCCTGGATGGATAGCCATGGCCCCTTACCCGTCAGAGCACCCCTTTCAATAAGGTTTTTCAATTCACGAACATGGCCTGTCCAGTTGTATGCCATCAGAGCGCTCTCGACTTGCTTTGAAATACCTGTAAATGTTTTGCCAAACTTGTTACTGAACTCCAACAAGAAATGCTTGGCCATAGGAATAATGTCATCCCGGCGTTCATTCAATGAGGGGACCTGGACTTTTACGACTCCCAGCCGAAAATAGAGATCTTTTCTAAACAGGTCTTTTTCGATCAAGCTGTCTAGGTCCTTGTTTGTGGCAGAGACCACTCTCGTCTGAATCTGCAATCTACTTGTGCCACCGACTCTATAAAACTCTCCCCCTTCAAGAAATCTGAGGAGCTTCGCCTGAGCCTCGAAGCTCAAGTCGCCCACCTCGTCAAGAAACAAGGTCCCGTTCGCTGCCTCTTCTAGGAGACCTTTCTTTCCTGACGTTCTTGCCCCACTGAAAGCCCCTTTCTCGTATCCGAAAAGCTCACTCTCAATAAGATCCTTTGGAATGGCCGCACAATTTACGGTTACAAAAGGTCCTTTGAAATTAGGACTTCTATAATGGATGGCATGGGCAATCAATTCTTTGCCCGTGCCTGTCTCTCCGATAAGAAGAATGGGGGTGTCGGGACTCTTGGCCACCATGCCAATAAAGTCCATCACGTCTTGGATAGCGCTGCTCGCTCCTACGATACAGGGAAGGTTCTCTTTAAGGTATTGTTCCTGAAGGATCTGGACTTCTTTCCTCAGCCTGACGCTTTCAAGGGCATTACGAATGGCCACCTCTAAGCCATCCATTTGAAGAGGTTTTACCACATAGTCATAGGCTCCTAGCCTCATAGCAGAGATCACGGTGTCGATATCTTCATAGGCGGTTATCATTATTATGAGGACATCCGGATACAGATCTTTTATTTTACCGATGGCTTCAATCCCGTCCATGCCCGGCAACCCGATATCAAGCAAAACGAGGTCAGGAGGATGGTCTTTCATGGCATACATTGCGCCTTCCGCTGTAGCAAAGGCCTGGACCTTATAATCCCCCTCAAGGGCCATGCTCACTCCTTCCCTTATGGTCTCCTCATCATCCACAATGTAGATGGAATATTGAATCATCTTAATCGCTTCGCCCTTGGGTAGGGGTGACTTGTTATGGAGCGTTTGGCAGGGGAATTTCAATCTTGAATTCAGCCCCGCCCCATTTGCTTGGATACACGTTCAAGGATCCACCGTGGTCTGTGATGATTCTGTGACTGAGACTGAGGCCGATGCCCGTACTGCCGTTCTTTGTCGTATAGAAAGGATCAAAAATCTTCTCTCTAAGATGTAAAGGCACCCCTAGACCGGAATCAGAGACCCTCACAACAACGCGGTTACTCTCTATAGAGGAACTCACTTCAATTATTTTGGCTCCCTGCACATTCTTCATGGCTTCAGCGGCGTTGGTAACCAGGTTTAAAATCACCTGTTCGATCAAATGTGGATCCGCTCGGCACGGTTGCATATCTTCTGCGAGCGCTTTATCCAGCTTAATGCCTCTTTTCCGCAATGTGACTGAGGAAAGGCTAACAGCCTCCTCCACCGGCTTATTAATGTTTGTTAGGACGAACTTGGGTTCACTCGGTTTGGAAAAGTCCATGACTCTCCTTATCACGGATTCAATTTTCCCCGAAGCCGACTTTAGCTGGCTGAATATCTGATTTACCTTCTCTGAAGTATTCTCCCTATCGTACATCTTCTCCAGGGTGCCTAAATATATATTGATGCCCGAAAGCGGGTTTCTGATCTCATGGGCAATGCCCGCAGCCACTCGCCCCAAGGAGGACATCTTATCCTGTATTCTGAGAAGATTCTCTAGCTGCCTGGTACGCGTAACATCCATCATATTGACCAGTATGGCTTCTTTTCCACCATATTCGATTGTGCTTGCTCGGCAAAGGACCCACTTTATGTCAAGTCTCTTACCTGCTTTATCCATGGGATAAAACCTAAATTCCGTTTCGTATGTTTCAATTTTCCCCGAAGCCATTTTTTCGTTGAACTCTTTCACCTTTTTAGAATCATCCGGATGGATGCTTTCGAAGTCTGTTAGTTTCGGCGATCGAGGTAAGGGCCCAAGGAGCCTCTCTTGTTCTGGATTTTGATAAACGATTTGACCATCTTGGATGATAGAAATGCCGACGAGCGAATTTTCAATGAGATCGCGAAACCGCTTTTCGCTCTCACGCAGCGCTTCATCTACTCTCTTATGCTCTTCTTCAAGTCCAATCGCATGCAAACCAAAGGCAATATCTCCTGCGACCTCTTCCACCAGGACATGTTCTTCTTTATCGGGTACAAAGTCTGCAGGGATGGAGATAGACAGTAAACCGTAGACCTTCCCACCGTACTCTAATCGCACAGTCATGGCACCTCTACCCGCGTACTTTGTGGACAACGGACAGTCCGTGCATGTGGAAAAGGGGTCCTCAATTAAGACAACATGAGGTTGTGTCAGTGCCTTCTGGGCACAATGGGTCAAGTCTCCTTGCTTCAGTCGCTCGACCATGGGCAAGAATTCCTGGTCCAAGCCCGCTTGGGCGGTCGTAACCAATCCTTCCGACTCATCCAAGAGGGCAATCCAGGCGTTATAATAACCTCGATTCTCGATGAGGTTGTCACAGATTCCCTGAAGCAAACTGGCGGGGTCCTTTTCCTTGACCAACAGTTGGTTCACATTCCGGATGGTTCTCGTGACCAAGTTCAGGCGGTTGGCCCTTTTCTCTGAGCGGCTGAAATCCTCCGCTTTTTTTTCGTATTCTCTCATCATTTCTGCCAGTTGCTCATAGGTAGGTTTTCTAGGCACGGACTATCCTCCACATGTCCTAAATCGGAGAGATGTTCGCCACATCTGCCCTGACACCAAATCCATAATCCTTTGCTGTGCGAAAGGATTACAGAGTAGGGGGAACACCAAATTCAACCCGTTATTATTTATCCATCTTATTAGAAAAAGAAGGAAAGTCAAAGTTTCTTAATCCGTCCAAGTACGAGGGATTGTTTAATTTTTTAACACTTTTGCGCGTCACAATGCACAAAAATATAAATTCCCTTAAAGCCATACAAATTCATTTAAATTTAAGATGTTGGAATCATTAGGTAAACGAGCCATTCCGTCAATCTGGTACGAGTTTTGCTTTTACTATGGTTGAATCGTTCGACTTTTCATTTTGCTCCTATTCTCTCATGGCTCGAGCACGTGTGACGCAGCCAGTTCCTATGAGAAAATGCTCGGAATGGAGGATGAAATGAAAGGCTACATCAAATTCTTCATCGTTTTCTTTATCTTATGGTGCGCTTTTCTGAGCACAGCCAGGCCCTATTGGAACAAGTATTGGCTTGAGTTGCAGTTAGAAGCGGCCTCCGTATACGGAACCAAAAACAGTATTGAGGACACAAGAAATTTCTTGAGCGATAAGATGGCGGATGAAGGCTTTACCTTTAAAGGGGATGACTTCCTCATTGAAAAAGATGAAAACAACACGGTGTCTATAAAGATCACATACGCGGATGAAATAAGTATTTTCGGCTTGACGTTAAAAGAACTCAAATTCACAGCGGAAAAAAGTTCATACGAGGTGAAGAAGTATTATTAAATGTTCGCGTTGAGGAATGACCTCAATTCTTCCTTTATTCCAATGTGGGCATGGTAAAAAACGATGAATCAAAGTGATGATGTCATGGTCGTTATCAAAGTGGAGAACGATCCAGTTGATGGTATCGTTTGGCAATGGCGGGCCGACGGGCAGTATTTCCGCTTTGACGATAAACTGACCAAGGAAATCAATTACAAACTAAGGGATTATTTTCTTCGTCTCATGGCTGAAGAAGGCTTGCTCATGGAAAGAAAAAAACCGCAATCAGCCTGAACCTCCCACCACGGACTTTCACGCCGATTAGCCCCTG
>Ga0209427_10003131_pt1 | contig 19443 bp, 19 predicted proteins | sample DeeMarSWOR136_30_FD_187465 | JGI IMG/M metagenome (GOLD analysis project Ga0209427, IMG submission 187465) | Marine sediment microbial communities from White Oak River estuary, North Carolina - WOR-1-36_30 (SPAdes) (version 2) | ecosystem: Environmental > Aquatic > Marine > Intertidal zone >...
CAACTTCTCCCAGTTTCCTGCCAATCAGGGGAACAGCTTGGCTTTCCTCAACTTCCACCAGCTGTGATTTTCCAGTTTCCGGGTCTGAAACTATTATCTTGAATTTAGCCATAAGCGCCTTTTACTCTCCTAACGCCTTTCTCGTAGTGTTAACTGAATGGGGAGCAGCTATTTATTAAGGATTACCCAGCAGAAAAACCCAATTTCTATTTTTCAGGTTCCAACGACTTGAGTCTAGCGGAAATTTTGGAAAACCTCAAATATCTCCGAAAAACATGGTACATGCTCTTGGAGAGAGTTCAACGAGATGCCCAGCGCCAAACCTAGCACATCAGTAAATCAGGTTATTGTGTTTTGGCTAGCTAAGGAGCTGGAAAAAGAAATCCCCGATTTGGACCTTTACGGCTCGGAGAGGAAACTCTTAGACTTCGCCTGCAAAGACCTAGAAACTTGGTTGAATGTGAAGTGTGAAGGCGCAAACTCCGATGAAATTGAAAAAGCCCTGAATGTCCGAGACAACCAAGAGGAGATTAAGGCGTTTCTGAAGGTCTGGACCAAGCAGTGGCTGGAAAAATGGAGGGAGCGGGTTACACTCTGCCAGCAAATACCCACATTCTCCCTGAGACAAGCTAAGAGGAAGAAGAGAGCAACGAAGATTTTAGAGCGGATGGAAGAGGGGCAGGAACTGAAGAAATGGGTTGTCCAGAAGCTGATTAATCAGGGCGAGATATGCATGTCTGAGTTGATAGCGGAGAATCTTGTAATCGAGCAGATTGCGTGTCGCCTGAAAACAAGAAAAGAGAAGTCGTCAGCCAGTAAGATTGCGATGAAGCCGTGGCAAATCCTCCAAGATGTGCTTCCTCAGGTAAACAGTCTGGCAAAAAAGAAAACGCCGCTCATTCACATGAAACTTATGATAAGCAGCTAACGGCTGCTGTCCCAGGCTTTTCTGAAGTCAGTGGCTACATCATCTCGTTTAGGGTGGATGTTACGTCCACGTTTTCTGTGGGCACTTTTGTGAGCGGAGCATCTTTCAGGTGGGGAAGATTGTCGTAGTATGTGGGTCTCTCTTTGTTGTAGAAGATTCCGATTGGTATCCTGTCTCCCCATTCAAGCGCCTTCTCCAAAGCTTTTTTTCGGTCGGTCACGTCGTGACCTTCATCCTCCAGCTTGTACACTCTCTGGCGGAACCAGTCGTAGGTGTTCAGGTAGTTGAAGGTAACGCAGGGCTGGAACACGTCGATGAAGGCGAAGCCTCGGTGCTTTATTGCTTCTACAATCAGGTTCTTTAGGTGGAACATGTCGCCGGAGAAGCCTCTAGCCACAAAGGTGCCGTCGCTGACCAAAGCGTGAGCCACAGGATTCAGCATGGGAGGTATAACCCCGAAGGGAGTTGACTTCGATTTGAATCCCTGCTGGCTGGTGGATGTTGCCTGACCCGTGGTTAAGCCGAGAACCATGTTGTCATGCACAATCAAGGTCATGTCAATGTTGGTTCTTGCGGCGTGGGCGAAGTGACCCCAACCCTCGTTGTATTGGTCAGCGTCTCCAGCGAAACCAACCACCTTCAGTTCAGGGTTTGCGAGTTTGATGCCCTGTGCTAGTGGTAACACTCTGCCGTGGATGCCGTGGAACCCGTTTATGTTCACGTAGTTGACCATCTTGCCGTGGCAGCCTATGCCTGACACAAGCACAGCCTCTTCTCTCTCGATGCCCAGTTCTATCAGTGCCTTCTTGAATGCCATCAGTATCCCGAAGTTTCCGCATCCGGGGCACCATGTATTCGTTTTCGGTGTCTTCAGGTCGTCCAGAGTTACCATCTTCAGAGCACCTCCTTTATGCTCTGCGAAAGAGCTTCTGGGTTGAAGGGCCGTCCGTCGTACTTCAGAATTTTATGATCAACCGTTGTGAGCAGACGTTCGCGTATTAGGCTGGACAGCATGGAGGTCTTGTTGTTCTCCACCACAATGGTTTTCTTGGCTGACTGCAGGATTCTCTGAACTTTGTCTGCTGGAAAAGGATGCAGATACACGATTTGCAGATAATTGACTGTTATGCCTTCTTTGCCGAGAATTTTCATGGCTTCTCTTATGGGTCCCTTCGTGGAGCCCCATCCAATAATCGTTGCGTCTGCTTTCGCTGGACCATAAAACTTGACGGTTTCATAGTTTTCCAGCTCTTTGTTTAGGGCATCCAGTTTCTTGAACCGTTTATCCGTCATTTTTGTGGTCAAAACAGGGTCTTCGGTTGTGTAGCCGAGCTCGTTGTGTTCGTCCGCGTTGGTTCGCACTATGGCGCCTTTCGTTCCGGGTATGGCTCGGGGCGAGATTCCGTCTTCCGTGAATTTGTGCCGCTTGTACTCTCCCTCTCCCGTGTATTCGGTTTCGGTTATCAGTTTTCCACGGTCGATTCCGATTCTGCTCTGGTCAAAAGGCTCAGCGGTTCCATGGCTCTCCGCCAGATACTTGTCCGAGATGATTAACGCTGGAATCTGAAATTTCTCTGCCAAGTTGAAGGCTTCGATGGTCATGCAGAATGATTCCTCAACGTTCCCCGGCGCGATTACAACTCTGGGAAACTCTCCCTGAGAAGCATGGATGGCGAATCTGAGGTCTCCCTGCGCAGTGTAGGTGGGAAGCCCTGTGCTGGGTCCGGGTCTCTGCACTAGGACAATGACAGGCGAGGTTTCGGTCATTCCAGTCATGCCCAGCCCCTCGCTCATGAGACAGAAGCCTCCTCCAGACGTGGCTGTCATTGACCGCACTCCGGCATAGGAGGCGCCGGCGACCATGTTTACGGCTGCTATCTCGTTTTCAGTTTGGATCACAACCATTTTGTGTTGTCTGTCTAGGGGCGCCAAGAAGTGCAGTATAGAGGTGGCTGGCGTCATGGGATACGCAGCGTAGAGTTTGCAGCCTGCGTTTATTGCTCCTAAGCCTATTGCCTCGTTTCCGGTGAGGAAAATTCTTTTTTTGCCGGCTGAGACTGTTTTCTTTAGTCTGTATCCGAAACTGTTTCCGTAGTGTTCTCTGGTGTAGTCATATCCCTGTTTTGCGGCTTCCATGTTCTGTTCAGCCGTTTTCGGGCTGAAGGTGTCCCTTAACACGCTGTCCAGAAGCTCTAGTTCGTAGTCTAGGAGGGCGATTGCTGCTCCCAAAGCCACAGTGTTCTCCATGATTTGTGGTCCTTCAAGCTCCTTGACTATGCTTCGCAGAGGCACAGGGTAGAGTTTTATGTCGCCTCTTCCAAGCTCTTCGTCTGTTATGCTGATTTGGTCTCCGTCATAGATTACTCCAGCGCCTGAAACAAGTTCGTCCTTGTGGAAGAGAATGGTTTCTTTGTTTAGGGCTAACAGAAGGTCAACTGTGTCGGCTTGGGAGTACACCATTTCCCTGTCGGCTCTGACTGTGTAGAAGTTGTGTCCTCCCCGTATGAGCGATTGGTAGTCGTTGGCTCCGAAGACGTATAGTCCGCCTCTTAGGCAGGTTTTGGCGAAGAGAAAGCCGGAACGGGTTATTCCTGCTCCAGCCTCTCCTCCAACCAGCAAAGAAATCTTGTTAGTTATCAACTGGCTCAACCCACGTTAGATGAGTTTCTCGTCTGTTTCCAAGTTAATGATGTAAATAGCGTTGAAGGGGCAAGCTTCAGCAGCTTGTTTGTGGCAATCCAATTCGTCTAGTTCTACGGCTTCGCCGTTGGAAACCTTTTTTGCGCCTTCAACATGGGATTTTCCGTCCTCGTCTGAGAGGTTGAACTTGGAGCATAATTCAACGCAAGCCCCGAAACCATGACAGGCAGTGTGGTCAATTTCCACTCTATATTTAGCCATAAAAATCACCATAACACCATACATTTTACCTTTCCAAAGCTAATATCATTTACTCTCTCAACCTGTGAGCCTTCATTAATGTGACTAAGCCGGTGCGCATCAAAACATTATCTTAGTTTTCGCAAGAAATGCATAAATACCGAGTGAACTTCTCCTACCATTAGGAGTCACAAGTAGTGAATTCAGGGAACTCTCTGATAGAGACCTTAGTGTTGCTGAAGGAGGTATTACGGATGGAAGGTGAGCAGGATGAATCCAACCAACATCTGGCGCTACTTCAGCAAGGGCGCTGTTCCGCTAGGATTCTTGAAAGAGAGCCTTATTGCGCTCTCCTTTAACTTTGGCGGCATATTGGCTGGTTTTATTGTTGCTTCTCAATTCAACGTTTTTCAGCTTTCTCCATGGGCTGTTGCAATTTATCCCGCGATACTTACTGCACGAGGTGTGGTAAGCGGTTTATTCAGCGGACGGTTAAGCACTGCATTACATCTTGGAACAATTTTTCCGAGGTTCCGTGGAAACACTGACGAATTCTATTTGCTTTTCAAGTCAGTGATAGTTCTGTCTTTGGAGACAAGCCTTATAATGAGCCTGTTTTCATTAGCTGTGGGCAGTCTGTTCTGGGGGGTAACATTCACAGATTTTTTTGATATTTTGATAGTTGTCCTGGCAACAATGTTCTTGGGGCTTATGAACTCGCTGTTTACAATAATTTTTTCGTTCACATCTTTCAAGAGAGGACTAGACACCGATGTAATTGTATATCCAATAATGTCCACAACGGCGGATATACTCGTAACTTTGTCTTATGTTTTCACACTTTCGCTGTTCTTCCTGTTCGGTTTGGTTGGAAGGTGCATTGTTGTTTCTTTGGGGCTACTGCTTGTTACTCTGGCGTTGGTTTTTCTGCCAAAATGCATCAAAAACAGATCATTCATCAAAACAATCAAAGAGTCTCTCTTGGCGCTGTTTTTTGTAGCCTTTATCGTTAATGTTACTGGAACCGTTTTGAAGGGTGTTGACAACGTTGTGAGCAGCGCAAAAGAGATTTACATTGTGTACCCTGCCTTAATTGACACAGTGGGGGATGTCGGCTCGATTATAGGTTCAACTGCTACGACAAAATTGGCTGTGGGTTTGTTCAAGCCATCTTTTCGTTCAATATTGAACCACAGAAGGCGGATTGCTGCAACATGGATTGCATCCGTAGTAATGTTCATTTTATTCTCTGTTACATCGTTATTTAGTCAGGGCATGTTAACGGCGCAGGCGTTTCTGAGGTTTTCTGCTCTTTTGATTACAACAAACCTGATTGCAGTTATTGTTATTGTTTTAGTCTCTTTTTATGTTGCAATTTTAACTTACAGAAGAGGTTTAGACCCAGATAACTTTGTTATTCCGATTGAAAGCTCTCTCGCTGATGGCATAACAACAGTTGCTCTGCTGATTGCGTTGTTTTTGGTTAGCTATGGGATTTAGGGATAAAGCTTCCAGAAACTTCACCTCTATTATTTACCGATTCCATTTCGTTTCTTCCCCGCTTGTCCCAGTTATCCCCACGTTGTTTAGCGTTAATCGTTGAAACTTTAAGTGCACTGTCCCCCTCCTCTATTGTATGAGAGGCTTCATTGTTGAAGGAAGCAATGTTTTACGAACAACTACAAGACAAAACTGTTAACTGCAATTTATGTAGTCACCGCTGCCGCAGAATTGCTGATTCGAAGAGGGGAATATGTGGGGTCAGAGAGAACAGGGACGGAAAACTCTACAGTCTCGTGTACGGCAAGGTTGCAGCTCGTTCCGTGGATCCCATAGAGAAGAAGCCGTTATTCAATTTCCTTCCCGGCTCCAGATCCTACAGTATAGCCACGGTGGGATGCAACTTCCGATGCGATAACTGCCAAAACTATGACATTTCTCAGTTGCCCAAAGAGCGGGGCATAATCGTTGGGCAGGATGTGTCGCCTGAGGAGATTGTTTTGGCGGCTAAACTAAGCAACTGCAAGAGCATAGCCTACACCTACAGCGAACCCACCATCTTCTTCGAGTACGCCTACGACACAGCCAAGCTAGCCAGCAAAGAGGGAATCAAGAATGTCTTCGTGACCAACGGCTACATCACCCCAGAAGCGCTAAAGGAGATTAGCCCGTACTTGGATGCTGCCAACATCGACCTGAAGAGCTTCAGCGACGAGTTTTATCGCAAGAACTGCGGAGCCCGCCTGAAGCCCGTGCTGGATTCAATCAAACTCTACAAGAGCCTGGGAATCTGGATTGAGATAACAACACTGATTATCCCAACATTTAACGATTCAGCAGAGGAACTGAGAAAAATTGCGGAGTTCGTCAAAGAGGTGGGCGAGGATACGCCTTGGCACATCACGCAGTTCCATCCCACATATAAACTCACAGACCAGCCCAGAACACCCGTCGCGACTCTGCGGAAAGCAAGAGAAATTGGATTAGAGGCAGGGCTAAGATACGTCTATGAGGGAAACGTGCCCGGCGAAGATGGAGAAAACACCTACTGCCCAAATTGCGGAAAACTGCTAATCCGCAGATTCATCTACCAAATCATGGAAAACAGAATCAAAAACTCATCTTGCACATACTGCGGAGCCAAAATCGACGGCATACACGCATAACCATCCATTCTACATACCAGCACACTACACATAATGACATAAACACTTCAACCACCATAACTTGGGAAGAGCGCACACAAAAGAGAAGGACAAAGGCTGATCATCAAGATGGCCCTCCTTCTCTCAAGTGGGTGGGAACTGTGTGCGCTCCTCAAACCCAAAGTCTGAGGGTCACAAATTTAATGCTTCAGAAGCCACAATCCATATTCAATATTTTAGCCAGCTGGGTCTCTGAATCTGAGAGCTAGTTTTCGTTTGCTGGGTCTCAAAGGCTTAGGGAGTCTATGAGAAAGGATATGCCGAAGTAGATTAGAACCAATCCGAAAACAGCCATCAATATGCGGTACCACTTGAACCGTAAAATCTTGGAGCTCCTCTTGGCGAAGCCGGAGACTAGAATTAGCCATGCGTAGTCCACCCAAACGTGACAAACAAACATGAAAACAACACCAGCTAAGCCCGCAAACTCAAGAGAAATAAAAATCAGGTTCGCACCAACAGTGAGCCACCAAACAATAAAGTAGGGATTCAAACCCGTTAATGCCAAGCCAATCAAAAAGAGGTTTCGGGTAGCGCTTTGCCCAGCCTTTGTTTCTTCGGGTTTGTACGAGAACGAACCGCGTATCTGCATGGCACCGAAAATTATGAGAGCCGCTCCTCCGGCAACTCCCACGGCGAGCCTGACTGCGGGCACGTTTGCGACGCTTAGGAGTCCCAGGGCTAATAGCATGACCAGGCTGAATTCGACTAGACTGTGGGCTATCGAGAAGAGTACGCCGCTTTTGGTTCCCGACTTGATGCCATGAGAGACTGTCACAAAGAACAGTGGTCCGGGAGCCAAGGCACCTGAGGCGCTTAGAATGATGACTGTGGCGGCGAAATTCAGCGGGTTCATGGATTTAGAAAACGGGAACCTGAATAATGAATCTTCTGTATATTACCGAAAACGCATGACCTTGACAGAGTAAATGTGCTGTGGTCGTTTTGTTGTTCGCAGACTGGTTGGCGTATTTGTGTTGAACAGAAATACGAAAAGGTTTATTACGTATTAAGATTTAATATATAGATTAGGGGGACAGAGCACAAAGGTGTAGATGGTGTAGGAACATGAAAGCAGCACCAATCTTTATCGCCTTTTTCATACTGTTCACCTGCGCCTCAATAGCCGTCCCGATTCCTCTATTCCCCGGAAACATGATCACCACACTTCTAGCAATACCCCCCTCAGAATACATACCCTACCTGGAAGCCTTAGCAAACGGGTTGACATACGGTCTCATCAGCTGGGCAGTATTCTTCTTGCTTGCCAGAAAGATAGAAAATTCGGTATCAGCGGATTCCAAAAGAATAAGGCGATGAAGAGAAGCTGGAACAAAAATTTTGATGGCTCTTTTGTCCTATTTGGCGGTCACGGAATTGTGCAACCTAAGAAGTTGCTGACCTCCACAAAAGCTTTTGAATCAAAGTCATCATCTAATTAGGGTTTAGCAGTCACGTCTCCTCTTTAGTTGGTGAAAGCTTTTGATTCCTATTCGGGACGCGAATCGTTCCAAAACGACTCCGCACATGATGCGGATTCTCCTTGCGGTAAACTTTTTTGCTTTTATCCCCCTGCTGATCTACACCTTTTTCTCTGAAAACCCCAGCGTAGGTCTATTCGCAAACTGGATCTATGACAATTTCGCCATGGTTCCAGCCAAGATACTTCAAGGAGAAAACCTTCACACCCTCTTCACATCCCTATTCCTCCACGCTGACATCTTTCACATAGGCGGGAACATGCTCTACCTCTACATCTTCGGAGACAACATAGAAGATGCTTTTGGGCACCTTCGTTTTCTGCTGTTCTATTTTGTCTGTGGCCTGGTTGCGGACTTTGCCCACATCCTAAGCACAACATTTTTTGGCGGCCTCCAAATTCCCACGCTGGGCGCTTCAGGAGCCATCTCCGGCGTTATGGGCGCATACATCCTGCTGTATCCCAGAGCACGTATCCAGACCTTGACTTTGACTTTTGTAGTAACAATCGTGAGTGTGCCAGCGGTCTTTTTTCTCGGTTTCTGGTTTGTCCTGCAGCTGCTGTACACGTGGCTGGGCATGGGCGGCAATGTTGCTTACTGGGCGCACATAGGCGGTTTTGTTGCTGGAATAGCTTTAGGCATGATTGCTAAAAGAATGAGAAAACCTGAACGTGCATTGCCTTACTATACGGAAATCTGCATCTAAAATAGGACAGTATTGTTGTTGCTTTCAAGGAGGGGTCTGTCAGCCTATTAGTCTTCATTCCCGTTAAGGTCGGTCTGGGACGGCTACATCATCCCCCAAAAAAACAGTGTTCCCGACAAATAAAATCTTTTCACTCAGAAAGAAATGGGGTCTTCACCAAATTATATTAATGAGTATATGTCAATAATTGTGCTTGAAAGATAGTACATATTGTATCATTCTTTCTTCATACCTCTCTAAAAAAGAGAGGAAGGTAAAAAAATTGATGACGAGAAATTGCAATAGAATCAAAGCTAAAGCAACTTCGTTAACTGCTCTGCTTGTTTCAGTGTTAATTTTGTCTGTGTTGGCTGGAGTACAGTTTATTGGCAAAGTGGCTGCTGTTGAATACACTCAATACGATGGCACGTTGGGCGACGCGGATTGGGCGCTTCGCATCCCGGACCCATGGAATGGCATGCTTGTGATATACTGCCGAGGATACGCTGGTCCTACAGCCATTCCAAGCCCATTGGGGGTCATAAACCAGCAGGGCAATTACATGCTGGAGCAAGGGTTTGCAGTTGCAGCATCCAACTATGGGGCAGCTGGTCTCTGCATGTTAGAAGCAGTGGACAGCACTTATGAATTAACCACGTATTTGATTGACAACTATAATGTGACAGGAAAAGTATTTCTCGTTGGATTCTCGATGGGTGGGGGCGTGGTTTTGCTGCTTGGAGAGAAGTACCCTGACGTATACAGTGGCGTTCTTGACATGTTTGGTATAAAGGACCTGAAAGACCTGCACAGTGTAGCGGCAAGATGGGCTAATCTGACCGATGAGGAACTTGGGGCAGAACTCACTGCATTAGGTATACCTGTACCTCCAACTGGGTGGACACTGGATTCACTCCGAAGTTTTATGGCAACTGCTTCGGCTGACGCTGAGCTTGCTACAGGTGGCACTCCTGAGACCCAACCAGAAGCTTATGAAGACCGATCCCCGACGTACCACGCAAACATAGAGATACCTGTGATAACAATCCACGGAACTGCCGACCCACTCGTTCCTCACTACCAGTCCATCATGTACAAGAATGCTGTTGCGCAAGAAGGGAAAGCATACCTATATCGCCTATACAATGTAACAGGTGCTGGACACGGTGGCGGTGATATTCCAGCTGAAATACCCGTGCGCTTTGATGAACTCGTGGCATGGTCGGATGCTCTGACTGAGGGACCATATGATTGGCCAATGTTCCGCCATGATTTGACGCATAGTGGATATTCAGAATCTCCTGCTCCGAACACGAACCAAACATTGTGGACTTACACAACCGGCGGCATGGGGGTGTTTTCTTCGCCTGCTGTTGTGGATGGCAAGGTCTACGTAGGTGCAGATGACAACAAGGTGCATTGTGTGGATGCTGCAACAGGCGCTTTCATCTGGAGCTACACAACCGGAGACGGGGTGGTTTCTGTGCCTGCTGTTGTTGATGGCAAGGTCTACGTGGGCTCAGTGGACGACAATGTTTATTGTTTTGATGCTTTAACTGGCGCAAAAATATGGAGCTACACAACAGGCGGCAACGTGTTTTCGTCTCCTGTTGTTGTTGACAGTAGAGTTTACGTGGGCTCACATGACAGCAAGCTTTACTGTTTGAGAGCTGATGATGGCCAGGTAGAATGGAACTTCACAACTGGCGGTCAAGTGTGGTCTTCTCCTGCTGTTGCTGATGGTAGGGTCTACTTTGGCTCATTGGACCATAAGGTCTACTGTGTGGACGCCGCAACAGGCGCTCTAATGTGGAACTACACAACCGGAAACGAGTTGAGAAGTACTGCTGCTGTTGTCAACGGCAGAATTTACATAAGCTCAAGTGACAACAATGTTTACTGTTTGGATGTCGCTACAGGCACAAAAATATGGAACTACACAACAGGCGGTGAGGCATATACTCCTGCCATTGCTCATAGTAGAGTTTACGTTGGCTCAGAAGATGATAACTTGTACTGTTTGGATGCTGCAACAGGCGCTTTAGAATGGAACTACACCACTGGAGGAGATGTGATTTCGCCTCCTGCTGTTTCTGACGGAAAGGTTTACGTTGGCTCATTTGACAAAAACTTTTACTGCTTGGATGCTGCGGATGGCGCTTTCATCTGGAGCTACACAACAGGCGGTCCAATTGTTGGCAGTCCTGCTGTGGCAAACGGTGTTGTATACATAGGGTCTGCGGACCGCGACGTTTACGCTTTTAGTCCTTGGATTCCGATTCCAGAGGGTTTAACCGTCGGCGTAATGTTGCTGCTCTCAACTATTGCAGCCATAGTCGGCATACGCGTTCTGCGCAAGCGACCAAAATGAAAAAGATGGTGACTAAAGAAACCACAGAAAACGCAAATAACCATCCCTCTTTTTTATCTTAAACATTAAAGTCTGGAACGGCTACATCATCCCCCAGAAATTCGGGGGCACCTCAGCTTTTAAGTGCTTATTAACTGCGTGGTGAAATCCAAGAGATTTTGATTATGTTGCGTTTCTCCAGCCGCCTTATCGCCTCAAGGAACTCGCTCTTCTGTTTTCCGCTCAACTCGAAATCCTGCATCATATCCTTCACCGGAGTTTGAGCAGACCCGCACCTTTGAAGCCGACGCTGCAAGTAATTCACGACACGCCGCTCGATCTTTCCGCACTTCCAAGTGGTGTTTCTGAGGAGAGTTGCAATGGACATAAGCATCTTCTGAGCCTCCAACCCTCTTCTCCTAACCAGAGTCTTTCACCCCAACTCTACCTGATATACCTAAAGTGCACCTACATAAGTATTTGTTGCTTGTTTTACACCCAAACATTGTCTATTCCAGTTTTCCATGTTTTGCTTCAAAATTGGCGTTACAGCTTGTTTTACCTTCTTCATCTTTTACGCAATTGATTCCCTCTGGAAAAGTGACACCTGTCAACCGCCTGAATGCTTTGCCGAAATCATCAAATCGGTCATCAAACCAGCACAGAACGTATCTGTCAGCTCTTCCTTCTTCGCCAGATATGCAGTCAATATCGCCCATGAGAGGAAAGAAATCCTTGAGGGTACACCCAAGTTTGTTGGTCCCCTCGTTTCTCGATACGCTAAGTCTCCGTGCCTTGACCACCAGAAACGCTTCTCTCTCAGGTTTTCCAAACCTCTCCCGGTAAAAGGTGATTATTGGTTTATCCCAAACAGACTCCAAAATCTCAAACACCCCCACATAGGATACGAGGGTCAAGAAACTTAAGAGTTATTCCCTTTTCCATAGCAGAGCATGGTTTGCGGCTTCAAGCAAGTTTTCAGCTTTCTGTATAGGGTATGAGACAGAGAAACTTCACAGGTTTTTTGCTGCTGTTTTTCAGTTGATGCTTCTCGTTTGGAGGAATGAAGATGGCATCTCCGGCTTTGAACTTCTTTTCTTCTTTTCCGCTGACAGCAACCCCCTCGCCTTCCAGTATGAAGACCTCATGCTCCCAGTTGTGAGTGTGGAGTGGGCTGTTTCCTCCTGCTTCCATCTCGAATAGTCTCATGGCAAAGTTTTTGGCTCCAGTCTCCTTGGTTATGAGCCATCTGACTTTCAGTTCTTTGCTTCCGCCTCCAGCATCTTTCGCTTCAACATCGGTGTGATGAAAGATTTTCAGTTTGTTCACCTCTCTGAATTTTGTGTCCAATCTAGGATATTAGTTGTGTGTCTGGTATGTGAGTTTTTGTATTGGGTTCGTACACCGCAAGATTTATTAGTAAATTTTTACTATATTTTGGTAAACATATACCGAGGGATAAAAACGGGGCTACTCTCAACCCACGAATCAATCGTGTGGAAAAAATTTCACAGCGGAAAACCCACCAGCGACATCGCAGACGAAAGCGAAGAAGAGTGGAACCCATCCTACGTGTCGCGGGTCCTCAACAGAACCAGAGAAAAGATTGCGAAGGCACTTGAGGAACACGCAAAAAGTCACCGCCTCGACACTGAAACTCTTTTAGACTACAAGGGGCTGCTGATCGGATTCGACTATCAGGCGAACGCCAAGGTGTACATCGTTTTCACTGAGAAACTTGGAATCATCGTGTGGTACAAGCACGACTCCTACGCGGGTAAACTGTGCCCTGATTGCCCAAAGGAATCCGAGTGCAGAGAAATTTTGGACACAATCCTAGAAGAGTACAGCATCACCCTGAGACCAGACGAGGAGGAGCTTCTGATGACCCAGCAATCGATAACAATTCTCAACAAGCTGGCGGCAAAACAGATTCCCCGGTATAAACGAAAAAAGGAAGGTGATTAAATTTGGAGAAAGACGTTAGAGAAAAGGTCATCAAGCCTCCAATAAAGAGAGTGACAAGCGGAAAAATCTTCAAGCCATCAAAGGCGTTTCTGCACAAGAGTTTGCTTCAGCCCATAGTTTTGGCGGTGACCATTTGGCTGATTGTTGTCATCTGTTTCGTAGGCGGATCGTTCATAGGTGCTACGGTGGAGCCGGAAGAGGTTCCAAGCGCCACTCAGCACATCAGCACATGGATTTTTCCAGTCAGCTTCTGGACAACAGTCGTCAATCTGGTTTGGTTGATACCCCTCTTGATCTACATTCCCGTATACTTCAAGAGCATAGAGTACTCCGTGAAGGCTGAGACCGGAGAAACAATGCCTGAAATCTACGTCAAGCAAGGCGTCGTCACCATCACCCGCAAGCATGTGCCCTTCAGAACCATCACAAACATATCCAGCAAGGCAGGCGTCTTCGATCGGCTGTTCAATATTGGGTCAGTTCACATCGAAACCGCAGGCTACTCTGGCAGCCATCAGGCAGGGCCCGAAGTCAAGCTTGAAGGCATCGTGTTCTATGAGGAAGTTCGAGACTTCATCCTTAATGAGCTGAGGAAGTTCAAGGCACCCTACGTAACTGGAACCGAGGTGGTCCCCCGAATCGAAGAGCCCGTACCAGCAATGGCGGGCTTGGACGACGAGATACTGACCACTCTACGGGAGATACGCGACCTACTGAAGAACCAAAAGGCGCACAAGTGACACACAGACAGGAAAACATGATTTCCCGTCTTTGGATCAAACAGCCGCAAACCTATCTTTTATTTTTAATTTTTGTTGCAGGGTAAACCTTTTTATATAGGGGACGCTTGTTGGGTTGTATCGTCACATTAACTCATGCTTACTTACGAAGCTTTTTTTGAAGGCTTTTGAAGACTGCGTGCAAAAATTTTGTGACAGGAGGAAAATACAAATGCAAATAGAAAATTTCGAAGACTTGCCCTTAACTCCAGAAGTGATGAAAGGGATAGAGGAGCTTGGATTCACTAACCTTTTTCCAATTCAGGCTCAAGCAATCATCCCCTTACTGGAAGGAAAAGACGTTATTGGGCAAGCACAAACAGGAACGGGAAAAACCGCAGCCTTCGGAATTCCGATGGTTGAACGCGTAAACCCGAACATAAAAAAGGTTCAAGGCTTAGTTCTGGCGCCAACACGTGAACTTGCAGTGCAGGTTGCGGAGCGCATAAGCCGATTCAGCAGATACTCAAGTTTGAAGGTTCTGCCAGTTTACGGCGGAGAATCAATCAACAAACAAATTCGTGAACTGGAAAGAGGCGTCCACATTGTTGTTGGTACGCCCGGCAGACTGATAGACCATCTGAAACGTGGAACATTGAATCTGTCATCAACGAAAGTTGTTGTTCTTGACGAAGCTGACAGAATGCTGGACATGGGATTCATAGACGACATAAACTACATACTCTCCAGAGTGCCCAAAGACAGGCAGCTAAGCCTATTCTCTGCAACGATCGATGACTCAGTGATGAACATCTGCCACAGATACATGAGGAACCCAGAAAAAATACTGGTAAGCAAAGACGAGATAGCACTCACACAACTGAGCCAGTACTACATGGTGGTAAACTCAAGAGACAAACTTGAATATCTACTGGACATACTGAAACGCAACCACATGGAAAAGACAATCATATTCTGCAACACCCGTAGAGGAACAGACTGGCTGGCACACAAACTGAACAGAAACGGATACAATGCCGAACCGCTTCATGGCGGCTTCACACAGGCACAAAGAGACCACGTCACCAACGCTTTCAGAAACGGAAAACTGAAAATTCTCATCGCAACCGACGTTGCCGCAAGAGGCTTGGACATCCAAGGGATAACCCACATAATAAACTATGATGTGCCCTTAGATGCGCTGGTTTACTTCCACAGAATCGGAAGAACCGCCAGAATGGGAAACGACGGAACCGCCATAACCCTCGTGGGCTACGGAGAAATCCCAGACCTGAACAAAATAAAAACATTGACCAAAACCAACATAGAAGAACTGGAAGCAACGAACCCGCAGTACTGCTAGAAATCTTTAATGTGTAAGATGCGCTGAACAAGCGTATCAACCCACTTTCTTGTTTAAAACAGGTTTGAATCCTTTTAGGCGAAGCCAGATGTTTTAGTTGCACGTTTTCTGAACCCAAAAAGTGTTTTACCTAAAAGACACAGCAGTAACCGTTAAGTAAAGTTACTCCATAAAACTGAACTTGGGAGAAAGTTTTGACGGATCTTCTAGCACTAGCGGCTGATCTGGCGAAGATGACTATTGCCTTGTTTATTGTAGTTGATCCTCTTGGGAGCGTCCCAATTTTTATAGGTCTAACAAAGGACATGGATATGTCGCAAAGAAAAAAAACTTACCAGTTAGCCACAATCACCGGCTTAATTCTGTTAACATTCTTCTCTTTGGTTGGACAAAACATCCTTGTCCTGTTCGGAATATCCTTGGACAGCTTCATGATCGCTGGCGGCATCTTGCTTCTGATAGTGGCTGTTAGACTTCTAATCATGGGAGGTTGGCGCGAACAAGCAGCAGTATCCGAGTCAGTAGGCGCTGTTCCCATAGGTTGCCCCCTTCTGGTAGGTCCCGGAGCAATAACAACATCGATTTTGAACATTCAATCCTACGGAATACTGGCTACACTACTTTCGGTGCTGCTAACATTCATTATTGTATGGCTGATTCTGAGATTCATCGACCCAATCTACCGCTTCTTAGGCAAGAACGGCTCATTAGTGATTACCCGAGTTATGGCATTGCTGATAGCATCAATTGCTGTGCAGTATATGCTGCAAGGAATAAAAAGCGGTCTTCTATAAGAGCGAACACTCAGGATGTACACACGTTTTTGGTGCCAAAAAACTGAAATTTTGCTATTTAGGGAACCTAAGTAACCGTTAAATAACGCTTCTCTACACAACTGAACTGGCTCTCCACTGTTTAACCTGCCGAAGGTGAAACAGAAACGGTGAAAAAACAATGAAGATAGCTGTGTTGGTTTACGAGTACCCCCCCAAAATTGTGGGTGGCTTAGGAACGTATGCTGCAGAGATAACGCGGAAGTTCGTTCTGCTTGGTCATGACGTCACAGTATTCACAATGAATGATGATGAGGGAAGTCTGCCTACCAGAGAGCTTCTGCGGGGCATAGAGATTCATCGTCCAGTCCACATCGACATCTCTGACTCCCTGCCGGATGTGGTCGCGGAGGACGTTAAGAAGTGGGGCAGGGGAATCAAATTCTTCTCAAAAATTCTCATGTACAATTATCTCAGCGCCTCAAAGATGATAAATGAGCTGGTCAGGTCTGAAGACTTCAAATTTGATTTGGTGGTAGCCCACGACTGGCTGTCAGTTATCGCCGGCATCTCAATAAAAAAGGAGCTGGGTTTGCCCCTGGCTTTTCATGTGCACTCAAACGAGAGGGGACGAACACTGGGCAACGGCTCAGGTGTAGTCAGCAGCATAGAGAACCGTGGGGGACAGATGGCGGACATGGTCATAACGGTTTCTTACTCGATGCAGGATGAGCTGATACAGGCGGGCTTTCCTGCAGAGAAAATCCGAGTTTGCTACAATGGCGTGGATCCGAAGAAGTATAGCCCTGAGCAAGTAAGTCAGGAAAGAATCGAAGCGGTTAGACAGCAATATGGACTCAACAATGAGGACTTGATGGTGCTCTTCGTTGGGCGACTGGTGTGGATCAAGGGCGTAGATAAGCTCATCAGAGCCATGCCCAAGGTTCTACAGGAGGTCCCCAACGCAAAACTGGTGATTGTTGGCCTCGGCGACATGCGAGACTATCTGGAGGGACTCGTCCGTAACCTACACCTTGAAGACGCCGTTAAATTCCGTTTCGAATTCATACCCGAGGAGGAGCGGATCGCCCACTACGCAGCATGCGACGTTGCAGCTTACCCAAGCCTCTATGAGCCCTTCGGAATCGTCACCCTAGAGGCTATGAGCATGGAGAAACCCGTGGTTGTTGGAGCAGCAGGCACAAGCGGAATGAAAGAAATCGTCAGCATCACAGGCTCAGATAAATGTGGCTTCCACATCAACCCGAACGACCCGGCGGACATCGCTTGGGGAATTGTTAGCGCCATCAAAGAGCCTGAAGAAAGGATTCAATTGGGACGCAACGGCAGAAAACGGGTTCTGGAACACTTTACGTGGGACGCAGCTGCAAAGTCAACTGTTCAAAGTTATTCTGAGCTCTTAAAAACAAAAAAGGCGCAGGATTCTTCTGCCTAAACAGGTTCGTTAGCTGGAAGAAAAAAATGGCAAGTAATGAAGTTCGAAAAGACTATTTGCTGAACCAATGGGTCGTCATCGCCAAAGAACGCAAAAAGAGACCCACAGATTTTGCCAAAAAGGCGGTTGAGGAGAAGGAGGGAGTTTGTCCGCTCTGCCCAGGCAACGAGCACATGACCCCTCCAGCAGTGCTACTGTATCTTTCTTCTAATGGGGAGATCAGAAAAGAAAGGGATCAGAACGGTCACCGCCATAAAGACTGGCTAGTGAGAGTCATACCAAACTTGTATCCTGCATTCACTCCGCCAAACAAAGAAACTGTGATGGTCAAAGAAAGTTCTGTTCTCGCAAAAGCCGTGGGTCATCACGAAGTCATAATAGAATCTTCACGTCACGATGAACACCCCGGAGCAGCGCGAATTTCTCAGCTGGTCCACGTGATAAACGCCTATCTTGATCGCCTAACTGACCTTTCTGGAAAACCCTACGTGAAGCATGTAGCCATTTTCAGGAACCACGGGCGCGAAGCAGGAGCATCCCTCTCGCACGCTCACACCCAGCTGATTGCAACTCCATTTATTCCCAGAATTCTGGAGGAGGAGTTGGAGGCAAGCAAAAGTTTCTGGACAAAAAACCATGCGTGTCTGCTTTGTGACGTTTTAGCCAAAGAACGGGAGAGCCCACGTTTCATCTGGGAAAACAACAGTTTCATGGTTTTTGCTCCTTGGGCAAGCGTTAACCCTTTAGAGTTTTGGGTTCTGCCTAAGCGTCACCGCTCAAACATGTTGGCTATGTCTGGGGGCGAGGTTGAAGATTTGGCTGAAACCATGAGGGTTTGTTTGGGTGGATTACGGTCTTTGCTGAATGATCCGCCCTACAATTTCGGTTTCCACACGCTGTTAAAGGAGGATGCAGGGGAGTGCTATCACTGGCATCTGGAAGTTTACCCGCGGTTGGCGGTATGGGCTGGGTTCGAAAAAAGCACAGGAATGTTCATTAACACAATTTCGCCTGAGGACGCTGCCGCGGAACTTAGGGAAGTAATCAAAGCAGAGAAGAAGGGAAAGCAGTAACCGTCAGGATGTTAGCTGTATAGGCTCAGCACTTTTCTTATGCCGTCGACTGTAAGGTGATACTTGTCGGTCTCGTCTGAGCGAAATGACTGCGCGTAACCCAGTTCAATCAGTTTTTGTAGGTGAGTCTGCAGTTCCGGAGCCTCCATTCTGGTCCACTCTGAAATCTGTTGGATAGTCAACGATTTGGATGATTCTGTTGCCCCTATATTGTGGAGCATAATCAGGAGGCGCAGTTGACTGGGCTGCTCATCAGGCTGTGAACGGAAAGAGTTACTCGCGCCCAAAATTATCCCACCACCTTTCGGTAAACGTCTACAGTCTTCATAGCAACCGCTTCCCAACTATAAGCCTTGTGGAGTTTATCTTTTGCGTTCTCAGTGAGCAATTTGGCATGATCTGGATCAGACAAAACTCTGTCAATCCCCCATGCAATAGATTCGGGGTTCCTCGGAAACACGAAAAGTCCTGTGCGGTCATGTTCTATCACCTCAGATAAGCCGCCTACTCTGCTGGCTACCACAGGAACGCCAGTAGCCATTCCCTCCAGGGCAACTATGCCGAAAGGCTCGTAGATTGAGGGCACAACCAAGACGTCTGCGCTGGTCATTAGGTTGACAACTTCTTGGTCAGACGCAAACCCCGTAAACCGGATCTTTCTACTCTGTCCGCTGGCTCGGGCTTCAGCTTCTAGAATGTCCCTTGACCAGCCTTCTCCGACAATAACGAATTTTGCTTCTGGGTAACGTTTGGCTATGTCGGGTATTGCCCTGATGAAGTATTCTACCCCCTTCTGCGGAACCAGACGTCCCACGCAGAGAATCAGTTTTTCGCTCCAGCCTACTCCGTAGCGTTGTCTAACTGCTCCGCGGTCAACAGAAGTCTGATATTTTGCTGCGTCTATCGCGTTCGGAATAACGTCAACCTTTTCCCATGGTAGGTTAAAGTGGTCGCAGATTTCGTTTTTCATGGATTGGCTGCACACGATGACTCTGTCCGCTTCGTACATTGCCCACCATTCTATCCCGTTTATGGAGAATGAGTCTGGGCTGTGGAGACCCT
>Ga0209427_10003132_pt1 | contig 19442 bp, 17 predicted proteins | sample DeeMarSWOR136_30_FD_187465 | JGI IMG/M metagenome (GOLD analysis project Ga0209427, IMG submission 187465) | Marine sediment microbial communities from White Oak River estuary, North Carolina - WOR-1-36_30 (SPAdes) (version 2) | ecosystem: Environmental > Aquatic > Marine > Intertidal zone >...
CTCGAAAATATCCCCTTTTCCAGATTTCAACCCATTATTCACACCATTTCCACCACAGAACCTCAAAAATAGCCCAAAAAGGATTAAAGAAAGGTGTGAAGGCCAAAAACACTGATATAAATCAACTCAACACAAACGCAAAAACTCGTAAAACCCCAAAAGGACCCCAAAGCATCCGAAACATCGCCGGAATTCCTTGTAAGTGGCCACCACTTACCACTCACACCCTGCAGGAACCCGTACGAACAGCAACAGAAGCGCGCGAAACGACTGTGAATCTCTTACAACCCGTCACCGACGCGCCGGAAAACCGTCATCACCGCCAAAGCAACGACCCCGAAAAACACTTATCCCGACCACCGGCAACCCTAGACCATGACCTACCTCATCGGCACCGACATCGGAACCACAGGAACAAAAACCGCCCTCACAGACACCCAAGGCAAAGTCCACGCCACAGCCTACCGAGAGTACACCGTCCTCAACCCCCACCCAGGCTGGGCAGAACAATGGCCCCAAGTCTGGACCCAGGCCGCCAACGAGACCATCAGACAGACCATACACCAGGCCAAGATCGACCCCAAGGACATCGCCGGAGCCTGCATCAGCAGCCTCTACGGCGGAAGCGGGATCCCCGTCGACAGGAGCTTCAAACCCCTCCGCCCCTGCATCATCTGGGCCGACCGCAGAGCCACAAAAGAGTGCCAGTGGGTCCGCGAGTCCATCGGCACCGATGAGATATTCAGAATCACAGGCAACGTCATCGACCCCTACTACGGATACACCAAGATGCTCTGGATCCGCTTCCACGAGCTCAACACCTGGCGCAGAACCCACAGGCTCGTCACGCCAAACGCATACGCCGCATACCAACTCACCGGAGCCGAGTCCATCGACCTCTCCAGCGCCGGAAACTACGGAGGCATATTCGACATCCACAGACGAGACTGGTCCGAAGAGATGATGCAGCGCCTCGGCATACCCCGTGACTACTTCCCTGAGGAGATCGTGCCCTCAGAGGAGGTGATCGGCGAGGTCACCGCCGAAGGAGAGAAGATGTCCGGCCTCAGGAAGGGGACCCCCATCTGCGCCGGGGGGATCGACGCCCCCGTCAGCGCCCTCGCCGGAGGCGCCATCCGGGACGGGGACCTCGCCTCCATGCTCGGAACCTCCATGTGCAACGGGTTCATCGGCCACACCCCCCGCCTCTCCCCCAGGCTCGTCAACTTCCCCTACGTCATCAACGGCCGAGAGCACACCTACAGCTTCACGGGCGTCGTGACCGCCGGCTACTGCGTCCGATGGTTCAGGGACGAACTCGGCAAATGGGAGAAACGAATCGCCGAGAACGTCAAGGGGGACGCCTACGAGTTCCTCGACAAAGACGCCTCCAGGATCCCCCCGGGATCCGACGGCCTCATATTCCTCCCCCACATGATGGTCGGCGAACGGGCCCCCTACTGGGACGAGCACCTCCGGGGCGCCTACCTGGGCCTCACAGTCTCCCACACCAAGGCCCACATGTACAGGGCCATCCTCGAGGGAGTCGCCTACGCCATGAGGTACAGCATAGACGCCGCAAGAGAGGCGTGCCTCCCCATAAACAGGGCCACCCTCGTCGACGGAGGCGCCAGGTCGAGCCTCTGGAGGCAGATCATAGCCGACGCCACCGGCCTCACCATGGAGTACATCCCCGACGCCAAGGGCGCACCCCTCGGAGACGCCCTCCTAGCCGGCCTCGGCACCCACATCCTCAAAGACCACGCCACCATAGAGGAATGGATCGGCCCCAAAGTCAAGACCAACCCAAACCCAGAAAATATGAGGACATACGAAAAATGCTACAGGCTCTACAGGGAGACCCTGGAAGCGAACAGAGAGATATTCAAGAAAATGGGGGATCTGTCGGAAACCTAGCCCAGAGCAGATCTCCTGATGACCTCGCAGTTCACCTCGCCGCATGTGAATGAGGCACCAGTCCTCGCGGAGGTCAGCGTTACCACCGCCGGGGCGAACAGGGCAGGATCGACCTGCGTGAAGTCAAAGTCCACCGCCTTATAGATCTCGTAAGAGGTCTTACCGTAGTCCTTACAGTTACTCGAGGGCGCCTTCTCCGCAATCTCCCTGAGCACGTCTTCGTCCTCGTCAACTATGTAGCTGGTCACCCCACCGTAAGTTAGGGCGTCCTCGGCCCTACCCATCGCCATCCCATGGTCAGTGTGCAGAGGCATGATCGGAGCGTACCCAACGCCGTACTTCACGCTATTCAGATCCAGCCCCAACACGTCGAGCCTGAAGAGCCCTGTCTCCACAACCCTCCCAGAGATCTGCACCATCCCGGCCAACGAAGTCGTCGTCGTCAGCACCAAGTAGACATCCTTGGGCTTCACACCGCAAGCCTCTGCGACGAAGTGGGCGGCAGAGTCCGGGGGCTTCAGATCCGTCTCAAGCAGCAGCACCGCCACGTCAGCCTCATCCCTGTAACCAATCTTCTCGAAAACCTTCTTAGGCTTCAGGGCCAGAGCCCGGGCAGGACCAGAGCCGTCAGCCGTGTAGCCCTCAGGCTTAATCCTCCACCCCGCTAGCTGGGCCCCGAAGAGGGCGACTGCCGGATGATCGGTCGAAATCACCACCGTTGGGAGCTTCAGGCCCCCGAAGTCGGCGTACCCGAGATTCGCTGTCCCGGCCCCTCCCATCGCAATCCTGGTCGTCATGAGGCCGGCCTCGTACCCACCGGGCGCCTCGAGGCCTGTGTCCACCACGGTCGCACCCGAGGGCAGCCTCTCGACAGCCACCCCATAGTACTCTGGAGCCCTGACGAGCTCCTCAACGAGCCCATGGGCCATCCTGTTTATACTCAGCAAGCGATTCACCGGCAATAACAACACCTTCTCTACTTAAAGAATTGACGAGAGAAAACACCCACAGATAAACGAATTTAACCCCATCATGGTAATATGAAGCGGGTATCCGACTTGAGGAAGACGGCCGCGTTCTTCTTAGGCATATTCCTAGCCTTCATGCTGGGCTATGCAACCCTACACCCATCGCTCCTAGTGCTGACCGACTGGCTCGGCCCCATCATGGGGAAGCCCCTCCTAACAGCCCTCACCGTCGTATACCTTCTGTTCGGGGATCCCCTCCAATTCCCGGCTCTAGCCGCCGTGTGGGCCGGTGTTGCGCTCCTGGGCGGCCTGATCATCAGGAAGAGGGTGGGGGCGGTGATAACGATGATAATTGTGTTCCTCCTGTTCCTGCCAGCATTGGCCGTGTCTGTCTACGGCGTATTCGAGAGACTGTCTGAAACAGGTGTCCTGACGGCGGGCGGGAACCCGCTCGAGGCCCTCCCGCCGCTCCCGAGCGGGCTCACCATAGCGACCCTCTTCGAGGCACCCATCATAGGAAAGGCCCTGGAGGCCGCCATCGACCTACTGACAGGAGGTCCACCTGAGGGCTTAGGGATCAGCGTCCTGATGCCCATCCTCACTCCATTTATCATCGACTTCGCGATGAAGCCGGTCATTATAGCCATCGCGGCCCTCGTGGGCGTCGAGGTAGGCAAGAGGGTTGAGCCCGCCTTCATGCCCTACTCGGAGTCGCTCAGAACCAAACTAGGCGGCGAGCCCAGATTCATGCCCATCTACATGACGAGGATCAAGAGGCAGATCAAACTCCAAATGACAATATGCCTCCTGCTGGCGACTGCGCTGACCGCCTTCCCCCCTCAGGCAGGCTCGTCGGAGGAGGGCTTCTACTCGGAGAGCCTGATAGGGCTAGTCGACACCGAGGGCAGGGGCTACATGGCATACCTGTTCGTGGACTCGGAGACGTCCATCGGGGGAATGGAAGCAAACGACCCTGCTAATCAAGGGCTGGTAGCCTCTTTGATCGTCTCCCATGAAGGCATAACCGAGCTGTTGCCAGACCTAATCAATGTAACTGAAGGCATCGACATACAGAGCCTGGCGGCAATGGCACCCCCCACATTCATGGTCACGGTCTACCTGGGCTTACAGATCGAGGAAGCGGAGCAGAGGGCGGACACGATCTCTTCGGCCTTCTCCAGCTCGTTCGGCGTCACTCTTAAGAAGCTCACGGCCTTCGAACCACCCTCATTCGGAGACGAAGGCCCACAGATGCCACCGCTGACCTTTGTTCTATACCAGTCCTCGGTTGAACTCGAAAGCATGGCAGATGAGCACATCCAGCAGCTTACCGCCCACAGCGGCCTAGCCGACACCATAGAAGAAGCTTACGCCAACGGGCGATTGACACCAGAATCGACCCAGCGATCCGCCGATGGATCGGCGTTCGTGACAGGCTTCTTCAACCTCCAGCCCATCTTAGAATACCTGCCAGCCGATGAGGGCCTCCCGTTCCCAGACGGTGATGCGAACCTAACAGACGTGCTCGAGGAACTCTCGTCCCTTTTCGAGGGCCCCGTGGGCTTCTCTGCCGGGGTCTCGTTCTGGGAACATGGCGTGAGAGTAACCGATGATGGCTACGGCTTCAACCTGATGGAGCTCCTCGGCGTCCAGGAGAACTTGGTTTTCGCCGAAGAGTCAGACTTTTCCCTCGTCGTTTCTGCGGAGTTGAACCTGACTAGCGACTATGAAAACTTCACCACGCAGAACGTCAAGATCTTCACCTCCACATCTATAGACGATCTGGGTATGGGGGAGGCCCTTGCTCCGCTCTCTCAGATGGGCGTGCTAACACAGGTGCCCCTGGGGAGTGAAGTGCAGGCCTCAGGTCTACAACTGTCCATTTCGGGAGTCTCGATGCCCCTCATCGTCCAGGTGACGAAGGAGGCCTCACCCTTAGTCGTCAAGCCGAACGGGAGGATCCAAGTAACGGTGACTGTCCACAACGAAGACATGAAACCTATGGGAGATGTCAGACTCGGCGACGATTCCACGATAATTGGATACCCCTTCAGCACTGAGCTCGTATCGGGCACCACATCAGAGTACTTGGGCGATATAGGCCCGGGCGACTCCAGGACCCTCACATACACGATTCAGCTCGGAGAAGCCGGCGTCTACTGCCTCGACACGGCGAGAGTCGTCTACACCCATTCAGGCGAGGAGTACTCAGAGTCGTCAAGCAGACTCGAGGTAAAAGTAACCCGCCCAGACCCCGCCTCCTTCACGATATCAAGCTTAGCCACCTTTTGGAAAACATTCGCCAGCCTGCTCGACATCCCTACCAGCGGCAAGGGTTCTACGATCATGATGGGGATAATGCTCCTCGTCTTAGCTGTACTAGCCATCCTGGAATATAGGAACTTCAGAAAGTGGATTATTGTCTAAAAGTGTCACATGCACGCATCTATAAAATACTATCAAAAACGTACGTAGACGCCTTGTATTTCTAAAACTTTTTCTAATTTTTTTAATAACAAGCGCTCCCGTGTGATCTATCGTTTTGAATAAATTAATATGCGCATGATCAACATCATATTTCTGCTCAAGGGAATTTATCTTCTGATCTTCTTAATTTTATAAACAGTCTTACCGTTCTTCTTGGTTTTATAGGTCGTTAATATCCACCCATCCCTTTTTACACTTCTACCCATAGGTATCGGTTTCGAAACCGTCAATAGAAAATAATAGTTTCATGGATCTCTGATACGTATTACTAGCACATTAGAGACGGGTGAAAAGGCCTCAAGACGAGCGTATTGAGACACACTGTGCACTCGTCCGATGCAAGCTAGCGACCATATCTTTGATTTTAACAAGTTCGTCATATTCCTTTAAATCGCGTACGCCTTGATCGCTAAGGGGATCGCATGAGGCTAAATCATCGGGTCCGAGCTGAACATGACCGTCTCTCCGAATCCCACATCTACGAGGCAACTGAGGTAATAGTGGAACTCACTGCACACGCAGTTGTTTAAATCGCTAGCCCATCTCCTCCTCCGAGAATATGGCTGATGGATTAAAGCAGGCAATTGCTCTCTTCAGAGGATGACCCGGGCGTCCACGATCTTGGCGCCCTTCTCGTACACCAGTATCGGGTTCAGGTCCAGCTCCTTGATCTCTGGGCACTCCACCAGCATCTCGGACGTCCTCATCAGGATGTCCAGTATGGTCTCCTGATCAGCTGGCGGCATACCCCTGACCCCCTCCAGGATCTTGTAGGCCTTGATCTCCCTCACCATCTCCTCGGCGTCCACCCTGGTGATGGGGACCAGCCTGAAGCTGACATCCTTCAGGACCTCGACGAAGATGCCGCCGAGGCCGAACATGATCGTGGGGCCAAAGGTCGGGTCCTTCGTGGAGCCCACGATGACCTGAGTCCCGTCCGGGGCCATCTCCTGGACGAGGATGCCAGTGATCTCCGCATCAGGAACGCGCGCCTTCACGTTCTCAATTATCTTCTTGTAGCCCTTCCTCACACCCTCCGCGTCCCTGATGTTAATCAGGACTCCCCCCGCGTCGGACTTGTGGAGGACCTGGGGCGAGACTATCTTGAGGACCACGGGGAAGCCGAACCCCTCGGCCACCCTCACCACATCGTCCTCCGCCTCCACGACCTCAATCTTGGTTACGGGCAGCCCGTACAGGCCGCAGAGGGCCTTCGCCTCGTCCTCGAAGAGGAAGTCCCTACCCTCATCGACGGCCGTCTCGAAGATCTTCGACACCGCTTCGTCTCTCAACCAGCGCACCCCTGAACCCAAAGGCAGAGCAAAGCACACCCCACCTTGCTCCGGATAATATAATCCTTCAGGATTTAAGGGTAAAGATCCAAACAAACCTCGCCATCTTCCAAGTAATGTATGTACATATCTCTGCCTGTCGCCAACACGCGAGCGGAACAGTATCAAAACAGTATCAAACAGAACCAAAAACCAAGTAGAAAACAAAGCCAAAACCGAGAATCAACGGAAAAAACAGGCCCCATCCATTAATCCAAGAACATAGAGGGGGGGTCAGAACACACAGCCACGCGAATACCAGCGCACCGGGCTACACTAGGCGCAGGCCAACCAATCAAAACCTTCTTAACCATTTTGTGATGCTCCTATTGGACGTATCCGGTGAAGAGAGATGCTGTCGACGTACCAGATAATGCTGATAAACCTTGCCATCTTCTTCAGCCAATACGTCACCGTTGCCACCGCCCTCAACTTCCAGTACGGGAACGCCGGCATCCCCAACATGAGCAACCACATCTCCGTCGCCTACAGCGCCTACGTAGTCAGCTCCGTGATCCGATTCTGCATGTGGATTCTCGGCGCACGCGCAATAGCTACACCCTCTGGCTCTGGCTCATATTTACAATAGGAGGCATAGGGAACAACACAGGATCCCTAATGGGCGTCATAGTCGGAGTCGCCATCTTGAGGGGGCTCACAACATTCAACATAATGTTCGGCCAGGCAATCGCAAAGACCGGGCAAGCAAACCTCTTTCTGACAATCGAGAACATGGCCCTCGGCGCGCTCCTTCTGCTCTTCATGATAAAGAAGCCTAGGGGACTGATTCCGGAGAAGCAGCTCTACATACCGGGCATCAACTACAAGAGCATAGTCATGAGCGGGGGGAATGATCCTGAGGAGGTTAAGGAACGCCCTTAAGCCTCTGTCTTATCCACAGCGCAACCTTCTTGAGCACCAGGTTGGGCGTGGCGAGGACAGGTACATCCCTGGCGCCGACCTTTAAACCAGGCCTGTACTCCGGCATGTTAGCGTACATGACACTAGCCCAGTAGATCCGCCCCCTCATCCTCTCCTTAAGCAGCTCCTTAGTGTTGAAGGGAAGAGGCATGTGATGAAAGGCGACGCCCTCGGCCCAGTTCAGGATGACGGGCCTACCAGCGTCGATCAAAAGCGCACACGTCTCAGCGAGCTCCTGCAGACCATACTCCACCATCTCTAATATGACGAGCTCCTCGGCGGGCTTGTAAGAGACCCTGATCAAGGATTCCCGATCGAAACCTGACCCTGAAGCTATAGCACCTCACCCTCCGCTTCTCCAATGGACTTGTCCAGAAGGGGGATGATTTCATCGATCTGAGCCATGGTGATGATAAGGGGCGGAGCAACCTGAATATGGTCCCCCCTGAAGCCATCAACCGCGGCTACACCGGGATAGACTAGAAGCCCGTTTTCGAAACAGCGTTCAAGGACACGGCGGCTGAAACCGACTTCTGCGTCGAAGGGCTCCTTCGACTCCTTGTCCTTCACGAATTCGATGCCCGCGAAAACGCCCATGCCCCTGACGTCCCCAACAGTTGGGTGATCGTACAGGTCTCTTAACCCCTTGTGAAGGTACTCTCCCAACTCCGCTGACTTACGAACCAGATTGTGCTTCTCGACATAGTCTAGCACAGCGACACCTACGGCACAGGCGACCGGATGGCTTCCATATGTGTGGCCGTGGGCAAACGGGCCTTTGAACTCCTCAAAGACTTTCTCCGAGGCTATACACGCGCCCAGGGGGATGTATCCGCTCGCGAGGCCCTTGGCCGTGGCGATGATGTCGGGCTTCACGTTCCAGTGGTCGATGCCCCAGTTCTTGCCGGTACGGCCTAGGCCGGTCATCACCTCGTCGGCGATGAACAGCACTTCGTGCTCGTCGCAGACTTCTCGTATGATCTGAAAGTAGCCATCGGGGGCCGGGACCGTTCCAAGAGTGGCCCCGACCACCGGCTCAGCGATGAAAGCTGAGACGTAATCCGGGCCGGTGGCCTTGATCTCCCGGTCCAGCGCCCAAGCGCAATCCAGATCACAAGCGTCCCTGGTCTTCCCAAAGGGGCAGCGGTAGCAGTAGGCCGGGGGAATATGGGGGAAGTCAATGAGCAAAGGCACATACTTGCGGCGGCGGGAGATGTTCCCCGACATGGACAACGCCCCAAGCGTGTTCCCATGATAGCTCTGCCAACGAGCTACAACCTTGTATCGGGAGCCTTCGCCCCGCTCCAAGTGGTACTGACGCGAGAGCTTGGCCGCCGCTTCAGTCGCCTCAGACCCCCCCGAACAGAGAAACACCCTACCCAAACCAGGCGGCGCGAATTTGGCCAGTTTCTCGGTGAACTCATAAACAGATCGCGTCGTGAAGTGACTGCTGTGGGCGTACGATATCTTCTCCATCTGACGGAAAGCGGCATCCAACACCTCCTTCACCCCGTAACCTATGTTCACACAGATGGGGCCAGCGCTGCCGTCAATGTACCGCTTGCCGTCGTTATCCCACACGAAAATCCCCTCACCTCTCTCAAGCGTCAATAGCTTTCCCGCGGCCCTTGAGAACAAGTGGGATTCTGAATCGATCGAGCTTCCAGATTCCGCCATCTCGCTCAGAAAGGTCTAACCTATGCGAGACTTAACTGTACCGTTTAATCACGCGACCAGAGACAACCCGTTTCAGTCCGTCTTTGGTCTTCAGAATTAGAGCGCCATCTACGTCAATGTCCACGGCAAGCCCTCGAGCAATCAAATCAGACCCATTGGAGACCTCAACAATGTTCCCCAACGTCTGGTTCAGAACCTTCCAAGATTGGATTACCATCTGTGGATTGGCATCTATAATGGCTAGATGATGATCTAACCTGCCGATCAAAGCATTAAGAAAGCACTCAAGATCGATTTCTTTTCCAACCTCCGATGAGAGGCTTGTGGCCTCAGGGAGTTCCTCGGGAATAGGATTATTCACATTGACCCCGATCCCAAGAAGGACTGATCTCACCTCACCACCAAGCCAGCCCGACTCGGCCATAACACCTCCAACCTTCTTCTCCCTCAAGAGGATGTCGTTCGGCCACTTCAGTTCGGCCTTTTTTCCCGTAACGTCTATGATCGCCTCAGCGACCGCCACCCCCGCCAAAATAGTCAGAAGCCCGGTGCCTCCCTTAGGTCTCAGCGCTACTGTAACATAGAGGCCGCCTTTCTGCGAATCCCATTTGGTCCCTCGCCTGCCCCTTCCTTCTGCCTGGGTCTCGGCCACAACAACCAGACAGGCATCCTCGCTCAAAGGCTTCAGCCCCCTGGCGACATCCTGAGTCGACGTAACCCGACCAAGTTTTATGACAGACCAGTTCAACATCGAACTTGCATGATAATACACTCACATCTAATTGAAATGGCTTATTTACAGAAAAAAATGAATCTATTTTCAGATAACTATTGGTTAAACATGGATCCATCATTATATAAGGACTTTGTGGAGTCTCTTTCTCTATCTTAAAACTGTAATAATAATCATTCAGATTATTTGTCGTGAGATTTATTGATAGTATAGGAAAGCTACTTCATATAAGGAAATTATGGGGTCTTTATACTGATCTTCATGATATGATATTTTTCACTTAATATATCAATAATAACGAGATGAAGCTTAATAATGCTTATTTTTCGTATATATTTTACCTTTAATAAGGCACTTAAATAGTGCAGAGCGGCCCTTGATAAAAACACACAATATAAGCGAATATTCTTAAATTGAACCATAAGAAGTAGGATCGGCTGTTATTGTCGTCTCAAGTGTTTGGGCTCTATCTTTCAGCAATTGGCGTTGCCATAGTTTTCACTACACTCTTAATCATAGTGGTGGTCAGTTATACCATCCGCAAACTTTTCCATGTCGAGACTTCGGTGAAACCTAGAAAGGACTTAATGAAAGTTGTGGCTATGGCAGCCACCCATATCCTCTTAGATGAGAAAATAATAAGTCCTTCAAAGTTAGCGATGTCCGATGTTCCGACTAACTGGTCAGCCATTGCTAGGATGGAAGCGTTGAGCGAAGGAGTTGATCGTACCAAATGAAAAGGAAATTTAGAGTGACCGTTGACAATGAGACCTTCTTAGTAGAGGTTGAAGAGATCATCGATGAGGGTATAGCCTCTGAGTCAAATATAGCAAAGGCAACACGACCCACTAGAACAGTTCAGGGCAGGTTTGAGCATCCCGAGAGTATGGCGGAGGTCGGAGTTGTAATAGCGCCGATACCTGGCGTGGTTTCGGACTTGAGAGTCTCCAAGGGAGACAAGGTTGAGGCGGGATCGGTCCTTCTACTTCTTGAGGCGATGAAGATGGAGAATGAGATCTACACGCCCTCCGAGGGTGTGGTTAAGGAAATATTCGTCGAGGTCGGTCAACAAGTAAGCAGGGGCGAAAGGTTGGTCCTCGTCTCTTAAAAGGTTAGATTCAAATGTGGTCGCTCGTCGGGAACGCTGTTATGGCAGTGATTGGCCTCATTTTAGTTTACTTGGCGTTAGCCAAAAGGTACGAGCCTCTGCTACTCTTACCCATAGGCTTCGGAGCAGTCCTCGCGAATATCCCTTTTGCCGGCCTATCAGAGCCCGGAGGGTTTCTCCACATCCTTAGGGTTTATGGGATCGAGAGCGAGCTTCTTCCAGCACTCCTTTTCATTGGCATAGGTGCGATGTGCGACTTCTCAAGCTTGATCAGACGGCCGGCGTTACTGGTTTTAGCTGCTGCAGGACAGCTTGGAATCTTCGTCGCCCTCGACCTCGCCCTCGCCTTTGGGTTCTCACCGTTGGAGGCGAGTAGCATCGGGGTCATCGGGGCGATGGATGGTCCGACGGCTATCTTCGTCACCCAACGCTTTGCACCTCATCTCCTAGGCCCCGTGACGGTCTGCGCCTACTCTTATATGTCATTGGTGCCCCTGTTGCAGAGGCCTATTTCGAGGCTTCTTACCACCGATCGAGAGCGTAGGATCAGGATGGATTCACAAAATGTGGAGCTGTCACGCCCTATCCGTGTTCTATTCCCATTAATAGTTTTCCTAGTGTCCAGCCTACTAGCGCCTCAGGGAGCACTTCTAATGGGGGCCCTTATGCTTGGGAACCTAATGCGGGAGAGCGGTGTAGTCAAGCGCCTCTCAGACGCGGCCCAGAACGAACTTGCCAACATAGTAACACTCCTCTTGGGATTGTCAATTGGAGGTACCATGAGGGCGGAGTCCTTCTTAAATCCCACAACTCTGTATGTATTCGTCCTTGGGCTCATCGCCTTCGTCTCGGCTATCTCCATCGGAATTCTCTTCGCAAAGGGGGTCAACACCATTTCCAAGGGCAAGATCAACCCCCTCATCGGCGCGTGTGGCGTCTCAGCTTTCCCCATGGCCGCCAGAACAGCCCACATCCTTGGTCGAGAAGAAGACCCCGATAACTGGCTTCTACCACAGGCCTTGGCTACGAACGTTGGAGGCCAGATCGCCTCAGTGGCCGCTGGTGCGGCAATACTCACGTATGCTCCTTGGGTCTTGTCTATTTTGAGGGGGCTTTGACTTCTAGTTCGTAGCTACATTATATTTACTGAACAGTATTTAATTGGTTACTTGGCTAGCTTTTAACTATGCAGTATAGTGAGCGTCACTCTTTGTGATCTACTGGTAGAGTGAATACTAAGGATATTAAACATGAGGCATGTTGCAGTGGTAATTTTCACAAAGGACATAGAAAGACTGAATTCCCCATAATTTCAGTTTCAACGATCTCATGGAAAAAGTCTAATACCCGCTTGCTTGTTTAGAGTTTGGTGTTTTCATGAGGGTACTGCAACTTCACTGCTCAGAATTTGGCTACGAGGTTAGGAAGGAGACGCCAGTTGCAGAGCAGCCTCCCTATCCCAAAGAGGAAATACTCGAGGACGTGCTCGCCTGCCTGATCTGCTTCGAGAAACAAGACGAGCAGAAGGTCGATGAAATTATCGAGAAATTCGTCGAGAACCTGAAAGTCGATGTCTCAAGGATCGGATGCAAACGAGTCCTGCTCTACCCGTACGCCCACCTGTCCAAGAGCCTTGGCTCGGCCCGGCTGGCGAAGGGATTTTTGAATGGCCTAAAAGAGCGCCTCTCTGAGGAGGGGATAGAGACCCACAAGTCACCCTTCGGCTGGTACAAGGCCTTCAACCTAATCTGCATCGGCCATCCCCTTGCTGAAGCATACAGGGAATTCTAACATCTGCTGGAACTCGAAAAGACCACACAACTGGTTACACTCCTTTTCAAATAATTTTATCTCATTTTTACAGTTATTCAATTTATTCAATAGATATGACGCTGATCAAGGTATTGTCGTAATCGAAAGACATCAACAAACAAATGCAACCAAACGGTATAAACGGGCTGGTTTAATGGTATGCCGTAAAACCTTTTATCAAATATTAAACTCCCATAAAGTCGAGTTGAAAATGGTCACGCGGTACGAATTCGAGCTGGGGAAGGCCGCCGACATTCTGACTCGGGAGCTGTTCAAGCTGAAAGTGGGAGAGACATTCATCATCACCGCCGACACGGAGTCCGACATGAGGGTAGTGGAGGCGACGGCCGGGGCCGCATTCGCCTGCGGGGCCAAACCAATGGTCATCTGGACTGCGTCGCCTATGGGTGTGGGGAAGGCAGCCGACCCGATGCTTCCCCAGGACGCCCTTGTCGGCGCGTTGAAGGGAGCCGACGCTTGGGTCGAATTCAACAACCAGTGGCTCCTATACTCAACGACCTACGACATCGCAATGAAGGAGAATCCAAGGCTGAGGTACTTGTGCCTCGTCGGCATGAACGTGGACATGATGGTCAGGTGCATAGGGAGGATAGACTACGCCGCTCTTGAGAGGTACATGGAGAAGATCACGGATCTGACCAGGGAAGCGAAGGAGGTCCGCATAACTACACCTGCTGGGATGGATGTATCCTTCCGTAACTCCGTCCCGGGTAGAGGAGGTTACTCCCTCGGTCAAGCAGACACGCCAGGGGCCCACATGATGGCGGACAGATCTGGTGGGGCATACAGCACGAGACCATTACTGGCAGGATAGTGTACGATGGCTCCGTGGTCCCACCCATCGGGCTACTGAAGGAGCCGATAACGATTATTATAGAAAGAGGAGATATCGTCAAATTCGAGGGGGGGGAAGGAGGCCATCGATTATGAGGCGTGGCTGAATAGCTTCGACGACCCCAACATGCTGAAGATGGCTCATATCTGTTACGGGTTCAACCCTGGCGCAAAGTTGACAGGGGATATCGTCGAGGACGAGAGGGTCTGGGGCTGCGTTGAATGGGGAATAGGGAACATGCGTTGGAGGCCAGCTGCCTCCCCACTCAGACGGGATATGCCTGAATGTCTCGGTACGGCTAGACGGCAAACTGATTCTAGATAAAGGTAAGAGTGTTCACCCAGAACTCGCTGAGCTGGCGAAGAGGTTAGGGAAACAATAGCCCATCCCATAAGCTATGTTAAATTAGACGTGTTAAACTGATTGTAACCATTGAAACAGTTTTAATGATTTTTACCGCCTAGGCTTCAGGTTTGACTAAGCGATCATCAGCTCGAACCAAGCCCATCATTTCTAAGTAGAATCATCGATAGAGCCACGAGATATCCTAGCCCCGCCATCATGAAAACTCTCGAGTAACCGAAATAGAGGGCCAGGATTATCGGCGTTATTGAACCCAGGACCGAAGCGCACCCGTTGACCGCCCAGGCCCAGGGAATTAGATCCCTTTTCGAATCGGTCAGGAGTCTCAGGCCTAAAGGGAAGGGCATCCCCATCAGGAGGCCCAGTGGAGTGATGTAAGCTATTGCCGCGAAGACCCTGGTTGATACGGGAAAGCTGAGGAGGGATTGGTAGAGGGGCGACGTCAAGCCGTAGATCGGGATGAGGAGGCAAATGGCCAGAAGAATGAGCCTGTGCGCCTTCCCCCCCGGGCTGATCCAGCCGGAAATGTAGCTGCCCAGGCCAGACGCTAGGAGAAGCCCGAAGATAACCACCGAGATCGAGTATGCAGGGTGGCTGAGTAAGAGTATGAATCTCTGTATCGATGCCATCTCCACGAACATGTAGCCTAGGCCCAAGAAGAAGAAATATGTTAGAACACCCTTGCCCCTCCTGACCTGCGACCCCATGAGCCTTCTCAGGGGCAGGAGAACGAGCAGGGCCGAGAGGGCGAGGGCTTGGATCAGGGTCAGCGGGACGAGATAGCCCCCCTCAAGCAGAGCCTCCCATTTCGTCTCCAAGCTCCTGTAGGTCTCGACGAGGCGATCCCACTTGAAGAAGTGGAAGAAGAAGGGCCTCTCGTCTGTGGTCGGCCCGATGTCGTACAAGTAGCCGTCGTAGAAAGCCCTCCTGTTGGCAGTCTGGAGCATTCCATTTACGAGCTCGTAGTAGATCGGCCTGGGGAACCTGTTGTGGACGTTGACCTCCGAGGGATCCACGCCCGGGACATAGACTATGTCGAAGCCCATCTCCTCGCAGAAACCCCTTACAGCCTCTATCTCACCGTTGTTCAACGGGGTTCTCTTTACGATCATGTTGATCGTTCCCCACGACCTTATCACGGCCATGTGGTCCGCGGGCTCAACGACCCCAAGCTCCTCCAGGGCCGAGATGGCTAAAGACACGATGCGCACATCCTCCCTCGGTGGGGGCAAGAGCCACCTAGACACTGAAAGGACCCCGCTCTCGGATAGGTGCGATATGAAGTCTCTGAAAGATTCGACCGTGTACAGGTAGTTCTCGGAGATGGCGTATATCCCGGTGGAGGAGGCAGATGCGCCGTGGGCCATGGAGAGCTCTATGACGTCGTATTCGTCACTGGAGCCCTTGATGTAACTTCTACCATCGGACGCTACGGCCCTGACCCTGCCGTCCTGGTAGATGCCTCCAGAGAAGCCCCCGTACCGCCCTTGGACCAGCTCGATTATTATGGGGTTAGCCTCGAGAGCCACGATATTTTTCGAGCCGTGATAGATCGCCTTCAGGACATCCAATCCGCCGCCCGCCCCGACGACTAAAACCGTTGGGCTGTCCACCAGCCTGTAGGGGAGCGCGGAGGGAAGGAACCCGGTGAAAGCGATCGATGAGGACGTGCCATTGTATCTAGTTATGGCGTTCAGGTTATCGCCGTCCACGGTGACGCCGACCTGCTCCGGTATCGGGGCCCTACACTTGAGGCTGAGGCCCGGGGCGTACCTCACCATCCCGCTCTCAACGACATCCACCCTGGAGAAAGCGTTCCACCTAGTATCGAGAAGCCTTGAGTCCGGGTATCTCAGGGCTACGGCGAGGCTCTTGTAAGGTGAAATCCTCATTGGGAGGAGATCCCCGGCGCACGGCACCAACAGGAAAGTGATTATAACCCATCCTAAAACGAAGGCGGGGCGCCTGCCCCTCAAGTTGAGCGCGAAGGCTATTGTCGAAGCGCCGCCTATGGCCGAAGAGAAAGCCATCATCCCAGGGCCCTCGAGGAAGCCGAACAACGGGAGAACCGCGACGGAGCCGAGCGCCGAACCGACGAGGTTCGAGAAGTACAGCCTGTTGATCCTCTCTTCAGATCTCTCGATTGCAAGGGCGATGGCCAGTCCACTGAACAGGAAGGGTACGGCGAGTAGGAGGTAGTAAAATGTGATGTACAACAGCTGGAGCCTGTCCCAAGAGAGTTTTGCAGGGTCAAAGGGCATGTAGATGGAGGCGACGTAGCTCAGAAGAGCCGAGATCGAGAACAGGATCGATATAACAGTGAGCACGTGATCGAATTCCATCTCTCGTATGCGGGGATACACGGACAGAAGGGTCCCGCTGGCGGCATATCCGAGGAGGGCGACGCTCACGACCATCCAAACGAAATGGTGCCACGACGCGACTGAGAGCACCCTGGTATGTGAGACCTGCAGCATCAAGGTGGCTGATGAGAGGAGGAACACCCCCAGGTACCTGAGGCCCCAATGGTGCGGCTCCACTCCTTCATGTGCCACCACAAAAATTCGCCAAGATTATCTGACGTAAGGATACCGATAAAACCTCGCATTTTGTTTTGTGGGCAAACGACGTCTAACATAAAGCGAAAACCCAATGTAGGGGTTTATGGTTTGTGAGATAGTAGATCGAATGTAGTCGACTAATTTCCAGGAGCACATGGTTTTGAGGCTGACGACTACGACCTGTCTCTTGATTGGGATAGTAGCCCTCAGTTCTGTTGCGCTCTTCTATTACAGCGCGAAGCAGTCGAGCGCAGACGAGTTCGAGGAGGTGAGGGCAAACATGGTGGAGACCCAGCTGATGGCGAGGGGCATCTCTGACCCGACGGTGCTAGAGGTCATGGGGAGAGTCCCAAGACACTTATTCGTGAATCCGTCTGACCAGTGGCAGGCCTACGCAGACCATCCACTGCCCATCGAGGAGGGGCAGACCATCTCCCAGCCCTACGTGGTTGCCCTCATGACGGAGTCTCTGAACCTAACAGGCTCAGAGAGGGTGCTCGAGATCGGGACGGGCTCGGGCTATCAGGCCGCCGTCCTGAGTGAGATCTGCGAGGAGGTCTACACGATAGAGATCAGGGAGGGGCTGGCCATGAGCGCCGAGGAGAGGCTGAAGAGCCTCAGGTACGGAGACGTCCATGTTAGGTGGGCGGACGGCTACTTCGGCTGGGAGGAGCACTCCCCCTTCGACGCCATCATAATCACCTGCGCGGTCAACCACATACCACCCCACCTGATCGATCAGCTTGAGGATGGCGGGCGGCTGATACTACCCCTGGGCAGCATCCAGTACTACCAGACCCTGACCCTAATCGAGAAGAGGGGCGAGGAGTTCACCGTGACCCACATCACCTCGGTCCGCTTCGTCCCCATGGTCGGTGAAGCCCTGAAGGCCGGAGGCGGATGAAAAACCTGCAACAAAAAACTGAGCTTCGTATTAACCGTAACAGACTCGACAAGCAATCGATTCGATCCCGAAGATCTGGATCATATTAGCAATTTTCATATACGTAAGGTATGTTTCAGGTAGATATTCGTAGGTATAGGAGTGTACAACATGAACGGTAGTGACATGCCCTCGCACCACGGGATCGAGTACCACCCAGAGAGAGATTATCCGAACGAGACGATGAGGCTGCTGTTCGAAAGGGGCAGCTGCCGGTCCTTCTCGGACAGGAAGATACCCGCCGAGGTTATTAGGATGGTTCTAGGGGCGGGGACCCATGCGCCGACTGGCGGAAACCTTCAGCCCTACTCCATCATCAAGATCGAGGATGAGGCATCGAGGCAGTGGTTCGTGGAGATGGCGGGCCAGAGTTTCATAGGCGAGGCCCCGGTCCTACTTCTGTTCTGCATCGATTGGCGGCGGGTCGAGAGGTGGGCGGAACTCGAGGTTGCCCCTTTCACGGCCACCAGCTCCTTCCGCCATTTCTGGATCTCCTTCCAAGACGCGATCATCTGCGCCCAGAACATATGCACGGCCGCGGATGCATTGGGCCTGGGCTCCTGCTACATCGGCACAGTTCTAGAGTTCTTCACCGAGCTTCGAGAAAAATTCCAGTTACCGAAAGGCGTCTTTCCAGTGGTTCTTTTGTGTCTAGGTTACCCTGAAGAGAAAGTACTACCTCATAAGAAGCTTGGCGTCGACGTGGTCGTTCACAATGAAAAGTATTGCGAGCTTGGCGATAAAGAGCTCCTAGATGTCTACGACGCGAAATACAGTGGACCCGACAGCCGGAGAGTAGAGATTACAGAAGAGCGTCTGAGGACGATCTCAAAGGTCTGCGAGGAGGTCCATGGCGAAGAGTTCACCAGAAAATGCATCGAGAAAATAAAGGAGAATGGCTTCATAAGCACGGTGCAGAGATACTTCGGACTCCACTACCGCGCCGACTCAATGCCTGAGGGAAACATCGAGTACCTGAGGCTCATGGAGGACTCAGGGTTCGACTGGTTCAAGGAATACTGTTTCGCCGGAAAAAAAGTCCCCAAACCAGATTAAGTGAAGAAAATTCATCATCGCGTTCATCACACTGTAGATAAAAATTGATACCATCCTTACTTTCGAATTCCAATGCCGCGAACGATTCCGGACAGACCCAGAAATTAAAATGAACAATCAAAACACATTCAAAAGAAACGTGAAAAACAATCACACATACTGGACAGGATTCACGCAGAGGCACAACGATGTTACCCTGAAAATCATCGCGTCCCCTGAATTCCTTATGACAAGCTATTGACGCGCGTACGATGGTGACATGGCCCATTGGAACAACCTACCGCTGATTCCGTATATTCGCGATGAGGATTCAACATGAGCGAAGAGCATCCACTGGACATACCCTTTTTAACATCCGATGGAAAATCATAGAGAGTTCCTCGGAGGAGCAGATATCAAGTGGGCATAACGACTGTCGCAACATCCGAAGGAGTCGACATTGGATGCCCAGAAGACGGCAAATACGCCTTCTACAACAGCCCATATACGGCCCACCGCCTATCAACGGGGATAGACATCTATCCCGTCGCAGAGTTCGGAGAGACGACGCCCTCGCCGGTGACGGGCGAGATCAACCTAGTGAGGAGGGTCAGATGCCCGAGGGGAAGGGGGTTCAAGGATCTAGGGTATGACGTGGTGACAGTCCTCAAGAGCTTAGAGAACCCACTGATGGCGATAAAGCTCCTGCACATCGACCCGGTCGTCAACT
>Ga0209427_10003133_pt1 | contig 19439 bp, 16 predicted proteins | sample DeeMarSWOR136_30_FD_187465 | JGI IMG/M metagenome (GOLD analysis project Ga0209427, IMG submission 187465) | Marine sediment microbial communities from White Oak River estuary, North Carolina - WOR-1-36_30 (SPAdes) (version 2) | ecosystem: Environmental > Aquatic > Marine > Intertidal zone >...
GCCTCGAGTCATTAATCTTAAGGAAGCCTTGACTTGCTACACAGATTTTCGTCGGGAGGTTATCACCCGCCGTTCCCAATTTGAACTTCAGAAGGCGAAGGATCGAGCCCATATTCTGGAAGGCTTCAGAATCGCCCTCGATCATCTGGATGCGGTTATTCAGACCATACGAAAGGCGGAGACAGCTGATTCAGCTCGAGCCAGCCTGATGGAGAAGTTTGAGCTATCGCAGATTCAAGCCCAGGCTATCCTTGATATGCAGCTACGTCGGTTGGCGCAGATGGAGCAGAAGAAAATAGTCGATGAGTATAGCGAGGTGGTCAAGAATATTGCTTATCTTGAAGACCTCCTGGCAAATCCGAAAAAAATACACTTTCTTATTAGGCAGGATGTCACCGAGCTTAAGAAGGGATATGGCGACCAGCGCCGAACCTCGATTAAACGAGAAGAGGCTGAGGAATTTCAGGATGAGGACCTTATCCCCCATCAAGATGTGGTGGTTACGCTGAGCGAACAGGGGTATATAAAGAGAATACCGGCTACAACTTATCAAAAACAGCATCGGGGAGGTATCGGCGTCATAGGCATGGTGACCCGGGAAACTGATATGATGAAGCACTGTGTAGTAGCTGATACTCATGATAATTTACTGCTTTTTACCAATCGGGGTAAGGTTTACCAGCTTAAATGTTATGATATCCCCCAGGATATATCGCGGACGACAAAAGGAACTGCTCTGGCTAACCTATCGTCCATAGATTCAAAAGAGCATGTAACTGCCTTGATTGTGGCCAAGGACTTCGCCCCGGGTTTGTTTATGGTTATGGCTACTTCGAAAGGTATAATAAAAAAGACCCGCTTTGACAATTTCGCTTCGGTCAGAAGCAGCGGGCTTATCGCCATGAAGCTTCTGGGGGACGAAGAGCTGGTAGCGGCTGATGTGGTAGCGCAAAAAGACGAAGTTATCCTGGTAACTCAGAGTGGTAAAGGCATAAAGTTCGGCGTAAAAGGCTTGAGGCCTGCCTCTCGGACCAGTGGAGGAGTGCGCGGCATCAGGCTTGATCGCGGCGATAGGGTGGTTGCCATGGGCAAGGTCTTCGCTTACGCCAATCTGCTCACGGTTACGGAGAATGGCTTTGGCAAGCGCAGCAATGCCCGCAACTTCCCACTTCAAGCTCGGGGTGGCAAGGGTGTGATTGCCCATCGAGTCAATGAAAAGACGGGCAAGGTTATCGCAGCTAAGCTTGTCCCGCCAAACCAGCATCTTATTATCATTTCAGCCAAGGGCAAGTTCATCCGTATCCCTGTAGATGAAGAGGTTTCGCTCTTTGGCAGGGATACGCAGGGGGTACGCTTGAGAAGATTCGAAGAAGAAGAGGATGACAGCGTGGTCTCGTTTGCCTGCTTCCAGGAGGGCAATAACAAAGTAGGCGAGAAAGCTAAGCCCAAGGCCAAGGCCAAGTAGAGGCGTCTTTCCTGTTTGCTAGCCATGGAAAAAGTGCTACAAATCCTGCAGGAATTCGGCTTGACTTTTGTTCCTCTCTTCGTGGCTATGGATGCTATCGGTGTCCTGCCTATATTGGTTCCCTTGACGCAGGAGATGAGGGCTAAGGAGCGCAGCCGAACTGTGCGCTTAGCGGTAATTACAGCCCTGGGGTTAGGCTTAGGCTTTGTTGCTATAGGCAAGGGGATTTTTCTCTTTTTGGGCATTGATGTCTCCGACTTTCTGATCGCCGGCGGGCTCATTCTCTTCCTCTTAGCTGCCAAGGATTTAATCACCGGCAAGATGGTGGATGCTCAAGCCTCTGTTGGGGCCGATATGGTTGGTGTCGTCCCGTTGGGTACTCCTCTGTTAGTAGGGCCTGCAGTGCTTACCACTCTGCTGATATTAACTGACCAGTACTCTATTGTAATGGTTATAATCTCTTTCATTGTTAACTTGGCAATAGCTTTGCTGCTCTTTGTGCAGGCTAATCGAGTGGTAGCTTTTCTGGGGCGGGGGGGAGTAAGAGCCATATCCAAAATAGTCAGCCTCTTTCTGGCGGCTATTGCTATAAAGATGATTCGCCAGGGCGTTCTGGCGGTGTTAGGATAAAGCTCAAAGCAAAGCTGAGTAGATAGGTGAAACTCGCCTTTATTCACGGTTCTGGCAATACCGGCCTGGTATGGCATTATCAGACCAGGCACTTCGCCGATTCTGAAGCTATCAGCTTTCCCGGCCATCCTGAAGGCAGGCCTTGCAGCAGCATTGAGGGCTATACCGGATGGCTTCATCGATATGTTTTTGAGAAAGGTTACTCAGAGCTTATTCTGGCGGGACATTCTATGGGCGGCGCTGTTGCCCAGATGTATGCTTTAGACTATCCACAGGATGTTAAAGGTCTTATTCTAATCGGCACAGGGGCTAGACTAAGGGTCAGGCCTGACTTTCTTAGCTTAATAGAAGCTGGTATTGAGGCTCCAAACACATGGATTAAGGATTTGGTTGAACCTTTCTATAGCCGGGTAGACCCTGCCGTACGGGAGAGGGTGATTGATAAAGTGGCTGAGGTAGGCGCGCGTGTGCAGTTGAACGATTTCAGGTGCTGTGACAAGTTCGACATCATGGATAGAGTTCACCAGATTACAGCCCCCGCACTGGTTATTTGTGGTACTGAAGACGAGATGACGCCGGTCAAGTATTCCCAGTATTTAGCTGACAAAATTGCCGGTGCTAGGCGGGTTGTCATTGAGGGCGGTTCACATTTTGTTTTCATGGAAAAGCCTGAGGAGGTGAACCGCGCAATTGGAGAGTTTTTAGATGGGCTTTAAGATCCCACTTTAGCTTGTTTTAGATTTCATGATACGGTTAGGAGACAATTTCTGTGAAAATAGGTGTGCTTTCTGATACTCATATTCATCTGGCAGAAGAGATACCGAAGGGGGTTGTCAGGGCGCTCTCAACTGTGGACTTGATAGTTCATGCCGGCGATTTCGTTGACGTGGCAGTCCTTGAGGGGCTGAAGCAGTTGGGCGAGGTTAAGGCGGTACACGGCAACATGGATTCAATGAAGCTCAAAAGTTTGTTACCGGAGAAGGAACATTTGGTGGCCGGGGGCAAGAAAATCGGGATTATCCACGGGTGGGGTGCTCCGGAAGGTATAGAGCAGAAGATAAGGACACGCTTTGAAGGCGTGGATATTATCATATATGGGCATAGCCACCGGGCCAAGATTGAGCGAATCGGTGGCGTTCTATTTTTTAACCCAGGGCCGGGATTCCACTCCTTTGGCATCCTTACGATTGGGGAAGAAGTCCAAGGTGAAATAAAAAAGCTTTGATGGGAAAGTGGTAAGTATGGCTAAACCATGGCATGAGCTTGAAGCGCTAGACAAGCAGGAGATTTTGCAGTTTATCTTTTATCCTCGAAAAGACTTCTTTGAAACATCGGAGGCTAACGTTATTGCTGATACCATTCTCGTTGACAAGACCGTTTCCATTTCTTATTGTTTTTATTTCAGCGACAAGAAGCAGCCCAATATCCTGTTCTTTCATGGTAACGGCGAGACAGCCAGTGATTATGAGCCTATTGGCTCCGCCTATAATCAAATCGGGGTAAATCTATTTGTGGTGGATTACCGAGGCTATGGCAGGAGTGGAGGCAGGCCAACGTTCACAAGCATGATAGAGGATGCCCACCCGATCTTCGAGGGCTTCAAAGTTTTGCTGAAAGAGAGAGGGTTTTCAGGAAACCCCTTTATCATGGGACGCTCATTGGGCAGTGCTTCTGCTGTAGAGCTTGCCAGCTGTTACCAAAGTCAGCTCAGCGGCCTTATTATAGAAAGCGGCTTTGCTAACATGTTCAACTTATTAGACTATCTGGGCTTTCCGCTTGAGGCTCTTGGTATTGATGTGCCGGAGGTGCCTTCCAATCTTAACCTCATTCGGAAAATTTCTCTTCCGACCTTGGTTATGCACGGCGAGTGTGACCATATTGTGCCTGTTGAAGAAGGCAAGGCGCTTTATGATAGTATCGGTGCCAAGGACAAACGGCTGCTAATAATCCCGGGGGTTGACCACAACACCATTTTCATGGGTGGCATGGAACAATATCTTCAGGCTCTAAAGGAATTCGTTTCAGCCCATAACTAGGGTCGGTGTGACAGTTATTCCTCTTCGCTAGCCTCGGCCTCAGCTTCTGCGGCCTCTTCAGCCTCTTCTGCAACCTCAGCCTCTTCCGCAACCTCAGCTTCTACCGGCACTTCCTCGACCTCTTTGCGAGCCTCGGTTACTTTGACCGCCATCTGTTCTGGGTCGCTGAGGAGTGTTATTCCATCGCCGAGGTGGATGTCTTTTACGTGGATTGTGCTGTCAAGCTCTTCAAGGCTTGACAGGTCAACCTCGAGACTGTGTGGAAGGTCATCAGGCAAGGCTTCGATAGGCAGGGAGTCAATCAGGTAGAGTATGGAGCTGTTCTTGACTTTCTTCAGCACCGGTGCCTCACCTACGAATACTACAGGAACATCAGCCTTTATTTTTTCATCCATCCTGACCTGGTAGAAGTCCACATGAAGCAGATCATCGTTTATAGGATTTTTCTGAACTTGTCGGACTAGAACCCTTAAAGGACTTTTTGAGTCGCCAATCTTTAAATATATGAGGTCAGTGCTACCTGCATGAGCCAGCAGGTGCTTCAGGCCTTTGGCGTCAACATTGATGGCAGTGGAGTCGATTCCGTGTCCATAGATGTTGGCCGGAATGATACCTTGGCGGCGTAGAAATCTAACTTTCTTGCCTGTAATCTCACGCTTGGAAACCTCAAGTTCAAGCCGTTTCATCTTGTTACCTCTTTCATTAAGTCCGAACTACAAAGATTAGTCGTTTTTGAGTTAGAAGTCAAATTTTTGGGTAGTCGAGTGTGTGCTCTACACCTTTTTCTGAAGCTCTTCAAAGGCTTTCTTCACCTCTTCCACAGAGGCTTCATCTTCCAGCGTGGTCAGGTCGCCTATTTTGGTGCCGCTGGCTACTGCCTTAAGAACTCTCCTCATGATTTTACCGCTCCTTGTCTTGGGTAATTTGGCTACGAAATAGATTTCGTCAGGGGTGGCAACAGGCCCCAGCGTCTGGCGTATGTGCTGCTTTACCTTGTTCTTTAGCTCCGGCGCAGGCTCTACACCTTGCTTGAGTGTGGCGAAGATGACAACGCTTTCACCCTTGACCGGGTCTGGCCTGCTAGCCACAGCAGCCTCGACTACAGCTTCGTGAGAAACAGCGGCGTCTTCTATCTCTATTGTGCCTATCCTATGTCCGGCTATTTTGAGGACCTCATCGGCTCTGCCTAGCAGCCAGAAATAGCCGTCTTTATCCCTGATTGCATAGTCACCGGTATAGAACATGCCGGGGAATTTAGACCAGTATGTATCTTGGTATCTTTGTGGGTCTCCGTGTATGCCTGTGAGCATCCCCGGCCAGGGTGATTTGATAACCAGATATCCTTTTTCTTCAGGTGGCACTGATTTGCCACTGTCATCAAAGATATCAGCATTTACGCCGGGCAAGGGGAAGGTTGCTGAACCTGGCTTGAGGGGCACTAGCTCTATGCCTGGTGTTGGCGATATCATTGTGCCGCCAGTTTCGGTTTGCCACCAGGTGTCTACTATAGGGCACCTTTCGCCGCCGATGACACTGTAATACCATTGCCAGGCTTCGGGGTTTATGGCTTCTCCAACACTGCCCAGTAGCTCAAGACTACTCAGGTCGTGTCTTTTGACCACATCCTCACCATACTTCATCAGCATCCTGATACCGGTGGGTGAGCTATAAAATATCGAAACTCCATATTTCTCTACGATATCCCACCATCTATCTACCGACGGGTAATCAGGAGCCCCTTCGTAAAGGACGATGGCAGCACCGTGGCACAATGGGCCGTAGACTATGGAGCTATGCCCTGTGACCCAGCCAACATCGGCAGTGCACCAGTAAACCGATTCCTCTTTGACATCAAAAACCCATTCATAGCCGGAGTTGGTGAAAACGAGGTAGCCGCCGGTTCCGTGGACAATGCCCTTGGGCTTTCCGGTGGTGCCCGATGTATAAAGGATGTAAAGAGGGTGGGACGACTCAACAGGTTCAGCGGGCACAAAGGAGCTGGCATCATCGAGTAATTCGTGGAGCCAGAAATCTCGCCCTTTTTTCATGTTTGCGTCAATACCTGCTCTTCTAGCCACAACCACCTTTTCAATTGAAGGCGACAGTCTTACGGCTTCGTCGCTGATGTTCTTAAGCTCCAGGTGTTTGCCTCTTCTGAAACCGGCGTCTGCGGTCACAAGAACCTTGGCCTTTATATCGTTAATTCTGTCGGCCAGAGCCTGGGCGCTGAAACCTGAGAACACGACTGTATGTGGGGCTCCGATTCTAGCGCAGGCGAGCATGAATATAGGCAGCTCGGGAATCATCGGCAAATACAGGGCGACAGTATCCCCTTTGTTGACACCTAAGTTTTGAAGGACCGAGGCGAACTTATTGACCCACCTGTAGAGTGTGGAATAGCTTAATACCTGGCTATCGCCCAGCTCGCCTTCCCAGTATATGGCAACCTTGCTTCTCCGCCAGGTCCTGACATGTCGGTCTACGCATTGATAGCTGGCGTTTATTTTGCCGCCTTCAAACCAGCGGGCGAAGGGCGGGTTCCAATCAAGGACTTTATCCCATGTCTTAAACCAGTCCAGCTTGCGAGCCTCCTCAGCCCAAAAACGTTCGGGGTCTTGTATTGACTGGTTATACATATCCATATATTTCTTGAATGGCCAGTATATCGATTCGGAAGGTAAAGATGTGCTTACCATAGCTATCCTCCTTAGATTAGACATTATATCAAATTGACGTTTGTCTTGAATTTTTGCTGGCAGCCTGTATGCCTTAACTGGAGCCCGCAGGCGTTGCAAGGCCCGTAGCGACAATCAGGGGTCTCTTTTCCCTGCCACATGTCCTGATATTCCTTCTTGAGGAAGTTTTGAGTTACTCCGGTATCAACATGCTGCCAGGGTAATGCTTCGTCTAGGGGTCGCTCTCTGTTAGCGTAGGAGCTGGGGTCAACCCCGCTTTCTTTGAAGGCGCGCATCCAGTTGTCATATTTAAAACATTCATGCCAGGCATCAAACCTGCTACCCAGCTCCCAGGCCTTGTGGATAACCTTTGCCAGCCTGCGGTCACCGCGAGACAAGACTGCTTCAAGTTGACTGGTTTTAGTGTCCTGCCATGAAAGGTGGACTCCAGCCCGGCGTAAGCCTTGTTTTAGTAGTTCATGTTTATTGTTTAGCTGCTCTTCTGTGTCCTGAGCTAGCCATTGGCAGGGGGTATGAGGCTTTGGGACAAAGGAGGCTACACTTACTCTAAGCCTCGGTGAGCCACCTCTGGTTTTCCTGCATAGCTGGCAGGTTTTGGTAACCAGGTCGACTATGCCCTTTATGTCATCAACGGTCTCGGTGGGCAGACCGACCATGAAATATAGTTTGAGGTTCAGCCAGCCTTTTTCGAAGGCGGCAGTGAAGGTGTCAAGCATCTCCTCTTCGGAGATAGTTTTGTTTATGACTTGTCTCAGCCTTTCGGTTCCAGCCTCAGGGGCGAAGGTAAGTGTGGTCTTGCGTCGGTAAGGTAGTGATTCCACTAGGTCTATTGACGATGTATCAAGGCGGAGGCTGGGTAAGGACAGGGTAAGGTTATCTTGGTAATATTTGCGTGACAGCTGACCGATTAACCCGCTTATGTTATGGTAATCTCCGGTGCTTAGAGAAACCAGGGATACTTCGTTATAGCCGCAGTTACTTACGAGCGCTGCCACGGCCTGGATTACTTCTAGCTCAGGGAGTTCACGGACCGGGCGGTAAATCATTCCGGCCTGGCAGAAGCGGCAACCTCGACTGCATCCCCGCTGGATTTCGACTGCGCCGCGGTCGTGAATTACTTTCATGTAAGGTATTACTGGCTTGGTAACGGGCTGCGGTAGCTTGGCTACTATTTGGCGTTCAATCGGTAGCCTGGCTTCGGACAATTTTGGCGTAATACCAGAGAAATTGCCATCCTTGTTGTAGGTCGCCTCATATAGACTGGGTACATACACACCGGGAAGAGCTGAGGCTGCTAGTAACAGTCGCTTTTTGTTGTTCTTGTAAGCCCGAAAGGCTTCCAGTAATTTCAGTATCGCCTCTTCAGCCTCACCGATCACAAATAGGTCTATAAAATCGGCCATCGGCTCCGGGTTAAGCGCGCAGCTGCCTCCAGCTATTATCAGAAGCTGCGAATTGTTCCGCTGATGACTGAACAGTGGAATTTTGGCTAGGTCGAGCATATTTAATACATTGGTGTAGGTAAGTTCATAGCCGAGTGAAAAGCCAATGATGTCGAAATCTTTCAGAGGGTGTTTCGTCTCAAGGCTGAACAATGGGATATTATGCTGTCGCAGCAGCGTCTCCATATCTATCCAGGGAGCATAGACTCTCTCAGCGAGAACATCGGTCTGGTCATTGAGTATTTTATAAAGTATCGGCAGTGCCAGATTGGACATACCTACTTCGTATACATCGGGGAAAGCCAGTGCGATTCTGACGGGAGTAGACTGCCAATCTTTAACGATACTATTCCATTCGCCTCCGGTGTAGCGAGCTGGCTTAGAGGCCTGATAAAGCACATCATCAAGGTTGTTCATCTTCTTTAACTCACATCTGTCAATTATAGCTTTCATTCTCTTCGGCTTTCAATTGTGTAGCTGTGGGGCTAGGGCCTCCTATCCCTTAACAGGTACAAATGCGGTTGACGCTTATATGATTAAGGTGATAAAATCTCCTTTGGCTTTTCTCAGTTAACCAAAGGGGGCACATAATGGTTTTAATCGGCGAAAGTATCCACATTATCTCCAAGAATGTCAGCGACGCTGTTAAGGAACGCAATCCCAAGGTAATTCAGGACTTAGCCAGAGAACAGACTGAATCCGGAGCTGATTACATAGACTTAAATCTTGGTCCGGCGAAAAGAGATCCGGAAGAGGTAACCCAGTGGCTGGTCAATACAATTCAGGGAGTTACCGATTTGCCTATATCCGTGGACACCTTGAACCCCATCGCCATGGAGGCGGGCCTCAAAGCATGCAAGAAAAGACCTCTGCTTAATTCAGCTTCAGGAAGGACTGACAGCAAAGAGCTGATGCTGCCTCTGGCCAAGAAATACAATACCGATGTTGTCATCTCGGTACTGACCGACAAAGGTTGTCCCCCTGACATTGATTCTAGGACGGAAAGCATCATGGAAACAGTTGCCCTGGCTAACGAGCTCGGTATCCCCAACGAAGATATCTGGGTTGACCCTATAATCCTGCCGGTGAGTGCTGATCAGAAACAGGTGGCTGAAGCTTTAGAGTTTATAAACATATTGCAGGATCTATTACCCGGTGTTAAGTCTACGGTGGGGTTGTCAAATGTGTCAAATGGTACGCCTGAGGAGCTTAGGGGCATTCTCAACCGAACTTACATGGTTATGTTGGGAAGGCGCGGGCTCTACTCAGCGATTGCTGATGTTCTGGATAAGGAGCTGGTGAGCTTGAATAAAGGCGAGCTACCTAACATCGTTGACCTTATTTACAAAACGATGGATGGGGAGGCTATAGACATGTCTTCCTTGCCGCAAAAAGAGCAGGATTATGTGAAAACCGCCAGAGTGCTCATGGGAGAGACGCTTTATTCTCATGCCTGGCTTGAGAGCTAGAAATCTTTAGAAGGAGTGAATGATGGAATACAAAGCACCCTTGGAGACCTATGCAGGAAAAGTAGCGGAGGTGGTGATTGGAAGGGGAGAAAAAGCTATGAAGATTGGGGGGGAGAGTGTTCTCCCCTTTCATTTTTTTGAGGGAACAATTGAGAACCGACCTCGCCTGGCCCTCGAAGTTTTTGATGCTGAGCCGCAGGATTGGAGTGAGTGGGAGCTTAAACCCTATAAGGGCATTATTTCAGACCCGGTGGCTTGGGCTAAGAAATGCTTGGAATTTGGTGCTGACATGGTCTGTATCCGCCTGGTGAGCACTGACCCGGCGGGAAAGAACGCTCCGGCTGACAAGGCTGCTAGTGTGGTTAAGCAAGTGGCATCGGCCATAAAGTCGCCGCTCATTGTCTACGGCTCAGGAGATGCGACTAAGGATATCGAGGTTTTGACCAAGGTAGCTGAAGCCTGCGCGGGTGAAAATCTACTACTGGGTCCGTTGGCGAAGGAGAACTATGAGCCGATAAGCAAGGCAGCTCTGGACCACGGCCATTGCATAATAGCTCAGACACCACTGGATATAAACCTGGAGAAAGAATTAAATGTGAAGCTTTTGAAGTCATTCCCCCCTGAGCGGATAGTCATCGATCCGTTGAGCTCAGCACTGGGCTATGGCATGGAATATAGCTTCACCATAACGGAGAGAACGAAGCACATTGGTGTTATGTTCGGAGACAACACCATGCAGATGCCTATTATAGCTGACCTGGGCAGTGAGTGTTCCAGGACTAAACAGGCGAAGGAAAACGAGAAGCAGGGCCTACTGTGGGAAAGCATTACCGCGCTTAGCCTGCTTTTAGCCGGGGCAAACATCTTAGTATTGCGGCTGCCGGAAAGCCTTAAGCTCATGAAAGAGGCCATTGAGGGCAAAATCTAGTATTGATAACCATTCCTATTTATAGTATAATTATAATGTCTATAGATTTAATGGGGGTTTAAAACAAATGGCAGTAGTCACTAAGAAAAAGCATACCAGAAAAGACGAAGTTAGGGAGATAATAAGGGCTGAAGACCAGTGGGAGCCTGTCGGGCACACGCCGATGCCTGAGATCCCGGATTTAAGAAACTGGGATATGAGGCTGATGAAAACCTATAAGCCCTTCTATGCGCCTATGTGCGATTTGTGCTGTTTCTGTACTTATGGTAAATGCGACCTAACAGGAGACAAGAGAGGGGCTTGCGGCATTGATATTTCAGCCCAGCAGGCCAGGGTTGTCCTTCTGGCATGCTGTATGGGCATGTCTGCTCATGGTGGGCATGGCCGCCACGTGCTTCATTATTTGATTGAGAAATATGGCCGGGATTATCCGATTAACCTTGGAGACCAGATAAATGTGGAAGCTCCGCACATAAGGACAGTACTCGGAATGAAGCCGGAAACTCTGGGCGACCTGGAGAAAGCTCTTGAGTACATGGAGAGCCAGCTTATAAACCTTATCTCATCGCTGCATACTGGACAGGAGGGTTCTGCTCTGGACTATGAATCTAAGGCTCTTCACGCTTCGATGCTTGACCACGTGGGCATGGAGGTTTGTGATATTGCTGAAATTGTGGGCTTCAACTATCCGTCATCTGTAGCTGACACCCCGCTTGTAGATATGGGCTGGGGGTCTATAGATAAAACGAAACCAACCATTCTTCTGGTCGGTCACAATCCTGTAACGGCTGTTCCAATCGTTGATTATATTAACGAGCACGGGCTGCAGGATAAGGTTGAAGTTGGCGGCATTTGCTGCACCGCCTTGGAGGTGACGAGGTACAGTGATAGAGCCAAGATAGTCGGGCCGTTGTCCCGGCAGCTCTACTTCGTTAAAACCGGCTTCGCTGATGTTATAGTTACTGACGAGCAGTGTATCAGAACTGATATACCTCAACAGGCTGCAAAAGTTGGCTCAGCCTTCATTGCCACAACAGATAAAGCTTCCTACGGGCTTGAGGATGTCGGCAAGAAAGAAGCCGATGAGATAATTAGAGATATGGTGGACAACGGTAAGCAAACGTTGATATTTGACCCGGATAAGGCAGCCGAGGTGGCGGTAAAGGTGGCTCTAGAGCTGGCGCCTAAGAGAAAGAAAGAGCTGGTGACGCCTGAGCAGGTGCCGGATTTGGCCAAGGACCATCGGTTGTGTAACCTGTGCAGCCAGGTCTGCCCCAATCTGCTGCCGGTCGGTGATGCTATTGAAGCGGCTAAAAATGGCGACTTGGAGCCACTGGCCGAGGTGTTCAGCAAATGTATCGGCTGCGGCAAGTGTGAGCAGGAATGCCCCCGTCATGTGCCTATATTCAAGATGATGCAAGCTGTAGCCGGAAATGAAACGTGGAAAGTGAGGGCCGGGCGAGGACCGATCATGGATACCGAGATAAGAAAAGTCGGAGCGCCGATTGTTCTCGGTACTATACCTGGGGTGATTGCTATCGTTGGTTGCTCCAACTTTCCTGAGGAAATCAGTGAGGTAGCTGACATAGCTGAGGAGTTCGCCAAGCGGAAATATATTGTGGTGCTTACAGGCTGCTCGGCTATGGCAGCCGGTATGAAGAAAGACAAAGATGGTAAGACCCTTTATGAGAAATATCCACCGGAGTTTGATGCTGGCGGTGTTCTCAATATCGGCTCTTGTGTGTCGAATGCGCACATCACCGGTGCAGCCATGAAGATTGCCAATATCTTCGCTGCCTTGCCTCTCAGGGGCAACTATGAAGTCATAGCCGATTACGTCTTGAACCGGGTGGGCGCTTGTGGCCTAGCCTGGGGGGCTATGTCTCAGAAGGCGGCATCAATCGCCACCGGCTGCAATCGGTTGGGCATACCTGTTGTCGTAGGTCCTCATTCTTCAAAGTATAGAAGACTCTATATGAGCCGGAAGGAGGAGGACGACTGGACGGTGATGGATGGCAGGGAGAAGAAGCTGGTGGATACTCAAGAGCCATCGCCTGAACATCTGATTACCGTTGTGGAGTCCAAGGAAAGGGCCATTGTTACCATGGCGAAGCTGTGCATCAGGAAGAACGATACTCCTCAGGGACGCCAGTTGAAGCTCACCCATTATATCGGTCTGCATAAGCAGTATCTGGGAACACTGCCTGATGACCTTCATCTTTTCGTGAGAAAGGCTTCGGATGTACCTATCTTCTTTAAGAAGGAAGTGATGGCATATCTTGAGAAGGTCGGCTGGAAAGAGAAGCCAGTTTTGACTTTGCCCACCTTGATGGGCACTTATCCGTCTGAGGTCCCGCTAGATGCGGTTGTCCACTAAGGAGATTCAGAAGAGAATTTTATGCGCATTCTTATAGCTATACAGGGCAATTATGGCCAGAGGATTGCCGATAACATAAGGAAGTATGGGCCGGCTGACTGGAAGGTTCATTCTTACACCTTCCCGCAGGACTTGCCAGCTATAATCGATGATGCTGACGAGTTTCTGCCTAAGGAGTTGCCGGCGGCCGACTTGTTGATATCTTTAGGCGAGCATCCCGGGGTGGCTCAGATGATTCCTGACATGTTGAAGAAGAGCGGTGCCAAAGCGGTGATTGCACCGGCGGATAACCGCGTCTGGCTGCCAGCCGGCCTAGCCAGGCAGATTAAGCGCAAGCTGGAATCTATGGGAGTGGAGATGGTTTATCCGGTTCCCTTCTGCACCTTGACCGAGAAGGATAGCCAGAACAAACATATCAGAGAATTCGCTAAGTATTTTGGCAGGCCGGAAGTAGAAATAGAGCTTGATAGAGATAGGATAAAGCGGGTCGTAGTTATCAAGGGGGCTCCTTGTGGTTGCAGCCCCTATGTGGCTGACGGCTTGGTTGGTCTCTGGGAACGTGATGCCGTGGAGAAGGCCGGGCTTCTGCATCACCAGTATCCCTGTCTGGCAACGATGGTAATGGATCAGGAATTTGAAGATACCTTGATGCACCGTGCTGGGCTTATGACCAAACTAGCAGTGGAGAAAGCTATTAAAGGTGTAAAGATAGCCAACTAAGGAGGTTTGTGTTATGACAATTACTTTGCCGTATCATCGAGTGAATGTATTAACCGGGACCAAGTCAGCTAGAATTATCGAAGACGCCAGCGAGTATGCTCACCTGATTAAACGGGCTAATAGGCCGTTGCTGGTGCTTGGCTCCTGGGCTCTTACCACGACTTTGGGCGATAAACCGCTTATAGAGTACGGCGTGGAAATAGCTAAGACCCTTGATATTCCGATATGCGCCACAGCTCACACCAAGAAGAAGCTGCTAGAACTGGGCGTTGAGCCAGCCAGCAGCTATGACATTATAGAGATACTCAACCATCTCAAAGACCCGGCATGGCAGGGGGTTAAGAAGGAAGGCAATCACGATTTAGTGATGTTTCTGGGGTTCAGGACCGACCTCGGTGAGCAGGGCCTTTCAACTCTGAAGCATTATGCCCCACACCTCAAGACTATGACCTTGTGCAAATTTTACTATCCACACGCTAACTATTCCCTTCCTAATTTTAGGAAAGACGAACAATGGAAGGAATTTTTAGATAATCTAATTACAAATTTAAAGAGTAAGGAGGCATAAAAAATGGCAGGAATTTTCCCAGTAGATGTTGGGCCACAGTATGAAGGCGAGGTAATCAGGAAAGCCGACTTATATGTCGAGTTCGGCGGACCACAAGTGAAGAGCAAATTTGAGTTGGTGACGCTGAAGGACATTGATGAAATTGAGAATGAGAAGATAGAAGTCATCGGCCCGGATATAAAGGACATGACGGAGGGTGGTAGTTATCCTATCGCCTTGATGATCGATGTCGCCGGTGAAAAACTGGAGAAAGACATGGAGCCGGTCCTGGAGAGGAGGATGCATCTTTATGCTAACTATATAGAAGGGCTGTATCACATGAACCAGAGACAGGATGTCTGGATGAGGCTAAATAAGGACTCCTTTAATAAGGGGCTCAATTCGTTTGAGGAGATCGGCAAGATACTGATTTTCCTTTATACCTCTGAGATAGATATTATCGAGAAGATCGCCATAACTTTCGTCACTGACGAAAAAAAGGTGGAAGAGCTTCTGGCTGATGCTATAAAAATCTATGATGAGAGAGATGAGAAGGCTAGGGGGTTGAAGGAGGAAGATGTAGAGGAGTTCTATAGCTGTGCCCTATGCCAGAGCTTTGCCCCGACCCATATATGTGCCATAACTCCGGAAAGAATTGCCAACTGCGGGGCTATAAACTGGTTTGACGGCAAGGCGGCTTATAAGCTTGACCCGGAGGGGCCGGTGCAGGAAGTAAAGAAAGGTGAATGTTTAGACCCGATAAGGGGTGAATATACAGGGGCTAATCAGCTAGCAGCAGAAAAATCGATGGGAGCGTACAGTCGGGTCTATCTTCACAGTGCCTTTGAGTATCCACATACCTCCTGCGGTTGCTTCCAGGCGATTTGGTTCTATATCCCTGAAGTCGATGCCTTTGGTCTCGTCCACCGCGATTTTGTTGGACCTAGCGTAGCCGGTGTGCCCTTCTCTACCATGGCTGCTGATACCAGCGGTGGCCGACAGGTTGAGGGCTTTTTAGGCTTGGCGATGGAGTACTTAAGGTCTGCTAAGTTCTTGCAGGCTGATGGTGGCATCAGGCGTTGCGTGTGGATGCCCAAGGAGATAAAGGAGCGATATAAGGATGCCATACCTGAAGACCTGTATGATAAGATAGCTACGGAGGATGACGCCAAAAACGTTGATGAGTTGGTTGCGTTTTTGGATAAGGTGGGTCATCCGTGGATTAAGGGTGAAGTAGAACTTCCCGTATAAAATGCGCTAGGAGGATTTCGATGCCGCTGAAAGGAACTGACGTTGTAAAGAAGCTTCCGGATGGAGGCAAGAAGAATTGCCGTGAATGTGGCTTTCCCACCTGCTTCGCCTTTGCTATGAAGCTGGCTGGCGGGGGCGTTTCACTTGATAAATGTCCTTACCTTCCAGCAGATGTTAAGGCTGAACTGGAAGAAGCCCTGGCGCCACCCGTTAAGCTCGTGACTATAGGCACAGGAGAAAATGCTCTCCAAATTGGCAACGAGGAGGTGGTTTACAGGCATGAGAAGACCTTTGTCCATCAGCCGGGCATTGCCTTGCTTATCTCAGACAAGGAGCCTGATGCAAAAGTAGATGAGAAGCTGAAGAAGATAAAAGAGCTACAGTTCGCATGGGTGGGGCTGACTCTTAGGGCGAATGTTTTAGCGCTTAGGTTCGAGTCAGGCGATAAAGCCAAGTTCGAGGCATTGGTGAAGAAGGTCTGCGATGGCAACGACCTGCCGTTGGTGCTGATGTCTGAAGATGTCGAAGTGTTGCTATCAGCTCGCAAAATATGCGGTGACAGAAAGCCGTTACTTTACCCGGTCACCAAGGATAATATTGATCAGGTGATTGCTGGAATTAAGGATGCGCCAACGCCGGTGGTGGTGAGGGGTCACAGCGTGGAGGAGCTGATACCATTGACATCCAAGTTGAAGGATGCTGGCCTGGACGAGGTAGTTCTGGACCCAATTGCCGAGAATATGCAGGAAGCCATCAGGGACCAGACGCTGATTCGCCGAGCGGCTTTAAAGCAGAACTTCAGGCCTTTGGGTTACCCCACTATTGGTTTTCCCTGCTTCATAGCTAAAGATGAGGTCAGAGAAATTCTGCTTGCCGCCATGTTTATAATTAAATATCCCGGCATAATTGTCCTCTCCGACCTAGATCAGTACTCCTTGTTACCGTTGCTGGTACAGAGGCTCAACATCTACACTGACCCGCGAATACCGATGTCGGTGGAACAGAAGGTTTATGAGATAGGCGAGCCGAGTGACGAATCGCCGGTGTTGATTACCAGCAACTGGGCGTTGACTTATTTCATTGTAGCCTCGGAAATCGAAGGCAGCAAGGTTCCGTCCTGGCTTTGTGTTAAGGACACTGAAGGGCTTGGCGTCCTCACCGGCTGGGCTGCGGGCAAGTTCTCAGGCGACTCAATCGGCCCGTTTATCAAGAAGACCGGGATAGAAGACAAAGTGAAGCACAAGAAGCTTATTATCCCGGGTAAGGTAGCCCGAATTAAGGGTGAGCTAGAAGAGGCACTGCCGGGTTGGGAAATCATAGTTGGGCCCAGAGAAGCCAGCGAGATAGCAGCTTACCTGCCGAACCTCGTGAAGAATTGGAAGAACTAAAGCAGAAACTGTCAGACATCCTGAAACCGGATAAAAAAAATAGGCGCCATCTAATCTACCTTCTTCAGGGAGTTCAACGGAAGTCTGGTTATCTTTCCAAAGAAGCGATGCTGGTGGTCGCGGAGTTTCTGGACATCCCAGGAAGCACTGTCTATGGTATTGCCACCTTTTATAATCAATTCCGTTTTACACCCCTCGGCAAACATCCTGTGAAAGTTTGTATGGGCACCGCCTGCCACTTGGCTGGAGGCAAGCTTGTCCTTGAGGCAATGGCGAGGGAACTGGATATCGAGGTCGGCGGTATCACACCCGACCATGAGTTCAGTCTGGACAGGGTAGCTTGCGTTGGTTGTTGTGCCTTAGCTCCAGTAGTTGAAATCGGCGATTCTGTTTATCCTAAGATGACGCCACCGAAGGTGGAGGAGGTGTTAGTGACCGTTAAGCCGGTAGGCCAGGAGCAGTCAGAGAAACAATAAGGGCAGTTGATGAGCTTTGGGAAGATTCAGAAGCAGGCAAAGGCGGACTGGGACTCCCAGTATCATGGTAAAGCCCCACACATATTAGTCGGCACGGCTACCTGTGGCCGAGCTGCCGGCGCATTGCCGGTAGTCGAAGCCTTAAACAAAGAGCTGGCGAATAGAAACGCACGTGCCAAGTTGACCGAGGTCGGCTGCATCGGTCTTTGCTCCCTTGAGCCGCTGGTAACCATAATCAAGCCCGATTCATTCGCCGTTTGCTACAACAACGTGACTCCTCAGGTTGTACCTACTATTGTCGAAGGCTATGTTCTGGGCGACGACCCATGTCTTGACCTGGCCCTGGGTACGCTGGGTGGTGGCGAAGGAGATGCGGCCTATATACCGGAGCTTTCCAGGTTTGAGCATGAATATCGTCTGCTGCTGAGGAACTGCGGCTACATCGACCCCGGGAATATAAACCACTACATCGCCAACGGTGGCTACAGCAGCTTGGTTAATGCCCTGCACAGGGAGCCCGATGCCATAATTGAGGCGATAAAAAAGTCTGGTCTCAGGGGGCGAGGTGGTGCTGGCTTCCCAACTGGCAGAAAGTGGGAGGAGTGTCGGCAAGCTTCTGGCGATATGAAGTATGTAATCTGTAACGCTGATGAGGGCGACCCGGGAGCTTTTATGGACCGTGTGGTCTTGGAGAGCGACCCGCAGCAGGTTATTGAAGGCATGATTATTGCCGCCTATGCCGTAGGTGCCCGGGAGGGGTTTATCTACATTCGAGCTGAGTATCCTCTGGCTATTGAGCGCTTGGAGGTTGCCCTGGAACAGGCAAAGAAACTGGGGTTATTAGGCAAGAATATCCTTGGCAGTGGCTTCAGCTTTGATATAGAGATTGTCCAGGGGGCTGGCGCTTTCGTTTCCGGCGAGTCAACCGCTTTGATGTATGCTATTGAAGGAAGGCGGAGCATGCCCAGAGCCAGACCGCCTCATTCGGTTAGGGCTGGCTTGTGGGGCAAGCCTACGGTTCTTAACAATGTAAAAACCTATGCCTATGTTCCACTTATAATTGCTCGTGGAGCTGATTGGTTCTCCGGTCTCGGCACTGAAGGCAGCAAGGGCACGGCGGTGTTTGCTCTAGCCGGAAAGATGGTCAACACCGGGCTAGCAGAAGTGGCTATGGGTACAACGCTCCATGAGCTTATCTTCGACATCGGTGGCGGCATCCAGAGCGGTAAGAAATTCAAGGCGGTGCAAATCGGAGGACCTTCCGGCGGATGCTTGCCTGAGAGCATGTTACGAACGCCGGTAGATTTTGATTCGCTTCGTAAAGCCGGTGCGATTATGGGCTCAGGTGGTGTCATTGCCATGGATGAGGGTAACTGTATGGTTGATACCGCCAAGTTTTTCCTTGACTTCATACAGAAGGAGTCATGCGGAAAATGTTCCACCTGCAGGATTGGCACCAAGCATATGCTGGATATCTTGGAGGGTATTACTACAGGCAAAGGCAGAATCGAAGATATGGATTTGCTGGTTGAGCTGGGGGAGGACATAAGGGGTGGTTCACTGTGCGGTTTGGGCAGAACAGCACCGAATCCTGCCCTGACCACCATCCGCTATTTCCGTGATGAATATGAGGCTCATATACTCGAGAAGCGGTGCCCGGCGCTGGTGTGCAAGGAGCTTATAGCCTACTATATACTTCCTGATAAATGCGAGCGAGGCTGCGAGCATTGCGTCCTCGCCTGCCCGGTGGAGGCAATCGTTACCAACGAGAAGGGGATAAAGGTAATCGACCAGTCCAAGTGCACCAAATGCGGCAGTTGCCAGCTCGTCTGCCCGCCGGAGTATAACGCCGTAATCCGCCTCTCCCCACCCAGCTTGGTGCCAGCAGCAGATGCCAAAGATAAAGGGTAACCAAGACGTGAGGTGAGCATGTGGGAATCTGAAAAGAAGCAAGTGATTGAGGCGGCTCAGGAGATGGAGAGGAAGGGGTTGGTGGTGGGCACGGCGGGTAATA
>Ga0209427_10003134_pt1 | contig 19435 bp, 21 predicted proteins | sample DeeMarSWOR136_30_FD_187465 | JGI IMG/M metagenome (GOLD analysis project Ga0209427, IMG submission 187465) | Marine sediment microbial communities from White Oak River estuary, North Carolina - WOR-1-36_30 (SPAdes) (version 2) | ecosystem: Environmental > Aquatic > Marine > Intertidal zone >...
TCCGAAATTAGTCCGGAAACTACTCATCCTCGGCAGGCACTGCGTATTAAGTCCTTCCAGGGAAGGACACCCGCTGTCTCAGGATTTTTTATTCTGTTGTTAATCTATTTTAGCATAACTGTTGGCGAATGTAAAAATGTTTAATATGCCGGCAGTCTTCACTGTATCTTGGGAGGAGTAATACCCATCTGCTGATAAAGCTCAAGCATGTTTCCGGTCTCCCATGATTCCGCTATCCTACTACCTTCAAAACGGTCTTGCATGAAGCCTATCCAGGTAACTTTATTACCCGTCGGGGCTATGCCCATGAACTTACCAGCGAATGTACCCCGGGCTGTGTAACGATACATGATGATATCCCCTTCGGCAACCATAGCCTCGACTGTAAAATAAAGGTCGGGGAAAGTACTGCGTAATTCTAAGGCAAGTTGCTTTATGCTCTCTGTTCCTTTTCTTTCCGCCCCACCAGGACCATGCCACACAGAGTCAGAGGTAAGAAACTCATTTATCAAGGCCACATTCCCCTTGTTCCATACTTCTTCAATATAACGTTGCTCTATGGCTTTGTTTTCTTCGGTTGACATTGGCATCTCCTCCCTTTCTTAGTTATTCAGAACAGTGTAAATGAGTTAGATAATAAACCGTTGACGCAGGTAAGACAATTATATACCACGTATCAATTCATCACAAAGTGGTTTTTTAAAGATAGTTGTCTTTTGGGCTAAGCCGCAGATGATACTGGGCAGTCTGGGTGGGAATAGATAACAATCGATGGGGCGGGGCTAGGTAAAAGACATCAACCAAATATAAACAGAACGCGTCGTTATGGATAATCAATTGTAAAAAAACCGGCTATCTTCTATTATAGAATAGTTGCACCTGTCATGGACAGTAACAACATCTCAACAGACACGATAACCTTCTTGGGAACAGCCGGAGCCCGATTTATGGTGATCCGGCAACTGGCTGCCTCAGGTGGACTATGGCTGAACCTGAGCGGTACCGAAATACTTATTGATCCCGGCCCCGGCAGCATTGTCCAGTCCACCAAGAGAAAGCTAAATGCCGAAAAGCTGAGCGCCATCATCGTATCTCACCGCCATCTGGACCATGCGGCAGATGTCAACATCATGGTTGAAGCCATGACCAACGGCGGTTTCAACCGGCACGGCTGGTTATTCGCTCCCGATGATGCGCTCGGGAACGAACCGATAATTTTCTCATACCTGAAGGACTATGTCGAAGGCGTCGCCGTATTGAAGGAAGGAGAGACGTATACCATAGGCAATATATCTTTTTCCACTCCGATCCGGCACATTCACCCGGTGGAGACCTATGGCATGGTCTTCCGGACGCCCAGGCATACCTTCGCCTATATCGCCGATACCCGCTATTTCGAAGGCCTGCACCGGAATTACTCCAGTGAATTGTTAATCATTAACGTAGTCCTCACGGAACCCAGACCGCCTATTGACCATCTGTCCATATCGGATGCCGTAGAAATAATCCAGGAAATAAAACCCAGGGTAGCCATTTTGAACCATTTCGGTATGCACGTGTGGCAGTCAAGGCCATGGCAAATAGCCCAGAAGCTGTCGCAGCAGACCGGAGTCAGGGTAGTCGCCGCCCGGGACGGCATGAAATTTGATCTGGCTCAGCTGGACGAAAATTAAACTATTACTTTACCGGAGGGAACCGGATATTATGAACTATTCACGATACAAAGTATGGTTTATCATAACCTTTAGCATGGCTGTTATCGCTATCGTTATTCGGGCCATCTGGCAGATAGTTGTCATACCGACATCCGGTACCATGCTTATCTTTATACCGCTCATTATAGCGCTGCTTGGCGTAGACGCCTTTATTGCCTATATCATCCTCAACCCTCATAAGTTAAAAACTCTGCCGTTTCAGGTTGGTATCACCGTTGCATTAAGCGCCGGGCTCCTGGCCGGTGTCACCCACTTCGTCCGTTTCATTATCTCACCACAGGCCGAACACCCGCTCTGCAAAGTAATAGGCTTCTTCGTTTTGCTTTCCAGCGTCAGCGCCTATGCTCTGATAGTGAATATCATCTGGTCACTCAGGAAAGTCAGGAGCCATGGATAGCCAGAGGTTTGAGGAGCTTGTTGTCAGAGCGGTTGACAGCTTACCTGACGAATTCCACGAAAGACTGGAAAATATTGACATCGTGGTAGCCGACCGGCCGACTCCACAACAGCTGGCGACGCTGAGGAGAAAAAGGGGCGAAACGCTTCTGGGGCTTTATGAAGGAGTGCCCCTGACCAAGCGAAGTCGACATTACGGACTCGTACCTCCGGATAAGATAACCATCTTCCAGCAGCCGATTGAAGCCATGTGCCGAACTGATGCCAGGATTATCGCCGAGGTCCGGCGAGTAGTGCTGCACGAAATTGCCCATCACTTCGGCATCAGCGATGACAGGTTAAGACAGCTGGGCATGGGCTAGCCATCAGAGAGCCACCCTTCATTACCTTTTTACCAAGGACTTTATTCTCAAGTAAATGCTAACCAATCTACACGTCCTGCGTTATATAATACAGTAAACTTAAAAGCGTGACAGGAGAGGAGCAATGAAATATAAAAAATTCGCTATAATATTAATCACCTGTCTTATAACCACATCGTTTCTTTTTACCGGCACCGTCTACGCTCAGGACGAAGAACTCCCCGACCCGGGTATTACGCCGGACAGTCCCTTTTACTTCTTTGACAAGCTGGGTAAAAATATCGGCATGTTCTTTACCTTCGGGCCTGAGAATAAAGCCAGAAAAGCCCTGAAGTATGCCGAAGAACGACTCGCTGAAGCCCGCGTCATGGCAGAGAAGAATAAGGCAAAGGCACTGAGAAATGCTGCCGACGACTATGATGAATTTATGGCCATGGCCAACAAAAGAATTAGAGAAGTAAAAAAGCAGGATATATCCGAGAACATAACGGAAAGTGTGGCTCTCGCCATCTCAAAGCATCTCTCCGTCCTGGAAAAGGTAAGGGAGCGAGTTCCCGATGAAGCCAGTGAAGCTGTTACCCGTGTCAGGGAAGCCTCCGTGAACAGACAGGTTAACGCCCTGCGTGAACTGGCCAATACCAGACTGGAAAGGGCGCTTGATATCAGCTCCGATGCCATTAACAGGCAAATGGAAAGAGTCAGGGCCAGAGTCAGACTTTCCGATAATGTCACCGATAATGTCACCGGCGACGTGGAGGATGCCCTGGATTACGCCGACAGAATCTCCCAGCTGGAAGATGAAATGGCCGCCATAGCCGAGGAAAAAGGCATTGATATCACCGCTATTCAACAGCGTCTGGCCCATTCCACCTCCAACCGCCTTGAGGTTCTGAGCGGTGTCTATGAAAAAGTTCCGGTGACAGCCCAGGCTGCCATTGAAAACGCCATAGAAAATTCGGTAAGGAAGTACCAAATGACCGTTGATAAGCTCAGGGAAAAGAATGCCCTGGATGATATTACCGCGAATGTCACGGCCACAATAGAGCGAATACCGGTAAAGCTTAAAGAAAGACTGAGAATAATTACCTCAAATAGAGCGCAGGTATCAAACAATAACAGAAATCAAAGTCCTACCGAAAACGTCAGGATTGAACCGGAAATCAGCTATCAGGTGCCGCCGGAAGCGTTTGAAACTGATTCAGCATCGGTTAATAATACGAGACACCGTCAGGAGAATACAGAAACAAGCAGGGTCAATGTACAACAGCGCAGTCCCTGATGCCGGGATGATTAACCCTGAGGTCTCAGAGGCTTGACCATATAGTCGCCCTGCGCACTGTAGCCGAACTCGGTACGATAGTATTCCTTAGCGCCGGTCCCGCTTAAAACAATCATCTGATACGCTTTGAACTCGTCCCTGGCAATCCGCTCCGCTTCTCTGAGTAATGCCTTACCCAGTCCCTTATGCTGGGCTGCCTCCGTCCTCTGTTCACTGAGCGGGACCTCCGGGCCGAAAACGTGCAGCTCTCTGATTAGCGCCAGATTCCCGTTTATTCCCTGACTCAGCACCGGCACAGGGCGGGATTGAATCCTCATGCGAAGCAGACCGAACAGTGTCTCCGCATCATCCTCGAATGACAGGAAGACCTCCTTACCGTCCGAGGCATAGTAGTCCATTCTGACCATACGGGGTTCGCCTATTTCCCATCCGTCCCGCGCCCGATGACCGTACTCACGACATCTTATGCAACGGCACTCGATGGCTGCCTGCTTCATTCTCTCCCTGACGATATCCCGCAACGAGTCCTTGAGACCGGCCACGATGAACTTGGAGGGAATATCACGCAGCACCCTTGAAATCCTGACATACTTGGGGACAATGGATTTTATGGCCACCGTCAGGTTGACCATTGTGTCGTCGTCATACGGCTGATAACGCCCCTCCCGGTACCACTTTTCCAATCCGGTACCCTCCACCACCATGGTTGGATAGAGTTTCAGTCCGTCCGGTCTGAAATTATCATCATTAAAAAGCACTCTGGAAAGCTCCAGGTCCATCTCCGGCGTCGAGCCGGGCAGTCCCGGCATCCAGTGATAGTACACCTTGAAAGCGTGTTCCCGGAGCAGGGCGGTAGCCCGAACCACGTCCTCCACCCCGTGTCCCCTCCCCACAAGTTTATAAACGTCGTCGCTGAGGGTCTGCACCCCGAGCTCTACACGCGTGGTGCCGAACTCCAGCATCCGCTCTATCTCCGACTGCCCGCACCAGTCCGGCCGGGTCTCGATACACAGTCCGGTACAGCGGTGACCGGCTGTTTCGTTAATGTGTTTGGCTTCTTCCAGCGTCTCTGAAGTCACGCCGTTCAGGCCGTCATAGCAGTCCTTGATAAACTGGTACTGGTAGTCGACAGGATGGGCCAGGAAGGTCCCACCCATGATTATCAATTCTATTTTATCCGTGGGATGTCCCATTTCGGTGAACATCCTTAACCTCAGGGCCACCTGCTCTCTGGCATCGTAGTCGCATGTCATGGCGCGGAGCACCGCCGGCGACTCCGGGGTATAGCTCTGCGGTGCATCCGAATATGTCGGGCAGTACAGGCACTTCCCGGGACAGCTCATGGGCCGGGTCATGACCGCCAGCGGGGTTACTCCGGATATGGTTCTTGCAAACTTCCTCATCATGCGCTTACTATTTAGGTAGTCATATTAAGTTTAGCAGATTATGCCTTATGTCAACAATCAAAACACCGTAATATGGGGAGTATAAGAGGGGCGAAGTCCCTCTTTAAAAAATCCTCCCCTTCCCCTTGAGGGGAAGGGGATTAAGGGGATGGGGTGACCAGAGAAATCTTTAATCAGATAGCCCCGGGGTGGTATAACTTCAGGCACCGGTCTATATTCAATACCGAGCTGGAAGCCCTGGCGCAGCGCTGGCAGCAGGGCCGCTTGCTTAACGTAGGATGTGCCCATGGGCCTGATTTTTTACCATTTGCGAAGGACTTCGAGCTGCACGGTGTGGACTTCTCGACCGGTATGCTGGAGTATGCCCGGAAATACGCCAGTAAGTATAAATTCAGTGTCAACCTGGCGGAGGCCGATGTGCGATACCTCCCTTATCACGATGATACCTTCGACCAGGCTATAGCCGCGGCTACTTATCACCACATCAAAGATAAAGAAGAGAGATTGCAGGCATTATGTGAGCTGTGGCGCGTGCTAAGACCCGGCGGTGATGCCTTTATCACCGTATGGAACCGCTGGCAGCCCAGGTTCTGGTTTAAGCCTAAAAACCTGCTTGTGCCGTGGCGAAGCCGGGATAAAATCCTCTATAGATATTATTACCTGTACTCCTACGGTGAACTTGAAAAATTGGTCAAGAAGGCAGGTTTTAATGTATTGAAATCATTCCCGGAAAGCCGCTACAAATTCCCGATAAAGACTTTTTCCAGGAACATATGCCTGCTGGTGAGGAAGGGGCCTTAATGTATATGGAAGTTACCTCCCCACCCCCACCCAAAGCCTCTCACCGTCAGTGGTAAATTCCAAGGTTTGACCTCATAATAATTTCTGCAATTTATCGGCTTGGAAAGGCTTCCCATGAGCAGGATAAATCCACTTAGCACCACTGGTCAACAGCAAACGCCAGCTTTCCTTTATAGCATCAGTATCTTCAGCAAAGATCGGCATGCCAGGTCCAATTCGCACAGGAAGGCCATTCATTACTAAATCTCCCACAAAGGCATCACCTGTGTCTAACAACAAACTCATCGAACCCGATGAATGCCCGGGAGTGTAGATGGCTTTCCCATGGATACCATAAGATTCCAAGGGAAAATCCTTGTCTTCCAGTACTAGATCCACCGGCGTACCAGGGAAGCTCATCCGAGACGCAACTATATTCAACAACTCATTCATGATCTTGCCCCATAAACCAACCGAAGGCGGTAGTAGTTTAAGGGCCTGCTCTACCCGATCCTTTTCATGTTGATTGATAGCAACTTTACCGCCTGTCAATCTCTTTATTTCATTTGCTGAACCAATATGGTCTAAATGGCCGTGAGTCAGTAGAATAAGGGAAATATCCTTAGGTTCAATAGAGAGGTTTTTTAGTTCCCTAAGAAACTTTTTCCCTCGGCTCGGAAAACCTGCGTCAACCAAAATCAGTCCTTCTTGCTTAATCAAATAACAGTTGCACATCCCCAAAGATATACAATGAATCTCCGTTTTCATCACACTCCTCTTACTTAATACGTTTATTATAACGCTAAAAGAAACCAGGCGATTGATGTCGTCTTATTTCCCCGCCTCCACCCACAGCCTCTCCCCGTCAGTGATGAACTCTACTGTACCATTCTCGTCGGTACGATAGATATTTTCCCTACCCAGTTTCTGTTCAAGCCGGTTCACCACCTCACCACCCGGGTGGCCGAACTTATTATCGACACCACAGCAGATGACGGCCACCTGTGGATTTACCACTGCCAGAAACTCGGGGGTTGTGGATGTATCCGAGCCGTGGTGGGCTACCTTGAGGACCGTACCCGAAAGGTCGGCACCTTGCCTGACAAGCTCCCACTCGGTCTCCCTCATGATGTCGCCAGCCAGCAGAAAGCTGACATCACCGGTATTCAGGTGCAGCACCACACTGTTATTATCAATATCTGATTCAGTATCACTCCGGTGATTCGTCGGCGGATTGAGCACCTTCATAACGACACCGCCGCCCAGCTCAATCTGCTGTCCAGCACAGGCCGGGGTATGCTCGATATCTCCTTCTTCAATCAGCCCAAGCCATTCATGGTATAATGGGGACTCATAGTCCAGAACCGGATAGAGCACCTGCTCCACCCGATAGCGCCGAAGCACCTCCACCAGCCCGGCAAGGTGGTCGTGGTGGGGGTGGGTCAACACCAGCAATTCAATGGTCCTGTCCCAGAAAGGCAACCGACTGCCGAGTTCCAGATTTATCGCCTGGGGACTCGGACCGCCGTCAATCAGGACCTGCTGACTTCCCTTCTGAACAAGGACGGCGTCACCCTCACCGACATCCAGAAAGCTGATACGGAGTCTATTATCGGGCAGGGTAGCCGCCGTGCAGGATACCAGCACTGCTACTAAAAGCAGGGATAGAACAATCCACTTCCCTGACCGGGAAAGCTCAAATGACAGGCTTATTCTCGTCCTCAATCTGGCAGCGGCTCCCGGAATCAGGTCGGGCAGCCTTTTCCGGTTGCTGTTGAGCCAGATAGCCACGGCGAGAACCAGATAATAGCCCCAAACAAAGGCGGGACTGATGGAGCCTACCTCAACCGATGATACCGATGGAGCCGCCAGACCGCTGACCACAAGTATCATGTAGGAAAGGAAGAGCCAGGCCAGCCAGCCGAAAGCCTGAGCCACCACCAGTGTCGCCAGTCCAATAACACCCGTTAAAGCCCCGATAATAATAATGCCAGGGAGTGCCGGCAGGGCCAGAAACGTGGCCAGAGGGCCAACCAGGGAAACGATGCCGAAGTAATAGGCGACCACAGGCCAGACAGCCACGATAGCTGCCAGAGTGGCACTGAAAGCATCGACGGCAACATTGGCCAGGGAAACGGCGGTTCCCTCTTCACCCAGTACTGCCGCCGTCACTCTCCTGCCCAGGTCTCGGAAAATGGGAAAAATGAAGACCAGTCCGGTCATAGCCAGAAAGCTGAGCTGGAAAGCGGCATCGCCCAGAATGTAGGGGCTGACACCCACCATTATCGCCGCCGCGAAGGTCAACGCCACGATGGCGCTACGCTGCCTCCCGAGGAGCTCGGCAAACAGAAACAGGCTGGCCATGATGGCTCCCCGCACCACCGGTGCGTGCATGCCGGTAATCAGGGCGTAGAGCCAGATGAAGCACAATGCCAGCCAGATATAGAGGTAATGCCGCCGACCGAAGAGCCACAGACCTGCACTGAGCATAATCCCCGCCATGATACTGAGATGAAGACCGGATATCGCCAGGAGATGAGCGGTGCCGCTGCGGGCGAAGTCACCTCTCAATTCCTGGGGGATATTGCCCCGGATGCCAAGAACAATGCCCTCGGCCAGCGATGCCTGCGGCTCGGGCAGCACCGCCCGGAGACTCTCCGCCAGACGGCCCCTCAGTGAGTAAATCCATGCCAGTGGCCTGGACCCATGCCCGGTGTCAAGTACTTCTATTTCAGGGTAGAGTACCGTGGTATAGATACCCTGGTTAGCCAGATAACCCCGGTAATCAAAGTCATCAAGCTGGGGCGGTGTCCGCAGTTCTCCCGTTACCCTGAGCACGTCGCCATAGTTATATTCGGGATACCGCGACAAAAATATCAGCGCCGTCCCTTCAACCTCCCGCCACGCCCCATCCAGCTTTATTTCGGCGACCGACAGGTTAAGACGCGTGTTTTTATCCCTGATATCGGGATCGTCTGATACTGTACCTTTAAACTCGACAATGCCGCGGTCGTTATAGAAATCCAGTCTGGTCTCATCAATCACATGCAGGCTGGAAAAGGAATAGGCAGCCGCCGCGAAGAAGATAATAATCCCGAGACTGGCCAGAATTATCAGCTTTAGATACCTGCGGGTAAAAAAGAGCAGGGGAAGGGGAGCAAGTCCGATGAGGCTGAGTATCAGCGGCAGGTTGAACTTCGACCCCAGAAAAATACCGGCTACCCAGATGCAACTAAGGTAGATAAGTAACACAAGCCCCCATCCTGAGTATCAATCAGCGACGGTTATCAGGTGTTTTATCTTCTCATACGTAGCAGTTCCGATACCTTCCACGTTGACCAGTTCACTGGTATGGTGAAACGGGCCGTTTTGTCGCCGGTAGTCTACAATTGCTTGAGCTCTGACCTCACCAATACCGGGTAATGTCTCCAGAAGCCACGCTTCAGCGCGATTGATATTGACCCTTTGCGATTCCGAAACTCTGCCCACACCGGGAACAAAGAGCTCGAGTCGAGTCAAGTCGGCACTTTCGGTAGTGCCCCCGGCCGCCCTGAGTATATCTTCAACGCCATCCCCGGCCTCCAGCGGATAGAAGCCAGGGTTATTGACCTCACCACCTATATAAATTTCGCCCTTCAGTTCCTGGTCAGGAACTATGGAAATTTCTATAGCAGGACTCTGGCTGTATCTTGACCAGATTACTATGCCACCGACAATAATGACTACCGCGAGGAGGATAATAACAAGTGTCCAGCCGTTAATAGACTTTGCCGCCGTCATAATACATCCCGCCAGTTATACTCCGAGGATTACCACCGTTAACTAACTTCAGGCAGTGAAAAGCTTCATGTATGTCCGACTACCAGAACTGACAATATACCAGAAAGGGGGTAAGCGTCAACTACGGCTACAATGTAGATTATAATGAGGTTTCACCTGTCCGGCCCTAAAGCAAGGTGATTGCTGATATTTTACAGGCTTAATCAGATACCCCTCAAGGCGGTTCGTAATGCCTCTTTGGATTCAGGACTGGTCATCGCGATTATCTGGTCACCTGCCCGCAGGACGGTATTGGCTGCGGGTACGTGAGCACTACCCTCGCTGGGAATAATCAGGGCCAGCTTGCTTTCTTTGGGCAGGGAAAGCTCCTTCACCGTTTTGCCCACTGTGGTCGATTCATCAGATATCTTGACGTCGACAATTACCAGTCCCTTCTCATCAATAGTCAGCAAACTCGTCAACGGATGAGTCGGCACCTCCCGCTCTATCGCCTCAAGGATGATATCAGTACTGCTGACGGTAACATCTATCCCCAGTTTCTTAAAAAGCAGGGCGTTTTGGGGATTGCGGATACGGGCTATCGTGCGGGGAACATTATGTTTATGCTTGGCTACCTGGCAGGCAACCAGGTTATCCTCGTCATCACCGGTAACCGCCACCAGCATATCAGCCCGGCCGGTGCCCACTTCCGCCAGCGTAGCTGCTTCACAGCCATCGCCGCGGTAGCAGACGCTACCCATCTCGTCAGTTATTGTTCTACAGATGCGGGCATCTTTCTCCAGCAGCAGAACCTCATGACCTTCGTTCATCAGCGCTTTGAGCAGGTAATAACCCAGACGGCCGCCACCGACTACTATGATATACATAATGTCACCTCAACCCTCCAGCTTATCCTTGAGCAACTGGGCAAATACTTTTGTCGGGCTTATTGTTTCCAGGCCGAGAGCACTGTACATTTCCTCACGCAACGGGTCATATATACGACACATCACCCTGGGTACGTTAAAGATATGCTTGGCAATCTGGCACGACATGACATTCCGGTTATCTCCCTGCGTCAATGCCACAAAGATATCCGCCTCCTCAATGCCTGCCCTCTTCAGCGCCTCTTCGTCAATACCGTTACCAAACAGAGCCGAGCCTCCAAATGTTGGCGGCAGACGGCGGAAACTATACGTGTCATTGTCCAGAACGGTAACGTCGTGACCATCTTCGTCCAGTAATGAGGCCAGCCTGGCACCAACCCGCCCGCAACCCATAATGATTATTTTCATATGAGAAATCCGTTTCTATACTATTTCTATATCACTGCTGGTAGAGTATAACTGGACACGGAGAATTTTTCAATACATAGGGCGCAACACTTCCCAGATTAAACTGCCCGAAGCGCCTCTTGTACTTAATGCCCATCAAAATGAGGTTTACACCTCTCTCTACAGCTTCATCTATAATCGCCGGACCGGCCTCTCGAGACTGAAGGATTTCAGTCTCGATTTCATAGTCTTCCTCTTCGGCTATTCCCTCAACAGAATCCAGCACTTTCTCAGCATTTTGAATCTCGGAATCAATTTCCGCGTCCAGCGGCAGGGCACGCTTCACGGCAACCACAGAAACCGCCCAGACCTTGCCTTTATCTCTCTTGGCCAGTCTGCAAGCCAGTCTCATGGCTTCTTCATCTGCCTCAGTGCCAACTACGGGCACAAGAATCTTCTTAAACTCCATTAATTACTACATTAATTACTGAAAGAAAATATATTAATTAGTGCGTATTATAACCCTATTGACAAAATTCTACAATACCTTTATGAAGTTTTTTTTTATAAAATCCCTCCAGCTACCGCTACTCGAAGGCTGATGGCTTTCGCTGCCTCCGCCGATATAGATAATAGATAATGAGCCCGCAAACCATCCAGCCGAGACCAACCCAGCGACTATAAGCCTCGGTGATTAATATAATGACCCATATTGCCGATGTTGCCGCCAAGCCTATCATAGCACTCACAGGTATTTCACGCCGTCCAATCTTTATATTCCAGCCGAGTTTAAAGGGACGTGGCAACTCCGGCTTCTTGATTCTCAGAGCAATAATGGATGCATGCGCGAACATAAAAGCCAGTAATGACCCGACGGCATAGAGAGCACCCAAATTGGCGAAGATATCAGTCACAAAGAAATCCGGAACCAGAATCAGAATGGCAATCAGGCTGAAGATAATGATTGATATGTAGGGTGTCTTGAATCGTGAATGCACGCGACTGAGCGCCGGTGGTACCAGACCGTGACTCCCCAGCGAGAAGGCCAATCTTGATATACCGATAAGTCCGGCATTGGTGGCTATGAGCAATATCGTGCCAGCCAGAACAGCTATAAGAGGCTTGAGGATTGTACGTATTAACTCGACTGGCAAATAGAAAGCGATTCCGGCTACCGGGTCTCTGGCCCAATCCGAGGCAAGTTCCTCGGGTGTCATGGCCGATAGAGACACCAGGGAAATACCGGCAAAGATAACGAGCACGGCGATAATCATCATGACCAGTGCCCTGGGCACACTTGTCTCCGGCCTCTTGGTTTCCTCGGCCATCTGCGACATTGTTTCAATGCCGGTATAGGCAATAGTGGCCAGCGCTATGCCGAGAATCAGATTACTCGTCGTTGGCCAGTTATCAATAATACGTTGAATCAACACGGCAGGATTAAACAGTAATATAAAACCGATAACCACCAGTGAGACCTGAGTCAGGATATCCAGGACGGTAGCACTGACATTGATGAATGAAGTCTCCTTGATGCCGATGACATTTATGACCATCAGAAAAAAAACAATGCCCATTGAGGTAAAGGTACCAATGAAAGCTGATTCTTTAAAAGGCTCCCAGAAGAAACCCAGATAAGGCGGTATGGTGAAAGCCGATATGGAGATGGTCACGATATAGCTCAGCATCAGCGCCCAGCCGGCGATAAAACCGGCCAGGTTACCGAAACCATGCCGGGCAAAACTTGCCGAGCCACCGGCTTCCGGTAGTGCCGCTGTACCCTCGGCATAAGTCAGAGCCGTAAAGATAAAAAGTACACCGGCAATACCCAGTGCTACCGGCGTAGCTCCCATAGCTACCAGGGCAACGATTCCCAGTGCATAATAGATAGAGGAGCCAACATTGCCATAGCCGGCACTGAATACGGCAGGAATCCCCAGAACCCTTCTCAGGCGAAACCTCTTGATTCTCCGGGGTCGGAAAATCCTGTCGCCGGGCTTGGGCGACCATTTATCAGGCATATCTCATCACATATCTGAAGACTTCTTTTTTTGCTCTTTTATCTGAGAATTTACAATACGCACCGTAGTATCTCTAAGTAGTTCCAGTTCATCGACAGTCATCTTTTCCATTCGTTCTAAATTGTACTGGAGAGCGTGTATAATTTCACGCGAAGGGTGGCGCCTCGGGAGCATAAAGTAAGCGTAGAGGGTACCGACTACCACACCGAAAAAGGCAACCGTACCCAGTATTGACCAGATAGCCCCCATCGACATGCCGGCAGCCGTAATCGGTCCCGGGCTGTTATCCCCTTGCGTCTGCATAGCCGCGAAGCTCCACCATAAAGCATATCCGTAAGAGTCTATCTGGTCATTGACTCCCCTCTCCGCCATATAAATACCCCAGGAGAAGAGCAACCAGAGCGCGATAAGAATAACCAGAGCCTTCAGTAATGGTGTTTCCAGGGCCATCTGCTTGAGAAATCTGAAAACTTCGGGGATGTGCGGTGTAATTCGCAGTCTCCGGTAGCTCTTCCGTCTGCGTACACGTAATATGGTATCTCCCGATACTCCCGCTGGTAGTGGTTCCTTGGTTGTTTCATCAGCCATCACTCATAACCTCCGTTTTCCAGTATAGCTTTGTACGTATTGGACTACTATAGAGATGCACCAGATTATAGTTGCTGGCCTATTATTATCCACAATTGAGATATTTTACGCGCTTAACTGCTGGCTGTCAAATACACTCACCTCTATTAATTAATTGACAAATGGCTCATTATTAGCTATAATAATGCCGATTGGCACTTTAGTCAATATTATCATGATAATACGTACAAGGGTATTTGAACTGGCCAGCGGTAAATACGGCAATCTAACAGACCTGGCCAAGGCCATGGGACTTTCGGTAAGTCAGGTTTACCGCATGCGGGAAGGTAAACGCGGCATCAACGAGAAGTTCATTATCGGTGCTAAAAAGGCCTTCACCGAGTCCAGACTTGATGAACTTTTTATTTCAATTCCGGTCAGTCGTCCGGCAGTACGTTTGAATCATCCGTAACCAGCCGCTACAACCATATCATCCAGAGATTTAAAAGTCTTGATTTTTAAAACAGACCGTAAAAACCGGTTATAACAGGTTTCTAAAGCTCGGTCTCTTCCACCTCGACTTTACGCAATTCGTCCATGCTCTCCAGATGGTCGACGTAAACCACCCCGTTCAGATGGTCTATCTCATGTTCCAGTGCCTGTGCCAGCAGTCCCTCCGCTTTTATCCGTATTTCCTTCCCGCTCAGGTCACGTCCCTTGGCGGTGACTGATTCAGCACGACTTATCTGCCCCACATAGCCGGGGACACTGAGGCAGCCTTCGCTCACCAGGCGCGTACCCTTCCGGCGTACTATCTCGGGATTTATCAGGATGATATCTTCCTCATCCGGTATGCCGATAACAGTGACCCGCAGGGAGACGCCCACCTGCGGCGCGGCCAGCCCTACCCGGCCAGGGTCAGCATGAAGCGTCTCGCGCATATCAGCTATCAGTTTCTTAATGGAACCGTCGATGGTCCTGACCCGCTTTGCTTTCTGCCTCAGCACCGGATCAGGCAGAGTCCTGATAGGGAGAACCGCCATTTAATCTCCTTTGACTGACAAGTTGCCGCTAATAGTTTACTTAAACCAGACTCATCGGGTCAATATCTATCGTCCAGCCCTGGGGAAACGCGATAGGCGATAGAAAATCGGACAGCCCGGAGCCGCGGAGTATGAGCTGCCAGCGGAACCTGCCCCTCAGCCGGTGGATAAAGGCCGGGGCAGGGCCGATAAGGCTGGTATCCCCTATTCCCCGGGCATCCCTTTCACCGATAAGCAGGGCTTTCATTCTTTCTGCCTCGCGCTGGCAGATAGCATCATTGGTATGGCTGTAGACAAGCCTGGCCAGCCGGGTAAAGGGAGGATTATGAAGCTGCCGACGGTAGGCTATTTCCTGTTCATAGAAGGCGGCATAATCATGCCCGGCGGCCGCCTGTATGGCATAGTTTTCCGGAGAGAAGGTCTGAATGACAACCCTCCCCCCGGACGGTCCGCGCCCCGCCCGGCCGGCCACCTGGCTCAGCAGCTGGAAAGTCCTCTCGCCGGAACGAAAGTCGGGCAGGTTAAGGCTGGTATCGGCGCTGACCACCCCCACCAGGGTAACCGACGGTATATCCAGTCCCTTGGCAACCATTTGGGTGCCGATAAGTATTTCTGCCTCCCGCCCCCGGAATTTTCGTAAAATATTTTCGTGAGATGACCGCCCACCGATAGCGTCGCTGTCCCAGCGCAGGTGCCGGACACGGGGAAAGGTGTAGCCCACTTCCTGCTCCAGCTTTTGAGTGCCGGTGCCCAGGAATTTTATCTGCCGGCTGGAGCAGTTGGGACAGACCTGGGGAATCGGTACCCGGTAGTTACACTGGTGACAGGTCAGGACATCCCCGGCAATATGGTGAGTAAGCGGCACTTCGCAGCGACGGCAGCGCAGTACGAAGCCACACCGCCGACATTGAATAAAGGTGGCACCGCCCCGCCGGTTGAGGAATAATATCACCTGCTCCCGACCGGCGATGGCATCGTTAATGGCCTCCGCCAGAGACCGGCTAAAAATACTCCGGTTCCCCGCCCGGAGCTCTTCCCTCATGTCCACCACTTCAACCTGAGGCAGGCTTGCCCCCTCTCTAGGAACGACCCGCTGCGGCAGCGTGAGCAGTTTATAGTCCCCGTTCTGCGCTTTATAAAAGGTCTCGACGTCGGGGGTGGCGCTGCCCAGTATAACCACCGCTCCGGTCAGTTCCGCCAGCTTTATGGACACATCACGCGCATGGTAATGCGGCGAGTTGTCCTGCTTGTAGGTCCACTCATGCTCCTCGTCAATAATAATCAGGCCCAGGTCCGGCTGGGGCGCGAAAATGGCGCTCCGCGAACCGATAACGACATCAAATTCGCCGTTCCTGATGCGGTGCCATTCGTCGTACTGTTCCCCCAGCGAGAGCTTGCTGTGGAGCACGGCCACCCTGCGGGGAAAGCGCGCAGCAAAGCGCTCGATGGTCTGCGGGGTAAGGGCAATCTCCGGGACCAGAGCAATACCCTTCTTCCCCAGCTTTACTGCCTCGGCCAATGCCTGTAGATAGATTTCGGTCTTGCCGCTGCCGGTAACGCCATGGAGTAGAAAAATATCAGGTGCAGTCCCATCGCCAATGGCTTTTATTAAGCCTGATTTAATGGAATCAAAAGCCGTCTGCTGCTCAGCAGTAAGAGGCAAAGGAGACGAGGGAGTTATATTTTCGTAGGAAATCGGTTCACGCTTGACATCAACCTGCCGATATTCAATCAGTCCCTTGCGCAGCAGGGCATCGGCCACGGCCTTGCTGCACCCCGTCTTTTCCCTGGCTTCCGCCCATGACACTGGTGCCGACCGCTCCACCAGGAAGTCGAGAAGGGCCGCCTGCTTCCCCGCCACCCGATGGGCTTTTCCGGCATTAGCTACCTTATATATATATAGATCTTTCCTGGGTCTTACCCGGATGGGCTCCAGGTCATAGCTTCTGGCTATAAGGCCCTGCTTCACCATCTGTGAAACGACGGACGAGGCCTTCCTCTTGCCCAGCAGCTTCTCCAGCTTCTTAAGCTCAACTTTACCTTGCTCCAGTACCAGATCAAGGACTCGCCTCTGCTCACTGGTGAGCGATGACCTATCTGGTTCTCGACCGGTAGCATCGATAAACGTAATAGCCTTGCGCTCGAATCCCGGCGGCAGCATTAAAGCCACGGCATCAAAGAGCGGTGACAGGTAATACTCGCTGATCCAGCGGGCCAGCGATACATGAACCGGGGACAGTACTCGTTCCGGCTCAATAGCGCCGATAATCTCCCTGGTCTCTTCAACCGCCGGATGCGGGCTCAGTTCCAGGACAATTCCCTGAAGTACTTTCTCCCCAAAGGGGACCCACACGGCCTGCCCGACATCAACCGTTAGACCAGAAGGAATGGCATAGCTGAAAGTCCGGCGCTGGGCTACCGGCGAATTAACACTAACCTCAGCATATCTCATCCCAGACTCCAGAGGATGGCCATGATTCTGCCCAGCATTAAAGGGAGTTATTAATGGCTATGATTAAGATGCTTCTTTCTCTTTTTCCTGGTCTTCTGCCGGCTCCTCGGCAGATTCCACAATATCTTCTTTCTCAAGGACCGGTTTCTGTCCCTCGGACTCTTCAGGAGCGGCTTCCTTTACCTCTTCCGTGACCGGCTCCTGCTCCGATTCCGGCTCTTTCTCCAGAGTAGGCTCTTCCTCAGCAACTACTTCCTCAACCGCTGCTTCTGGTTTCTCTTCGACTACAGCTTCTGGCTCCTCCTCAACCACTTCTTCCGGTTTCTCTTCAACTGCCGCCTCCGGTTCTTCCTCAACCACCGCTTCCATCTTCTCTTCAGCTACTGCTTCAGGTTCCTCTTCAACCACTTCTTCCGGTTCCAGGATTTCTTCCGGCTCAGCTTCCAGCAGCTCTTCTCCTATCTTTTCCACCTTCCTGTCCACACGCTTTATCTTGCGACGGGCAGCCTTGCCGCTTAGTCCACGCAGATAATAAAGCTTGGCCCGGCGTACTTTGCCGTGGCGTACAATCTCAACCTTTTCTACAAGTGGCGAATACAGCGGGAAGGTACGCTCGACACCGATACCATAAGCGACATGCCTTACCGTGAAATTCGCACTCGTACCGCCACGCCGCATCCCGATAACCACACCCTGAAATACCTGAATGCGTTCCTTGCCACCCTCCACTATCTTGGCACTGACCTTGACCGTATCGCCGGGGGCAATATCAGGGATTTTCGGGTTCTTCTTAATGTCAATCAGTGATGCAATATCCATGCTAAGACTCCCTATCCGTATTAGACCGGGACCATTTTGCCGTCAGGCGTTCTACAAGTTCCTTATCTTCAAGTCCCAGATTTGCTTTATTCAGCAGTTCCGGACGCCGCTCCAGAGTTCTCCGGATTATCTGCTCCCGACGCCATTTAGCAATCTGCGCATGATTTCCCGAAAGCAGAACCTCCGGTACTGACCATCCCCGATAATCGGCCGGGCGGGTGTACTGAGGGTATTCCAGCAGTCCGCTGACGTGAGAATCATCCAGCGGCGATTCCTCCGAGCCGAGAACCCCGGGAAGCAGCCTGACGACGGCGTCCGTCACCACCATGGCGGGGACCTCGCCGCCGGTCAGCACATAATCGCCGATGCTTATCTCATCTGTAGCCAGGTGTTCCCGAACCCGTTCGTCGACCCCTTCATAGTGACCGCAAATCAGGACAATATGACCGTGCTGCGATAGTTCCTGAGCAATCTGCTGGGAGAAGAGCCGCCCCTGTGGAGTTAGCAGAATAACCGGTAATTCGCCGTCCTCATCTTTAACGTCCGTCTTTATCGAGTCCACCGCCTCGAAAATCGGCTCGGGCTTGAGCACCATGCCAGCCCCACCGCCATAAGGATAATCATCAGCCGTATGGTGCTTATCATGGGTGTAGTCCCGTATATTATACAGGTTGAGACTGACCAGCCCGCTATCAATAGCCCGTTTGAATATCCCGAAGCTGAACGGGACTTCAAACATCTGCGGAAATAGAGTTAAGATATCAATTCGCATTAATTTTACCTACCCCGGCATACCGATAGTATGCTCGGTTACCTCCCCTTTGATAATCTCCACGGCATGAGGAATGGCCGGAAGTACCGCCTCCAGGCATTCACCGACTGCCTTGGGACTACCCGGCAGATTAATAATGAGGCACTGCCCCCTGACACCGGCCATAGCCCGACTCAGCACTGCCATCGGTGTTTTTTCCAGAGATTTAGCCCTCATTGCCTCACCAAAACCGGGTACACTCTTATCTACCACCGAGAGTGTGGCCTCAGGAGTAACGTCCCGCTGGCTTAAGCCAGTACCGCCTGTAGTAATAATTACATCCACCTCACCCTCATCGGCCCACCCGGCAAGCTTACCGGCAATAACATCCTGTTCATCGGGAATAATCTCATATTTAATAATATTGCTTTCTATTCTGGACAGGCTGTCCCTGATGACTTCACCGCTCTTATCGAGGCGCTGTCCCTGAGACCCCTTATCACTTATGGTTAATATACCGATATTAAGCATAATTATACTTCTGAAAACAGATTATATTGTACCATATATGAGACTCACGGTAAAACTCCACAGTTTGATATTTATACTTTCATCAGGTTGACGGCTTTGCCCCACCCACCACTCCTCGGTTATTATCTTTTCCCACCCTGCCGCCCAGTTACATCTTCTGCTTGTCCCGCAAATTCATGTCCCATCACCACCCCATATGTTATTATCTTTTCCCACCCTGCCGCCCAGTTTCATCTTCTGCTTATCCCGTGAGACTTTTAAAGTTTAAATAGCAGATGAG
>Ga0209427_10003136_pt1 | contig 19430 bp, 19 predicted proteins | sample DeeMarSWOR136_30_FD_187465 | JGI IMG/M metagenome (GOLD analysis project Ga0209427, IMG submission 187465) | Marine sediment microbial communities from White Oak River estuary, North Carolina - WOR-1-36_30 (SPAdes) (version 2) | ecosystem: Environmental > Aquatic > Marine > Intertidal zone >...
ACGTACTTCTTGAAGGACTCATCCTTGAACATAGCCTCTGTAAAGGCCGTATGGACAAAGGTCGGCGCTATCGCATTTACAAGGATATTATGTTTCGCCCATTCCAGGGCCAGGGTTCGCGTCAACTGGTTCACTCCTCCCTTGCTTGAGCAATAGGCCGCCCGCAAAGGCAGGGCCACAATCCCAGCCTGAGAAGAAATATTTATTATCTTTCCACCTCCTTTCTTTATCATTTCTCTGCCAGCCGCTTGAGATATAAAGAACATGGCCTTTAGATTGATATTCAATACGTCATCCCAGTTTTTTTCCGTCACTTCTTCAGGCTTCTGGGGCCGGTTGATTCCGGCGGAATTGACCACAACATCGACCGCACCCATCTCGCGGATAACCGCATCGATGAGTTCTTGGGGCGCACCCGAAATCGTGATGTCAATCGCCTTGTAAGCAGTATCCGCACCTTCCGCCCTCAAGACGTCAGAAAGGGATTTGAGCCTTTCCTCCCGCATACTATTAAGGAAAACCCTTGCACCGGCAGCGCAGAAAGTTCTGGCAATGGCTCCTCCCAGTCCACCAGCGGCTCCCGTTATCAAGGCAACCTTGTTTTTCAGTGATAGTTCCGGTCGTTTCATTTTCCGTATTTGTCCTTTCTTACCTTACAGGATATGCCGTGAGCCAGCATGTTCTCATAGTTGCAGGCACGTTCACACACATCGGCAATCTTGTAAGATGCCTCTTTTGTTGCGTATTGGTAGGTTACGGTCTTGACGAACTTGCCAACCGAAAGGCCGCCGGTGTAGCGTGCTGCCTTCAAAGTAGGCAGGACATGGTTGGTCCCAATAGTTTTATCCCCGTAAGCAACCGTGGTTTCCTCTCCCAAAAAGACGGAGCCATAGTTTTTACATTCTTCCAGATAGTATCTCCAGTCTTTGGTTTGCACCTCGAGGTGCTCCGGGGCCCATTCATCGCTCACCTTCACTGCCTCTTCCGGAGAATCCACGAGGATGACTTCACCGTTGTCCCGCCAGGCCATTCCGGCTACGTCCTTGGTGGGGAGATCTATAAGCTGACGGTCTATTTCCTTCACGGTTTCCTGTGCAACCTTTCTGGATAGGGCCACCAGGCACTGTCTCGCATTGGGATCGTGTTCCGCCTGCCCCAGGATGTCTGCAGCGATAATGAAGGGGTCTGCAGAATCGTCCGCAATGACCAGGATTTCCGTGGGTCCAGCTAGGAGATCTATACCCACGGTGCCGAATAGCTGTCTCTTGGCCTCAGCCACGTATTTGTTGCCCGCACCAACGATGAAATCCACAGGCTCCAGTCCGGCTATGCCATAAGCCATTGCAGCTAGGGCATGGACCCCGCCCATGCAGTAGATTTCATCGGCTCCGCCGGCCGCCATGGAGTAAAGGGTAGCGGGCCACAGTCCCTGCCCTTTCACTGGCGGGGAACAGGCTACCACTCTCGAGACGCCGGCTACCTTGGGTGTTATTACGGTCATGTGAGCCGAGGCGAGCATGGGGTATCGACCGCCCGGAATGTAGGAGCCACTGGAGTTCACGGGAATAATCTTCTGACCCAGGTGAACACCCAGAAGGGTTTCCACTTCAAAATCCATAAGGCGTTTCATCTGTTCCTGTGCGAAGTTTCGTATCTGGTCCTGACAGAAGTCGATGTCCTCTATTTCGCTTTTGGGCAGGCCCTTTTTTGCAGCCTGGATCTCATCTTGAGACACCTTGAAGGATTTCGGAGACCAGTTATCGAATCTTTCTGAGTAGTACCGCAGGCCGGCCTCCCCCTGCTTTTTAACCTTTTCAAGGATTTCTTTGACGGCATCCTGTACCGCTGATATATCCTCTTCCGGTCTCTCAACAGCCTTTTTTATGTATTCTGCCATCGTGAATTATCCTCTCTTCCTGTTCATTGCTGTTTATGGGATCGGGCACCAGCCCAATAGTTTCGCAATACCCAAATCCTGAGAGCCGTCCAGCTTATTCTTCATCGAGTATGGCCACTGCCCGGAGAGGAGAGCCCGTCCCTTCCCTGATCTTCAGGGGAAATCCGATAAAGGTAAATCGTTTGCCTACCACTTTGTCCAGATTACAGAGGTTTTCAATGTGTGTAACGCCTCGTTCCCCACACACAGTGTGGCAGGGATAGGTTTTGTCGTACCACATGTCTGGGCTTGCGGAATCGACACCGAAATTGACGCATCCCTGATCAATAATGAACTCGGTCGCCTCTCGATCCAGCCCCGGGTAATCGGTCATGTATTCCGGTTTCCCGTAGTACCGGTCATACTGGGCGGTGTAGAACAAAATCGTGTCTCCCTGTCGGATGTCCAGACCCCACCTTTTCAACTCGTCTTCGACTTTCTTCTGACCAAACTGGGTTTTCTGGGGAATATCGCTTACATCTAGGCAGATGGCCGGCGTGATGCACTTCTCCAGGGCCAGTTGGTCAATGGATTCCGCATTGGGGTTGCGGGAGAGGTGACTGACCGCATCAATATGGGTTGGCCCGTGGTCACAGAGCATGATTCCCCGTGTCTCATAGGAAAAGCCTGTGCCTAATTGCCGTTGGCATTCATCATGGGACAAATGAGTCCAAATCACCGTCTTAAGGTGCCCCGGATAAACCGGCATACCTTGGTAAATCTCTTGTGATAGATCAATGATTCTTCCTTTCAGCATTATGAACCCCCTTTAACGCTCCAAAATAGAATTAAGAATGACGGAATTTTTCCTTTCTTGGAATGGCCCATCGACTCAGCTTAAACTTAATAGATTGATTCACAGTACATAGGTTACTCAAAGGCGGAAAAACGTGGTTTGCCGTAAGGGCATCTTCTACCAGAACGTGGATTAGCCAACTACTTGGAGGAACGAAATCAGGCCATCATCAAAATAAGTTATACATAAATGATCTTTTTTTTGTCTACGAGAAGACGTTTCGAAAGGAGATAACCACCATCCCTGACAGAAATGTCAATATCTCGGTTTACTTACATCCCCCAGTGGAGATCTCCAGCCGCCTTCAACCATCAATACGTGCACTGCAACCCTATCGGAAAGCGGACTGCAAAGAAAAAGAGCGGCCTTTAGAAGGTCATCCGATTGTGACCATCATTGGAATGGAAGCATCTCCGCAATTATCCATTTCTTATAAGCCGACCGCAAGAATAACTTATGCGCTGAATTTCTGGAGGCAAACTAAATATAAAAAATCTCCTTTGGGTACGCTAAATAGAACTTTAGTATTTCTCATGAGATGCTTGAATTCATCCTTAAAAGGATCCTTAGCGAATAAAAAGTGGAACAAGAATTTGGAAAACAATAGATCTGGACAACCCTCGATACGCCAGCAAGATCATTTGTTTGTATGCTGATGCTCTGAAACTTATTCCATAAGTTCATACCTCCTGAGCCAACTAGTCGTCCAGGTAGTCCTCGCAACCCTGAGAAGTTAGGTGACGTTGACTCAGGTTAGCTTCTTTTCATAAGGCCAGAGAAGAAGGGCGTTTTGTTAAAGTCGAAAAGGATATCATTCTGGCTGAGCTGAAAGCATCGAAAAGAGCTTCGAAGAACTACGAGGCAAAACAATCAATATCTCCTACATGAAACGATCAAACCTTAATTGGCGGATATGGGATGCTTATTTGACACGGAAAAGCCTCATGTATGATAATAGACAAGAACGCCCTTTTTGAGGACAGGAAAATAGCGGAACTATCATTGCATGTCAAGCACAAGAATCCTGATACATTTGTGAGAGGAGTCTGGAATCCATTACAAGGTAATGTCTCGGAGCGATGTGGTAAGGGTAGTCCAGTGGAGGATCTCTTGCACCCCAATGAGTGCAAATTCCAGTTCAGCTACCGGAAAGAAGACATCTATGCTATGGTATCAAAGTTAATCAGAGAGAATCCCCTGTTCTAGCCAAGACCCTCAATCATAGAGGAGGTATTTATGTCTATTGGATGGGGTATCATTGGGTTGGGCACTCATGCAGACAGCCGCCTTGCTCCAGCTATTAATAATGACCCCGAAAGCAAACTTGTCGCTGTTTGTCATAATACAATGGAGCATGCTAGCAGTTTTGCCATCAGTCACGGAGCTGAACACGCTTATGACTCGATTGAGAAAATGCTAGAGGACCCCGAACTGGATGTTGTTCTTATCGCTACTCCCAATAATCTACATGCAGAGCAGGTTATTCAAGCAGCTGAGGCAGGTAAACATGTACTGTGTGAAAAGCCTATGGCATTAACGATTAATGACTGCGAGCGAATGATAGAAACCTGCAATAAGAATAAGGTTAAACTAGGTGTGGTCTTCCAGAATCGTTATCACCCTGCTCATGTCGAAGCACGCCGCCTTATCGAGGCCGGTATTGTTGGCGATATCACTGTAGCCAAAGCTCAATATTGCCATGGTGCTCCGTCTCGAGATATCTGGAAGGGATGGCGGAGTGATCCCAATGCGGTTGGCGCCGGTGCCCTAATGGGTCAAAGTGTTCACGCCATTGACCTGCTTCGCTTCTTACTGGATAGCGAGATAGTAGAAGTCCGAGCTATCAGTGACGCAGAGCTATCTCAGTTGAACTTGGACAACATGATGTATTGTTTACTCAAATTCGAGAATGGATCATATGGAGTAGCGATTGGTGGCATCATTGCTCCCCGTTCGGACAATGATGCGGTTCTATACGGTAAAAAAGCCAAGATAACCTGTAAGGGTACGGTCGGAATGCCGCTTGAGGGAGAACTGCTTGTAGACGGTGATTCCATTAATATAAGGGCGACCTACCCCACTAGTAATCCGGTATCAGCGCTATATGCGAACGTAGTAGCCGCTTTCAATAAGTGCATAGAGGATAATACTGAACCTGATTTTTCAGGTTACAACGGATTGCAAATGGTTAAGGTTGCACGTTCCATCATCGAGTCCGACCGTCAAGGCAAGGCAATTAAGATCGCGAAGTAATCCCAGCGGTTCTGAAGCATATATTAAGTCTCTTGCAGTGAACCAAATTGTTCACTTCCATTCTGCAGAAGCGCTTATGCTTACTTCCGATCTTCTACAAGTCACACACTGAACCCCGTTGTGTTTTCTCTGTATATTACCTAACCCGCTTACTACCCTTATCACACCTATAATGGTAAACAGCTCTCATCGGAGATTACACCTATGCCGGGCTCATATTTGCTGGCTGGAAGAAGTTGGCTGGTGAATGCTTTAATCTGCTTCCCTCATCTCCGAGGCAATTCTATTTGGCTCCTCGCAACCATCTTTGGTGATTAGTACCGTGCCACCTACGTTAACCTTTTGTATACCGCGGCACGCATTCGGTTCTAGCTCGAACATAACACCCGGTTCAAGTACATAATCCCGGGAAGCAGGACTCATCGGTACTACCTCGAACCCTGCATAATCTTTGAATTCTGGAATCTGGTCCAGTTCTTTGACCAATCCGCTAACATAGATTATAGGATTCATAGTATGAGCTAGCGGAGTAAGGTACCAGCATCCCGCTTCTTTTATGGGTTTCTCCATGGCAGTACATACTTCCCCGAAAGTTACACCCGGGTGCATGGTATTAACCCCTGCTCTATAAGAGCGATTAGCGACATTGGCGAGTTGCTGGGTCAAAGGAGCAACAGGCCTAACGGCCTGCTTGGCTCTTTGGCTTCGACCAAGATCGGCTTGATTTTCGGAGCGTCTATGCCGGTATAGATCAAGCAATCCCCAAAATTACACTATGGGATCGCTCAACTTTACATATCAACCCTATGCATGCTTTACCCTTTCCACAAGCTTCTTAAACTCCTCCTCCGTCAGCACCCTCTTAAGGTCATGGGATTTGAGTTTGACCTGTTTAAGCACGGCCATGGACTCATCTTCGTTTAGGTCGATGTTGAGCTTTTCCGCCCAGAGATATACATTGTCCAGCCCGCTCTTTTTGCCCATGACAATTTGAGGGGGTGCATGACCCACGAAGTCGGGGTGTATTGGGAACACGGTGGTGGGATTTTTCTCAAAGACATTCTTGAACCAGCCGGTGACGATGCCGGACTCTATGGTATAGGCATCATCGCCGATGAATGGCCGGTTAGCAGATACCTTTACCCCTGAGAGCTCTTGCACGAGCTTGGCGGTCTCATTAAGTTTGCTATAGTCGATACCCACATCGATCCCGTACATTGTTAAAAGGGCCAGCACGGTCTCCTCCATAGGAGTGTTGCCTGCCCGCTCGCCGATACCGGTGATGGTGGTATGGATAACCTCGCCGCCTGCCAATACTGCATTGATGGTATTAGCAACGCCTAGGCCGAAGTCGGGGTGAAAGTGGATCTCGATGGGTTTCTGGATCCGCTCTTTTACCTTCTTGGTAAAGAAGGTGGCTGCTTGGGGAGAGAGGACCCCGAAGGTATCTACCAGGGTAAAGGCATCCATGTGGCCCTCTGTGGCAACCCGATCCACCAGATCCAGAAGCCAGGTCAAATCTGATCTGGTGGCATCGATGGTGAAAAACACTGTGTAGAGCCCTTCTTCTTTTGCAGCTGCCGTGGCCCTGATGGAGAGATCAATGGCCTTGTCTAAGGGCCATTGGTAGCCTTGCTCGATGAGGTGTTTGCTGGAGGGTATCTCGATAACGATACCCTGTACCCCGCAGTCTGCTGCCAATTTGACATCCGGGACCATGCATCGGCAGAAGCAGAAGATCTCTGAGGGTAGGTTGCGCTTGGCGATCTCCCTGATGGCAGCCTCGTCGTTGGGGGATACGGCGGGCATGCCGGTTTCAATACGGTGCACTCCTATTTCGGCAAGCTTCTCGGCAATCCTGATCTTGTCGTCCTTGGTGAAGATGACCTTGGCCTGCTGCTCGCCGTCTCTCAGGGTGATGTCATGGATCTTGACCTTTTTGGGAGGGGTGAAGTCCTTTGTGACCTCCGGAAGGTAGTTCCAGGGGCTCACGTGCCAGTTGGGGGTTTTGTAAGGGTGATCGCCCTTTATTCGAACATCGTTCATTGTGCGTTATCCTCCTTCGTATTTAATATCAATGAGATTTACAGTGACATGGAAATGAGTTCCGTGATGTCCATAACCTTGATACTTTCCTCTTTTTCTAGCGATTTCACCGCGTCATTGAGCGTGATGTTGCAGAAGGGGCACGCGGTAAGCAGTACCCCTGCGCCGGTTGCAAGTGCCTGGTGGACCCGTCTCTCTGCGATCGCCTGTGAGGAGAGCAGGCCTTGGGGCGGCTCCATCCACATTCGACCGCCGCCCATGCCGCAACAGTCGCTGTCTGCCCTAGAGTTTTCCATCTCCACCAGGGTAACCCCGGGAACCTTTTGTATAAGATCTCTGGGTTCCTCGAAAATCTCGCTACGCCTGCCCAGATAGCATGGATCATGATAGGTCACGGTCTTGTTTAGTTTTTTCGATAACTTCAGTTTTCCTTTGTCTATCAATTCATTGAGAAACTGGCTGTAATGTTGCACCTTGAGCCCGTTTTCTTGTTCGGGATATTCATGGGTGAAGCTGTAGAAGCTGTGGGGATCTCCAGTAACAATGTGTTGAATTCCCGCATTCTTAAACATCTCTGTATTAGCCTCAGAGAGGTAGGCAAAGAGTCCGGTTTCACCCATCCTCCGGGCTTCATGTCCGCTACAGGTCTCGTTTTCAAGAATTCCAAAATTAACACCTGCTTCTTTGAGGATCTTGCTGAGGCTTTTTGCGATCTTCTGCCCCTGCGCATCGTACGAGGAGGCACAGCCCACAAAGTAGAGCGCATCCACGTGATTGTTCCTTGAGGCAAAGGGTATCTCAAGGCCCTCAGCCCACTTGGTCCTCTCATGAGAAGGATTACCCCAGGGATTGCCGCGGACGTGCATATTCTTTAAGACTCCTACTTGCTCAGGCATCGGGCCTACCATCTTATCTACCAAAAGGAATTCCCTAGCCTTCTCAAAGATCTCAACAAGTGGCAGGGCTCGGGATACCTTTTTGCACATGTCGACACATTTGTTGCATGTTGTGCATGAGTAGACGAGATTCCGCAATTCTTCAGGGAATTCATTCCATTGTAATCCATAATAAATGGCACGATTGATGCCAAAGGGCCCCTGAGTGATTCGTGTATCAACGATGGGGCAAACATTGTGGCAGAAATGGCACTTCTCACATGAAATGAGGGCTTCATTCAGATATTTCTCAAAGTCTTCCTCGAATTGTACTTCTTCCATCATACCTCTCCTTCAACATTGCCACGGTTAAGGATGTTGTTGGGATCAAAAAGTTTTTTCATCTTCACAATGAGTTCGTAACTGGTTTCTCCGTATTTTTCCCGAAATAAGGGCACACGATGGGGAAGCCACCCCCAATCCCCACCCACACCGTCATATTTCAATTGCAGTTCTTTTTCGAGATTCCATATTTGATCGACGACCTGTTTCATCTTCTCGGTTGACCAATCATAAGGAAATGCGAAGAGACAGTGTAGTGAATCGGAGCCAACATGGCCATAGAGGTAAGCCTCCGTCTGAGCGATTAAATCGTTCCTACCCTCGGTAATGTGGGTTAACTCCGTCATTGCCTCCGCAAGTCGAGGCAAGGTTGGGTTGACCTCTATAGCAAGATAGCCTTTCAAACCCTTCTCTTGCCCCCAGCGCATGGCGTTTTCCCGGACTCCCCAGACCTTCTCCGCAATTTCGTGGTCTTCCAGAATAAATGCCTCTTTCGCTCCTGCTTTTTTGAATAGCCTGACCATCTCCTGCGCATTCCTTAAGGCATCCTCTTTGTCTCTACCCATCGAGCGCGCAATAGCCATGGCACCTTCCGGAAAATTCAATCCTTTGGCCTCATAGCCTACCTTGCAGGCCTTCTCCCCTACGAACTCCCCATCCATGGGTAGCGGGAACTTTTCCCTGTACATCATTCCTACGGCGTGGCCTATCTCTTCAACCGTTTTGAAAAAGGCAACCGCATCAACCGTTTCTGGCATAGGAATCAAAACCATCCTGACCTTAGTTATAATACCCAATATCCCTTCCGAGCCTATGAAGATCCGCGCGAGATCCCATCCGGCTGCACGCCTGAGGCATTTCGAGCCCGTTTCTGTTATTTCCCCTGTTGGCAGGACAACCTCCAGGCCCAACACGTTATTCACAGGTCTGCCGAAGATGTTATCCGTCAAATGCCCCAGGGTATTAATGCTCACTGCTCCCCCGATACTAGAGCCGATCTGTGTTTGGATCGGGAGAAAATAACCCAGCTTCCCCAATTCCTTAATTAACTGGCCCGTCTTTAAACCCGCACCGCATTCAAGCCACTGATGCTCTTGGTTGATCTCCAAAGAGGTTAGCCGCTCCGTACTCATGGTTATGCCACGGTGCTTGGGCTTGGTGCCGAACATGAGTGAGGTGCCAGACCCATAGGTCGTTACTGGGATTTTGTGCTGATTCGCATACCTCAGCACCTCTGAAATCTGATGAGCATCAGCGGGCTGAACCACACAATCGGGTAGATCCCCCTCTTCAACGTCATAAGGCAATGAGGTATCAGCATAGTTCACTCGTTCAAATAGCTGCGTATGTACATGATCCTCGCCCACTATACCCTTTAAGTCTTGAGCTAACCGCTCTGCATTTACGCCCATCTCAAGGTTACCTCCAGTCTCAAGATATTATCTGATGCACTAAAAATCGTATTAGAGCAGCACATTGCCAATTGCCCCTACAATCCCACATGCCCTGCTTCCCTTTTGCCTCCGCTTTTTCTCAGTGTGTGCTCTGTGAACTTGACGTACCAATCGATGTGCCTTTTCAAAAACCTCTTATCAGAACCATGTTCACCATTTTTTATCAAGTCAAAAAGCACCTCATGCTCTTCCTGGACCTTGCTGAGGATTTCAAGGACAAAGCATATAAACTGGTATCGGGCTAGCGTGAGAGCAATCGTGTGATAAAACCGAATGAGCCAGTTGTTCCCAATAGATTCAACTAGCTTGATGTGAAAGTAAGGGGAAGGGTTCCGAGAGCCTAACTCAGCTATCTTGTTATCATCAAAGGGGAAAGCCCTTTGTTGCTCATTCAAGTCGAGCGCCTCAACCCCGCTTAGGGCAGCGATCTATGAGTTGGGGTGCTCCTAGGATAAGCTCTATTGCCATTCGAGCACCCTCCTTGTATACATACTCACAGGTATTGTTGTCCCTGAGAGGCATATACCCTCCCCGAAGCTCACCACAGGTCTTGCAACCAAACTTGGCCTCGAAACGCCCATGCAATTCATAACTGAGTTCATCCACACAGGTCAAATCGTCCCTGGGCTCTCGTTGCCAAAATACCAAGCCAATACAAACAATTTCAGATGGAAGTGAGCCGCACATATAACTGGTAACAATCATGGGGAGTTCCCTTAATTGTCGCGGCAATGGCACTCTGAGGCTATCTCTTATAGCGCAGCAGTGAGATTTACGTCTGGTTGCTTATTATATGCCCCTCCGCCCCCATTAAAACCCGTCGCGACGCGTACCATGGCAGGATCAGTGATATGAATGTGTCATTGACGGCTAAGAAAACCGGCTCGATCAAATGAAACCCCGTATGTCGGTATTTTACTGTCTGGAAGAACGCTTTTCACTCACGTTCTTGCTTGGATCGGTGTCTTTATCTTCTTCGCAGCTCTTCTATTCTAAAATGGGTGGTATTGCCTCACTCAACCGGCAGATACTTTTTCGTTCTTTCGTCATATCCCGGCCCATGGCAAGGAAGGAGAACATCGGCCATTCGTTTCACTTGGACATTGCTCCAGTAGGCTTCATTTAAATCCGTGGCAATCGACTGTGTGAACACTTCCCAATGTGCAAATGGATGCCCTTCCGGGAGAACCTTTCCTGGGTCTTGAAACGAGTGGTACGTGGTACACTGGCCAGGTATTACGGTTTTTCCTTCTTTGGTATTAACACATATAGATTGTGTGCCAGGCGTGTGGCCTGGAGTGTGCAGAATCCTAATTCCCGGAAAAACCTCGTAGTCTCCCCTAATCAATCGCATCTTCATGCTCCCGATCTGGTCCAATATGTCCTTCGGGTAGTACTGGGATTGTAAAGGATGAGGTGCCCGAGCAAATGCCCACTCTGCCTCCTGCACATAGATTTCAGCATTTTTGCATTTATAGTGGTTTCCAACATGATCATGGTGCAAGTGAGTTGTAATAATGATATCTACATCGTCACATGTTAGATCTTGTTTCTTTAATGATTCCTCGAATGTCTGAAAATCCGTAGTCTTGCCCGGCCAATAGTTGGCCATCAAAGAAGCCCAAGTCCCTGAGTCAACGAGAATTGTCTTAGGAGCACCCGTGATAATAAAGTAGGCGATATCCAAAACAATCGGCGTACCAGCGAATGCCATGTAAGTAAAACCTGATTGATCTGCCTCACTTTGCCCTAGGCATACAGGTATAACTGAATATCCCATTTCTTTCTCCTCTCCATTGCCTACCCACTACTTGTCAATTAACTATTGACCTTAACGGCTTTAGATTCAGGTGAACAGTTTTCACCTCCGTCAATGCAATCTATGCAGCATATGAGCATAAGGGGTTCCTCTCCAGTGGCTCCTAGACCATGAGGTTCTTCAGAGGCAGTATAAACAACATCACCCGGAAAAACCTCTATTCTTTCCTTCTCATTTTCAAAATAGCCTTTCCCAGAGAGGATATAAACACCTTCAACATATGTATGGTGATGCAATGGATATGACTTCCCGGGCTCAATAGTAAAGCGTCTCAGGGCAAAACGGTGTTTATAAGAGCTATCACCAACTGAATTATGAATAAGCCATTGAATTCTAATGCCCATCTTTGAAGTACCTAATATATCGCCAACATCCTTACCCTCTACTTCATCAGCCTTCCTTACAATCATTTACATCACCTCCGACCATAAGCTTCTATTTGGGGACTTCATTCCTTCTCTCTTGCTATAAGCGCTTGTGCTATCCTGCTTCAACTACCTTAGGCTATAAAGGCTCACAGTCCCCTCAATGACGGGAACCCAAATACAAGGTATTAATCCATACCTGCCATCAACTCGTACCCAGTCACTACTAGCCCACCATACCATATCGAAAACATGACTCGCCAGACACTATAGGGGGCTCTACTATTCTGTGCGATTCATTTCCTCCTTTAGTCACCGCTGCACCGGTGTCTCGCTAACCAGGGTGAAAAATCACGAGCATTTCAGAATCCAAATCAACAAATCCCTTCTAGCGTAAATATTGAACTTCATGACAGCGTCAATTCAGGGGTGGCAGGCTCATTTAAAAACGAAGCCAAGCCAGCCACCCTTAAGCGAAAATCCTCGGACAATCTAGCACAAATAGTGTTCTATTCTATGTGAGAGGTTTACTACTTTTTTACTCCCCACTTGCGGGGCCATTTGTAGCCCAGTTGTGTAGTGATTTCCTGATAACGGTGCACGATTTCCCAGCCAGGGTATCCCTGCCCTGTCACCTCTTTGGCCCATTCAGCAGGTATGTCCGCCACCATGCTGGCCCATTTATCTCTTTCAGATTCCGGGAATTTATTTATGGTTACATTCTGCTTCTTAAACTCTTCCAAGACCTTTTTGGTCCATTCGTTTATATCCCGTTCGCCCATTCTCAGTTCAATTTCTTTGCCAGTCTCAATGAAAATCGTTTGGACGCTCTTGGGAAGTTTGCCGAATCTCTCCAAATTCATCAATAAGTCGGGCCAGTTTGCGGTGAGAAGATTGACTTCAGTCAAAATGGGTGCTTGTTCCTGAATCTTGTAGGAAGCAAATAAGTCGAGCGGGAGCAAGTCTACGTCTACCACACCTGTCTGTAACATAGTGTATCGGTCTGCTGCAGGGGCAACTACAGGAATCGCGCCAGTTGGTTCTACCCATCGACCGAAATAACGGCCAATCAAAGCTACTTTTTTGCCGTTAAAATCGTCGAGATTTCTTAAAGGCGTTTTTGACAGAAATTGGTAAGCGCACGCCGAGGTATTCATAATTAACAAGGCGTTATGTTTTGCTAGATTCTTTCTAAAGTCGGGGAACTCTTCATAGACTTGTCGTTTACCTTTTGTAACAATCAAGGGGTCTACGGGTCCGAAGGGAAAGACGTATTCGAATTGTCCTAACGGTAGCTTTCCTGGTGTGTACCAGCGGTGTGTCAGAACCAAGTCGGCTACCCCTCTTTCCACAAGAGTAAGATGCTCAGCTGGCTTGCCTAATGCACCTCCCCAAAAGGTATCAAATGTAACCTGTCCGTCTGTCTTCTTGGTGACTTCATCCATCCAAAGCTTCACACCATAACTCCCCAGAGACTGAGCGGGCGGAGGAAAAACAGCAGCCAGTCGTAATTTAATCGCTTTCGTTTCAGCAGCTAATGCTGGCACTGCAAAAGCTAAGGATACCAAAAGTACCAAACCAATAGTCAGAATCAAACTAAAGTTTCTTTTCATGGCTCACCCCCATTATCTTATTGTTTTTGAAACATTTCTTGCCTCGGTTCTTGGCAATAATTCGACTCTGACATCCATTCGCATCACCTCCTTTCCTGTCGCATCTCAGATCCGCAAAAACTCCTCATATATTAAGAATTCTGGTATCTGGTATAATTAAATCCACTTTTGCCCCTTGTCTGTGTCATTATCCTAACATTAGTCTGGGGAGGAAAGTGCTAAAAAATGGAAAATAGATTAGAAAAAAAATTGCAATCCACGCCACAACAAAAAATGGCCATATGCCAGCAAAAATATCTTCCAGTCGCACGTCTGGTTCAGCAACAGCAAAGGCACCATAAACATTTAGCCCAACCGGTGGCGTGATAAGACCAGTCTCAATGGCCATGATAACCAAAACGGCATACCAAATAGAATCGATCCCCATTGCGTTTACTATGGGGTTGAAAAGCGGGATCGTAATACACAACATGGAAATTGAATCCAGGAACATTCCTAAGACTCCGTAGAAAATCACGAGAACCCAAACCAAGGATAGTCTAGATAGGTTTAGAGTTATGATATAATTTGCCAAGTTCTGTGTGATACCTGAAAGTGACAAGAAATGAGAAAAAACTGCAGCGCCACCCATAACCAAGAAAATCATCGCCGAGGTAGAGCCCGTTTCCAGGAAAGCCACTTTGAACACTCCTCCACAATCCTTAAAACGTGTTATTAGAACAAGAAGAATAAGTACAAAGGAGGCAACAGCAGCTGCCTCAGTGGGGTTAAATACACCGCCAAAAATGCCGCCAAAAATAATTAAAGCAACCAAAAAAATATGCCAAATTCTCCACAGTCCTTTAAGTTTTCTGGACCAAGCAATCTTTTCAGCAAATTTTGGTTTTTGAATCATTGCTGGCCTAATCCAAGCAATCAATAATATCACTAGGCTAAAAAGAACCATCAGAATCAATCCGGGTGTCACCCCTGCAATAAGCAGTTTTCCTATTGATTCCCCAGCAAGGACACCATAAACCACCATAAGGATACTTGGTGGGATTAACATCCCCATCATTCCACCTGATGCGCAGATTCCATAAGCCACTCGCTTGTTGTATCCATGCCTTCTCATTTCTGGAGCACCTATACTCGCAAACACAGAGGCAGTAACGAGGGATGAACCAGTCACTGCACCAAAAGCAGTACAACTGACCACAGTTGAAATACCCAGTCCCCCGCTAAAACGGCCCACCCACTCATTCAGAACTTCGAAGATACTTCTACTCATACCTCCACCCGAAGCAAGGTACCCCATGAGAATGAACAGTGGAATGGTAACGAGGCTAAAGGACTCTATTTTATGATAAATTGCACTAACTGCGGAATAAAAAGCGCCCTCAAATCCTACTATAAGCCCGGTCCCCAACATACCGACAAACCCTAATGCCACACCAATATGTATTCCAAGAGCAAGAAGCAGAATTAAAAGTGCTAGCCCCAAATAGCCTATAACCAAAGGATCAAACATTTTCCGCTCTCTCTATTATGTTTCCTTTTTCTTACCTAGGATCAGCAATAATAGCAAAATGCACTGAATTATCATCACAAACAAACTCAAGGGCATTGAGAATTTGCCAGCCCACCAAGGCAGTCTGATAGGCGCCAACATGATCTCTCGGACCTCGAAAGAATGCCAAAACTCTAGCCAAGAATAACAGCATAAAAGGGCAAAAAATATGACATCGATAATATAGACAAGAATCTCTGAGAAGAATCTCCCTGTCTTTGAGAATCTATCCGTAATCAAAGTCACTCGAACATGACCGCCTTTTGCCAGGGTATAGATAAAAGGCAGGAATACAACGTAAGGTTCAATAAGCTCAGTCATTTCGACAGTGGCTTTCAAGGGAGCATTGAACACAAATCGCAAGAACACATCTACCACTATCATCACCGTCATAAATGTGAGCACAAACCCTGATATATAAACCATTATTCTATTCAGTATTTGAACGCGATCATTCAATTTATCGATCCGCGAAAGAATGCTCTTCATGTTATGTGTTCCCTGATTAAGCTAGATATTGGCAATCATTTCCTTCGATTCTTACCGAATAACCTTGTCCTCTTGCACTATTAAGAGTCGAAACGAAAATAATTTTCAGCCAGCATACAAAGACCACGTGTAATGAAAGCCATGGAATAGCGTAATGCCAACCCTAGTCCAAAAACCGTTCATCAAACGGAAACAGGGTAAAGAGCACCGGACCCTGATCGGTGATCACCACATCCTGCTCTAACCTGACGGCCTGCTCCAAGCCCGGCTTACCGCTGTATGTCTCAAAGGCCATGTACATGTTCTGCTTAAACTCGGCGGGGAAGTCGAAAGAGAATCCCCTGGAGATCCACATTCCTTCGTAGAGGGTGAGGCCGATGCTGTGGGCAAACTGAAACAGGCTGCAGGTCTTATACGTGTCATCATCGTAGACCGGGAAGTGCTTGGCGGAATCAGCGGTGGTTTTTCCTGGCCATGCCTCTGATATGGCGCCCATGGTGGTATCCATGGCCTCTTTATAGAGTTTCTTCTGTTCAGGGGTAGGGGCTGCATCACCGCACATATGAGTCCTGGTTACATCCGCATAGTAGCCGCCGCCCGGGCCCCTGCCGCCGATATCGGTAATCACCAGATCGCCCTTGCGGATGGGCTTATCCGACCACCAGCGCTGGTAGGGATTAGTGTTACCGCCCGAGGCAACGCAGAAGGCCTGGCCCTCTTCAAAGCCATGGTCGGTAAAGTATTTCATGATGAGCCCTGCCAGCTGGCTTTCGGTGAGCCCCGGTTCACTGAGCCACTCGTTTCTGATCATATCCATACAGGCATCGGCAATGGCTGCTGAGTATTTACAACACTCCAGCTCATCAACGGTTTTGATCAAACGGGCCTCAGACATGGCCGGCCAGGCATTGACCAGCTTTACTCCGACCTCCTCAAAGGCCGCATGGACCCACATATCCATGATGTCAACGCCGATCCGCTCACCAAAGACCTTTCGCTCCTTTAACACGTCGACGACACCGGCTACCATATTCTTGACCTGTCGCTCGGTTGCCCCTTCGGACCAGGTCCAGGTTATGGCCGGTTTGACCCGGTCATACATCCACGGGCAGTTCAGCTTGGCAGCCTCCATATCGGATCCCACGGTCTCAAACAGGACCGGTTCGCTGTCCCGGCACAACACAGCGTATCTGATAAAGATGCTGTATTTCCACATCCCCTGATACACACCCGTCACATACCGCACGTTGGCACCATGGTAAAGCACCATGGCGCCTAGATCGTGGTGTTCCATGGCTGCCTTGGCCCTGGCGAGGCGCTCTTGTCGCATCCGCTCGAAGTTGATCCGTGCCTCCCAGTCCGCCCCAGACATACTGAACAGGCGTCGGGGAGAGTAATGATGGGGATATTTGATATATGAGTGATCCAGGCCCGATCGCTTAACTTCAAGATCTTCTGATTTGCTCATGGCTGATTCTCCTTTTCAGGTTTTTGTTTAGAATAAACTAAAATGTGACTAGATATTGCAGTTGATAGTTGAACGTTTATTTTATTTTTTTGTCGTGCTCGGTTATCTCTCCGATATAGACATAGTCTTCCTGCTTGTAATCCCCTGCATCAGGGGCAGAGTACACACCACAGATCTCGACTTCCTCTTTAGGATCGGGATTTCTAAACCAATGGACATAGTTCTTGGGAATGAATATGGCTGCTCCCGGCACAACGTCATACTCCTCAATCTTTCCATCGGGGTGTTGAATGCCCACAATGCCCCTGCCACGGATACCGAATATGACCTCCTCTATATCAGCATGGTAGTGCTTCTGGTGCGCGGAGAAGCCCGGAGGAAATACGGTCCGGAACAGGGAAAGTTCTTCGGCACCGGCCGTTTTATCCGTAATGAGAAACCGGATATCCATATTGGCGAAACCCACATCGCTCTTTGCCGAAGGGGCTACGTCGACGTCGTCCACAGTTACTCTAAACTTATACATTTCGCCTTACACCTCCTTTACTGTTTCTCTCACTTACGCCTGAGAGGTCTTGTTGTTAAGGTTGTTGGTATTGCTCACCCAAGAATTCTCTCTTACAAAATCGGAATGGAGAATATTCTCTTTGAACATCGTCACATGCTTTTTCACCGCTTCTTCGAGCAGTCTTTTGTCGCCCTTTTTATAAGCATCAGCAATGGCCTGATGTTCTTCCAGTGAACTCGAAAAACGATCCTTGGTATAGAGCGACAATGACCTGAGCATATAGGCCTGCTTACGAAGCATTTGAGAAATCTTCATAATCCACTCATTTTCTGTCAGACTATAGAACAAGCCATGGAACTCATCATTTAAGATACGATAGGATTCATGCTCCCTTTTTCGAAGGCACCGCTCCATGTTGCTCAGGATTTCATCAATCTCGCCACAGACTGTTTCGCTTTTATTCTTAAGAGACAGAAGCGCTGAGGCCGGTTCAATGATAAACATTACATCGAAAAAGTCTTCAATGCTTTTGCGGTTTATATCCTTTACAAAGTAGCCCTTCCGAGGGAGGAGTTGAACAATCCCCTCTCCTTCCAACCGTTTCAGAGCCTCTCTTACAGGAGACTTACTGATTCCGATATTCTTTGCCAGTTCCGTTTCGATCAATCTTTCTCCGGGCTTGATAGACCCGGTGAGGATGGCTCTCTCGATAAGCTTCAGGATTCTATCTGATAGACTCAGGTGGTTTTTGAGTGAAAGGTCCAAAGGTTAGTTTCTCCATCTCTTCAATCAGGAGAAAATTCAAGAATGACTTCAGCGATTGATAAATGAAAAACAGCCCAAAGACTGTGGAATAGAAGTTTGAGCGCTGAGATCAGAATAGATAGTATATAGTCGACTATATATAATTTGCACTGACCCCTGTTGTCAAGAACAAAATGAAGTATGTTGACTTTTTTGAATTTCTGAGGTGAAGCAAAGAGCAGTCGTCAGATGGTGCTAACCCGTTTCCCGGTGAAACAACTAAGAAGGACAACCATGTTCAATCATATTACCACACCATTGGGACATAGTTTCGTTCTATCGCCTGCGACACTAATACGCCAATGTACTCCACTTTTACTCCGAGCTGAGTCAGCCCATCGCTGACACCGTAGTCATCCGAACACCATTTACAGGCCAATACTTCCTTTCCCGCATCCATATATCGCTTTAGAAAACCTTGAAGTTCGTTGTCATAAGCTATAACCTCCTCTGAAGGCCCGAACAGGAAGACCTTTGTATCATTCATGAACTTCTCGGTAACCGTCCTACGCGCATATTGAAGCGCCGTCTTGATAACACGCTTGTCACTACTTGTAACAACTATGCATACTTTGTCGCCCATTATTCACCTCGTTCCGTCTTAATACAAACAGTTCGGAATTCTGACCTATATTACAGGATTTCCCACCAATTAACCTGCTCGGTTTTAGATTGTCCTCAGCCTTGCTCGGCCTCGACTATACCCTCTCACTTACACTCCCTTCTCCCCAGGAATCCTTTTGAGAAGTTAAGTTCTGCCTCTAGGATCTCCCATCAAAAGGATATAAGGAAAAAGCGATGGTATTTTGTCCTTAATCACATACATATTACAGTCATACATTCTTTCAGGCTCGCTCAGTCTATATGCAGGCGATCTAGGCGCTAGTATTGGCCTGTCGCAAAGATTTGTCTCTTAGAGACTATTTCTTACAGCATAGGATTGGAGTATATTATTTTTGATCGTTATCACGTGGTTTTTGACCGCTTTTTCAAGCAATCTCTTATCACCCTTTCTAAAAGCATCAGCAATAGCCTGATGTTCCTCTAATGAATGCAAGAAACGATCCTCAGTGTAAAGCGAAAGGGATCTGAGCATGTGGGCTTGTTTGCGAA
>Ga0209427_10003137_pt1 | contig 19430 bp, 18 predicted proteins | sample DeeMarSWOR136_30_FD_187465 | JGI IMG/M metagenome (GOLD analysis project Ga0209427, IMG submission 187465) | Marine sediment microbial communities from White Oak River estuary, North Carolina - WOR-1-36_30 (SPAdes) (version 2) | ecosystem: Environmental > Aquatic > Marine > Intertidal zone >...
CTAAACTCACAATAGAAGAATTAAGAAAGGGGAGAGAAGAGGCAAGAAGCAAGATCCATCTAAGGGAAGGGGAATTTCGGGGTAAGATTATAGTACATATGGGAACCTGTGGAATTGCCGCTGGTGCAAGGGAGATCCTATCAGCTTTTTTAAACGAGAAGGAGAACAGGAAGATTACGGATGTTTTTATCACGACCTCCGGTTGCGCGGGGCTATGTTCAAAGGAACCGATGGCTACCGTTGAATTACGGGATGCAGCGCCCGTCAAGTATGGGGATCTGACCGCGGAAAAGGCGGTCAGAATTTTTAAAGAACATGTCCTTGACGGGAAAATTGTGCAAGAATTCGCAATCGGCTTAGGCTCAGAAAGAGGTGGGTAAACATAGTTATGCGAAGAATTGAACTGATGGTATGTGCCGGCACTGGTTGCGTTGCAAGCGGCGCCTATAACATTAAAGAGGCCTTGGAGAGGGAGATCGAGAAACAGGGGCTTAAGGATGAAGTTTCTATAGTCACGACTGGCTGCAACGGTTTTTGCGGGCAAGGTCCTCTCTTAGTCGTCATGCCCGATAAGATCTTCTACGGCTGGCTAAAGGTTGAGGATATCCCTTTCCTTGTTGAAGAACATCTTTTAAAGGGGAGACCTGTCCCCAAATTTATGTTTGTACCTCCTGAGAAGAAGGAGCCTATTCCGCTGATTCCCGATATTCCCTTCTTTAAAAAGCAGATGCTCGTGGTGCTGAGGAACAAGGGCATTATAGATCCAGAAAATATCTGGGATTATATAGCGAGAGACGGTTACACGGCAATCGAAAAGGTCTTGACGAAGATGAGGCCTGAAGAGGTTATGGAAGAGGTAACCAAAGCGGGGTTAAGAGGAAGAGGTGGCGCAGGATTTCCGACAGGAATTAAATGGAAAGCCTGCAGGGAGGAGCAAAATCCGGTTAAATATCTTATAGGTAATTGTGATGAGGGAGATCCCGGGGCATATATGGATAGAAGCCTCTTGGAATCTGATCCTCACTCCCTTATCGAAGGAGTGCTCATAGCCGCTTATGCGATAGGCGCAACCAAAGGATTCTTATATATCCGGACAGAATATCCCCTTGCTATCAAACGTATGCAAATCGCCCTATCCCAGGCAAGGGATCACGGCCTGCTCGGTGAAGGCATTCTGGGCTCGAATTTCAGCTTCGATATAGAGATCAGAGAGGGATCAGGCGCTTTCGTTTGCGGTGAGGAGACCTCATTAATACACTCCATTGAAGGAGAAAGTCCAGAACCAAGACAGAGGCCCCCTTTCCCGGCACAAGTGGGTCTCTGGGGCTGTCCCACCGTTATTAATAATGTGGAGACACTTGCTAATGTACCTGTCATTATCAATCGAGGCGCAGAATGGTATTCAGAGATCGGCACCAAGAACAGCAAGGGGACAAAGATATTTTCTCTTGTCGGTAAGATCAACAACACGGGATTAATTGAAGTGCCAATGGGAATTACACTCAGAGAGATTATATATGATATTGGAGAGGGAATTCCCGGAAATAAAAAATTTAAGGCTGTTCAGACCGGTGGACCTTCCGGCGGATGTATTCCAAACAGTTTAATAGACCTTCCGATCGATTATGATAGTCTAAAAGAAGCGGGGTCGATCATGGGATCAGGCGGAATGATCGTTATGGATGAAGACACCTGCATGGTGGATGTGGCAAAATTTTTTATTCAGTTTACCAATGATGAATCCTGTGGGAAATGCACCACATGCAGGGATGGGAGCGAGGCATTGCTTGAGGTCCTTACGAGGATTACAAAAGGTGATGGACGGGAAGGCGATATCGAGTTTCTTGAAGAGCTCAGTCTGGCGATCAAAGATGCCTCCATGTGCGGACTTGGCACAACACTCCCCAATCCTGTTCTTTCAACGCTCCAGTATTTCAAGGATGAGTATATTGCTCATATAAAGGAAAAGCGATGTCCTGCTCTGGCATGTAAAGACCTGATCAAATATTACATCCAGACGGATAAATGTGTGGGGTGCCGTCTGTGCCTAAAAAATTGTCCTGTGGGCGCAATAGCGGGATTGGCAAAGCACCCTCATATTATAGACCAGGCAAAGTGTACAAAGTGCGGGACCTGCTTGGATGTCTGTCCGCCGAAGATTTCAGCTGTTGTAAAAATATCGGGAGAAGAGGCCAGGAATCTTAAGTCACTTGAAAAATGATCCTAATTGCCAGCAATAGAGAATCAGCATGAAGCTCAAACAGATTATAAAAATTTTGGAAGCGGAACTTATAACCACTCCGAATGAGAATCTTGATATTAAGATGGGATGCGGTTCAGATCTCTTGAGTGATGTTCTGGTCCATATAAAAAAAGGCAGTATCCTTCTCACAGGGCTGACAAATATTCAGGTTATTTATACAGCGACTACCGCGGGGGTTAAGGCAATCTGCTTTGTGAGAGGCAAGAAGCCATTCAAGGAAACCATTGAGTTGGCGAAAAAAAAGGAGATTGCCCTTATTGCGACGAGGCTTCCTATGTTTGAAAGCTGTGGGATGCTCTATAAAAAAGGTCTCCTAGGAGTTTCGGAAACTAAGGGGGTTTCGGAAAGATGAAGGGGAGGGTTAAACACCTGCCCAGGATAAAGAAGACACAACAACTGGCCTATGAGCTGAAGATCAAGGAGGCTATGAACAAAAAGGTGCTTACACTGAATCCTGAGCACACGATGCTGGATGTGAAGAAAATTTTAAAAAACCGCAGGATCTCCGGGATTCCCATAGTCAAGTCGAGAAAATTGGTGGGCATCATCAGTATTGAAGACCTGATACACTGTCTCTCAACAGGATTGATGGATGAAAAGATAAAGAACGTTATGACCAAAAAGGTGGTGGGATTATTTTCCGATGAACCTCTTATCCATGCCATCAATAAATTTGATCGATATGACTTCGGTCGTTTCCCGATTCTTGACCGTGACAGTAGGAAGCTGGTAGGCATTATAACGAAAAAAGATATTATCCAATGTCTCTTAAGGAACCTTGAGTTCCACTATCATGCAGAGGAAAGAAAAAAAAATCGCCGATACCGAGGGGCCGACCTGTTCAAAAATGTGCATTCGGACTGGACGACGCTCACATTGAAGTATCATGTGAAGGGGGGAGACTTTAAGAAAGCAGGAGAACGTAGCGACCAGCTCAAGCAAAATTTGTTGAAGTTAGGGTACTCTGATGAACATATCCGAAGGTTGATTATCGCCGTGCTGGAAGCAGAGATGAACCTGGCTATCTTTACCCCGGGAGGCGATATTATCGCACAGATGGAACAAGGGAAGATTACAGTAAAGGTAATCGATCATGGACCCGGCATACAAGATATTGAGCTTGCCATGCAACCCGGATATTCAACCGCGCCTGATTTTATCAGGGAACTTGGTTTTGGGGCCGGAATGGGGCTTCCCAATATAAAAAACTGCACCGATGAGATGAAGCTCGAATCCGTCGTCGGCAAAGGGACAAATTTAGAATTTAGCATATACAATTAGAATGAAACTGAGAGAACTCGTAAAGGATTTAGATTTGGATGTGCTCGCCGGAAAAAATCTTCTCGGTAGGAGTATAACCGGAGGGTATGCAGGCGATCTGCTTAGTGACGTTCTGGCAAACTCAAATAAAGGAAATATATGGATCACCATGCAAATCCATCCAAACGTCCTGGCAGTTGCGAGCACAAAGGATCTTTCAGGAATCCTTATGTCCAATGGAAGAAAACCTGATGCTGAGACGTTAAAAAGGGCGGTGGGAAAAAAAATAGTCATTATGGTTAGCCCATTGTCGACATACAAGATTGCGGGAAGGCTTTACGAACTTGGAATCAGGTAAACTGAGGGAGTTTTATGCAGATTTGCATATTCACACATGTCTTTCACCGTGCGCAGATCTGGAGATGTCGCCCCTAAATATTGTGAAGGAGGCCAAGAAAAAAGGTCTCAACCTCATCAGCATATGTGATCATAACTCTGCCGAAAACGTATGTGCCGTAAAGAAGGTTGCAGAGAGAGAAAGAATAGGAATTATCGGAGGGATGGAAGTCACATCAAGCGAGGAGGTTCATATTCTGGCCTTGTTTGATGAAGATCAAAATCTTAAATCCATGGAGGAAATTATCTACAAGAACCTCCATGGGACGAACGATGAAAGATTGTACGGGGATCAGCTGGTTGTGAATGAAGAGGATGAAGTGATTGGTTTCAACAAGAAGCTTCTTATTGGAGCTACGGAAATCCCTCTATATGAAGTTGTTGATCTTATTCACCAGCTAAACGGACTGGCTATTGCTTCACATATAGATCGCGAGGGATTTGGAATTATAGGCCAGCTTGGCTTTATCCCGGAAGATCTCCCACTTGATGCTGTTGAGATCACTGATGCATCGCAAAAAGATAGGATCATTATCGGGAAAGATTATCCGATGGTGGTTTCCTCTGATGCCCATTTTCTTGAAGATATTGGAAAGGCCCGCACCTGTTTTCTTATGGAGGAAATCACTGTTAATGAACTGAAAAAGACATTCAAGAATGAGGCTGGAAGGAGGATTATTCTGTAATAATGGAGGATCTTTCGCTCCATATTCTTGATGTTGTTGAAAACTCGATCAGGGCAAAGGCCAAAAACGTTAAAATAAAACTTTCTGAAAATATGTGTGAAAATCTTCTTATTCTGGAAATTGGAGATGATGGCGAAGGTATGGATGAAGAAATGAGGAGACAGTGCTTTGATCCATTTTTTACAACGAAAGATGGTAAGAGTGTAGGACTTGGATTGTCACTGCTTGGCCAGTCCGCTGAGGAAACGGGGGGCAAATTGATGATTGAAAGCACAAAAGGTCAGGGTACAAAGATTGTTGCCACCTACCATTTGAGCCATATCGACAGGAGGCCCTTGGGGGATCTCAACGGGACTATTCGATGCTTGAGAGAAACTCATCCAGAAATAAATTTCTCCTATGAATATTTAAAAATTGATAAAGGATGAACCATGGCAATTCTTACGATTAATGATCAACAAGTGGAAGTAGAAGAAGGGACGAGACTAATTAATGCTATTGAAAAACTGGGGATCAAAGTCCCAACTCTCTGTTATCACAAAGCCTTAAGCCCCTATGGCGCGTGCAGACTATGTGTTGTTGAGGTTCATGTCAAGGATAGACCACCGGCACTTCAGGCCTCCTGCTCATATCCAGCTCTGGAGGGAATCACTGTCTTTACAGACACTGAGAGAGTAAAAAGGGCACGAAAGATTGCCGCAGAGCTTCTCCTTGCACGGTGCCCAGACTCGGTAACTATTCAAAGAATAGCCACGGAACTTGGAGTGAAGGAACCCAGGATCAAGAAGAAATTTGATGATTGCGTCTATTGCGGACTTTGCGTTCGAATGTGCAACGAGAGAATGGGAAGAACTGCCGTGGGTTTTTCAGGACGGGGACCCAGAAAGAAAATCGAGCCTCCTTTTGGGAAGAATAATGAGATGTGCTGGACCTGTGGTGCATGTAATTATATCTGTCCCGTGGAGAAGAAGGTGTCGACCATGACCAGTCCCGATGTCCCAACCCCAATCCTTAATAGCTTTAATATGGGTTTGGACCAAAGGGCCGCTGCCTATATCCTTTATCCTCAGGCTGTTCCAAATAAGGCCACAATTGATCAGGACCATTGTATTCATATTAATTATGACTCCTGCGGCATCTGTAATGCTATCTGCGAAGCCAATGCCATTGATTTTGAACAGAAAGAAGAATTTTCTGATTTGAATGTAGGTGCGGTTATTTTGGCACCTGGTTATGAGATTTTTGACGCAAGACTTAAGCCGGATTATGGTTATGGCCGTTTCCCCAATGTAGTAAACGCACTCGAATTCGAGAGGATTTTATCCGCTTCAGGGCCCTATTCAGGAAAGGTTCAGAGGCCATCAGATGGAAAAACGCCTCATCGCATCGCTTTTATCCAGTGTGTCGGTTCAAGGGATTCAGAAAGGGACTACTGTTCCTCTATCTGCTGTATGTATGCAACAAAGGAAGCTATTATCGCCAAGGAACATGCTGGCGAAGATCTGAAGTGTGATATCTATTATATGGATCTGCGTGCCTACAGTAAGGGATTCGAGGAATACTATCAGAGGGCAAAACAGATAGGGGTTAACTATATCAAATGCCGTCCCGCCAAGATCGAAGAGGATCCGGAGACAAGGAATCTTATCATTAGATACCTTATTCAAGGCGATAAGAAGGTCTTCAGGGAATACGATATGGTTGTCCTATCTGTAGGAGTGCAACCGCCCAGGGATGTGGAAAAGGTCTCCGGTGTCTTTGGTATTGATCTTAATGAGTATCGTTTCTGCGAGACGACGACATTCAGACCTGTTGAAACCAATCGGGAAGGGATTTTTGTCACGGGCCCATTTAACGAACCGAAGGACATCCCCGAGACCGTTATGCAGGCCTCTGCAGCTGTATCTAGGGCTATGTCGCTTCTGAAAGATGAAAAGGGAACTCTCATTACCAGGAAGGAATTTCCCCCGGAAAGGGACGTTATTGGCGAGGAACCGAGGATAGGGGTCTTTGTATGTCACTGCGGCACGAATATCGCAGGATTTCTCAATGTACCGGATGTCGTGGAATATGCCAAAAGCCTTCCAAATGTAGCCTATGCGGAGAACAATCTGTATACCTGCTCCAATGACACTCAGGAAAAGATCAAAGAAAAGATAGCGGAGCATAACCTAAATCGCGTTGTGGTAGCCTCCTGTACGCCAAGGACTCATGAACCTCTTTTCAGGGCAACTCTCAGAGAGGCAGGTCTTAACCAGTACCTCTTTGAGATGGCGAACATCAGGGACCAGTGTTCTTGGGTCCATATGCACGAATATGACAAGGCCACCAAGAAAGCAGAGGACCTGGTACGGATGGCAGTAGCAAAGGCGAGATTACTCGAGCCCTTGCAAACCCGGTCCGTTCCTGTCAACAAGGCGGCCCTCGTAATAGGGGCCGGTGTCGCGGGGATGACTTCAGCCCTTGAATTAGCCGATCAGGGCTTTGATGTCTATCTTGTAGAAAGGGAAAAGGAGATTGGGGGGCATCTCAGGGATATCCACTACCTTATCACCGGAGCAAAACTTCATGACGAATTCCGATCTCTTATTACCAGAGTAAAAGAAAACAACATGATCAAGCTTTTTACACAGGCCAAAATAGATATGATTGAAGGTTCGGTAGGTCATTTCAAGACCAGGCTTGTCATGGGTGACATATCAAAAGAGATTGAGCATGGAGCAGTAATTGTAGCCACAGGCGCGAAGGAATACGAGCCTAAGGAATATCTTTATGGAGAGAGTGAGAAAGTGCTTACACAGCTGGAATTGGAGCGGAGGTTGGTAGCAGTGGAAGATTTCTTTACCTCGCCCGGCAAGGGGCTTGGAGTCATCGTGATGATCCAGTGCGTTGGTTCTAGGGATGATGAACGGCCTTATTGTTCAAGGCTCTGCTGTACTGAGGCAGTAAAGAATGCCCTGAAGATAAAAGAGGTTTCGCCTTCTACAACTGTTTACATCCTATATAGAGACATAAGGACCTATGGATTCAGGGAAAGTTATTATACAAAGGCTCGTGAGAAAGGAGTCGTATTTATACAATATGATAAGGGCAAGAAACCGGAGGTCTCAAAAGACGGCAAGAAACTGAAAATCGAAGTACTCGACCAGACGCTTGGGATCCCCATGTCCATATCTGCCGATCTTGTTGTTCTTTCTACAGGGATTGTTCCCGATGAGGATAATAAGACGATCGCACAACTTTTGAAGGTATCACAGAACAGCTATGGGTTTTTCCTTGAGGCCCATATGAAGCTTCGTCCGGTTGATTTCGCTACCGACGGCATCTTCTTGGCGGGACTTGCCCACTCCCCTAAGAGAATAGAAGAGAGCATTATCCAGGCCCAGGCAGCAGCGGCAAGAGCTGCTACCGTGTTATCAAAGGACACTATGGAATTCGAGGGTAATATTTCATTTGTGGTGGATGAGAACTGCGATGGTTGCGCCTATTGTGTCGATACATGCCCTTACAAGGCAATAACGCTTCTTGAGTATGTATGGCAAACCACCATTAAAAAGACGGTTGATGTAAATGAATCGATATGCAAGGGATGCGGGTGTTGTATGGCTACATGCCCTAAAAAGGGAATATTTGTGAAGGGTTTCAAATTAGAACAGATTTCGGCTCAGGTTAACGCCGCATTGGGAGTGGAATGATGAATGAAACATTCGAACCTTTGGTTATAGGTTTTTGCTGCAATTGGTGTTCTTACGCAGGCGCAGATTTAGCAGGTGTGTCAAGGATCCAGTATCCCCCGAACTTAAGGATAATTAGGGTAATGTGCTCTGGGATGGTACATCCGAATCTTGTCATAGATGCACTGACAAAAGGGGCTGACGGAGTCATTATCTGCGGATGTCACATTGGAGATTGTCACTATCTGGAGGGCAATCTGAAGGCTGAGAAGAGGGCAGATGCAATACAACTCATGCTGGAAGATTTCGGGATTGAGCCTGAGAGATTCCGGTTGGAATGGGTCTCAGCAGCCGAAGGCCCACGGTTCGCCCAGGTTATTACAGAATTCACTGAGCAGGTAAAACAATTAGGGCCAAGTCCGTACAAGACGTAACGATATTGAAGAGCGGGCAGCATGTTAGTTAATTAGGGATTGTTCCTGTATTATATATTATGAAGACTATTACAAATCACCAAAACAATAGCTTGGTAACATTCACAAGTGTCGGCACGGGACATATCTGCAAAAGTCAAATCTGATAACGTCAATAATTTTCAAAGTTGCTAATAGCATACAACAGTCGCCAAAAAAAATGGAAAGACATTTTATAGTCGCGGCAATTTATAGAATTTTCCTGCCAAGTTTACCATTGCCATATAAGGTGAGATAATCTATACTCTGTGCCTAAATTCTGGACTTATTAGGATCTTCTTTCAGTTTATTAAAGGTCGCTGATGAAATCGGTTATTAATCAATATTGATCCTCCTAGGAGTGTTGAGGAGTCAGGGATTACGGAACATGAATATTATTGTATCAGGTTCTTTGGCTTATGACAGGATCATGAATTTCCCCGGATATTTTGCGGAGCATATCCTCCCAGAAAAGATACATGTGTTAAATGTGGCGTTCACAGTTGACGGCATGAAGGAAAAATTCGGCGGGACGGCCGGGAATATCGCCTACGCCCTGTCCTTAATGGGTGAGAGACCTCTGATATCCGCCACAATAGGGCATGATTATCAGCAATACTTCGATTGGCTGAAAAAAATCGGCCTACCTGTTGAGGGTATCAATATAATCGAGGAGGAATTGACTGCCGGCGCCTATATAACCACCGATCTGGCGGACAACCAGATCACCGGATTCAATCCGGGCGCGATGAAATTCTCATCCTGTCTTGACTTTAAAAAACTGGAACCAAAGGAGACCATAATGATTATCTCTCCGGGTAATCCGGGGGACATGATAAGTTATCCGCAAAACTGCAAGGACAAAGGAATAGATTATATCTTTGATCCCGGTCAATCCATACCAACGTTGAACGCCGAAGATCTTTGTCAGGCCATAGAGGGATGCCGGATACTGATCTCCAGCGACTATGAGCTGGAGCTGATCATGAACAAGACCGGATTGGAGAAAGAGGCCTTGCTTGAACAGGCAGGGGCTGTCATTGTGACCATGGGAGAATTGGGGTCAAAGGTCATAACGCCTATCCGTGAAATAGAAATACCCGCTGTTAGACCGAGGAAGGTTGAAGACCCTACAGGCGCGGGTGATTCCTACAGAGGAGGGTTGATCAGCGGTCTGGCAAAGGGTATGGATATCGGGGACTCCGCCAAGGTGGGGAGTGTCTGCGCGTCCTTTACTGTGGAATGTTATGGCACCCAGGAGTATCAATTCACTAAAGAGGAATTTGACGAAAGATTTAGGAATTGCTTTGGCTAGGCCTCAATTTATTATAACTTATTGATTTTTCATGTAAAATTAATCCTTGCCATATAAGACCAAATCACCTATACTCTGGCCCAAAAAAATGACTTCTTATAACCTTCTTCTATAAACTTGCCGCTTTTTAAAAAATAAGGAGAAAGTAATGAAATTTAGCCTGATTCCGAAAGAATACCAGTTTTTTGACCTGTTCGATAAGATGGCTTCTGATGCCCTGGAAGCCGCCCGGTGTTTTAAGGAGTTTGCGATTGCAGGCAGTTTTGACGACAGGGCGTACGTAAGAATGCACTCCATTGAAAACAGGTGCGATGAAACTACACATGAGATTATTAACAGGTTGAACCGGACTTTTATCACACCGTTTGACCGAGAAGATATTTATTCACTGGCCAATGAATTTGACAATGTTGTTGATATCATATACGCGATGACCAATCACCTGCGCCTCTACAACCTGAACAACACCATCAATGAAGATCTGATCAGATTTGCCAAGCTCATAGAAAATTCGGTTGAGTGTCTAGCAAACGCCGTAAAAGGCCTGCGGAATCCCAAACAGGCGGGCAATATCTCAACATGCTGTATTGAGGTCAACAGCCTGGAGAATTTTGGAGACCAGCTAAGGGATGAGGTTCTCGGCAGACTTTTTGATAACGCCCATGACCCCCTTGATGTCATTAAATGGAAAGATATCTTTATGGATGCTGAAAAGGTTCTGGACAAGTGCGAAGACGTGGCTAATGTTGTTGCGGCTATTATGATTAAACAAGGGTAATAATGGACTGGTGGATAATATTCCTGATAGCACTGGCACTGGCATTTGATTTTCTGAACGGGTTTCATGACTCTGCCAACTCAATAGCCACGATTGTTTCAACCCGCGTTCTAACTCCCAGACAGGCGGTTATATGGGCAGCATTCTTTAATTTCGCAGCATTGCTATTTTTCGGCTACCATGTAGCAGGTACCATCGGCAAGGGGATTATCGATATCTCGGTCATGGATTACCAGATAATATTTGCGACCCTTATAGGGGCCTGTCTGTGGGACATCATGACATGGTATGCAGGACTTCCGACAAGCTCCTCCCATGCCCTTATGGGCGGACTAATAGGCGCTGCCCTAGTAAAGGCAGGTATATCTTCACTGATATGGAAGGGGATCCTTATAACAGTTGCATTCATATTCATCTCACCTTTGTTAGGCCTTTTGCTGGGTCTTGTTTTTGGAAGCGCAGTAAATTGGATATTCCGTAGGAAATCCCCGTCCGAAGTTGATCATATCTTCAGGAAAGGTCAGCTTCTGTCAGCGGCCTTATACAGCCTCGGACATGGCGGAAATGATGCCCAGAAAACCATGGGTATTATCGCAGGACTTCTTTTCAGTGCCGGAATGCTGGATCATTTTTTTATCCCATTATGGGTTGCAGTCTCTTGCTATGGGGCTATAGCGATGGGAACCATGTTTGGCGGCTGGAGGATAGTAAAGACCATGGGCCAGAAGGTTACAAAGCTAAAACCGGTTGATGGTTTTTGCGCAGAATCCGCAGCAGCGGCAAGCATTTATGTCGCCTCCGCATTAGGCGTCCCGGTCAGCACTACCCATACAATAACCGGTTCAATCATGGGGGTAGGGTCTTTACGGCGGCTAAGCGCGGTGCGCTGGGGGGTAGCGGGAAAGATACTATGGGCATGGATTCTGACTATCCCATGTGCCGCAGCAATATCAGCATTGACATATTATATAACCATCCGATTCTGAATATCGGCATAAAGCCATTTCCACGATCCACTCACAGCCTTTGCCTCGATTCTCATCTTTCCTAACAAAATCTTAATCTATTCCTAATATATTACTAACATGTCCATATTATTCTTTGTACATGGATTGGTGGATAATATTTCTGATCGCCTTGGCGCTGGCATTTGATTTTCTCAACGGGTTTCATGACTCTGCAAACTCAATTGCCACCGTCGTTTCAACGCGCGTTCTTACTCCCCGGCAGGCGGTCATCTGGGCGGCATTCTTTAATTTTATAGCATTTCTATTTTTTGGTTTGCATGTGGCTAATACAATAGGCAAAGGAATTGTTGATCCATCTGTTATAGATTACTATATAATCTTTGCGACCCTTATAGGCGCCTGTGTATGGGATATCATGACATGGTATGTCGGGCTCCCTACAAGCTCTTCCCATGCCCTTATGGGAGGGCTGATAGGCGCTGGGCTGGTAAAAGCCGGTATGGCTTCACTGGTTTGGAGGGGAATCATTAAGACCATTGCTTTCATTTTTATTTCCCCTTTAGTAGGCTTGTTTCTTGCTTATATTTTTGGAATAGCCGTGTACTGGATCTTCCGAGCGAAGGCGCCATCACAGGTCGATCATTTTTTCAGGAGAGGGCAGCTTTTGTCCGCTGCATTGTACAGCCTTGGACATGGAGGCAATGATGCACAAAAGACTATGGGCATTATTGCCGTACTTCTTTTCAGCGCCGGAATGCTGGGAAGTGAATTTTATGTTCCATTTTGGGTTGTTATCTCATGTCATGCAGCAATAGCATTAGGGACCATGTTCGGCGGATGGAGAATAGTAAAGACCATGGGACAGAGAGTTGCAAAATTGAGGCCTTTTGACGGATTTTGCGCAGAATCAGCAGCCGCATCAAGCATTTATCTTGCCTCTGCGTTAGGGGTCCCAGTCAGTACAACTCATACCATTACCGGCTCGATTATGGGCGTTGGGTCTCTTCGGCGGCTGACTGCGGTGCGCTGGGGAGTAGCAGGCAAAATCATTTGGGCATGGATACTGACTATCCCCTGCTCTGCCGCGATATCAGCATTGACATATCTAATAAGCATCCGCTTCTAAATATCAGCATCAAACTGACTTATCAGGGCAACTCCATAACAAACGCCCTTATCTTGTCTCTCACTCTCCGGTAGTATTTCATGGCATCCTCCTCATTTTTTACATTCCGTGCCAGGCTGGGCGGATCATCAAATTCACGATGAATCAATCTGGTCTTGGCTGGATAATAAGGGCACGATTCCCTGGCATTGTCACACAAAGTGATAACATAATCGAATTCCATAGCTCCCAATGAATCAATGTCTTTGGATTTCTGCTGGGAGATATCTATACCAACCTCGGCCATTGCCTTGACAGCCCTTGGATCCAGTCCTCTTGGCGTGATCCCCGCGGAATATGGCTCATAGTCATAATTTCTGAGATGACGCATCCACGCCTCAGCCATCTGGCTCCTGCACGAATTTCCGGTGCAGAGGAAAAGTATCTTTTTAATTCTGTTCATTTTTTTTATCGCATCAATTGATTAAATGACATGATATCGGATTTTATATATTGACTTTTATACCATGTTCCATTGATATCCAATAAGATTTAAAAAGGGGGATTTATTTTTATCCTTTAGGTTTTTCTAATATATTCTTTATTTATTTCTAACATGTTGCTAATATTTTAGAATTAATATTGACCTAAATTCTAATGGATAATGTTATGGCAAAAAAGAAGATTCTTGTCGTAGATGATGAAGAGGATATCCTTGAACTGGTGAGGTATAATCTTTCCAGGGAGGGATTTAAAATCCTTTGCGCGTCTTCCGGAGAAGAGGGTTTAAAAGCCGCAAAGGCTGAAAAACCCAACCTCATTGTGCTGGATCTTATGCTTCCAGGCATTGATGGTCTTGATGTGACAAGACGCCTTAAGTCTGATGATGCCACCCGGAAGATACCTATTGTGATGTTGACAGCCAAGGGAGAGGAGTCGGACATAGTGACGGGCCTGGAACTGGGGGCCGAGGATTATATAACAAAGCCATTCAGTCCGAGGGTGTTAGTGGCCAGGGTTAAAGCAGCCTTGAGACGGGAGCTTAAGGATGATACCGCGGAAAAAGAAGTCATTCAGATACATGAGATAACTGTCCACCCGGGCAGGCATAAGGTCCTTGTCAACGAAAAACCTGTGCAATTGACATTCACTGAATTCGGGATCCTTTACTTTCTTGTAAAGAAGCCAGGCTGGGTCTTTACCCGCAACCAGATCGTGGATGCCGTGAGGGGTGATGATTACTATGTGACCGATCGTTCCGTGGATGTCCAGATAGTCGGATTGAGAAAAAAACTGGGCAAGGCAGGCAAACATATCGAGACAGTAAGAGGCGTAGGATACAGGTTAAAGGAGTGATAATGCATAAAAAAAGACGCCTCATATGGCACTTTTACCCATCATACCTGATAATAATCCTGATATCGATTATCGCGGTGACATGGTATGCCTCAATCGAGGCAAGACAATTCTTTCTTGAAAAGAACGAGGCTGATCTAAAGGCAAGGGCTAAACTCTTTGAGGGCCAGATCATAACATTTCTTGATCCTTTAAACAGAGAAAAGATTGATCTATTGTGCAAAGAGGCAGGTGAAATGTCCTCTACAAGGATAACCGTGATACTCCCAACAGGCGAGGTAGTAGGTGATTCCGACAGTGATCCCATGATGATGGATAATCATGCGGATAGGATAGAGTTTATGGAGGCATCTGTTGGAGATTCGGGGATGTCTATCAGAACCAGCCGAACCTTGGGCAAGGATTTTATGTATGTGGGAATTCCGGTAAATAAGGGGGATACTTTCCTGGCAGTGGTCAGGACCTCCATTTCAGTGGATGTTATTGATACTGCCATTAAGGGAATACAGACAAGGATTATGTTAGGGGCTTTAATCATGGTCTTTTTAGGGGCCATTGTGAGCCTTATCGTTTCCAGGCGGATAAGCCGTCCAATTGAGAGATTAAAGCAGGGAGCGGGATATTTTATTAAAGGCGATCTCAATTACAGATTGCCAGTTTCAGATATTGAAGAGATTGATAGTCTTAATGAATCCATGAAGGGTATGGTACAACAGCTGCATGCGAGGATCAATACGATCACCCAGCAGAGGACAGAGATAGAGGCCATCCTTTCAAGCATGGTAGAGGGTGTTATTGCCGTGGATATCGATGAACGAATAATAATAATGAATAACACCGCGGCAAATATGTTCGGATGTGATCCTTCAATCGTCCAGGGCCGCCTCATACAGGAAGTGGTCAGGAACAGTCATTTACAGCAATTTGTCTCAGAGACCTTATCCGGCGAAAGGCCTGTCGAGAAGGAAATCTCTGTTTCTACGGGTGAGGAACGATATCTTTTTGGGCATGGGACATTGATTCGTGACATAGAAGGAAAGATGGTAGGCGCCCTTTTTGTCCTAAGCGACATTACAAGGTTACGGAGGCTTGAAAATGTCCGAAAGGATTTTGTCGCGAATGTATCCCACGAGATAAAGACCCCTATTACCGCAATCAAGGGATTTGTTGAACTTCTAAGGGATGATGGAAAAAAGGATGAACAGGATGTAAAGCGTTTCCTGGAAATCATTTCAAAGCATGTAAACCGGCTTGAGGCGATAATCGATGATCTCCTTAACCTCTCCAGGATCGAGAAAGAGGCGGAGACTGAAGGGGTTCAACTTATGGAGTCTGAAATAAAAGATGTGCTTGATTCGGCAATCCAGATCAGCAAACCACTTGCCGATTCAAAAGGAGTGGAGATAGGTCTTTCCTGTGATGACGGCTTGACCGCCAGAATAAATCCTCCGCTCCTTGAGCAGGCTGTTATTAACCTTCTGGATAATGCGATCAAATACAGCAATGATAAAAGGCCTGTAACCATAGAGGCCAAGTATGATGAAAAAGAGCTTTTGATCCATATCATTGACAATGGCAGGGGTATTGAACAGGAACACCTTACGCGTATCTTTGAGAGGTTTTACAGGGTGGATAAGGCAAGGAGCCGTGCCCTCGGCGGCACAGGTCTTGGTCTTGCCATAGTGAAACATATCGTCCTCGCCCATGGCGGCCATGTCTCGGTGATAAGCACTCCCGGCAAGGGGAGCACGTTTACCATACATCTTCCGAAATAACTTTGATATAACCTGTCTAATTAATAAATCCTTCTGTCAGCGCCCATTTCACTTCTATAATCTTCTTACGCCTATATTTTCAGAATCAACTCTTATTTAATATTAATAAAACGCTAATCTATCCTTAACATTCATATTATAGATTTGTGAAAAGGGTCAACAGCAAGACAGCAAGGAGGTGAGTAAAATGTAATCCTAACCTGAGATTAATACAGTTCTAACAGAAATCTAACATTCTAATATAATAATATTTAAAACAGAATGGAGGTAATAATATGAAAATAGAAGGTTTAATAGTAACAACTGTTATCGCTGTCATGTTTTTTACGGTAAATCTTGCACTGGCTGGAAATATTGTAATCACAGGATCAACTACCGTTCTTCCGGTTGCCCAGAAGGTAGCGGAGGCATACATGAGCCAGAACCCTGATGTAAAGATATCTATATCAGGAGGAGGATCGGGAGAGGGCATCAAGGCCCTGATAGATGGGACAACCAATATAGCGGACAGCTCCAGGTTCATTAAAGACAGCGAAATAAAACAGGCAGTTGACAAGGGGAGATATCCGGTGCCTTTTGCCGTAGCATATGACTGCATAATCCCTGTTGTACACACTTCCAATACGGTTATGAATCTGACGATTCAGCAGTTAAAGGGTATTTATAAGGGAGAGATAAAGAACTGGAAGGAAGTGGGAGGTCAGGATAAACCGATCGTGGTGATATCACGTGACACATCTTCGGGTACATACGAGGTATGGGAAGATAAGGTAATGAACAAGGAAAGGGTCTCACCTGCTGTGCTTTTGCAGGCATCGAATGGAGCGGTTGTACAGGCGGTTTCAAGCAATCAGAATGCCATAGGATATATTGGCATAGGATATGTGAATAGCAGTGTTAAGACAGTTATGGTCAACAGAGTAAAGGGGTCCGAAGAGACAGCCCTTAACGGGTCGTTTCCAATAACAAGGGCATTGTATATGTTCACCAGCGGATGGCCGACAGGAGACACATTGAATTTTATTAACTTTGTTGTTCATCCCCAGAAGGGACAGAAGTACGTGAGAGAAGAAGGTTTTGTGCCGTTATATTAAAAGACCTTCAGGATTTATGCTTTATCTCCTCCCCCTTTCAGGAGAGAAATTAAAATTCAGAGCCCGCTCGGGGAACGGGCCCTACGCGGGGGAAAGGGTCGTACGCGGTTATTGGCCAGTTTAAATTGGACTGTATGGCACATTCCCAGAATGTGCCTAATCAGTGTATTTGGGATTATTATGTTCAAGGATCAGTACAAGGGGAAGTCGAGAAAGAGAAAAGAGCAATTGATAAAGGCATTTTTTTTTATCGTTGCCTTTGCATCCATAAGTATTCTTGCCTTGATTGTTATATTTCTATTCATGGAGGGGCTCCCCATCTTCAGCAAGGTAACAGTAAAAGAATTTATCTTCGGTCGCTACTGGTACCCTACTTATGATCCGCCTGATTTCGGGATATTCCCCCTTATCATAGCCTCTATTGCCGTGACAATTATATCCTCATTAATGTCAATACCCCTTGGGGTGTTTACCGCTATCTATCTAGCGGAAGTGGCCTCCGCAAAACTGAGAGAATGGGTGAAGCCTGTAGTCGAACTCCTTGCCGCTCTTCCATCCGTAGTGATCGGGTTCTTCGGAATGGTGATAGTCGCGCCTTTTCTTCAGGATTTTCTGCATGTCCCAGTAGGTTTAAATCTATTTAATGCATCTCTTATGCTTGCCTTCATGTCGGTCCCCACAATATGCAGCATCTCCGAGGACGCGATCTTCAGCGTCCCAAGGGAGCTTAAGGAGGCTTCTCTGGCCTTGGGTGCGACCCATTGGGAGACCATATGGCGGGTCATTATCCCGGCCTCCATTTCAGGGATATCCACTGCCGTTATACTGGGTATGTCCAGGGCGATGGGAGAGACAATGGTGGTGCTGATGGTTGCAGGAGGCGCTGCCATGGTTCCGAGCTCTTTGTTTGATCCTATAAGGCCCATGCCTGCCAGCATCGCGGCGGAGATGGCTGAGGCGCCATTCAGGGGAGATCATTACTTTGCCCTTTTTGCAACAGGTATTGTTTTATTTGTCTTTACCATGATGTTTAACATGGTAGCTGATTATATCTCAAACAGGTTCAGACAGGTCGGGACATCGACATTATAGATAATGTGGCGTGAGGCGCAGGGCACAAGGAACACATAAATTCATTAGGACGCACATGACAGAGGAAAGCAACAGAATAAAACAGGGTCGAAGGATATCACAGACCTTCATGTTTAACCTTTTCAGGCTGTCTGCGATTATCTGCGGGGTGGCTTTAGCCATTGTCATTACCTTTCTCATCTCAAGGGGCTGGAGGGCGATAAATTGGACATTTTTAACGCAAATGCCAATGGATTCCATGACAAAGGGAGGGATCCTTCCATGCATTGTGGGCACCGTGATAATAAGCCTTGGTTCTATAGCGATAGCACTGCCCATAGGCGTGGCCTCTGCAGTCTATCTCAATGAATACGCAAGGTCGGGAAGGATTGTGCGCCTCCTGCGACTTGGAATAAATAACCTGGCAGGTGTCCCTTCAGTTGTATTCGGATTGTTCGGTCTCTCACTATTTGTTGTGTGGATGGGTTTTGGGGTTAGTATATTGTCCGGATGTCTGACCCTTGCTGCCATGATATTGCCGGTTATTATAGGGACCGCTGAAGAGGCCCTAAGAGCCGTGCCTAATACATACAGGGAGGCTTCCCTGGGACTGGGGGCAACCAAATGGCAGACCATATACCGCGTAGTATTGCCCGCGGCGCTTCCCGGGATTCTGACAGGTGCGATATTGGGTATCAGCAGGGTCGCGGGCGAGACCGCGCCCATAATGTTCACGGCTGCGGTCTTTTATACACCTTCACTGCCTTCTTCTATTTTTGATAAAGTAATGGTGCTTCCTTATCATATATATGTATTAGCCACGGCCGGAACGAATATACAGGCAACAAGACACCTTCAATACGGCACTGCCTTAGTATTAATAGCCCTTGTGCTGGGCCTGAATCTCATTGCGATAATATACAGGAGCCACTTGAGGAGAAAGAGGTCAGGTGGCTGATATAGGCACAGGTTTGATTATGAACAACAGTTTAAAGATGTCCACAAAACAATTGAATTTCTATTACGGAAAAACTCAGGCTCTTAATGAGATATCCCTTGATTTTTACGCCAATCAGGTGACAGCCCTCATAGGTCCTTCCGGGTGCGGCAAAAGCACGCTTTTGCGGTGTCTAAATAGGATGAATGATCTTATCCCTTACAGCAGGGCGGAAGGGCGGGTTACATTGGACGGGGAAGATATTTACGATCCTGACATAGACGTGGTTACCCTCAGGAG
>Ga0209427_10003139_pt1 | contig 19427 bp, 15 predicted proteins | sample DeeMarSWOR136_30_FD_187465 | JGI IMG/M metagenome (GOLD analysis project Ga0209427, IMG submission 187465) | Marine sediment microbial communities from White Oak River estuary, North Carolina - WOR-1-36_30 (SPAdes) (version 2) | ecosystem: Environmental > Aquatic > Marine > Intertidal zone >...
AACTGTTCAACCTGCGTGAGGATCTTGCGGAGAAGAACAACGTCGCGGCGCAGCATCCTGAGATGGTCGAAAAAACTCGCGCCATTATCGAGATGGCGCACCGTGACAGCCCGTTTTTTAGCTGGAAGTACGAAGGATCTGTACTGGAGGAAAAGCCCAGGAAATCGAAGAAAGATCGCCAGTCGCCAAAGCAGTGAGTCTGCGCGCGGCCTCTCGTTGTGTCCGCAAGCCGGGTCATGAACTTGGCCGAGGAGAGTCTTGTATTCGGTTCAACACACCTTGGCGGAGTTTGTTCACCCGTGTCGAGATAAACGCCGTCCCAGATGAATGAGGACTTGGCTAAGGGTGGCTGTTTGGGTAATTTTACTGAAAATGGCGCTTGGAGCAATTTGTTAATGTGGCGATTATATTTTATGTGATTCTGCCTACCTGTTTTGCTCAAAATCCCCAAATGAACAACAAGGAGGAGGTTGCCTACGTCGGTGGACTTTCACCCATTCTGTCAGTGAGGGTGGGAAAAAGGTGGGGCGACGGGCCTGTTGGGCACCCGACATCTGCTACCCCTGCTATCGTGGCATCTGCACATTTTTCCGTCGGTCTCCTCCAGAGCTGAGATACGTCCGATATTATAAGGCCGTTCGGGGCAGGTAAAGTGGATCGGAAATGGGCAATTCTCCGGTCAAGAACGGACTTTTCCGCAGTGAGGCACAATGGGGTCGGGTTTGCGAGAGGCCATCAGATAGCCGTCTGTGGAGGCAGACTCCTCAGCCTCAAGCATAATGGTTGATCCATAGGCTGCTCGCTGGGGTTTATGGGTAACAACTGTGGCCGGGGACGGGCAAAAGGACCTCGTCTTCTCCATCCCTTCCGGAACAGGAAATGGGAACTCGTCCCGGATAATAGGGTTCGCGGAGATTTTCCCGGTCGGAGGCGAGTGCAAAAGGGGCGGTGTGCGAGGCGGTATCCAAAGAACAGCAAGATATGGTCAGCCATTGAAAATGCGGATGGAGGTTCGTATTTTGGTGCTGTAGACAGCCTCGGAGGAGCGGCTCTATGGTGTTGGCTGATCGATGAGATTGGTCTCTATTAGCGGGCAGTTGAGCCTTAATCACTCATAGAACTGCTTGGCGGGAGGTTCAACGTATTCTCAGAGAGTCCCTGGGGTGACTCAACTGCACAAATAGGGCAAGAATCTCATATCTGGCATCTGGGGGCGTCGATGCCTTTCTTCTTGCTTGCAACTTTTTCTCTGGAAAGTCCATTCTTATCCCGCCGCTTCTGGCCCCACTACTCTTGAGAGGTAAGTTCATCAAGAGGCTCGGGAAGATTGAGCACTTCGTTGTCATTCGGCTTTGCTTTTTCATCGTGCAGTTCCTAAGGCTCCTACGAAAGATACGTTGAGAGCCGGGATTTCTTGGAATCCACAACTGGCAGATGTCCGCTGAGCTAAGAGTTCTTCCGACTCACGTTACTAAAGCCATCTCGCGCCGGACCGCATCGCCTCGCTGGGTCGAGAAGCGATCTTTCCTTACCGGAAATTCCTTCCAAATCAAGTGTTTTGAGGAGGTAGCCTTTTTGGTTTTTCTTCGTCATCGTCCGTCCGCTCTTTTATAAGCGCACCAAGTCCAGGGGGCCTTGAATGTATTCAACATCCCGGCCGAAACTTACGCTGTTCGTCATTTTCTCCGTCTTTCAAATTGCAAGCGCCGGTCTTAGTCGGTTCGACTCCTCCTGCACTGAGCTGAAAAAACGTTGCTCAGCCCGCCACGACTATCATAGTCCATAGGCCAAACAAAAAAACTTTAGTTTTGCCGCCCCTTCGACCGATAATACTTTAGGACGTCGGACAATGTCAGAAAGGATCACATATGGATACGGTAGAAACTGAGACACTGTTACAGCCAGACTCTGAGACAGTAAGACAGGACAGTGAATGTCTTATCCCTATCGACGAATATGCCCGAAAGCTCGGTGTCAGCCGCCGCACGGTGGACCGCTACGCCAGAGTAGGGCGCATCGAGACAAAGAAGCATCTCGGACGGACCATGGTCATCGATACGCCGCTTAGACCAGAATCGGCTCATGAAGACGGCGTCGGGCAAGAGCAGATGACCGACCTAGCCCCACTCGCCCATAAAGATTGGTTCCATTTCGGCCAGACCTTAGCCCAAGCAAAAGCCAAGACGAAATGGCAAATTGCCTGTCTGACATTCGTTGTCTTACTTGTGGCTGTGCTGTTGGCGGCCTCGGTCGGCGGGGTCTGGCTTTACATGAGCCTGCAAACCAAGGCAGACCAGCTAACGACTGCCAACGAACAGCTAAGTGGCCTCCAAACACAGCTTGCAAACATGCAAGGGGTACTCGATAACGAGCGGGTAACGGTAGGTCGCTTGCAGGCCCAGATCGCGCAACTCGCCGACCAGGTGCTCGAACTGACCAACAACCTCCAACAGCAACCGGTATATCCGAGCCCAGCCAATTAGTATTGCGGTGGTCTTCCTTCTTTCAATCTGCGGAAATTGCACTCATTTCGCGGAAGTCTTTGAAAAGATTGCGGCAAGATTATCGATTTAGCGTTTTAGATTGGACAAAAGATACTATATCCTGTAGAATACGAATTGTTCGAAAGCCCTTGCCGCTGGGGCTGTTGAAGTCTTGGTGGGCCGATCGGGGTCAGGGTTGCAGGAAAGCAGGCGACTGAATTTATGATAAGGAGCTGGCAATGAGCCGAGCGCGTAGAAGAGATGTCCGGAATGCCGCTGCCTGGCTGGCGGCCGTCTTTTGTATCGTGGCCCTGGTAGCAATCCTATCGCCGTCTTCCAGCGGCCAGGTAAACACCGGCAATCCGCTTATCAAGCAGGGGCAATTCCCTCCCGACTTTGAGTTGCCGAGACTAAACTTCAGCACCGATGCAACGGGCAAACCTGTTGGCGTCATAAGCCAACAGGATACGATCAGGTTATCCTCCTTCCGAGGTAAAAAACCCGTGTGCCTAATCATGTCCAGCTACACCTGACCGCCTTTCACGTCCCGTGCTGCGGACATTGAAAGATTGTACGCGTCGTACAAAGATCAGATTGAGTTCTTAATTGTTTACGTCCGTGAGGCCCACCCCAACCTGTTAAGGGAGGGCAACAAAACGGGCATCGTTGGCAGACCCAAGAACATCAATGAGCGGGTCATTCTCGCAAGCGAATGTGTCACCAAGTTTAAATTCACTATACCGATGGTTATCGACGGTATGGAGGGCAAGGTCAACAGCGACTATCAGGCCGCTCCTGTCCGCGTCACCGTCACGGACATTGACGGCAAGGTCGTCTTTTACGCCGGCCGGGGGCCGTTTGATTTCAGACTTCCCCCGGTCGAAAAGGTCCTGAAGAAGCTTGTTGCTAACGCTGGCCACATGCCGCCCCCACCGGTGCCGCAGTGGAGCCAACCGGTCAACGGCCTGCGGTGCGGGCTCAGCTTTGACCCGGAAAAGCTGGTCGTCGGTGAACAGATTACTATCCAGTTAAACTTCGAAAACACGACCGATGCACCCATTAACTTCTATCACCAAGCCACCGACGTAATGAAACACATTGTCATCGATAATGGTAATGGACAAATGCTAAAGGTGGAAGCCCCCAGCGGGGGCCGTATGTCTCGCGTGCGTGGTACGATGCCTGCCCGGTCACGCCCTGGACGGGCCGGCGGTCCGATCCAGAGAATCGCGCCCCGACAAGCCTTTGAAACTGAAGTCGAAGGCAGGATCGTTGCCGATGCCGACCAGGCTGCACTTGCTTCCGGCCGCTTCTCGGCCGTTTACACCGTCGAAGTGAACGACCAGATCCTGGCTCAGATCAATGCGGCCCCCACACAACCCGTTTGGACCGGAAAACTCACGTCCGGTACGTGTACACTCAATATAACCTCGCCCGATCCCACAGGATGCGTTGATTGTCACGGCGAGCCCGATTATCACCACAAAGATAACCAGAATTGTGAGAGTTGCCACGTAGGAGAGATTGGGAGCGATGACTTCGACGTCAAGAAAGCCTCGTGTGCCCAATGCCATCCTCGAGCCGATGCGCAAGGTCGCCGACAAATTCTCGGGCCGGGTGGCGAATTTGACATGGTTTCCAAGCACGTCTCCGGCACGGTCGAGGACAAAGACTGCCTGTTATGCCATGACAATAGCCGGCATCGAACTGGGGTCGTAAGCTTAATCGATCCGGATTCCGGCGGAACAAAACCATGGACAGGCACCCGAGCGCAGTTCTGTCTGACCTGCCATGATGGTGATCCGCCTGCTAACGTATCCTTCCCGGCCAAATCCGCCGGTTCCGGCTACGATAAATCTAAGTTCGTTGGCTCTACTGGCCCCTTGAGCGGATCAGTTTGCAGCAATTGCCACAACCCCCATGGCTCACCATACCGATCACTATTAAAGGATATGCATCATCCCTAAAAGAGCGAATGGAGCTGATGTGCCGGAGATTGCACCTCTTGCCGGGCGTCAGCCGATATCGGAATGATTCGCGCTTGAAGCAGCCCGAACCTGATGTGTTCTGGGAAGTGGCTCAAGAGAATGGATCAAACGATCGAAAGAATTGAAAAGAGGGATTTCCATGGGAGACGGCGCGCGCACGAAAAATGGTGGCATGATTTCTGGACTCGGAGTTGGATTTATTTCAGACAAGACACGAGGCCAGCCCCGCTACAGATGATCGCCCAAAACACACATCCCATTCGGATCGGTGTCGACCAGCATGGCGGTAATAAGTTCTGTGGTGATGTTGCAAAAGCCAGGACCGTCAGTGAAGCGCATTAGATTTGAATGTCTAATTTGAAAGGAACGAGGTATCGCTATGAATCATAGCTTAGATCGACGGGATTTCTTGAAGTCTGCCGGCCTGAGCGTTGGGATGCTGGCCGTGCCCGGCTGCGACGCCTGGAAACAGATGGTACGCAAGCCGGCCTCGCATAAGCCCAATATCATTTTCATTATGGCCGACGACCTGGGCTACAAAGAGCTTGGCTGCTACGGCCAACAGAAGATCAGAACGCCCCACATCGACAGGTTGGCCGACGGAGGGATGCGTTTTGCCCAGTATTATACAGGTTCAGCCGTGTGCGCACCGGCCCGCTGCACCCTAATGACCGGCAAACATGGCGGGCACGCTTACGTGCGTGACAATTCCGAAGTCGGTAGTTGGGAGAGTTTCCGCGGCCAGCTACCGTTGCCTGCTGAGGCCGTCACCATTGCCGATTTGCTCAAGCAACAGGGGTATATCACAGGCGCATTTGGCAAATGGGGCTTGGGTGAAGTCGGCTCGACCGGGGATCCACTGAACCAGGGATTTGACCGCTTCTTTGGCTACAACTGTCAGCGGCACGCCCACAACCTGTATCCGATCTACCTTATCAGCAACCGTGAAAAAGTCACGCTTGAAGGTAACGACCGTGGCCTGACCGGTAACCACTACGGACCACAGGTGATTGCAGACAATATTCTCGATTTTATCTACGAGAACAAGAACAGGCCATTCTTCGTCTACTACGCCACGGTCCTGCCCCACCTTGCCTTGCAAGTCCCCGAAGAAGAGCTCAACCAGTATAAGGGCCAGTGGCCCGAAACACCGTATACGGGCAAGTCATATCTGCCACATCCCACTCCAAGGGCCTGTTACGCTGCAATGATCAGCTTTCTGGACAAGCAGGTGGGAAGGATCGTCAAGCTGCTTGAAGAGCTGAACCTGCACGACAATACCGTTGTCTTTTTCACCTCAGACAATGGCACCACGTATCTGAAAGACCAGGTCGATTATGAATTCTTCGAGAGTGTTGGCCCGCTGCGAGGGTTAAAAGGCTCTCTCTACGAGGGCGGCATTCGGGTGCCGATGATTGCCTGCTGGCCCGGAAAGCTAAAGGCCGATGCCGTAAGCAATCATCTTGCAGCGCACTGTGATGTGTTGGCTACATTAGCTGAGATTGCCGGTGCAAGAGCGCCGGATAATACCGATGGGGTCAGTTTTGTCCCGACACTGCTGTCTGGGGCCGATCGGCAGAAAAGGCATGATTATCTGTTCTGGGACTTTGCCGGTTACGGCGGTCAATTAGCCGTTCGCACGGGTAAGTGGAAGGGCATCAAACGCGATCTGCGGAAAAACCCGGATGCACCGCTGGAGCTGTATGATTTGGAGAACGATATATCAGAGAAGAACAATGTAGTGGAGGAATACCCACGGCTCGCTGCTAAGATCGAGGCGATCATGCTTGAAGCAAGAGATCGGCCCGTGGTAGAGAAGTTTCAGTTTGGACGATACCCAGAGTAGCTTTCAGTAAGAAAGTGATGTTTGCCTTGTTCTCTTAGCTGATGCCTTGTAGAATAAGGACTCGGAGAGGTGTCGGAGTGGTTTATCGAGCCGGTTTCGAAAACCGGTGTGCCCTTTACGGGCACCGCGGGTTCGAATCCCGCCCTCTCCGGTAATTTTTTCGGGTGGCCTGTGTACGTGCGTACTGCTGCTCTGAGGTGAGAGCGGTTCTGGAAGCATCCGGCGTCAGGACATTATTCAGATGGCATCTGCGTTTAGCCTTGGCCCACAGTCCATCTCGCTTGTTATTTATTTTCTTCTTTTTCTCCGCCCTCTTATACCCTCGTCGCTTCGAGCGATGCTTGTTGGGCTGGCTAACGTTCACGTTTCCTCAGACATCCATCTCGAGAGAATTCACCCGGCAGTAATCTTTGATGGTGGCAAGAACAGCTTTGCCGTACTGCTGGCGTTTCTTCTCTCCGACACCTTTGATTTCGAGAAGGCCGTCAAAGGTGGAAGGCCGCCGTCTGGCCATCTCTCGCAAGACCCTATCACCGAAGATAATGTAAGCGGGAACCTTCTTTTGGCCTGAAATCTTGCTACGCAGCCTGCGCAATGCCTCAAAAAGTCCGCTGTTGACGCCTTCCCAGGAATCTCTGGCGATTTTGGAGGCCTTGGCTGGTCTTTGTGCAGGCTCCAGCAGACGAGGTATCTGTTTTCCTCTTAGGATATGCCATCCGCTTTCGGTTACATTCAGGACATTGTATTGGCCGCTCTTGCTGATATAGAGGAGCCTGAGCGTTTGGTTCAGAATCCGGGAAATAACGCTGTTCTGTTCTTCGGCGGACAGCGAACTGTCGATACGCGCGGCGGCAACTCCGCATTCAGCCAAGGCATCGACCTGATCCTTCATCAGGGAAATCAGCGGTGAGACCACAACGGCAAGACCCGGCATAGCCACTGCCGGGGCCTGAAAACAGAGAGATTTCCCCCCTCCTGTTGGCAGAACCACGATCGAGTCTTTGCCACGAGTGATGCACTCCATGGCCTGTCTTTGCAGCGGCAGAAAACCCTCGTAACCCCAATACTTGGCTAATACCTTCTCAATATTCTTGATCATTGACTATACGGTACCCTGTCAGATACCGGACGGCTCCGGCCTCACGGGTCCTTAATCCTGATTCTGTCCAGTGCTTCGATTAATGCGTTGAGTTTGATAGCTGTCTTGTAAACCAGCACATTGGCCCCGATGCTTGCGCCTTGCCGCAGGGATTTTTCCGGAACCGCAATCAGAATCCTGTGATGCTTAAATCGCCGTAGTGTCTGTCGCTTATGGGCCAGATATTCCGGAGTCCAAAAGCCCACGATCTCCAAATGTACCTGCGTGCCGTCTTTGTGACTGAAGGTAAAATCAGGAACGAAGGTCTTCTGCCGGTCATGGAGAACCTCGCCTTCGCGGACCAACTGCCAGCCGTCACGCGCTTGCCCGAACTTCTTGGCAAGGGATTCCTCCAGCCTGGAGTCAAACTCTTCCAGCGATGGCAGATGACTGGTGAAACCGTCCTTCTCAGAGAGATCAAGTTTCGCGCGCATATTCCAAGGGGTCTGCAAAATGGCCGTCATCTTCCAGCCCTTGCAGGCTAATAAGGCCGGCAGGAACTTTGCGAAATTAACACCGTAGATACGAGTGTCGCGCAATACGGAAGCTGGCCCGGCCAAAACAATCGCGTATTTTGAAGGGCCAAGCCGTTTAATCTCATGTAGCAATCGAGCCAATTTGGCATAACGAAGGATCGTCTTGAGATCGTCGGTTGCGAGAACGGTCATGCTCTCTGCCCGGTAGAGACACGCCTGAAGCTGGGAAACGTTGTAACGCGAAAGCAAGGCGCCCGGATCACAGTAGCCCGCAAACTCCTCGAGCTGTTGGAAAGCCATGACATCCGCATAAAGGGCTTGTTCGATTTGGTCCCACGCCGTGCCGAACCCATCTGCGAGCTGTGCTTTCACCTTTCTTTCCTCATGCTCAAAGAGTCGGTCGGGTTGCTGGACGAGTGGATGCCGACACGCTGCCCTCGAGAACACTTCCAGCCTTAGACGTGCTGCTTTGCCGGAAGGATCGGTCCGGAAGACACTGGCGTCATCCAGCAATTTGCAGAATGCCTGGATTCGGCGGGTGGGGCAGTCCGCTTCATCAGCGAAGAGTGCTTCGATCTGTCGGTGTAGCCGGCGACGCTGCCGGCCGATACCGTTGCGGTAAATAGAAAGCATCTTCTCGGCATAATCCATGTAATGCCGATGCGTATTCTGTGTCAGGCGGTCGGGAATGGCCCGGCCCGCCTTATACTCGACGATGGAGTGTTCGCTCGTAAGCATCGCTTCTTCGCCTCTTTCGGGAACGCTCAACTTCCTTGGTACTCTCGCAAACCACCTCGTACAGGGTGGCTCTGGCATTGCCGGATCTTCGCAGCACTCGGCCGAGTCGCTGTTTGGCTTGACGTGTTGACGCTTGCCCGCCGATGACCACCGCCACTTTTGCTTCGGGTACATCCACTCCTTCGTCCAGGACACGGTTGGCAACAAGCACGGTGAACAGCCCTTTGGCGAAACCCTCCAAAGCAGCCAGGCGCTCGCGTTTGCGAGTATGCGAGAGGATGGTCGGGACCAGAAATCGCCTGGAGACTTCAATTGCCATGGCATTTGACCCGGCAAAGACGAGGATTTGCTGGCCGTTGTGCAGCCGGAAGATATCCTCGAGGACTCGGAGCTTCTCAGCAGCACGGTCCTCAACAGACTGCTTGAGATAGTAGGCCTTCTGGGCGTGGCGGGCCTTCGGGTCCTTCCCCGATTCTTTACACAAATCCCGCCATGTGTAGCCCGGTAAATCCTTGCGCCGTGATGTGATGAAATGCCGAATCACGCGGCTGCACTGGTCGTAGGTTGCCTGCTCGAGGTCGTTCAACGCCACGGGGACACGCACGACGTCAAAATCGGCGAGGGTCGAACCTTTGGCGCTCTTAAACGGCATCTGATAGACCACTGGGCCGATAAGCCAATCCAGGTCCCTGTGTAGGCCATCTGAACGTTCAGGAGTGGCCGTCAGTCCCAGTCGCATACCGGCAGCGCTGAGAATTGCGGCCTCACGGCGGCATTTGCCCGGCAGATGGTGCTCCTCATCAAAGATCAGCAGGCCGAAGCCGGCCCCCATCTTATCCATGTGAATGTATGCACTGTCATACGTTGTTACCGTGATCGGTTTGATGTTGAACAGGTTGTCGCCAACGATCCCGGCGTCGTAGCCGAAGGCCCCCAAGATGCGTCTGTGCCACTGGTACATCAGATCGCGAACCGGCGCCACAACCAAGGTCGCTATTTTTGTTTCGCGCATCGCAGCAAAGGCGACCTCCGTCTTTCCGGTTCCCGTTGGCATGATTATCTGGCCGCGACGGCCGGCTTCTATCCATGCGGTAAGTGCCTCTGTCTGCTCCGGCCTAAGTTTCGGAAGTTCAACCTTGGCCCAGCAAACACGAACCGGCTGTGGTACATCGTCATGAAAAGATGACATGGACCGGTGATTGAGAACAGCGCGAACTGAAGAATAGTAAATCGCATCGGAGCGCCAAGCCCCAACGCGCATGTCCCACCTCCAAACAGCCAAGCCAGGAATATTGGGTAGTTCCTTACGTTCCAAACCTGTCAGTAAGAGTGTTCCACGATCAAAGGATAGAGATATTCGTCTGTGTGATTCTATTTCGTTCATCGGGAGGTATCATAACAAGAACCGACCTCTTTTTCTATCCCTGCCGCAGCACGTAGCAACGCTGGATAGCTCGTAGCGTCCTAACTACCGGATATGTTGGGCCCCAGTCTCGCCTGTGTTCCCGGCGCAGGAACAGCAAGTTTGGGTGGTAGAGTCCGCTGAAGACTGGCGCGTCCACAGTTGCCGCGAAGTCGAAATAGCCGAAAATCGCTGTGCTGCCGTGGTGTGTGGTCGTACTATGTAGGCCGACCAGCGTACCATTCAGTCCAACCGCCGAAGTACGAAGCTCATCAACGTGGCTGCTCCTCCTCTCCAAACGTGGCCGTGATGGCATCGTACTGCTCTTGAGTGATGGGTATCATACATCCATGGCGAGTATTTTCGGGGACTTTGTAATTCAGGATGTAGACGTCATACCAAGGCCCCTCCAGCATCGGAGCGGTAGAACAGCCGTATTGTATGCCGGGATACTGTTCGTAATAGAGATACCAGCCCTTGCCGTCCGGCTTGGGGATCAGATTGGGGGCCTCGCGGAAGTTTGGGGTAATCGGCTCAGAAGGTTTCGAGTAAGGCCCCGTTACGGTTGGGCCCGAGCATATTCGGACGGTCTTGCCTGTGGGCCACGAGTCGTCGGGATATCTTTCGTCCTTGATGATAGCATAGTACGTTTGCCCCTCTTTTCGGATGATGACATCGATGGTAGCCATATCGAAAGAAAAGAGCCGTTTGGGATCCGAAAAGGTTTTCAGGTCTTTGGATGTGACATAAAGTGTCCGCATACAGGACCAGAACGGCTCGATGGCGTTCGGGTCCTTGTCGGCGGAGGGAGTGTGCCAGGTGATGATGTATCGCCGGGAGGTTTTGTCGTAGTACATCTTCGGTGCGCCCTGATAGCCGGAGGCAGGCCTGAAGCCTGGTGTTTTCTCAAGATCGACGTTAACATCGCGATGTTCTTTCCAGGCGATTAGATCTGTTGAGACCCAGATGATGATCCCGGTATTTCGGACGTTGCCAACCAGGTAGTACCTTCCATCATGACCGAGCGTGATGTCTGGATGGCCCCGATAGTCTTCATAGATTCTCTGCCCGTCATTGAGCAGGGTCCAGTGCAGGCCGTCTTTACTGACTGAATAGTAGAGACGGCCGTAGTCCTGCTTGGTCATATGGGCAAACAGGTATCCGCCCAAATCGGGCTGAACCGTCCGGTCAGCGGCCAAGGGTCCGGCGCCTCCACTTGGATTTGCCTTATTGGCGTCATAGCGGCCGGAAGAATCGGCGCCGAAGAACGTTGGGTTCTTAGCGAAGCTGGTCTGTGCTAATCCCGCTAACATGAAAATTGTAAAAGGTATGTTTTTTACCATCTTTGCCTCCCTTTTTTCGGGACATCATATTTCGGAATAATTCAAGAACATACGCAGAGGGGCTTTGCCCGAGACCGGCCGACGACGGCCATTAGAATGGCAGTGATGCCCATGGTCACCAGACGCTCAGTAAGAGTAGCCTGTTGTCTTTCGCGTGTGGGAGTTCATTCCAACTACCCGCAAACTCAGACGATTTGAAGCCATCCGATACGATGTTTTCATCCGCCTTCTTTGCCGTCAAAGTTTTCCAAGCCGACTGAATTGAATAATGTAAGGCGCACAGCTCAGGCATTTGCATCCACTGGCAAGCATGCAGGGCTTAGTTCTTGCATGCCTGCTTTGTAGCCGCGGCGATACCCGCACCCGGCCCAAGCTTGGCCCCCTGGTCCGTCAGACACTTCTCTAATGCTGAAAGAGCCAGCATCACGTTACTGAGCGTGCAAGCTGATCCCATCAAACCGATTCGCCATGCCTTTGCCTTGAAGTTACCCAACCCGCCGCCAATCTCGATATTGAACTCGCGGAGCAGTTGTTTTCTCACGGTGACATCATCAACGCCCTCGGGTATGGACACCGCGTTGAGCATGGGTAGCTCGTACCCCGGCTCGGGCACATACTTAATGCCCATCGCAGACAGTCCGGCTTTAAGTATCTTATGGTTTGTGATATGGCGTGTCCAACGCGACTCCAATCCCTCTTCCTTGATCAGCTTCAGTGATTCCAGCAGGGCATAGTTCATGTTGACCGGCGCGGTGTGGTGATACAGACGTTCGCTGCCCCAATACTTGCGGATCATGGACACGTCAAGATACCAGCTCTGGACCTTGGTTCTGCGATTCTCGATAACCTTTATCGCGGCGTCACTGAAGGTCACGGGCGCGAGCCCCGGCGGACAAGACAGGCACTTCTGGGTGCCGGAGTAACACGCATCTATCTTCCAGCCATCGACATCGACCTTCATGCCGCCCAGGCTGGTTACTGCGTCCACCAGCAACAGGGCGCCGTGATCATGGACAATCTTGGAGATCTCTTCGAGAGGCTGGCGCACACCCGTTGAGGTCTCGGCGTGCACAATGCCGACGACCTTGGCCGGCTGCTTCTGAAGCGCTTCGGCGACTTGTTCCGGCGCAAATGCCTTGCCCCAATCGATCTGGACGGTAGAGACCTCAGCGCCGCACCGTTCTGCCACATCGGCCATGCGCTTGCCAAATACGCCGTTGATGCAGACCAGCATGGGATCGCCCCGCTCGATAAGATTGACTACGCAGGCTTCCATGCCGGCGCTTCCGGTGCCGGAGATGGCAAGGGTCATCTCGTTCTGTGTTTGGAAGGTATACTGCAGCAATTCGCGTACTTCGTTCAATATCTCCAAAAACGCAGGATCAAGGTGTCCGATCGTCGGACGTGACATCGCTTCCAACACTCTCGGGTCGACATCCGACGGCCCTGGCCCCATGAGAACACGTTTGAGGGTCTTGGGCGTACTCACTTGTCATTTCTCCTCTTATTCAGCGGTTTCAATCTTGGGTTCGTGTGTTATCTTTTTCAGACTGCTCATCGCGTTGATGACCAGTGTGATAGCTACACCAAGAAGCAGGATCGACGTAACAATCAATGGGATATTTTTGGCGACAAAGTTTCTATAAGCCAGGAAGACTAAAGCGGTTAACGTTACACAGAACATAAAATACATCGGATACTTGATAAACCTGTTACCTGTTCGGAGCTTCGCAAGCCAAAGGGTGACAGCCAACAGCGTCAACGATGCGAGCAACTGGTTGGCCGAGCCAAAGAGCGGCCACAGGGCAGCGCGTGTACCCGTGAAGGTAAAGAGCATGGCCACGGCAATTGTGACGACCGTGCCCGCGTAACGGTTTTTGCTCAAAACGGCCTGTGGGCCTGTACCTTCAAAAAATTCTTGAAACATGAACCGCCCCAGACGTGTGGCTGTATCGAGCGTGGTCAGCGCAAATGCTGAAATGGCAAGTGCAGCGAAGGTGGCCCCTGCTTTTTCGGGGATACCCAAATGAGAAACGAAACTACCAATGCCCGAAGAGAAGACGGCAATGGGACCTCCCTCACCCATGAGCTTTGTATAATCGCTTTGAAGAATCGTCGTGGCCGTGATCAGTGCCATCACTGCCAGTAAACCTTCGATGAGCATGCTTCCATACGCAATCGGTCTGGCATCGGTTTCTTTATTAAGCTGCTTTGCGGTCGTGCCCGCTGAGACCAGCGAATGAAATCCTGAGATAGCCCCGCACGCAACCGTCACAAAAAGAATGGGGAACAGAAAGCCCTTGCCCTCGACATTAAAGGCAGTGAAAGCGGGTGACGTCATTTTGGGATTGGCAGCGAAAATTCCCACAACACCCGCTATCATAATCGCATATAACAAAAATGAGCACAGGTAGTCCCGTGGCTGTAGAAGGATCCAGACTGGAGCGACTGCCGCAAAGAATACATAGACAAACAGAACCAGCTTCCACGTGTTGTAGGACAGCACGATCGGGAAACGCAATCCGACGGCAATACAGCCTGTCAGAAGGGCCACGCCGATGATGGATGCCAACCACAAGGGTGTCTTGGTGCGGTATACACTCAGTCCAAAGAGAATCGCAACGATGATAAATAAGAAGGACGCCGTGGCCGTGGCCGGTTCTTTGACAAAGACATCGGCTACTGCGTGTGCGAATACCGCGATCAACAAGACGACTAAGAACCATGCGAAAGCCAGAAACAGGCGTTTGCCGGCCTGACCTACATGCTCTTCAATCACCTCTCCGATAGTCTTTCCGCCGTGCCGGACGGATGCTACCAGGGCGGAAAAGTCATGGACTCCGCCTAAGAATATACTGCCGATCAGAATCCACAAAAGCACGGGAATCCATCCAAACACAGCCGCGACCACCGGCCCAATGATAGGAGCTGCCCCTGCAATGGAGGCAAAATGGTGCCCCATAAGCACCGGCGCCTTGGTTGGAACATAATCTACGTCATCACGCTTTGTATGGGCTGGAGTCTTGCGGTTGGGATCCAGGCCATACTTCCGCGTTATGAATCGGCCATATAGCAAATAACCCATCGACAAGCAAACGATTGCGACAATCATTAATACTGAAGCAGACATAGACTACTCCTCAAACCACGTTGTACTTTTTATTCACACATGCTTAACTACGTCGCCAAGCCTCATCTTCAACATGATATTGAGCGTTCAGACTGTTTTGTCTTCTCGAAAGTTCTTCATCCAGAATGTATGCAAAGAAACGGATTTGCTGGTATGGCGTTGAGTTTTTCGTACCTCGATTTGACATAGCGCCAAACCACCGACTTTTTGCACGCGCCTATAGCTCGTCCGGGTTAATTCAGGCATTTCTAATGATTCGTGAATCGCCCGTTTACCTGACAGTCAAGGTCACCTTTCCCAGCATCCCGCAGTCCCCTTCAAAAACGCCCTTGATCTGGTTGCCTTTCACTTTATAGGCTGGGGCTGCAGTACCGCATAGCACGACCATACCGGGCTCCAGAACGTGCCCGGACTTGGTGAGACTATTGGCGCACCATAACAAGGAATTCCATGGGCTGCCCATGACATCACGTGCCGGGCTTTCCCTGATTTTTTCACCATTTCTGGCTAAGGATAAATTGATGGCATCGATATCCACCTTGCCTGGATCCACCGCCGGACCCAAAACAAATACATGGGCACCCGTACCAATGGCAATCATATCCTCAGGAGTGGGCTTTGCCTGGTCCGTGGTATACGGGAAGTTACCCGCATCGAATGCGGGATGCACCCACTTGACGCAGGACTTCAGGGCAGCAACGTCTTTGATAGGCTTGTCAATACGTTTACCGAGAGTAAAGGCGACTTCGGTCTCAAGCATGATCTCATTGAATGTCTCAACCGACAGCGTAGAGCCGCTGGTCAATCGCTGCATCATGAAAAAGGGCCCCCTCGCTGGCTCATCCATGCCGAACTGCTTTTGTGCGGCCTTGCTTGCATACGCGACCTTGTACCCTACAACAGCCCCCAGTTGTTTGCTGAGCTCTTTGGCCAGCTTCGCCTGAATCCGATAGGCCTTCTGAATGCTAAATGATCCATACGTTTTTGTCAGACACGGGATTTGGGTCTGGCTTTGGCGCGCGGTGAGCATCTCTTTGATCATCTTGTCCGTATCTACGTTCTTGCCGCCCGCCCGCTGGCCGCCCGCTGCCACCAACATGGTGGCCAGAACTACGACAGAGATCCTCGAAAAGATGGGACTCCACACGTGTCTCATTTGGTCACCTCCAAATCTACATATATGTTCTGGATCTTTTACGTCTTTCCTGTTGGGAGCAAATCTTCGCATCTCACAAGACAAAATCCCATGTTCCCGTCCGGGACGACGCTGGCCCGCGTAGCAAACCGTAATCAGCTCGGGTTACTTGCCAGTCCTGCTGACTTTGCTGTATTCTAAGTGACAAGATGGTTGTCATCAAAGGGTTTTTGCTTGCTGCTGAGATATTTCACGATCGTCTCAAGGCCCCCCAGCCCTTTTGACCACCGCAAATGCCTGCCCACCGTTAGCACAGAAATCACATAGGGGTTCTTGCCGGAGCGGATTTCCTGTCGGGTTTCATATCTCGCCTGCCGAGCACCGACCCATTCCCGAATGGCTCGCAAGGTTTGGGTAGCCGGGCGTTCTAAAATCTGCCGCCAATAGGTTGCGTCACCGCGACCGGTTCTATTATAATATACAGGGCAAACTCGGAGACAGAACCGATCAGATTCGGATGAAACGTTGGTCAAGAAAAACTTCCTCTAAAAGAGAGGGATGCCCGTCATGCGCAAGCCGAAAGGCTTTACGTTGATAGAGCTTCTGGTAGTGATTGCTATTATTGCACTGTTGATGGCCATATTGATGCCGGCGCTGCAGCAAGTTAAGAAACAGGCTAAGACAATTGCTTGTCAATCGAATTTGCACCAATGGGCCCTTATCTGGGCCATGTACACCCAGGACAATAGCGGCCATTTCCCGACGGCCGTCCTAACATGGCGGGACCTCATACGGGACTACCACAAAGAAAGAGACATCACTTTATGCCCGACGGCGACGAAGCTCTACACTGATGGCACCCGGCCCCCATTCGGAGCGTGGGAGCAAACGTGGGGTCAACCTGACACTGATATTAGCGGCCGGCCCTTTGCTAGCAGCTACGGTATTAACCAGTGGGTGCTGAACGCGTCGAATGTGGTGGGCGGGCGAGTGCTGAAGCAACTCTGGAGGAGCCCTAATGTCAACGGCGCAGGGGAGGTGCTGTTTTTTGGGGACTGCGCCATAACGGGTGCCACCCCGTTGGACAAGGACGAGCCACCGCAGTATGACGGGGATTGCGCCAATGTGTGGGGATCAGGCGGCAGCGCTAACGAGATGAGGCGTTTCTGCATGAATCGACACAACGGTCACATGAACGGTCTTTTTCTGGATTGGTCTGTCAGGAAAGTAGGTCTCAAGGAGTTGTGGACGCTCAAATGGCATCGGGCGTTTGACACGGCAGGACCATGGACCAGAGCGGGACGCGTCGCGCCGGAAGACTGGCCGCAATGGATGAGAAGCTTTGAGGACTACTGAAAAGCCCCTCAGCTTTCAATTTAAGGCGTCACATCAGAGATCGCTCTTTGGAGCCGTTGAGAATGGTCTCTGCACTGCATCAATCGCTTGCATTGCTACCATAAATTGGGTTACAATACACAAGGTAATCGGGGCGGCGGAGCGTTTTAGATTCGAATGACATTCTGGTCAAGGAAAAGGTTGGCAATATGATCGTTCTGACGGAAAAGGACATTCTTAACGCGGCATCAATCGATGAGATATTGGACGTAATCGAGACATCGATGCACCTGTACGAGAAGAAGGAGTTCCACATGCCGCAAAGGCTCCACGTAGATCACGAAGAAAACACACTACTACTCATGCCGTGTTTCACCAAGGACTGCTTTGGAACCAAGCTGGTGACTTTGTTCCCGGGGAACCCCGAGAAGCATGTTCCGGTTTTGAATGGAATAATGGTCCTCAATGACGCACAAACGGGCGTGCCCCTTGCGTTGCTCAATGGCTCTGTGCTGACAGCCCTGAGGACCGCAGCAGTAGGTGCTGTGAGTATTCGCCATCTGGCTCCAGCCAACACTCACACCGTGGGGATAGTCGGCGCAGGCGTTCAGGGCTTTTACCAGGCCTGGGTCGCCTGTGCGACCAGACACGTGACGGACATTTTTGTTTATGACCTGTATCCGGAAAAGGCATCGGCACTCAGAGACAGGCTGTCAGGAAAGGTCCCGTCCGTTAAGGTCCATCACGCCGCCTGCGTTGAAGACCTGCTCGAAAAAAGCCAGGTCGTCATTACAGCAACAAACTCATTGGAACCCGTATTGCCAGGCAAAGAAGAATTGTTAGCTGGCAAGCACTTTGTCGGCATTGGTTCTTACAAGCCTAACATGCGAGAGTTTCCCCAAGCTTTATTCAATCTGCTCGAGACGGTCTTTGTTGACACTGAGCATGCTTTGCAGGAATCAGGAGATATTATCGTACCGCTGCGAAATAACTGGATCAGGCACGATCAGGTTATGACCCTGGGGCGATTTCTAACCGAGAACGAGTCACAGGATCAAGCCAAGGGAGAGACTACATTGTTCAAGTCGGTGGGCATGGCTTTATTTGACGTTTGTGCATCCAAATTGATCTACGAGAGGGCGATTCAGAAGGGCCTGGGGCAGAAAATCATTCTATAGTGGCGTGAGCCTGAATACGCAGCTTCTCCACAACTCCGAGCTCGTTCCAGTCTGTCCTCATATCTGAAGCTCTTGCCGGTCTCGGCTATCGGATTCGCCGCTATGAGTCGCGATCTTGATTTTCGGTCGGTTTGGGACCGGGGGGCAAATTCTCTCTCAAATACCTGGTAAGCAGTTCGTAGAGGTGCCGCCTCGTATTTTCGCCTTCCTTTATTGAGTGAGAGCGATTCGGGTATGCCATCATCGAAAAATGCTTGTTGTGCTTAATCAGTTCATTGATAAGAGCCTCACAACTCTGATAGTGACAATTATCGTCGCCGGTGCCGTGGACGATGAGAAGATTGCCCTTGAGTTGATGTGCGAACGTTATTGGTGAACCATTCTCGTAGCCTTCTTCATTGTCATCCGGCAGTCCCATGTATCGCTCCTGGTAAATCGTGTCGTAAAATCGCTGATTGCTTATGAACGCAATCGCCATGGCCGTATGATACAGCTCAGGATGCCTGAAGATGGCGTTGAGGCTCATGGAGCCGCCACCGCTCCAGCCCCAAATCCCTATTCTGGCCGGATCAACATAAGACCAACTTTCGATAATAGCTCGCGTCGCGGCCGCTTGGTCCGCAGATGCAAGAATGCCAATCCGCCGGTAGATACATTTACGCCACGCGCGACCGCGAGGCGCCGGCGTGCCTCGGTTGTCCACACTCACGACCAAATACCCGTGCTGAGCCAGCATCAGATGCCACAGATATTTTTCCCCTCCCCATCTGTCCAAGACCGTCTGGCCGGCGGGCTCTCCATAAACATGGAAAAACAATGGATATTGCTTTCGGGGATCAAAATCGGGTGGCTTAATACACCAACCGTCGAGCAGAACGCCGTTACCAATATCGATGCGAAAAAATTCAGTCGGGCGTTTCTTTAGTGCGGCCATTTTTTCGCGAAGCTCTGAGTTGTCTTCAAGCACACGTACCCTCGTATGTCCGGGTAAGCGCACCAGATCGATTATCGGGGGCTTCTCAATTGAAGAGTAAGTGTGGATCGCCCACTTTGAGTCTGGGGACATTTGGTATCTATGCGTTCCGGGCTGGCGGGCTGGTGTTATTCTTTCAATCCTGCCGCTGCCGTCAAGGGCGGCTCGATACAAATAGCGTTGAGTCGGATTGTCCGGCGAAGCGATGTAGTAAACCCAGCCACCGTCTTTGGCGACACCCAGAACATCGATCACGTCGAAT
>Ga0209427_10003141_pt1 | contig 19423 bp, 13 predicted proteins | sample DeeMarSWOR136_30_FD_187465 | JGI IMG/M metagenome (GOLD analysis project Ga0209427, IMG submission 187465) | Marine sediment microbial communities from White Oak River estuary, North Carolina - WOR-1-36_30 (SPAdes) (version 2) | ecosystem: Environmental > Aquatic > Marine > Intertidal zone >...
ATATGTTCGGCCTTGATGACGAAGAGGTGGGCAATTTGGTGGATGCCATCAAAGACTGGATTGACAGAGATGAAGATGTGACGAAATTTGGGGCTGAAAACGCCTACTATCAGACGCTGGAAAACCCGTATCTCTGCAGAAACGCGCCCCTGGAATCTTTGGAAGAACTTCTTCTCATCAGAGGGATGACAAAAGAGCTCTTTTACGGAACCGGGGAAAGGCCCGGAATTGCCTATTACCTGACTGTATATGGTGACGGCAAGGTCAACATCAATACGGCTGACCCGGTGGTATTGAGGTCTCTTTCGGCGAACCTGGATCTGAGAACCGTGGAAGACATGGTTTCCTATCGCGATGAGGAAGACAATGACATCAGCCAGGCTAACTGGTATAAGAGTGTAGCGGGTATGAGCAGTGAGGTGGCCATTGATAATCTGGTCACCACCACAAGCCACCATTTTGAGATCGTCTCAGAGGCTTTCCAGGAAGCGATGCGAAAACGGGTCACGGGCGTTGTTGAAAGGCAAGAAGGCAAGACGAAGATCATTTCATGGAAAGTGGAGTGACGAAGAGAAGAGCGGAGTGATGGAGTACTGGAGTATTGGGCCATAAGTATCCCCGATCGCGGCAGTAGGGCGTTTTCATTGCTCCAATACTCCAGTATTCCAAGTACACGGTTTAGATTGGTCGGTTCTTAATGGCAAGGATTCAAGCGCCTCATAGGGAGTTCGAGATATCAGATTATGCCTGGTAAGATCTTAGGGCTTGACATCAGTGAAGAAACGGTAACCGCCGTACAGGTGAAGAGCGGGCTCAACCGTCACGAGGTGACGGCGTGTGCTCAGGTGATGATCGAAGATGGTGTAGATGAAGCCCTAAAGAGCCTTTTTCAACAGATGGACCCCAAAAGCGATACGTATCTACTTTCCATACCGGGAAGCCGTGTTTCTTATAGAAACCTCCAAATGCCTTTTAAGGATCCGAAAAAAATCAGACAGACCCTCTCCTTTGAGATTGAGACCATGGTTCCTTTCCCCATCGAGGACTTGCTGGTTGACTTTGCCGTACTCGATCGGGCCGATCACAGCGACATTCTCACCGCTTATGTGAACAAAAGCCTTGTCAGTGAATACCTGCAACATTTGGAACCCTATGGGATCGACCCGGAGGTGCTCGAGATCCGAGGCGTGCCCACCCTGTTGTGGCTCATAAAGCAGGAAGGGACGCCCGAAAACGGACTGTTCGTAGACATTGGCGGGAAGAAGAGCACCATGATTCTTTATGCGAAGGGGCGCGTCGCGCTCATGCGCACCTTTTCTTCCAACGCTCTTCGGCCCGCCACACAGGACAAGATGCCGGCACCTGAGCAAATTGAATCCTCTCTAGAGACTTTGTGTACCACGGTCAGAAACACCGTACACGCCTATTCATGCCAAAACAACGTGGAAACGCCTCTTGAAAGGGTATTCTTCACAGGTCGCTGGGCACTCTATCCGGACACGGGAAGCCTGTTAGAGCGCTTCTTGGAAGTCCCCTCAGAGCCCGTCAATGTAAGCCGGGATAAAAGGGTCCGCATGAGCGCTGACATTTACGGGGAGTGGAAACCTGCTCTGATGGACCACGCCCTGGCCCTGACGCTCAGGGAAGACAGACGGGTTCGGGGATTCAATTTCAGGAAGGGTGAATTCGAAGTTAAGAAACAGGTTTTGGGTTCCATGAAGGAGCTTCGAAAGGCGGCAATCATTGTTTTTGCGGTGCTCGCTTTTTTGGCTTTTGATTTCGGAGTGGACTACACCCTCCTCAAGAAAAGGCATGATGTTTTGGACCAGAAGGTCAACGAAGTGTTCAGAAAAACGTTTCCTGACGTCACCAGGATAGTGGACCCGTTGCAGCAGATGAAGGTGAGAATCAATGAGCTGAAAAAGTCGGCCCTCATGACGCCGGGTCTTAAAGCGGATGAGCGGGTGGTTGACTTGATCAAGGATATTTCAGAACGGGTTCCCATGGACTTGGATGTGCACGTGAATCGCATGGTGATTGATCCTGATACGGTCCAGATCAGCGGGGACACAGACACCTTTAACACGGTGGACAGTCTCAAAGGGAGACTGGAACCGTCTTCTTATTTCACGACCGTGACCATCACGTCCGCCAATCTTGACAGAAAAGGAAATCGGGTTGAATTCGATTTGAAATTACAGAGAAGAAAGTGAAGCTTGCGAAACGAGAAAAATACTTTGTAACCATCGCTGCATGCGCGATTGCCCTCTTTCTTATTGTTCAGTACCTCATCATGCCCTTTTTTGCAAAAAGGGATCGCCTGCAAAAGGGCATCAAACTGAAAGAGGCGGGCTTGGCGGAGATGGTGAAACTGAGTGCAGAGTACAAAAGCCTCCAAGAGGGCTCCCAGAGCATGGAGCAGCTCATTGCGAGGCGAGAAAAGGGGTTTACCCTTTTCACCTTTTTGGAAAGAGCGGCCGGTGAAGTGGGTGTGAAGGAACGGATTAAGTATATGAAGCCTTCCACTTCAAAAGGGACGGGCCCTTATAAGGAATCCATGGTGGAAATGAAACTGGAAGGCATCACACTGGCGCAGCTTGCCGGGTATCTTCATCGTGTGGAGTTACCCCAAAAGGCGATCATCATCAAAAGGATCTCCGTCAAAGAAAACGTTCGGGAGGCCGGTTCCCTGGAAGCGGTCGTCCAGGCGCTGACCTATGAGTAGCGCAAAACACGAGAAGGGGTTGCATAAAATCGTCTAGCCCCTTAGGATGGCTTTGATGAAGGAGCAGCCGAAGAAGCACAAGATATGGTTGGCCTACATTCTCTACGGCCTTTTACTGACCGGGGTGCTTCTGTACTGTCTGTTTCCTTCCGACGCGGTCAGGGATTACTTGGTAGCTTCTGTACAGAAGGCGAACCCTGATTTGGGGCTGTCCATTGAAAGGGTGGCACCCTCTTTGAAGTTGGGCATGAAGGTTCTAGGGATGAAGGTATCACACCAGGCGAAAGGTGAAGGGACGCTTTTCGAGGCTGAAAGTGTCATGGTCAGACCCAAGCTTCTGTCATTACTTCAAGGTGAACGAAGACTTTCTTTCAAAGGTGTGGCCTACGGCGGGCAATTCAAGGGACACGCCCAGTTCAACGAGGATAAGCCGGAAAAGCCTCTCATTCTGGATTTGGAATTGAAGGACGTGCAAATGGAGAAGTATGAAGATCTCCACAGGCTGATCGGCCGGCGCATCAATGGCGGTGTCAATGGCACCCTTACATATGCCGGAAAAGGCGGTTCTCCCATAGAGGGGGATGGAGAGGCGGATTTGAGGTTTTACAGCGGGGAAGTGGAGCTTCTCCAACCACTGCTCGGCCTGCAGTCGATCGACTTCGATGAATTATGGGTGAAATTGCTTCTAAAGAACCGTAAAATAGAGCTGACCCGCGCTGAACTCATAGGGCCGAATCTTCGAGGCACGATCAGTGGTCGCGTGATTTTGCGTGAGGAATTGATGGGGAGCGGGCTCGATCTAAAAGGAACCATTGAGCCTCTTGGGGAGTTCTACAAGAGTTTGGCTTCCGATCCTTTGACCAAGCAATTCGTCAACCAAAGGCTAAGAGGGGGAAAGCTCTCTTTCGCCATTCAAGGCGGTATGGATAAGCCGAGAATACGTTTTCTATGAAGAAGTTCTACTATACCCTTTTCAATCTAGCAGCCATTTCCGCGATCATTTACGGCGGGGTTGATGCCTTTTACAGAATCGTTCGGGCGGAGCTCATGCAAGTCCACGTGGATCAGATTGTCATGGAGCGTGTCCCGATTGAAAAAGGATACAGGAATCCAGCTCTGAACCAATACCGGGTGATCGAGGAGAGGAATCTTTTTGGATTACCTGAAAAGGCTCCCGAACCGGTCAAGGAGCCTGAGATCGAAACCCTCGAACCCACGTCATTGAAACTTGCCTTGTTGGGCACGGCTGCCGGACATCCTGAAAGCGCTGTAGCCGTAATCAGAGAAATCGACAAGAACAGAGAAGGGCTATTCCGAGAGGGAGACAGCGTTCAGGATGCCATCGTCAGGAAGATCTTGCGGGGGCGGGTTATCTTACGGGTTGGGGATAAGGATGAAATCCTGACCATGGAGGAGTCTTCTTCGAAGAAAGATCGGGGAAGGGAAAAGGCCTCAGGCCCTCCCGGACCTAGACCGCTTATGGAAGGAGAGGAAGGAACCATCACGCTCAGTCGCTCGGAACTGGACAGCTCTCTTCAAAATGTGAATACCCTCTTATCGCAAGTGCGCATACGACCTCATTTCAAAGACGGTAGAGCGGACGGTCTGGCTATTCATCAAATAAAACAAGGGTCCATTTTTTCCAGATTGGGCCTGAGAAATGGGGACATTGTTCAGGGTATCGACGACCGCAGGATCCAAAGCCCTGCAGATATTATTTCGGTTTACAAGAGATTGGAGTCAGGATCACCCATTTCGCTGACCATCAATCGAAGAGGGCAACAGAAAACCCTAAACTACGTGTTTGAATAGGTGCCATGTATACGTCTTTTTTCGGCTTTAACGAGAGTCCGTTCAGCTTGACGCCGGATCCGCGATACCTCTTCTTGAGCCCACACCACAAAGAGGCTTTGGATCACCTCCTGTACGGCATCAATGAGCGAAAGGGCTTTATCACCATCACAGGCGGTATCGGTACCGGAAAGACCACGTTGTGTCGTGCTTTGCTGGGCCATTTGAACGGAACCACAAAAAGCGCCCTTATCTTGAACGCCTTTATTTCAGATATGGAGCTTTTGAAGGCCATCAATGAGGAATTCGGTGTCGATGGGACCCCGGAGGCACAGAGCAAAAAAGACTATATTGACGCCCTCAATCATTTCCTGATTCAGAACTTTAGCGCCGGAGGCAATGCGGTCATTCTTTTGGATGAGGCGCAAAATTTGTCTCACAATGTGCTGGAGCAAATCCGGATGCTCTCCAATTTGGAGACAGAAAGAGAGAAACTGCTTCAGATTGTGCTTGTGGGGCAATCGGAGCTCAAAGATGTTCTGGCCGCGCCGGCTTTACGCCAGCTTGATGAAAGAATCATGGTTCGCTATGATTTGCGACCACTGGATTACAAGGATGTGGAAGGATATGTGAACCATCGTCTCACGGTGGCAGGCGGAAAGGGCCAGTTGAAATTTGCAGAAAGCGCTTTCAAGAAGATCTATGCCTATTCTCGGGGGAATCCAAGGCGCATCAACGCCGTTTGTGATCGGGCCCTTCTCATTGCCTATGCCAGGGAGAAAAACACCGTCACCAAAGGTATGATAGCAAGCGCCGTAGAGGAGCTGCGTGGCAGCAGGAGCACCACTGATCCGCGCAGAGCCGAATGGTCCTGGGGGAATTTCCTTTCCTTCACCCTGTTGCTCCTTTTGCTGATTCTTGTGGCGGGATTTGCCGGCTGGAGTTCAAGGGAGCGTATTTCGGAGTTCTTTGGGATAGAACAAAGAGAGACTTACGTTGCGCAGACTTTCAAGGCGAAAATGCCTTTACCGGAGCCCCCGAAACAGGAAGTACCAAAAGAAGCCCCCCTGTTTCTGGATGGAAGTCAAAGCCTTGCCGGCCTTTTCGACCTTTTCTCGAAGGGGGCTGAGAAAAACGAACCGGGCATCCCCGAAGACGTCACTCTCAGTGTGGTTTCCTTCCGGGTGGACCCGGAGTACCATGTGGTGTTCAGAAAACCTTTTAGGATCGCTCTTGTGGGTCTGGAGCAAGAAGGACCTCAATACCTCTTGCTTCGGGAGGTGACCCGGGATGGCGCCATTGCCGTAGATGGTGACGGCAAAGACCGGTACGTCAGTCGGGAGCTCATTCTGAAACACTGGGGTTGGGACGTATCCTGTATTTACCCGATTGAAAGCCGGCGGTTATATCTGAGAAAGGGCAAGCAATCCCCTGAAGTTCAGATGGTTCAGAGAGTCCTTGTGCAAAGGGGCTATCTCACTGAGGAGACAGGGACCTATGACGACAATACTTTTCAGGCGGTTCGGAGATTCCAAATGGATTTCGACTTGAAAGCCGATGGTATCGTGGGTCACCAAACCATGTCCCTGTTGTACCAGATGATGGAGTAAGAAAGAGATACGGGATTCTAGATACTGGATACCCAATAAAGGACAAAAAAAGCGCTATCGATCTTCGGTACAGCGGTGCGTGTGATATAATATAGAGAATAACAGCAAAGATCTTTCTAGATACGGGATCCCGGGGACTTGATGCAGCATGGGCAAGCCAGCCAGCATCCAGCGAGCAGGATCCAGGATCTGGTATCGGGGCTTTATTCATGAGCCATATCAATGAAGCCTTGAAAAAGGCCCAAAAAGAAAAAGACGCCCGCGCTCTGAAATACAGCGAGATCACGGCGGCTATCCCGAAAAGGGAGAAGGCTTTTGCTCGAAAAATCGCCTTGGTTCCCCTTTTCGGCGTTATTTTGGCCCTTCTGGGTTTTGTCGTCTACTCACGGGTGTATGTCCCGTCCTATGAAGTTGCGGCAAAACCGGATACTGAGCCTCAAAGACCGACCCTCCCGCCTCCGGCAATACGAGAGAATCCCGCGAAAGGGATTTACGATGAGGCGAGACAATTTCACGACATGGGCAGACTGAAAGAGGCCGGTAAACTCTATGAAGAAACGCTGAAAACAGATCCAGGCCATGTGGAGGCTCTCAATAACCTGGGTGTCATCTTGTTGCAAAGAAGAGACTACGACGGGGCGCAAGAGAACTTTTTGAAGGTCATCCGATTGAGACCGGATAGCGCTGATCCTCACTACAATTTGGCATGTCTATACGCACTTAGAGGTGAACTGGACCTGGGCATGGCTCACCTGAAAAGGGCGGTGTCCCTCGAGGGCTCTGCGAAAGCGTGGGCGAAAAAAGACAAGGACCTGGAGAACCTTCGAAAACTGCCTGAGTTTGAAGCGATTGTGGGCGAGGCTGAGGTTCTTCAGGGTATGGCGAGGACCCCCGATTAGGATAGCTATGAGACATAAAAAGATGCGATCTGTCTTCTGTTGTCTGTGGGTAGGGTTGTGGCTGTTTACGATGCCTTTTGTTGTTCATGGTGCGCGCGTCGCCGGTCAGGAGGGCGTTACTGAAGTGGGCGGTGAAGAGAAAGCGCAACCTGCGCCGAAAACGCGTCCCCGGCGAACACTGCCCCGGAGGCCGACTCCGGCCGGTCAGGAAAGAGCGGTGACTGGTCAGGAAAAAGGGGCCGGAACAGAGACAGAGGCAGAGGATATTCGCTACGTCACCATTGACTTTGATGATGTGGATATTGCGCTCTTTGTGAAGTTTATCAGTGAACTGACGGGAAAGAATTTCGTGATCGACCAAAGGGTCAAGGGAAAGGTCACCATTATTTCTCCCACAAAGATCACGGTGGAGGAGGCTTACAAGGTTTTTGAATCCGTACTCGAAGTGAATGGTTTTACCACGGTGCCTGCTGGGAATATTACCAAGATCGTGCCGGCCGTCTCAGCCCGATCCAAGGATATCGAGACGCGCCTTCGACTTGAGAGGATCAGTCCGGAAGACAAGGTGGTGACCCAACTCATACCTCTGAGGTACGCAGATCCCGGCGACCTGAGCAAGCTGTTTGCTCCCCTGATTTCCAAAAGCAGCGTGATCGTGCCCTATCCGCCGACAGGCATGTTGATCGTGACCGACGTGAAGTCCAATATCGGGCGTCTTCTCAAGATCGTCGAGGCGATTGATGTCGAGGGGATCGGTGAGGAGATATCGGTGATCCCCTTGCAATATGCGACGGCCTCGGTCATGGGGAAATCACTCAACGAGTTGTTTCAGAGAAGGACAACGACCGCGAGAAAAGGGGCCGCTGCGGAGGCTGCTTTGAAAATTGTCTCGGATGAGAGGACCAATGCCTTGATTGTCCTTGCCTCAGAAGATGATACGATCAGAATGAGACAGCTCATAGACATTCTGGATAGGGAAACGCCCCGGGGTGAAGGGGACATCCGCGTTTACTATCTCCAGCATGCCAACGCGGAGGAGCTTTCCAAGGTTTTGACCGCCATCCCCTCCGGGGAAGCCAAAGGCGCGGAGAAGGGAAAAGCCCCTATCGTATCCAAGGAAGTGCAGATTGTTGCGGACAAATCGACCAATTCTCTCGTTATCACGGCCAGCCGAGACGATTTCTTGGTGCTGGAAGAGGTCATCAACAAGCTGGATATCGCGAGGCGCATGGTTTATATCGAAGCCCTGCTCATGGAAGTGGATGTGAGCAAGGACTTCGAACTGGGTGTCGAATGGCAGGCTGGAGAGCCGATTGGGAGTCATGACGGCAGGGAGGTGGCCGCTTTCGGCACCTTCAGGAAAGGGGACACGATCGTGCCCCTGTCCAGCGGCTTTTCTTTAGGCGTTCTCGGGGACACCATCAGCATCGGTGGGTTGGAGTTTTCGAGCATAACCGCGGTGATCAAGGCTGTCCAGACCGAGTCGGGCGTACATATCCTGTCGACGCCTCAGATCATGACCACGGACAATGAGGAGGCGGAAATCGTGGTGGCCAAAAACATCCCTTTTCAGACAAGGGTGGAGACTTCGACCGATGTGACGGGCAGGGAGTTCTCCACCTTCGAGTATCGGGATGTGGGCGTCACCCTCAATATCACCCCCCAAATCAACCAGGAAAGGTTCGTGCGGCTGAAGATTGCCCAGGAGGTGAGCCAGGTGATTGAGGAAGAGTCCGCGCTGGGGCTGCCCACCACATTGAAACGGGTGGCCAAGACCACGGTGGTGATCAAAGACGGCAACACGATCGTGATCGGCGGGCTCATCGACAGAACCCTGACTGAAGGGGTGACCATGACCCCTTGCCTGGGCACGATTCCCGGGGTGGGTTGGCTTTTCAAGTCGGTTTCAGACAGCCAGGAAAGAACCAACCTCTATATATTCCTGACCCCCCACATCGTTGAAACCCCTCTCGAGGCAGAAAAGGTTTATCAAGAAAAGAAAGAAGAGATGGACAAGATCAGAGAGGGGGGCATCAAGATGTACAAGCGACGATTGGAGGAGCAGGAGCAGAAGCAGAAGAAGAAGGAGGATTAGTACCGCGAGCGTCTTATACGTTTTGTCCACTAAGTCGGCAATCAAAAACCTTGTAGAATGACCGAATATGAGACAGGGAAGAGTCAGTAAACATGGGCCATCGACTCATCGGTGAAATACTCAGAGAAACGTGCGGTCTCTCTGAAGAGACGCTTAAGCAGGCGCTCGAGATCCAGGAAGAGAAGGGTGGCCGCATTGGGGAAATCCTGATCCGACTCAAGGCTGTTTCCGAAGCGGATCTTCTCCAGGCCTTGAGCCTGCAGTTTGACATCTCCTTTTTGCCCACCTTGCCCTCGGAAGGCCTGGCGATCGAATTCACGGAACAGGTCCCCATTCAGTTCCTCAAGAAATATAAGATGGTTCCTATTGTGACGGCGGAGAAGACGATTTTGGCCGTCAATGACCCGCTTCTTTTCCAGCCTATGGATGATCTCCGCTTGCTCCTCGGTCTGGACGGAACAGAAGTGGTTCTTGCACCCCACGGGGCGATCATTTCGGCAATCAACTTTGCCTACGATATGCGGGATACGTCCGCAGAGCAGGTCATTGAGGGTCTTCATGAAGAAGATACGGATTTGATCATCTCGGAAATCCAGGAGACGGGAGACCTTCTGGATGATACCAGCGATGCGCCCATCATCAAGCTGGTGAACCTGATGCTCTCCCAGGCTGTGAAGGGCCGGGCCAGTGATATCCACATAGAGCCCGCTCAGACCAGATTGAAGATCCGTTACCGCGTGGACGGCCTCCTGTATGACATGCTTTCTCCGCCCAAGCATATACAGTCCGCGTTGACCTCGCGGATCAAGATCATGGCGAAGATGAACATCGCTGAAAAGAGGCTGCCCCAGGATGGGCGGATCGAGGTCAAGATTGGCGACAAGAACATTGACATTCGCGTCTCCACCATACCCACTGCTTTTGGCGAACGGGTGGTGCTGCGACTCCTTGACAAGACAAGCATTCTGCTCCAGGTATCTGACCTGGGCATGCCGCGGGAAAGGCTGAAGGCGTTTGACCGGCTCATCCACTCTCCTTATGGGATTGTTCTGGTGACGGGTCCTACCGGAAGTGGAAAGACCACGACCCTATATGCCGCCCTTTCTACCATCAATACAACGGACGTCAACATCATCACCATTGAAGACCCCATTGAATACCAGCTCGAAGGGGTGGGTCAAATTCAGGTGAACCCCAAGATAGAGTTGACCTTCGCCAATGGACTGCGCTCCATTGTCCGTCAGGACCCTGACGTGATCCTGGTGGGTGAAATACGGGATCTGGAGACAGCCGAGATCGCCATTCAATCCGCGTTGACGGGGCATCTGGTGTTCTCCACCCTTCACACCAACGACTCGGCCAGTGCCGTGACCCGCCTCATCGACATGGGCATCGAACCTTTTCTGGTCACCTCCTCGGTGATGGCCATTTTGGCCCAGAGACTGGTGCGCACCCTCTGTCCTTCGTGCAAAGAGCCGTACAGCCCTGATGAAGAATCCCTTCAGAACATTGGGATCGTCTCGGAGATGATCAGCGGAAAAACCATTTATCGGGGTGTGGGATGTAATTCCTGCCTCAAGACAGGGTATCGGGGCAGAACCGGAATTTTCGAGATGATGATGCTGAACGACACGGTGAAGAACCTGATCCTGAAAACGTCCGATGCGAATGCCGTAAAGCGCACCGCCGTTGAGCAGGGCATGGTCACCTTGCGTCAGGACGGCGCCGCAAAGGTACTGGCGGGAATCACCACCATCGAAGAGGTCTTTCGTGTAACACAGCAATAAAGAAGAAGGAATATTGGAGTAGCAGTAAAAATGCCTTGCTGGCGGGGATCAGAGGTACTTATGCCCCAATATTCCAGATTCTTCTTTTACCCATTTCTGGTCGTACCAGTTTTGGGTAAAAATGCATGGTTTTTGCTTCCGTGTGAACGTTGGGGCGATTGCTCCGTCGCCTGAGGCTCCGACTCGACACCAAACATCTTTCCTTCAGTTGTCACATCGAAGGCAACCTGCCCACGCTCTTGACATGATGAGAGCATTTTTTGTACATTTATAGGTTGATAAAATTCCTTCTGGGTCCCCTTGCGTCCGCCTGAGGCGGGCAAGAAAGGGAGAACCATTCCCCCCCTTTGCGTAGCGGAATCTTCACTCTCAGCGGCTGAGAAAAGTTACAATTCGGATTTCGCTGTCTGAGGATAGGGGAATTTTGGTGTCTGGGGACACTGGACTGTGGAGGGCAAAGGGCAAATCCCCTCTGTCTCCCCTTTACGAAAGGGGAGGAATTTTGTCCCCCATCCCCAGCCACTCCCATGATATGAGGGATGAGGAGCTGGTTGATAGCGGGAAGTGGAGAAACGAGGCGTTCATGAAGAAGCCTGCCAGAACTTGGTGTAGGAGTGGCGTATGATTCATGTTGAGAATCTGACGAAGTATTTCGGGGATCTTTGCGCGGTGGATCACATCAACATCGACATCCAGAAGGGTGAAATCCTCGGGCTTCTGGGACCCAACGGGGCGGGGAAAACGACCACGCTGCGCATGCTCACCGGTTTTCTACGGCCGAATGAAGGCAGTATCCGTGTGAAGGACTACACCATTGAGACCCATTCACTGGAAATTCGGAAAATGCTGGGCTACTTGCCCGAGTCGGCGCCGCTCTACCACGACATGCTGGTGTATGATTACCTCGACTACGTGGCCGACATCCGGGATCTGAAGAAAAAGGAAAAGCACCCGCGGATTCGGTACATGGCCGACCTGTGCGGGCTCAATGAGGTCATGCACAAGCCGATCGGGGAGCTCTCCAAAGGATACAAGCAAAGGGTCGGCCTGGCCCATGCCATGATGAACGACCCAGAAATTCTGGTCTTTGACGAGCCAACCTCCGGCCTGGATCCCAACCAGATCATTGAGATCCGGGAGATCATCAAAAAGATCGGAAAAGAAAAGACTATTGTCCTTTCCACCCACATTTTGAGCGAGGCGGAGGCCACCTGCGATCGGGTGGTCATCATCAACCAGGGAAAGATCGTGGCTGACGGCACCATGGAAAGCCTCAAGCAAACCGCCAGCGGCGAATACCTCATTACCGTTTCCCTTCAAAACGCGGAAAAAGAGGCTGTGGTAAAGGAATTGGGCTCTGTGGAAGGCGTTGCGGGTATCCTGGCAGACGATGATGAAGGAGAGGCCCTTCAAGTGAGAATCACCTGTCGGTCCGCTGACGACCTTCGGGGGGCCATCTACGAAAAGATCAAGCAAACGAACTGGGTCCTCCTCGAGTTTTACCAGGAGAGACAGACCCTGGAGAGGGTATTTCAGAGACTCACTGTGGAGAGTTGATATGCATCAGGTTGTTCACGTTTTCAGGAAGGAATTTGGGACCTACTTTGTATCACCCATTGCCTACATCGTGATATCCATCTTTCTGGTTGTGACCGGGTGGTTCTTCTTTTCCACCTTTTTTCTTTTTAATCAGGCAAGCATGAGAAACTTCTTTTCCCTTCTTCCCATTACCTTTTCATTCGTCATCCCGGCGATTACTATGCGCTTGTTCGCAGAGGAGCTTAATGTCGGCTCTTATGAGACATTGCTTACCATGCCGGTGACTTATCGGGATGTGATTCTGGGGAAATTCATGGCCAGTGTTGTCTTTGTGGCGGCTATGCTGCTTCCAACCCTGGCCTATCCCATCTTCATTTCCTTTTTGGGCCAGCTCGACTGGGGGCCTGTTGCAGGAGGGTATATGGGCGCCATTTTCCTTGGTGCCTCCTTTTCAGCCATCGGTCTTTTCGTCTCATCCCTGACACGAAACCAAATCATTGCCTTCATCGGCAGCATGGCGATTTGTTTTGTTCTGACCCTGATTGACAAGATGCTCTTCTTTCTACCTGCAAGCCTGCTGGGTGTTTTTGAATATCTTGGCGCGGATTTTCACTTCGAGAACATTGCAAAAGGCGTTCTTGATTCCAGGGACATTCTCTACTTTTTGAGTGTCATATTTGTGGGTCTTTATGCAACGCATCTTGCCATGGAAGCAAAGCATTAAGAGGAGGGCATGAATTTAGCTCTATAAAAAGGACTCTTTTGAAAGGGGATGTGCGCAATCCCTATCTCTTTCTTCAAGAACATCTCCGTGACCTTTGGAGGCACTGGTCTGATCTTTGAGGGTTTAAAGCGATCAAGTGGATGTCGGAACCGCCCATTCTGCCAGGGCTTCTGCGCTGTAAACCCTCAAATCTCAGACCAGGGTGAGGTCCCGAGAAATTCCTTTTGGGATATGCTCTTTCAGAAAGAGACAGGGACCGCTTGCTGAACTGATCTATTAAAAAGGCTTCTCCGGGAGGGAGTTGCAATTATTTTCAAAGAGTAAAAGTCTTACTGAGGAGGGAACATGGGTTTAAGGGCGACTTCATCAAGAACCATCAAGTTTTTGGCTTACGCGGTTGTGGTTGTCCTGGTCAACATGGTGAGCCTGACCCTCTTCGCGAGAGTCGATCTCACGAAGGACAAGCTCTACTCCATCTCCGAGGCAAGTCAGGAGGTGGTCTCTACCCTTTCAGAGCCTCTCACGATCAAGGTCTTTTTTACTAAGAACTTGCCTGCACCCTACAACAACACAGAGCGCTACCTGCATGACCTTCTGGGCGAGTATGGCCAATATGGGAATCGGTATTTCAACTATCGTTTTTATGACGTCAGCCCGGAGGAGGGGGACATCACTGAAGAGACTCGGGAAAACCAGAAGCTGGCCAGAAACTACGGCATTTTCCCAGTCCAGATCCAAGCGATTGAAAAAGATGAAGTCAAGTTCCGAAAGGCTTACATGGGCCTGGTCTTGATCCATGGTGACCTGATGGAGCGCATTCCCACCATCACATCCACAGAGGGGCTGGAATACAAGCTGACCATGGCCATCCAGAAGCTGAACAACAAGATCAGCGCTCTTCTCGGTTTAGACGAAAAGATTCAGATTCAACTGTTTTTTTCTTCTTCCCTGGAAGCGGTGGCTCCCTACATGCGCTTGAATCAACTTCCCCAACTTCCGGAAAAGCTGGAAAGTATCGTCCAGAAACTGAACGACAAGCATTATGGAAAGCTGGCCTTCCAATATTTGGATCCTTCCAAGGATGAGGGTCTCCGCGAAGAGGCCAAATCTTACAACGTGATGAATCTGAAGTGGCCCGCCCTTGAGGGCGGCAAGATCCAGGCGGGCGAGGGGAATATTGGTCTTGTCATGGCCTACGGCGAAAACAGGATCACCATACCTTTGCTCCGTGTCTTGAGGGTCCCTTTTATTGGAACCCAGTATGAACTTGTGGATATGAACAGCCTGGAAGAGACCATAACGGAAAATGTGGAATCCCTGATTCATATCAATGAGGACATCGGCTACCTGGCGGATCATGGAACCCTGGTGTTGACGGGCATCTCCCCTCCCAATCCCGGTAAGCAACAAGAGGAGGAACCGCTGAAAAATTTCCCTGCCCTTGTCTCCGAAGGGTACACGGTAAAACCTGTCAAGCTCAAGGAAGAGAGTATTCCGGACAGCTTCAACTGTCTCATCATTGGGGGCCCTGAAGAGCCTTTCAACGACTATGAATTGTTCCAAATCGACCAGTTCCTCATGAGAGGCAAGAGCCTGGCTTTGTTCCTGGACAGATTCCAGGAAGTCACGCCATCGGGACAAAACCCGCAGGGGGTGAGGATCGTTCTTTTGGAAACAGGTCTCGAGAAACTGCTGGACCATTATGGGATCCGCATGAAGGCTGCTTATGTGATGGATGAGAGCTGTTTCAAGCAGAGAATGCCTGCCCAACTCGGCGGCGGCGAGCGATCGATTTATTTCGCACCCTTGATCAAAAGTGAGCAGATCAACAACGCCCCTGACTTTATGAAGACGATCAAAGGCCTGGTTGTGTATAAAATCTCTCCTCTGGAGCTTGCCGGCAAACGCATGGCTGAGACGAGTGTCGAGGCGACCCGATTGTTCAGCTCATCGGAGAAATCGTGGGAGATGACAGGGCGAATAAACCTCAACCCCATGTTGATTCGACCGCCTGAATCGGCGGATGCATACAAAGCGCAGCCCCTTGCCTACATTCTGGAAGGGGAATTTAGCAGCTATTTCCAGGGCAAGGAGATAGCGGAAAAGCCTGCAGATCGGGAGAACCGCGGAGCAGAAGAAAAGTCTGAGGAAGGAGAGGAAAAGGCGGATGTGGATCTTTCGGAAATCAAGGGTGAAGGCGAATTTCTTTCTAAAGGGAAACGGGGAAGGATATTTCTCATCGCGTCCTCTGAGGTCTTGAAAGACAACATGATGGACGCTCAAGGCAGAAGCCCGAATGCCACCTTCATCCTCAACCTTATTGATTATCTCAACGGTCGTGAAGATGTGGCGGTTATGCGAAGCAAAGTGCAGCGATTCAACCCCCTGCTCGACACAGGATCCGGCATCAGAACTTTCATCAAATCGTTTAACATTGCGGGGCTGCCTGTGTTGGTGGTGTTTTTTGGTCTAGGGGTTTGGTTCCGGCGGCACTCCAGAAAGCGACGCATCCAGATGATGTTCGAGAAGTAGTGCTTCGATTCGCAAATGCGGCAACGTATTTCCTTAAGACTATACGAAAGTTTCGCTCACTCAGCACTAAGTCCTGAGGGAATAAACTCGTTAGCAAATTTATGAATCGTAGGACTTAGGAGGAGGCGCATGAAGATCAAGAAAGAGGCCGTCATCCTTGCTGTGATCATCATTGGGCTCTCTTTTTATCTGGTCTTACACCAGCAGGATAGGGCCCACTATACGCTGCCGACCATACCGGAGATGCCGGAGGCAGACGTCTCCAAGATTGAAATCTTCAAGCCGGATGCGACCATTGTACTCGAGAGGAAAGACGATCAATGGATCCTATCTCCAGGGGGTTATTCAGCCGACAAGGGCAAGGTGGAATCCATGTTGGATATCATCAGCGGGCTGACTTTGACGGCTCTGGTGTCGGAGTCCAAGAGCTATGATCGGTACGATCTGAATGAGGGAAAGAGAATCACGGTGAAAGCATGGGCAGGGGAAAGCCTGGAGCGGGCGTTCGAGATCGGGAAAGCGGCGCCTTCTTTCAGCCATACCTTCGTAAAAATAGCGGGGGACCACAGGGTTTATCATGCCCGGGCCAATTTCAGAGCAAGATTTGACCAAACGCTGGACGATCTTCGAGATCAGTCCGTTCTCGAGTTCAAGAGCGCGGAAATACAGCGGGTTCAAATCAGCGACCGTGACACGTCGCTGAGCCTCATACGCCAGAACGTTCCGGTAGAAGTGAAAACCAACCAAACAGGAGAATCGACAGCCCCCAAAGAAGCGTGGATTGCGGAAGGGCAAGAGGAAGGACGGGTCGATGAATCCAAGTTGGAGAGGCTTCTCGCCACGTTGTCCAATCTCAAGTGTAGCGCCTATGTAAAGGACAATAACAAAGGCGACTTCGGGAACCGCCTTTACTCGGTCGAACTGAAGGGAACACAAGCCTACTCACTTCAAATATTCGAAAAACTCAATGCCGAGGAAAAACGCTACCCTGCCACCTCATCCCAGAACGATTTCCCCTTTTTCCTCTCTGATTATCTGGCAGGCCAGATTATGGTTCCTGTTGAAGAACTGGTCATGAAGCGTGGGGAGGCGGAAACAGGCTCAGAATCGTCCGGGGCACGTGCAGGGAAGTAAATCCAAAATCCGAAACAATACCAAAATTCAAACGACCATATGTTTGGAATTTCGAACATTTGATATTCGGACTTGTTTCCTATTTTGTGCTTCGATATTCGGATTTTTCCCCTTGACTATAGTTCAGGTACCCTAGAGCCTGTTTCGAGCAAAACCTTATGGGACACGGTTAGTTCGGAAAAGGGGGAAGAATAGAGGGCGGGTTTCGGAAAAGGAAGAAGGGATCATGCTTGTAAAAATCACGGATGGACAACCCTTTGTGAAGATCGTCCTTTTGCCCTTCATTGTCTTTTTGCTTTGCGCGGCAAATGCGGGTGGCATTGACGTTCGCATCACAAAAGACAGGCTCTCCCTCCAGGCGGAGCAGGAGCCTTTACAAAGTATTTTGAAGCGCGTTGCCGATTTCGGCATCAAGGTTCGCATCGATCCGCAGATTAACCCGTTGATCACCGCTTCTTTTGAAGATCGGGACATCCAAAAGGGGCTCGATTCAGTTCTCAAAGGGTTGGACCATGTCTTGATCTGGAAATCCATACAAGGGCCTTTGGGCCCCATCCCGAAGCTGGCAGAGATCCAGGTCTTTAGGCCGGGAAAAGAAGAGCGCATGAAGCCCCTCGGGAGAAAGACGAGCCTTTCGATTGCCAGAAACCCTGAAGACGGTTCTCTTTTTGTGAAAGATGAGATCCTTTTGAGACTCAGTCCGGAAGCGGGGCTCTCTGATCTGAAGAGAATCCTGGAAAAGATCAAGGGCATGGTCGTGGAGAGCTACCCCGCGCTGGGCATCTACAAAGTCCGGCTTCCCGAGGGCACCGACGTTCCTGCCCTTGTGAAAGCTGTCACAGAGCATGCCGGTGTTGAAACGGCTGAGCCCAACTATGCCTATCCGATTCACGAACCCGCCAAGGCTCAAGGATTGGCTTCGGTTTCGCCTCACACGGGCAGCATGGAGATCCCGCAAAGCGCTGTCCCGGTTGCCGTATTGGACACGGGCCTCACAGCCGACTCGGGCCTGGAAGACTTTGTGCTGGCCTCTATGGATGCGTTGAACCCGGATCAGCCCATTTCAGACACGCTGGGCCACGGCACGCAGATGGCCCTGGTGGCTTCAGGGGTTGTGAAACCCCTTGGAGCCGAGGCCGGTTCGGAAACCCACAGTCCGATCATTCCCATTAAGGTTTTTGATGAAAAGGGATATACATCCAACTTTCTTGTCATGCAAAGTATTGGTTTTGCCATTAGTCATGGGGCCAGGGTCATGAGCCTGAGTTGGGGATCAGAGAAAGAGAGTGAATTCCTGGAAAAGGCACTCGGTGATGCAAGCTCAAGGGGACTCATCATTGTTGCCTCAGCAGGAAATGAGCCTACAGGTAGGCCCGTTTATCCGGCGGCCTACAAATCTGTCATCGGGGTGGGTGCTGTCAGCCCGGATGGCAAACCGTGGGAAGAATCCAACTTTGGGGATTTCGTCAGTCTCTACGCTCCGGGGTTTGCAGACCTGCCCGTGGGATATAGAGGAGACCCCGGTGCCTATGCGGGGACATCCATCTCGGCCGCTTTTGCAGCCAACGTCATCGCAAACATGCTGTACTGGAAACCCAAAGCGACCAAGGAGGAGATTCTTGAGGTTTTGGGAAGTCGACCTTGAAGAGGGGGGTCTGGCTAGAAGTCAATTTTCAAGGCCAGGCCGTAGTCCCTTTTTCTGGTGACGAAGATGTTGAGATTCAGTGTGTCAGGCAGCATGCGAAGGTATTCGTTCTTGATGTGTCGGTTATGCTTGTGGGCGCAATTCACGGCGCTGTAAATATTGCCGGCGTACCAGCCCGCCTCAACAAAGAGGAGGATACCCCCCAGCACATCATGGTTTTCGTCAAAGGCCTCAATAGCCGCCCATATAAATAATCCGTTAAGGAGAAAGGCGACCAGCCCGTCCCTGTATCGCTCACAATAGACATGGCCGAGGCCGGGAAGCATCGCGGCCATAACGCCAGCGGTCGTGGGATTCTTGTAGGGCAACGTTTCCCCTTCCAGGCTTTTGATGGCGAGATGCCGGGAGCTGTCGAAAAGCGGGCTCTCTGCTTCCACCGTGTTGAAGGTTTCCGATGCCTCCTGCCAACGGCTCGACTGCATCCGACTCCAGCCGAGCCGGTAGAGGGCGGCATTCTTGAGCTCAGGCTCAGGATAGTCTTCGATGACCATGGCGAAATAGCGTTCCGCCTCCTCAGGTACCTTCTGCCGAAAGTAGGATTCGCCGATCCAAAAAAGGGCTTTTCCGGCTACAAGCGTCCCGGAATAGGCGGCATGGGCCTTTTGGAGGGCTTTTCTGGCGGATTCAAAACGTCCGGCCTTGAGGTAGCATACGCCAATGAGTAGGCGCGCTTTGGGCACCTCCTCATCCTCCGGGAAAAAGTAGAGGAAGCGCTCAAACTCAGCCACGGCACGGAGGTAGTCCTTCCCATTCATGGTCTCCGTGGCGAAGCGGAATTGATCATCGCTGCTCAAGATGATTTCGGCGGCCGCGAGGAGAAGAGGCTGGGTTAAAGCGGTGAGGGCGAAGATAAGGAGCACCCAGATGCGTTTAGTCATGTTT
>Ga0209427_10003144_pt1 | contig 19413 bp, 13 predicted proteins | sample DeeMarSWOR136_30_FD_187465 | JGI IMG/M metagenome (GOLD analysis project Ga0209427, IMG submission 187465) | Marine sediment microbial communities from White Oak River estuary, North Carolina - WOR-1-36_30 (SPAdes) (version 2) | ecosystem: Environmental > Aquatic > Marine > Intertidal zone >...
GCGCAACACGAGGGCAGCTTTTACATAAGATATCGCGTGAATGCGCTAAGCTTGTATGATCGCGCGCGATATCGTGGACCTAGAGGCAGAGTACCTCCATGAAAGTGGAATCTAGGTCTGGCGCTAAATAATACTCCCCCAAGAGTCCTCCTCCTTCGGTAGGGGAGGTATTCTCAAACCATTATTTCTTTGAGTAAGAGGTCTATCTGCAGCCTCCACGTCTCATAGATGGTGTCTGGGGTTTCGTTGGTGTTCGTGAACCCTCGCAATCCTGATCTGAAGGACAGTATTGAGACCGCAGCGACTCTAGTGTCTGTGTCTGGTTTTATTACTCCTGCTTCTTTGGCTTTCTCAAAATACTCCTGGATGATGTTCACCTCTTCAAGGTAGAAGTTCCTCATCCCTCTAAATAGCTCAGGGCTTCGGAGGGCAATCCCCGCTATTTCTATCCCAAACTTGTCCATCTGGTTGGTTGAATGGATCATCTTGTCGAAGTATTCCTTTGTTGAGAGGAGCGGCAGCTGTTCAAGGGTCATGTCATTGAACACACTCGATCTCCTGAACTGCGCGCCGCTCTTAATGACCTCCAGGAGAAGTTCCTCTTTGCTCTTGAAGTACTGGTATAGTGCCCCTTTGCTCACGCCTAGTTTCTTGGCTATCTCGGTCATCTTGGTGTTCTTGTAGCCGTTTTCTACGAACATCTCCGTTGCAGCGTCGAGTATTCTCGCTTTCGCCTCTTCCTTGTATTCGGGGACTACCTTGGGCATGCTATCCTGTATTTAGCGAAGTGGTTAATAAACTGACCGCATGTTAAAAAACTGACCGTCGGTATATTTATATTCTTGTAACTGAATAACTGACCCAAGGTCAGTTTAAAAGATGGTCGACAAAAAACCCAGAAAAACTGGAACCATCGAGCTGATACGATACTCCCTGAAAAACATTAGCTACTTCAGGGCAGTACAACAGAGAGAAAAAACAAGAAAACCACTCTTCCTAGCTTACAGAAAGTTAAGCAAACTGGATATCGACGATCCAATACTCGCGCGAAGAATCGAGGAATACAACCAAGGAGTCATAGAATACTACTCGGGAAAATTCCTTGCATCAGAGGCGAGCAGGACGGGAAATAAACAACTGTGGAAGAGGGCCTTCAACGGGTTCAACAATGGCAAAAAGATGGGTCAGATGCTGTTGAAAGCCCTGAACGAGGGCTCAACAAACCCAATCCCCATGACACAAAACCCGATCACTGATAATGGGACAGAGATCAAATTCGCACACGACGTTCCCCTCGTGCCTGAAATCACCCCCGTTATTGTAATCAAGGGATCAGATTACGAAATGGGGTATCAGTACGCCCAGCAACTCGTTCAGATATACGGTCCATGGATCCTAGAGATGAGGGCCGGTAGAAAGTTCTCAGAACAACAGATCACCGAACTCAGGAAATGGGAGGAGCAGCACCGGGTTCACACTCCCTGGCTCATCGAGTTCGTCAAGGGTTGGACACAGGGAGCCATGAACAGTGGAATTCCAATGAGCTATGATGATGTCATGTATCTCTGGGTAGGAGATCAGCCTGCCTCCTACGATTTCCTCTCACAGGATGGTCTCCCGGAGATCCCACCAATGGCCTGTTCGGGCATGGCTGCTTGGGGAAGGGCAACCAAGGACGGAAAACTGGTCACAGGCTCAACAGGAGACCACGATTTATCCTACCAAGTGATCATCGTAGCTTTTCCAGATGATGGAAACGCCTTCATCTACTCCGCCTTCGGTGCAACTGGTGCTATCGCTGGCGGTGGTGATTTCTGGTTCTTTGGACACCCAGCCATGAACAGCAAGGGAGTCGCGTATGTCCATCACGGAGGCGGACCCAAGTTCTTGGAGCCAAAGAAGTATTGGGGCTATGGTGTAAGAAGAGCTGCCTCTGTGATGCATATCATGAGGTACGCTGACACCGCTGAACAGGCCCTCGATATGGAGATGAGCATGCCCATCGGGGACATCGGTAAGGGCGACCAGGGCACTGTCGGCGGCTTCTACGCTGATGATAACTATGGCTATGTTATTGAGGGAAGGAAAGAGCCTATCGCCATCCGTGAGGCCGGCTTGATGGGCGAGACAGACTTTCTCTACGCAAACAACAGCGCCATACACCCTAGAGCAATCGAGTCCGAGTGGATGAGCAGCTCAAAGGATGGATGGAAGCATGATCCCCACGGTGGTTGGAGACCTAAGACACCTACCGGCCTGACAAAGTCCATTGGAGTATTCCTCCAGTGGGCGAGCGGCAGGCTCTCAACAAGCGATATGATGATCAAAGGCATGATGATGAGCTACGACAACAGCGCAGATAGAAACCTATACATGTTCAATATGCTAGACTCCGGAAAGGGAAAGATCGATCCCGAGTACATGAAGATGATGTACAGAATTGGCGGGAAACTCCCAGAAGGACCCTTTGATAAGATTGTCAAGGACTACCAGAAGACCGGCAACTGGGGTGAAGTTACCACAGCTCACGCCTCAAACGCGATTACAACAGTGATGAAGCCAAGTGATGGTTTGTTCTCGCTCTGTACGGGCCCAGCCAAGGCTGGTATGAAACCACTATTTCCGGGCTCAATAATTCCAATTTACAGGGAGACAAATGCATTCTATGAGATCAAACTCGAAGAAACACCAGAGAATATGTTAGAATACGCGCAGAAGAACGCTGAGTATTTCATCTCACAAGCTGAAGAGCTGTTGAATAAAGTATCGTTTAATGAGAATACGATGAATTTGTTTCGGTCTTATTTGTCTATGGCCAAGCAGGAGTATTCTAAGGGATTGTCAAAGGGTTCAGATCTCTATGATACCGCAAAGTCTCTTCGCGCATTCACACGTGCACAAGTTAGAGCAAGGCAGGTCATCAACGCAATCAACCCTCCACCCTCGTCTCCTGAGGAGCTCCTTTAACCACTTTTTAACCCGTAATTCATTCAAATCGCGCGCACAACGACGCACGCTATCAATCTTGAAACGCATATCGTGTTTTGTATTTTTAATCATCGTGCGAGTGTGATTATTTTATAAGGTTTGAATTGAGCATGTACTCTTCTAGGTGAATATCGGATTGAGACTTGTTGCTACGGGCGACTCAGTATTCAACATGCGATTATCTCACTGCAAGGAGGAGGAGTTCCTCTCGTTGATCGAGCTGATACGGGCAGGTGATGTGAGATTCACAAATTTCGAGATCGTGATCTGCGACTATGACAAGGGCTATCCCGCAGCCGAGTATGGCGTTCCCTATCAGGTCACCGATCCCGGCATCGCTGACGAGCTTAAATGGATGGGGTTCAACCTCGTCTCTAGGGCCAACAACCACACCGTTGACTGGAGTTACGAGGGGATCTTCCAAAGCTCTCGGGTCCTCGAAGAGAGGAACATAGTGCACGCAGGGGTCGGGCGGAACCTTGGAGAGGCGAGGGGCCCCGCTTATCTGGAGACCGAGAAGGGACGCGTAGCTCTGATCTCCTCAGCCTCGAGCTTTCCAAGCTTCGGCCGGGCGGGGGAGCAGAGATACGACGTGAAGGGGCGCCCGGGTCTCAACCCTCTGCGCTATCAGAGGGAGATCCGGGTGACCCAGGACTCCCTGGAGCAGCTTAAATCGATCATCGAGAAGATCGGAGCTAAGACCGCCATCGGCCCCATCGAAGAGGAGAGCATTACGTACGGTAGAGGCCTGACAGCGGTCAAGTTCGTCGAGAGCGACAAGCACGAGTTTTTCACCATGCCCTACGAGCCCGATCTGAAGGGCAACGTCAAGTCCATCGAGGACGCCAGGAGGATGGCGGACCTCGTCCTAGTCACGCATCACGGCCATGAGGACAACGGCTACGACCGCTATGTGCCGGCTAAGTTCATAGAGACGTATGCGAGGGCGTGCATCGACGCCGGAGCGGACGCATTTCTGGGGCACGGGCCACACATCATCAGAGGAGTCGAGATCTACAAGGGGAAGCCGATCCTCTACAGCATGGGCAACATCATCTTCCAGTACGACACGACTTGGAGGCAGGGGCAGGAATGGTACGACAGATTCAACTTGGGAATCGACGCAACCCCGGCAGACGCATACGACGCATTTGACACTCAAGCGAGAGAGAAGACCTGGACGGGCTGGGCTCTATTCCCAGCTGAGCCAGCCTTCTGGGACACCTACGTGGCAGATATGACCTTCGACGCCGGAGAGCTAGTTGAGCTGAAGCTGCACCCTGTGACTACGGGCTATGGCCTACCAAGGACCCGCAGAGGCTACCCCAGGAGGGCTTCTCCCGAGGACGCAGAAAGAATAATCGAGCACATCTCGAAATACTCAGAGCCCTATGGCACGAAGATCGAGTTCGAAGAAGGCATTGGAATCGTGCATCTCTAGAATATACAAGACTCCCCTTCCTTTTTTATGAATATTTACTCACGCGCGAGCGGACCTGGCACTCTCAGAGAAAACGAGATAGCCCTCGCGTGCGGTAAGACTATTTCCCAGACTATACTTGAAAAGCTATGAGTACCAAATACGCTCCCGCGCGCAAACGTATCAGGTCTTGATTACTTCAGCACCTTCTTGATGACCCTGAGATCATTAGCTCCTAGGATTTTCTTGATTTCATCGTTGGAGTACCCCCTTGAGACCATGCCCCTTGTGAGATCCGGGAATTTAGTGATGTCATCGAGCCCAGGGAAGCCGCATCCTCCATCGAGATCGGACCCGATGCCTACATAGTCGGAACCCACAAGGCCTACAGCGTGGTCCAAGTGGTCAAGCCAGTCCTCGATAGTGACTTTACTTAGATCCTCGGGGGAATCAAAGCCTATACCCTCTTTGATGAACCCGGCGCAGAAGCTGAGGTTCATTACTCCCCCCTTCTCAGCGAGAGCCTTGATCTGATCGTCTGTAAGATTTCTGTGGTGGTTGCATAGGGCTTTACAGTTACTGTGGGTCGCTAGGACGGGATCCTTAGAGAGCTCCATGACATCCCAGAATCCGGTCTCGTTGAGGTGGCTGATGTCAACAATCATCCCGAGACGGTTCATTTCCTCGACAACTTCACGCCCGAAATTGGAGAGGTGACTCCCCGAGTCGGCTCCAGAGCCGTCCCCAAGCTCGTTCCGGGGAAAGTGGGTTAAAGTCAGAGACCTAGCCCCAAGCCTATAAACCATCCTTAGAGCTCCTAGATCCCCCTCTAGGGGCTCACCACCCTCGATGGTGATGACCGCAGCAATCTTCTTGGCCTTAACCGTGGCCATGATCTCGTCGTAATTTGTGGCTAAGGTGATGGAGTCATGATTCGCCTGGAGTTCTGTGTGGAAGGCGTCGAACAATTGAATGAGGCGATGTAAGCGAGCCCTATGCAATGGGCTCACATACATGGCGAAAAGGAGACAATCAACACCCCCTTCCCTTATCCTGGGGATATCGATCTGGCCATCTGAAGACCGCTCCCGGAGGGTCCTCCTCGGCGGTGGCGTCCTCGTTCCATCCCCTACAAAGGGGGGTGCCTTGATGAGGTGAAGTATCGTGTCGTTGTGGGTATCAACTACAACTGAGCTTTCGTGGAGTGTCTTGGCCAACTCATCTTGTTCCTTGGTCAGATTAAACATGAAATAATCACCTTTAAGCCTAGTTTTAATTGTGACAGTATATATCATCATCGAGCTCTAAAACCTCTAATGTTTACGATAGCGCGCGAAAACCTGGTGTGAGGGTGAACATGATCCTCAGATGGATTCATTACAACCTGAAATCCATTGAGGAAGCAGTGGATTTCATTACTGAAACCCCACACCAGACTGCCCACCTCTATATGGTTGCGGATAAGAAAGTGAACTTTGCACGGGTTGAGTATGCTCCTGAAGAGTCGAGGGTTGAGTAAAGCGATAGTTTCCTCTATTGTACGAACCACTACCAGCTAGTGGAGATGAAAAAGTACGAGAGAGGGGATTTTGATCACTCTAACACAGAACAAAGGGAGAACAAGATAAGGAATTGGAGGAGCAGTAAGGAAAAGTTCACACAGACCTAACTGATACTAAAAATGGTTAAGCGGAGCTAGACATTTCCACGTATAGGATGCGTTCACATCTTATACTCCCTCTCCCTGAAAATCTCTAGAAGCGTGTAGCCGGGATGAGGATCAGTGTCAGAGGAGCCAGTGAGCACAACCTCAAGGACGTGGACGCCGAGATAGGCGACGGCCTCACCGTGGTAACCGGCGTCAGCGGTTCCGGGAAAACCAGCCTTGTATTCGACACTATCTACCACGAGGCCCGAAGAAGGTTCCAGGAGGTCTACGCCTTCGGCAGCCCCAAGCAGCGGCTCCCCCCTGCCAAGGTCGAGTCCATCACAGGCCTCACACCCGCCATCGCTGTGGGGCAGAACCTGCTCAACAGGAACCCCAACTCGACCCTAGCCACCGCCTCTGGGCTACACCCTTTCCTGAGGCTTTTATACGCCCGTTTCGGTGACCGGCGGTGTCCCCAGTGCAGTGAACGCCTTCACGTGTACTCTATGGACGAACTCGTTGAGAGGATACAAAAACAGGTTGAAGGCAGAGGCGGTACACTATACGCACCCCTAGTCAAGGCGTCTGTGGGCAGCCATAAGACCCTGCTTGGGCTTCTCATCAGAGAGTTCGGGGCCGACGCCCTCGTCGTTGATGGGTCGCCTTGGGATGAAGTGCCCCTGGACCCTGAAACTCCGCACAGAATAATGGTTGAGATAACTGAACTGGATGAAGACAACTCAGCTTCGACGGTGAAGGAAGCATTTCAGGCAGCGAACTCGATGGGTGCACACGCCGTCGTACTAAGTGTGAACGGTAGTGAGAAGCATTTTAGCCTCAGCAACGTCTGCCCCCACTGCGGCGCCTGGTTCAACGAACTCAGGCCGCAACATTTCCACCAGAGGTGCCCTCATTGTAATGGGGAGGGATGCAGTGAATGCGGTGGGACGGGACTCTATCCCGAGGCCATAGCAGTCACCTACGGCGGGCTGACCCTGCCAGATTTACTCGCCCTCGACATCAACCAAGCGAGGAAGTTGTTCAGAGGCTTCCCATTGCCCGAGTCCGCCCATAGACTCGGCGACGAGATAACTAGGAGGCTCGACGCCCTCGACTCGGTGGGGCTGGGCTACGTCTCGCTAGACAGGCCGTCCCCCAGCCTCTCCAGAGGCGAGTCCCAGAGGGTGAGACTCGCCGTCGCCCTCACAAGCTACTTGGAGGATGTGCTCCACGTGCTAGACGAGCCCACCATCGGGCAACATCCCCACGATGTCGGGCGACTGCTTCAGGCGTTCAGGGACCTGGGCGGCCCAGTAGTGTATGTCGAGCACGACAGGACGGCTGCAGCTCATGCCGACAGGGTACTGGATCTCGGGCCCGGCGCTGGCGACCAGGGAGGGAAGATCATATTCACCGGGACGCCTGAGGAGCTATGGTCAGCCGACACGTCAACTGGACAATATTTCAGCCTCAGGTCGAGGGTGAAGTCCCCTCAGCGAAGACCTCCCACAGGCCTATTAATGACCGTCGTCGGGGCGGACGCCAACAACCTCAGGGAAATCACAGTCAAGATACCGCTAGGCAGGCTAACCGTTGTCACGGGTGTCTCAGGCAGCGGTAAGAGCACTCTGGTCGAGGAAGTTCTGGCGCCGTCGTTGAGGACAGGTGAACCCGTGGGTTGTGCCGCCATTGAGGGGCTCAGGCTTAAGCCTGTGATGGTGGATCAGAGCCCAATAGGCAGGAATCCGAGGTCCACACCCGCTACCTATACCAAGCTAAGCGATGTCATCCGGGATTTCTACGCCGAGGGCACTGGGCTGTCGGCAAGCCACTTCAGCTTCAACAGGTCTGAGGGAGCGTGTCCCACCTGCGGTGGCATGGGCGCGGTTGAGGTGAAGATGCGGTACCTGCCCTCCACGTGGATAACATGCACGGACTGCGAGGGTCGGAGGTATAGGGAAGAGGTGCTGGAAGCCAAATTGGACTTCGGCGACTGTCGGCTCTCCATTGCCGATTTCTATGATCTCAGTGTCTCAGAGGCGTACGAGGTGCTGAAGCAAGCCAAGGCAGGGCATAAGCAACTACGCTCCGCTAGACGCATCCTCCGCGCCCTCATGGACATCGGCTTAGGGTACCTCAGACTAGGTCAGCCCAGCCCGACACTCTCAGGTGGTGAAGCCCAGAGAGTAAAGTTGGCTAGGTACCTGGGTAGACGGAGGCTCAGTAACAGGGTCATCGTGCTCGACGAGCCGTCCACTGGGCTGCACCCCAGCGACATAGGAGGACTGCTGGAGGTTCTCGACAGGCTTGTGAACTCGGGTGCCACCGTCATCGTAGTGGAGCACAATACCGACATCATAAGGGCAGCCGACTGGGTGATCGACCTAGGCCCTGGAGCTGGGCCTGAGGGCGGGGACGTCGTCTACATGGGACCCCTCGAAGAGTTGATGAATTGTGGCGAGTCCCTGACCACGAGGGAGCTCTTGGAGGAGTACCAGCTACAGCCTAAAGGCAGCGTAGACATCGGCCTCACTAACTCGGAATACATCAGCGTCAGGGGCGCCAGGGCCAACAACCTTAGGGGTGTTAACGTCAACCTACCCAAGGGAGCCCTCACCGTAGTCACCGGGGTCTCGGGCAGCGGGAAAAGCAGCCTAGTCAGCGATGTACTGGAGGCCGAGGCTAGGAGACGGTTCCTCGAGACGCTCTCCCTCTACGAGCGCCAGGGCACCAGGGAGGGGCCTGAGGCTCCTGTTGACGCTATAACCGGACTTGGCGTAACCATCACCATCACACCCGAGAGGAGGCTATACAGCAGGCGCTCTACCGTCGGAACGGCCACCGAGATATTCCATAACTTCACTGCTATCTTCAGCTCTATCGGCGAGAGGACATGCCTCGAATGCGGCGCCCAGATGAGTCGAGGCACGAAGTGGACTTGCCCCAGATGCGGCTCTAAGGCACCCATCGCGCCTCCCCGGAGATTCAACTCCCAGACCTACTCTGCCTCCTGCACCACCTGCAACGGCGTCGGAACCCTGCTTAAACCACGGCCCGACAAGCTCATCTACGACCCGGAGAAGCCGCTGTGCGGCGGCGCCATGCATAGCCCCGGCTTCTTCCCTCAAGGCTACCTCTGCAAACCTGGTAACGGGGGTTACGATATCGTCCAAGCCTTCGCGCAGAGACACGGCTTCGACCCCAGAGAGACACCGTGGAGCGAGGTGCCCGAGGCTGTAAGGGAGATGTTCTACTATGGCGACCCCGAGCCATTGGAAGTGACGTTCAGGAGCCACTCAGGCAGGACCCGGATCAGGACCATGGAGTTTAGAGGCTTCTACAGATGGGTCGGTGACTGGGACGTCGGTGGCACCTACTCGGACATAGTCACATGCCCGAGCTGCGGCGGCGCCAAACTACGCCCAGAATACCTCGCAGTCAAGGTCAAGGGCTACAACATCCACGAACTTTCCGAGATGCCCCTCGTTAGTCTCCTTGAAGTTATGAGTGATATAACCACACCCGAAGGGCATCTGGCCCGCCATAATCACGAGAAAATCATGCGGCGCCTCGAATTCCTCATCAGGGTTGGCCTCGGTTATATCCACCTAAACAGGGTCTCCGCGACCCTCAGCGCTGGCGAGGCCCAGAGGGTAAAGTTGGCAGGGCTGCTTGGCAGCGGGATGACAGGTCTCACAGTGTTGCTGGACGAGCCGACGAGGGGTATGCACCCCTCAGAGGTGGATGCCATGGTTGGGGCGCTTAAGGAGCTGAGAGACGAGGGCAACACGGTGATCGTAGTGGAGCACGACCCCGGGGTTATACGTGAGGCCGACTACATAGTGGATATGGGTCCGGGCCCAGGTGAGCTGGGCGGCGACATAGTGGATCAGGGAAGCCCAGAGGAGGTTGCTTCGGGGGGTACCGCGACGGGGTTCTGGTTGAGGGGTGAGAGGAGGCCTTCAGCTAGATCCGATGCTAGGAATCCCCGAGGCTGGATGAAGGTGCTCGGCGCCCGTGAGAACAACCTAAAGGGTGACACGATTAGGATACCCCTCGGCGTCCTAGTCGGGGTCTGCGGCGTCTCAGGTAGCGGTAAGAGCACGCTATTCATAGACACCGTTGGTAGAGCTCTGAACCCTGTGAAACACACTACCAGCGTCGCACGGGAGCCTCTAGACCCTGGGGCACACGACGGTATAGTGGGAGCACCCAGTAGAACTGTGGTGGTAGATCAGGCGAAGACCGGGATCGGCAGTCCCGCATCTCACCTCGGCGTGGACAGGCAACTAAGGAGGCTCTACGCCGCCTCCCCCGACGCCGCTGCGCTGGACTTCGATGAGAAGAACTTGGGCAGGAGGTGCAGTGCCTGCAATGGAAGTGGCCTGATTAGGACAGACATGGAGTTCCTACCGGACATCTTCGAGGAGTGCGAGACCTGCAGGGGCACCGGCTACGCGCAGGAGTCATGGGAAGTACGGCTACGCGGCTACTCGCTTCCAGAGTTGGAAGGCCTCACAGTCAGGCAGGTTCACGAGCTGTTTATAGACGAGCTTAGGGTTGCTGAGCCCTTGAAGGCTGCGATGGATTTAGGCTTAGGATACCTCGTCCTCAGGCAGCCAGGCGTCGCCCTGTCGGGTGGCGAGGCCCAGAGGCTTAAGATAGCGGCCGAGCTATGTAGGAAGAGGGGCGGGGGCACCCTTTACATTCTGGACGAGCCCACTGTGGGACAACACCTCGACGACGTGGAAAAGCTCGCGTCCGTGCTGCACCGCCTAGTGGAAGAAGGCAACACCGTCGTCGTTGTAGAGCATCATCCCCACCTCCTCGCCCAGTGCGACTGGCTCATAGAACTGGGTCCCGAGGGGGGACCAAGTGGCGGCAGAGTCATAGCGGAGGGATCCCCAGCCCTGGTGGCGGAGCTGGATACCCCAACATCACCCTATATCAGGCAGACTCTGGAGGCATCCATATGACCTGGGCACCACTCCTTTTGTCAGACCCCTCGCCGTGCCTCAGGTACCTCGTGCTCACCGAGCTTCTCAGCGAAAAAGAGGAGGCCAACGAGCTAAGAAGGCTGAGGGAGCAGGACCTGCTGGTAACCGGGATCACTAGGCTGCAGAACCCTGACGGTTCTTGGGGGCGGGACTCCGCAGAGGGCACCCAATCACTTCAGGCCACGTCGCAGGCCCTCATCAGGCTGGGCTACCTCGGCTTCGACAGAGAGTTCACGCCTGTAAGACTAGGCGCCGAGTACCTCTTCAGCAGACAGCGCAGTGACGGCTCGTGGCCTCTGGGAAGATACTCAGACGACGCCGAGAGAAGGGAAGGCTACGACGTTATGAGCCTCCAGACGAGCATCCCGCTGAGGGGTCTTGCCGAGTGCGGCTACGCCGAGGACCCTAGGGCCGAGAGGGCGTATGACTGGCTCATAGGGCAGAGGCTGGAGGACGGGGCTTGGCCCACTGGTATTGCGGGAGATGTATACGGCTACGTTGCGGGGTATAGGCGACTCCCCCACAGCAGGTGGGGGTGTAGGAGCAATACCACCAGCGCCCTCGTCTGCCTCAGCCTCCACCTGGAGCGCCGCCGCGGTGAGGAGGCAGGAAGGGCTCTCGACTTGATACTTGGCAGGGAGACGCGAGAGAGGCATCACCTAGGCTACGATGTTGCGAGGTCGGTGGGCTATGAGCGAGCGTCTGGGTTCCTCACCTACTATGCCCGTTATGATATGGCTCAGATACTCTGCCTCTGTGCTAGGATCGGCGCAGGCATTGACGACGCGAGGATCAGTGAGCTCGCTGATCATGTGGTATTGTTGAAGGGTGAGTATGGGCTATGGACTTACCTGTCGAGGCCGGAGGCGAGCAGGTGGGTGACTTTTGACATATTGAGGAGCCTCAGCGGGCTGGACGCCGAGACGGGGTGGGTTAGCATGGAGCCGAGGACGCCGTTCCAGCCATATCCGGGTAGGCGGAAAAGGTTCTAACTGCGCGCGCAGGTGTTTTTTTACAAATTAAACATATTTTTTGGGATAGTCCATAGAGGATACTTATGATGGCGTGCATTAATGAAGAAACTTCTTTTCTCAGAGGTAAATTAGTAAAGAACTTCACTTTTCTGTGATAGCATACAAGCCTCTCTCAGGGCGTTCTACGCGCGCGCTTTTCGCGCGTGCATCCACTAGTAAATTACTTTTATTAATCATTGACGGATATAGTTTATTGATATATGACTTCTTGTGAAGTAAAGATCTTCGAAACTTTACCAATCAATTATGATGTTCACGATACAATCATCGGTTTCGTTGGTCCTGGCTTCATTGCTAGAAAAGCAATAATGTACATCGCAGATTATGAGAGCTTCAGCTTGGCAGCCTATGTAAGATCACAGCTACTTCCACCATTGATACCAATAATCGACGGGCAACATACTCAAAACTTCCGAATATACTATAAAAAGGAAAAAAACATGTTTTTGGTAACTTCTGACGCCTTGATTTCAGACAAGAACGCGAGACCAGTTGGTCGTGCATTGATGGATTGGTTTCTGAGTAAGGGAGTAAAACACTTCTACTCAATTCAAGAGGTTCACGTAGATATTCCCCCCAAGGAACGAGTAATATACGGTTTCAGTACAGACGAGATGGATCTAGCCCATTTCGAAGTAGAGAGAATAAAGGAAGGCGCAATCACAGGAATAAATGCATCTATACTAGAAGAGTGCATGAAAAATGGTTTCTCTTGGACCTCTTTATTCGTGCCCACAAACTTAGTCACTATAGTCGACTACGGCGGATCAGTAGCCATCATAGACGTACTAAATAAAATGTTTAAACTTGATGTGAATACCAACTCTCTAAAACAATTGAATAAAATGGTATTGAAAATGATGGAAAGGCGCCCAAAACGTAACTAGTGGAATGACACAGAACTAAACTAAAACTGCGCGGGCCTAGAAATCGTACACAAACACTACTTCAAGTGTAAGAGGATTCTGACGTATATACGCGCCAGGGCACTCTCAATTGCTATTGTCACATCTTGATATGAAAAGGCAAATAATTATTATCGACCCTTGTTTTCCACTTATTGAAATAAAATAGATGAATTCAAGGTATCATCACATCCGGTCCAGATGGTCTGATATGGCTGATCTCGATAAAATCTCAAAGGATTTTGAAGATCAGTTCGAGGTCAAGGTGATGACATATCCGAAGGATGACATTGAGATGTCATTGCATAAAGATGACAGAGATGAGATACTCGTTAAAGCGGATACTCTAACAGCATTTCTCTCGGGTTTCCGAGCAGTTGTATTTCAAAAAGAGCCAAAACGTTTTACGAAGAATGACATGGAGCTAAGAAGCAGAATCTGGGAAATTTATCCACATGATCGGGCGACACCATTCCCATGGATATTTAAATCAGAACCCAAGTTTGAAGTTGAAGAATAGAATACAAATACATGCGCGCGTGCACAATCAAGGACGTGCACTCCACGAAGAATTAGGCACCCTTTCTCTCTTGGATAATATTCCCCCCGTCGATGACTATGTCCTGCCCCGTAATGTAACTGGAATCCTCCGTAGCTAGGAAGAGCGCGAGATATCCCACCTCCTCCGAACTCCCCAGCCTCCTCATGGGTATCGATGTTCGAAGCCTCTCCGGGTCCCTCACAGCTCCAGAGTCGATATACCCCGGACAGATGGAGTTGACCGTGATCCCATGCTCTGCAACGTCGAGGGCAAGAGCCCGGGTGAACCCAGAGACCGCTCCCTTGGAGGCAGAATAAGCGGCTGAACCTGGCATCGAGACCATAGGACCGGTCACCGACGAGACGTTGACGATCTTGCCCTCTTTACGCTTCATCATGCTAGGCAAAACAGCTCTAGTGCAGAAAAGACAGGTCTTCATATTCGACGCCATCACCCGATCCCAGCCCTCCTCTGACACGTCGACGATGTTACCGCGCACACCCTCTCCGCCCCCAGCTACATTGACGAGAACATCGACCTTACCGTGCTTGTCTAACACGTCAGCGACCATGGCGTTGACCTCCTCTTCTTTGGATAGGTCAGCTACGTAGCCTACAGCCTTGTAGCCAGCGTCTGTCAGCTCCTTCACCCGTTCGTGGACCAGGGGTCTTCTGACTACGCAGATGACCGTTGCGCCTTCCCTGGCGAAGACTTTCGCTGTGCCGTATCCTATGCCCCTCTCCTCCGAGACGCCAGTGACTATGCAGATCTTTCCCTTGAGACGATCCATCCGAAACACTCGTTTGCATGAGGATGCCAGCATTATTTAATCTCTTCATGCGCGAGCGCGCCCGTAAGAATACAAGGCAATAATACAAAGTACAGGATCTAATTCGGTTCGCACATACGTACGAAAACACTACGCAAGCTAGGCCTGACGCCCGAAATGGTATAGCGGAACCAGATACTTGTGAGCACACGAAGTTTGGTCATGTTCACGAAAAAGGTTTACGTCATTTAGAAAATGATGGTGCTTTCTCCTCTATGAGATAGGTAGGTATCATGCTGATGGCGAAGGAAACACCGGCAAGATAGAAAGGGTACAGCGGATTCGAATAACTATACAAAAAACCCGCCACTACCGGACCCACTGAGAAAGCCAGACGCTCAGCTGTCATCATAACGCTGTACGCTGTACCTCTCATGTCAGAGGTAAACGACTCAGAGAGGAGAGCCAAGGCGGAAGGCCAAGTCATACTCCAAAAACTATACGCAAACGAAAACAAGGCAAGCAGCACATACCAATTATCAGTGAATCCCCAGCTCATAAAGAAAAATGGGATGGGAAGAATCACCCACATCAAGAACCTTCTTTTACCAAATTTATCAGCGAGATAACCACTGGGAATCTGAGTGAGGAGGGAGACTATATTCGAGAGAGTAAAGAAAAGGCCAATAGAAGATGGAGATAAACTATAGATATCCTTCATATAAAGAGGTAAAACGACGAATATACCGCCCAATCCTATAGTCTGCGAGAAGTTGAGAAAAAAGAACTTTAAAACCGTTGACAGGTTCTCTCTATCAATCATTGATGTTTTTCTCACCTCCTCAAGGTTCTCAGAAAACGATGTCTCCACGACATCTATACTCATAGCAGGAATAATGCTCAAACCGCTAATAGCCACTGAGACCATAAAAACATGATTCCACCCCATCGTCTCCACGATGTAGCCGCTTACAACCGGGCTGATGATTCCACCCAGGGGCCAAGCGAGGTTCATCAAACCGAATAGACTAGCCATTTTATGTTGGCTGGCGCTCTCAGCAACCAAAGCCATTCTGGAGGGTGCAAAAACAGACATGGCGATATTGAAAGCCATAAAAAAGGGAATTATGTGCCTCCAGTCAGAAATGACGATGAAGAACAAGGGAGGTATAGATAAAAGAAAAACGCTGATTATGAGCAGTTTCTTCTTACCAAGTTTTCCCATCAGCAATCCGCTCGGTATCATCGTCACCATAGCGGAAATACTGCCGAGAGCAACAACGAGTCCGATCTCTACACTTGACGCATTGAGGCTTCTCAAATACAAAGGGAAGAGGGTTTGAATCATCTGCATGGACGTAGAGAAAGCAACATTAAGGGTGAATAGATTTAATAGTCTCTTCTTCAGGTCGTCCATGTAGCTAAATCATGCATTAAAACGACTATAGTAGATAAAGTTAGGGTATACAAACTGAACCATGCGCCCTTTATCAGTCAGGAGTTTCCACATGTGCGGCTTGTTCGTAAAATAAAAAATAAAACGTTGATACTTAATTACTTCTCAAAATTAAGCTCGTCTCTTAGACGTGCAATAAAAATATCTATAAAATTATATCTGCTTTGAGCGATCTCTCTTGCCTTTTCTGTATAGAGAGGCCTTTTTATTACCATATTTTTCATCCTAGTAATGATATCAGGGGCTTCGAAAACGTCTCCTGTGTACCCCCATTCAAACCCCCTTGTTACACCCCTTACCAGTCCTATTGCTCCAATAAAGTCTAAAACATCTGAATCATAGAGGATCTCAGCCTCAGGAGTTTGAGGTTCAGGCCCACCATATCTGCTGTGAGCCATTATACAGTGTAGTACAGAAGATATTTTTTCCTCTGGAAATTTTATCTCTCTTAAAAAAACCTCTGCCATTCTTGCACTATCTTCATGATGATTTTCCCTACCTTTAATAGGACATGATATATCATGCAGCAAAGATGCCGAATGTAATACATCCATATCTATATCCTTTCCTTGTGCTAATATTTGGCACCCTCTCCAAACTCTTATTGCATGGTCTATACCTGTTACTTTTTCTCCTTTCATTTTTTCTTTTGCGAAATCTTCAATTTTTTTAAACATGGTTTATATAGTGTTTAATCTAATAAAAAATATTTGTGTATATTTTGAATATGTTTCTTTTTGTTATCGAGAATGCGCGCACGATTATACGCCGCGCGCGCAGGAGATTGAGACCATCTTTGATGACAGGTTCACGCACGCGAAAATCTCAATTCGTTTTCGATAAATTTAGACCTCGTGTCTTAGAAACCTACCTGCAAGGACTCCAGTGTGTTCTCCCCTATCTACAGCAAATTTCCCATTCACGATAACATAATGAATACCCTTCGGATATCTGCGCGGTTCAGCATAGTCACCTACAGCATCAACAATATTCGGGTCAAAGACGGTTATATCAGCACACATCCCCTCCTTTATCAGGCCTCGATCCTTTATGCCCAGGATATTAGCCGCGTTGTGGGTGATTTTCCTAACAGCCTCCTCGAGGCTCATGATTCGCAAATCCCTGACATACCGACCTAACAACCGGGCAAATGAACCGTAGTTTCTGGGGTGCGCCGGCCTAGTTACGGATATTGCGTAGTCCTCTGCGGATCCATCACACGTCAACGACGTCACAGGATGCTTCAACATCGTGATGATGTCCTCCTCCCGGTATCCACCGATAGACGTGTGAGTGTGGCCATCATCGTCCAGAATGATCTTCCGGATGGCATCCATCCAATCCATTTCCATCATATCAGCGATTTCATTGAAGTACTTCCCTACAAACTCCGGATGGGTTTTGGAGTGTGTAACTACCATAGTATACTGGAGGTCGTGGGGGTCTCCAGCCCTTATTCCATGTTCAAGAAGTCGTCTCTTCTTCTCTAGATTTTCCCGATACTCCGCTTCGAACGCCTCCGCCAACTCTTTTTTTATCACCTCCCACTTCTCCAGGTCTCTCATATCTTGGACTAATTTCTCCATCTTTGCCCCTGTCGATCCAATGGAGTGAACGCGATGATCCATCGGACCTGGCATGAAAAGCGCAACAGGATTTGACATCATGGAGTAAGTCCAAGGGTAAATATCGCACGTGACCTCGACGCCTCTTGTTCGGGCTTCGTCTATAAGGCGTACGACTTCAGAACATTTACCCCAGTTCCAGGGGAACATGGCATAGAGGTGCGATATGTTCACCCTTATGTTTGCCTTTTCCCCGATCATGATGGCTTCCAGCACTCCTTCTATCAGTGTGTCCCCATAGTTACCCCGGTGATGTGTATCGTAGAGGCCCCCATACCTTGCTACAACCTTGCAGAGCTCTATAGTCTCCTCAGGGTAGGTGGTGTTTGAGGTGGGAAGGTCAGCTAATCCAAAGGCGCCTTCCTCCATGGCACCAGCCACCATCTTCTTCATCACCTCAAGCTCCTCCTCCGTGGGCATGACAAGGTTCATGTAGTCCTCCCCAAGACGCTCTGTGCCCAAGACAGCGTTTCTCAACGTGTTATGCCCGATGTGCTGAGCCAGGTTAATTCCGAGACCTTGATTGTTCACCTTCGTCCTAAATTCCTCAAGTGTTAGCCAGTCGATCTCAACAAGCTCCGGCTCCCGGGTACTAGGTTGAAGATTTCTCTTCAAAACATCTTTATACGATTCAGTAGTAGGCGCAATCCCAGTGCCACAACTACCTGAGCCACAGGTTGTCACCCCTTGCCCAAGGTAGTTCTTAGCCATGGGATGGAACAATATGCGTGCATCGTTGTGGCCATGAGTATCGATGAATCCAGGGGCTACTACTAGGCCTTCGGCCTCAATATTTCTATCTCCAGCTTCTAAAGGCGTTCGACTTACCTCTATGATCTTCCCGTCTTTGACACCAATATTGGCCTTAAACCAAGGTGTTCCAGCCCCATCGACAACATTTCCATTCTTAATAACTATGTCAAACATAAAATTACATCCTGAATACGATAAGAGGTGTTAAAATATAATTTTTTATAGGAAACAGTATAACATGCTCGCACGTGAAGGCGTACGCGCGCTTCATGAGGTAGCGCACATAGTTGAAATACGCGCATACTAGTCGTCTTTGTACTGTTAGTATGAATAAATATTGCGTAAAATCATACATGTTAATTATTTAAACGATATATTATAATCTCAATAGAGAGTAATCGTAACTCTGCCTTAATGAGAGTTCAAAGGCATCGTAATGGGATGGAAGTTGGATGAATGAAGAATTCAAAATAGTCTCCTTCTATAGTGCCTATCCTCTGGAGACTCAGATAGGCTGGTTCAAGGACGAGCCTGAACTACCAATAGACTTGAAGATCGTCCCGAGGGGCTGCTCAACGGAGGAGATATGCAACATCGTGCAAGACGCTGACATCATTCTACAGGTCCCTGTAGTGATGTTGACGAGGGAGATACTTGAGAACATGAGGAACGTGAAGCTCCTGCAATTTCTATCCATCGGGTATGACTCCGTCGACATGAACGCCGCAAAAGAGCTGGGGATAACCGTCGCGAACAACCCGGGTTTCTGCGCCATCCCAGTGGCTGAACACGCCATAATGTCCATGCTCACCCTGATGAGGTGGGCCGCCTACAGCCACATGGAGTTGGTGAAGGGAAACTGGGTTCAAAAGGAGATAGGGTTCAAACTGGGAGAGCTGAACGGGAAGACGGTGGGGGTCCTCGGCCTCGGAAGCATAGGCACCGAGGTGGCTAAACGGCTCAGAGGGTTCAACGTCAGGATCCTCTACCACAAGAGAAGCAGGCTTGACGAGGCGACCGAGAGGGAGCTGGGGGTAGAATACGGCAGTTTTGATCGGCTCTTAGAGGAGTCCGATGTCCTGACCATCCATGTGCCCCTCTCGGATGAGACCCGGGGGCTCATCGGCCGTGACGAGATAGCCAGGATGAAGAAGGGGGCCATACTCATCAACACCGCGAGAGGCCCCATAGTCGACGAAGCCGCCCTAGCGGAAGCCCTGAGGGAGGAGAGGCTCATGGGGGCCGCCCTCGACGTGCCCCGCTACGGCGAAGGGGAG
>Ga0209427_10003145_pt1 | contig 19412 bp, 25 predicted proteins | sample DeeMarSWOR136_30_FD_187465 | JGI IMG/M metagenome (GOLD analysis project Ga0209427, IMG submission 187465) | Marine sediment microbial communities from White Oak River estuary, North Carolina - WOR-1-36_30 (SPAdes) (version 2) | ecosystem: Environmental > Aquatic > Marine > Intertidal zone >...
CGGCTGCACTACCCATTCCGGAGAACATCCGAAAGGTCCATTCCCTGCCACGATACATTGAAGGCTGACAACCCCTGGTAAATGGGAAGATGCCTGGGTAGCCAATATCACGGGCGAAATCAGTATCTTTGACATCTGCTGGCGTGTAGATCCTCTTCACTTCCACATCGGAGACTGTGGAGAACCTTTCCATCCTCTCAGGCTTCTGTTCAACGCTCCTCTCCAGTTCCTTCTCCCACTCTTTTCCACCTTGACGCACCTGTCCTAATGTCCGTTGCGTGAACATGCCCTCCCCTCTTTGCCCATACCGCTCCATCGCCACTCCCAGCACGATAATCTAGCCGATGCTCCCGACAAAGTCAATCGCCTCGCCCTGTTAGGCGATACTAGATGACCCTGTCACCCCCACACGTAGACGCAGAAGCTATGGCACCCAAGGAGACGGTGAGTCTCACTGGAAGCACGGTGAAGATGCCGATAGAGCATATGTCGACCCCACCACCTATCGGCAGTGGAAAATGGATTTCATTCCCTCTCAGCTGGCTAGCGGGCGCTCCACCCCAACCTACATTCCCCCGTCTATCCCAATAACTTGCCCCGTAATGTACCCGGCTGCGTCACTAGCCAGGAAGGCCACAAGCTCAGCCACGTCTCCAGGTTCCCCAGCGCGACGCAACGAAGTCATGGACAGAATAGAGTTCTTGATCTCCTCAGATAGCTGCTCCGTCATGCTGGTCTTGATGAAGCCAGGTGCCACGGCATTTGCAGTGATGTTGCGGGACCCCACCTCTCTCGCTAAGCTCTTGGTGAAGGCTATGATCCCACCCTTGGAGGCGGCATAGTTTGTCTGCCCAGCGTTGCCAATCACTCCAGCGATCGAGGCGATGCTGATGACGCGGCCCCACCCTTCTCTTATCATGGACTTTAGCGCAAACTTGCTGCACAGATAGGTGCCCCGTAGGTTCACGTCAAGCACGTCATCCCAAGCGTCTTCAGACATTCGCAGCAAAAGGGTGTCCCTGGTAATCCCGGCGTTGTTCACCAATATGGATACTTTGCCCCACCTGTCGACCACTCCCTGAACCATGGCCTTCACCGCCTCACCATCTCGAACATCGGCTTCAACCGAGAAGGCCTCCCCACCCATACCCATAATCGTCTCAACTACGTTGTCAGCATCTAACCTGTTCTGGTCATCGATAGCCACGTAGTTTACCGCCACCATGCACCCAAGGCCGGCAAGCTTCAAGGCGATCGCTCTACCCATACCACGGGAGGCGCCAGTCACCAAAGCCACTCTGTCCTCTAAGCCCATTTCTCCTCCACATTGCTGTCCTGGTTGCTCACCGCGCAATAGCACCACAACGTCATTTAGCGGACCTCCTCAGCACCAGACAGCAGTTCTCACCCCCAAGCCCAAAGCTGTTGCTCAGGCAAACATCGACCCGCGCCTGGCGAGCGACATTGGGGACATAGTCCAAGTCACACTCAGGATCAGGTGTCTCGTAGTTTATCGTCGGGTGGATAATGCCCTTGTTCATGATGAGTACGGAGGCAATACTCTCGATGGCGCCAGCGGCTGTAACTGCATGACCAACCATGGACTTGGTGGAGCTCACCGGAATCCTGTAGGCACGTTCACCGAAGACCATCTTAATCGCCTTGGTTTCATTGGGGTCATTGAGACGGGTGCTGGTGCCGTGAGCGTTGATATAGTCAACCTCCCTTGCCTTCACGTCAGCGCTCTGCAACGCCGCCTTCATGGCATATGCCTCTGCTTCAGGCGCAGGGGCAGTCTGGTCATAAGCGTCAAAGGACCAGCCGACACCAGCCAGTTCAGCAAGTATGGGTGCATCCCGTTTCTTGGCGTGTTCGTAGCTCTCCAAGACAAGAATCCCCGCACCCTCTCCAAAGACGAAACCGCTGCGGTTGAGGTCAAAGGGCCTACAGGCCTTGGCCGGGTCCGGCTCTCGAGTCAAAGCCCCCAGTATATCCAAGCCAGCCATGCCAACAGGGGACAGGCTGGAATCAGAACCACCAGCTATCATCACATCTGCACAGCCCAGGCGGATGAAATTCATCGCGGTTCCTATCGCATCTGCCCCGCTGGCACACAAGCTATTGACACTGGAATTGGGGCCCCTGGCCTCCAAGTACATGCCTATCTGCATAGACGCCGCACTGGGACTCGACTTGGCAACAAACAGAGGGTCGACTCTCCTCGGCCCTCGCTTCTCCAGCATCTCATTCTGTCTGACGACATAGTCGCTTTCCACCATACAGGCAACGCTCACTCCCACGCGTTCGGACAATTCCTGATTCATGTTCAGCTCGGCCGATCTCACGGCCTCCTTCGCTGCGGCTATGGCGAAATGCACCGCCCTTGCATTTCTGTCCACTATCTTTGGGTCCATGTATGCCGTGGCATCAAAGTCCTTCACCTCAGCATCTACCTTCACATAGAACTTACTGGCGTCAAAACGACCAATAAGCCCAATTCCTGATTTTCCGGCAACCAACCCTTCCCAGAACCTGTCAACACTCAACCCCAAGGCGTTGACTGTGCCCATTCCTGTGACGACAACTCTCGGCATCTTCATGCTTGTTCCTGCCCCCCAGGAATAAACGGAGCCACAGAGGTACCTCCGTCGACAACAATCGTCTGCCCTCGAATCATGAAAGCTTCCTCGCTACACAGAAAAGCTACCACATTAGCCACGTCTTCAGGAGTCACCATCCTACCTGCTGGTGTCGTCTGTTTGCTGTCCTTCACATACCCCTCTCTAATGTAGAACTGCAGTGCCTCGGTGTTCACCGCAGAAGCAGACACAGCATTGACTCGGATTCCCTTGGGAATCATCTCTATTGCCAAGTAGCGAGTCAGCGCTTCCAAGGCAGCCTTGGACACGCCCACGGCAGCGTAAGTAGGCCACACGAACCTAGAACCCAGGCTGGAGATGCTGACTACTGTACCAGCCCTTCCCTCCATTAGCTGGACCGCTCGCTGGACACATAGCAGGAACGCCTTGGCATTGATATCCATAGTCCAATCCCAGGCCTTAACATCCACATCCATGATAGGGCGACCCACGCCGGAGGCTGCATTGCTGATCAAGATATCCAGGTAGCCGAACCTATTGGCGATTGTGTCGAACATCTCGTCGATCTTGGCAGGATCGCCCACGTTGGCCTTGACAACTTCCGCTCTCACTCCTAGAGCTTGAATATCCTTGGCTGTGCTCTCGGCCGTCTCACGACGCCGAAAGTAGTTCACAATGATGTCACAGCCGAGCGAGGCAAGTTTCAGCGCGGTCGCTCGACCGATTCCCCTCCCACTCCCAGTCACCAATGCCAATTTCCCTTCGAATGACACGGCTAAGCCTCATCCTTTTTCGCCGCCCGGCTTTCCACATAGCTGACAAAATCGCCGAAATTCTGAAATTTCTGTGCCTCTTCATCCGGGATCTCGATATCAAAGGCCTCTTCAACCGCTACCAGTGCTTGCACAATGTCCAGGGAATCCGCCTTCATGTCCTTGAAAGTGCTCTCCCTGGTGATGATACCCTTGTCAACATGTGCAATCCTCGACACAATGTCTCTTATTTGCTCTTCGACAGACATTCGTTCCTCCTTTACAGTTTGCCTTCTCTCTTGAATCTCTCCAGTTCTGGCTTCAAGATGCCAATGATATCCGCCATAACAGCTTTCTTGGCACCCGCTATGCCATGGGCTATGTGAGAAGCCCGACAAGCTCCATGAGCCACCCTGACGATACCATTGACGCCCCATAGGATTCCGCTGCCCGCCTCCTCGCCCTCGTAAGACAGTTTGGCTATTGGCAAGACCCTGTCAAACGCTAGCTTGACCATCCAGCTCAAGGGGGGATGTCTCCTCAGCTTGTGTCTCATCCACCCTAGGGCATACTCTCCTATGCTTTCATAGAATTTGAGAAGGACATTGCCCACAAATCCGTCACAGACAACTACGTTGGCCTTCCCTGTAAGGATATCGCTGCCTTCAACATTGCCAACGAAATTCACCCCGCTGCCTTTCAGAAGGTGGTAGCCTTCGCGAACTAGCTCGTTTCCCTTGCCCTCTTCAGCACCTGTGCTCAGCAAGCCAACCGTAGGATTGGGAACACCCAAGAACTGCGTGGCGTAGACCGAACCGGCAATGGCAAACGCCAAGAGCTGGTACGGCTTGCAGTCAACATTAGCTCCCAGATCGATGAGTAGTACACCGGGCGCGAAGCTTCCAAAGCCCCCTCCAAGCGCCGGACGCTCCATCCCCTCGAGCATACCCAGGTGTTGAACCGCACTGACAGCAACTGCGCCTGAGGGACCAGCACTGACCATCGCATCGGCTTCGCCGGACTTGACCAGCTTCGTGGCTACGACTACAGAGCTATTGGGCTTGCGCCGAACCGCCGAGGCCGGTGGTTCACCCTCTCTTACAACCTCGGTGGCTTCGACCAGCCGTATGGGCAAACCAGAGCCGTCATGTTTGGCCAGTTCCTCCTCCATCGTGTCCACCTGACCGACCAGCACTATCTCTACATCACCCCTCTGGCCGGCAAGGACCACTCCTTTGACAATCTCCGCAGGAGCGTAGTCGCCCCCCATGGCATCAACTGCTATGCATACTTTCTTGCCTTGAGACATCTTCCCTACTTCGGAGACTTACTTCAGCCGCACCCACGCCTCTCCCACAACAATCGCCTCACCCTGTTGATTGCGGCACTCTAGACTACATCTGGCGTATGACGCCCCCTCTTCCTTCTCAACGGACTCGACTTCTCCGGCAACAGTCACAGTGTCTCCAGATCGCGCGGGCGCTTTGAAGCGCATAGAGAGCTTGCCACTAGAATTCCAGCGCGTGCCGAAAGCCCGGGCCATCGTTTCCGACACATAGGCCAGAAGAAGCATGCCGTGGGCGATGGTTCCACCCAGCGGAGTCTGACGAGCAAAGGACTCATCGATATGGATGGGGTTGAAATCACCCGACGCCTCGGCGTAGAGATTGATCTTCTCTTGAGTGATGTGCTTCACCACTAGAGGAAGAGCTTGTCCCTGATGAATCTCCCCAATCATTGTCTCTAGGCTGGCAAGATGACGGTGGCCTTGCCTGACTGCACCTTCTGCCCGCTCTTGTCGGAGACACTCAGTTCGAGAACGAGCATGCGCATGCTTCCTCTAGTCAGCTTCCGAGCCACCTTTGCCTGGCAGCCCACAGCAGCACCCACAGGCACCACGCCAAAGAACTCGAAATCCTGCGATGCATGTATCGTGCCGGGCGGCAATTGAAGCCACTCAGTCAGTGCCGCCAGAGCACGAGCTGCTACCGCTAGAGGAGGAACAGCATCACCATCTGCGCTGTCCACAGCTTCCAGGTACTTGGCAACAAGCGAGGCACTCAGTTCGTAGCTGACCGGCGGAAACTCATAACCTACAGTCAGTTCCTCGTACGTTACAGGCATTTCGTCTCCAGCTTCGTTGAGATCCGCGAGGATTCGAGCTACTCAACTGAGCACATCAACTTCGCATGCCGGAGTGAGAAAGTATGATTACACGAACGGAAGCGCTTGTCAATATGTACTGGCACAGGCGAAGCCGAGAATCTCGCTACGAACGCCGCTCACCAGCCTACAGCAAACGATCTAAGGTGTAGCTTGAAAGAAAGCCAAGACACGGCTAAGATTATCCATTCCGGACCGACGGACTGGCAGTCAATAACAGAGAAGGCATGAACATCCTAGCCCAAGTCGCGGCGAACAAGACACTGCTCATCCCCGTCGGTGCTTGGCTCGTTGCCCAGGCGCTCAAAACGATCATTCAGGCACTCAGAGAGAAACGCCTTGACCTGCGCTACACAATCGCTGCAGGAGGAATGCCCAGTGCTCATGCTTCCCTGGTCTGCGCTCTGGCAACTACTGCAGGCATAGTCCACGGAGTGGATTCGGCTGCTTTTGGCATCAGCGCCATCCTGGCTATGGTGGTGATGTACGATGCAACTGGCGTGCGCCAGGCAGTAGACAAACAGTCCGCCATCTTGAATCACTTGCTGGTAGAGTTCCCCAGGACACACCTGCAGTTTGAACGCTTCCTCCGACAGTTGGTGGGGCACACACGATTTCAGGTAATGGCAGGGGCAGTCCTGGGTATACTTCTGGCCTGCTGGTGGACATAGGCTTGGGCGAGGACATCCGGCAACCGTCCCCGCAACGCCTTGTAGCACCGCACAGTGCTAATCTATAATCTACGCGATGAGAGGCTACAGTACTCCCAATTTGCATGCTATCTGGTTCCTCGTAGCTCTAAACGTACTGGTCTTCATAGTGACTCTGCTGAGACCAGACATGATCCTGTTCCTCGGAATGACACCTGCACTGTTTGTGAGGCAACCGTGGACGATCGTGACCAGCATCTTTGTGCACGGAAGCTTCAACCACATCCTGTTCAACATGATCAGCCTGTTCTTCCTAGGGAGCTTCCTCATCAGGCTCGTTGGCGAGAGGAGTTTTCTCTGGGTCTATGGCCTCGGAGGCCTGGCCGGCAATGCTCTCTTCATGGTCTTGGCGAATCCCAGTTCAACAGGAGTGGGCGCTTCGGGTGCCATCTATGCTGTTGGTGGGACGCTGGCAATGATGGCTCCGAAACTGCCGGTATTTGTGTTCCCCTTCCCGTTCCCGATTCCTCTCTGGGTGGCAATCATGGGTTTTCTGGCACTCTCTTTTATCCCTGGAATAGCTTGGCAGGCTCACATCGGTGGTTTGGTCTTGGGGCTGATAGCCGGCTATCTTTTCAAACGAAAGCGAGGAACCTACCGCTACCCCTGACTCGGATGAAAGTGCGGACTGTCCGCCTGATAAGTGATGGGCTCCAACTGGCAGGTGAACTCTATGTCCCACGGGGCACCAAGGCCTTTCCGACACTATGCATCTGCCACGGCATTCCGGCCGTTCAACATGATCCCAATGACAGAGGCTATGCCGCTCTAGCACAAGGATTTTGCGACGCTGGCTTCCTTACTCTCATCTTCAACTTCCGCGGGGCGGGAAGAAGCCAAGGCAATCTGGACCTCCTTGGCTGGAGTCACGATCTACAAGCTGCGGTCGACTTTCTCCAGGCACTCGAAGAAGCGGATGAGAACCGCTTTTCTCTTCTGGGCTTCAGCGGCGGAGCAGCAGTGGCCATCCATCACACAGCCCTAGACCCAAGAATCTCCGCAGTGGCAGCTTGCGCCTGTCCCGCCAATTTCGGCTCGCTGGTCGGCAGAGATTCGGGCGCAGGCTGCATCCAGCACTTCCGCAACATCGGGGTCATACGAGACAGTGACTTCCCGCCATCCATTGAAATCTGGCTGAACGGCTTCCAGACAGTCTCTCCAATTCACTGGGTGGACAAGGTCTCCCCTTGTCCGCTGCTCTTGGTTCATGGCGATGCCGATGAAGTCGTGCCTTTGGAGCATGCTCACAGACTGTATCGAAAGGCCAGAGAACCCAAGGAGCTAGTCATAGTCCCGGGTGCAAAGCACAGGCTACGCCTGGAGGAACAGGCGATGAATGCCGTGCTGAACTGGCTGAAGGCCAAACATCAGGTTTGACACTCCACAATTCGGCCTGCTACAATCTGTAGTCGACTCTCGGAGGTGACATTATCTACGCAATCGTTGAGGCAGGCGGCAAGCAGTACAGGGTTGCTCCCAAACAGACCATACAGGTTGACCGTCTGGACACATCTACCGGCAAGACCGTTGAGCTGGATAGGGTCTTGCTTATCGGCGACGGGCAAGACACGCTCGTGGGCACTCCAACGATCGAGGGAGCCAAGGTAGTAGCAAGCTCCATGGGCGAGGTCAAGGGCGATAAACTCACAGTGTTCAAATACAAGAACAAGACCCGGTATCGCAAGAAGACCGGACACCGGCCAATCTACACCAGGCTGTCCATAGAAGAAGTCGTGAGACCAGAGGCGTAACGATGGCACACAAGAAAGGCGGCGGCAGTACAAGATGTGGACGAGACAGTCAGTCCAAACGCCTGGGAGTCAAGAGGTACGGCGGGCAGCAGGTGCGCGCCGGCAATATACTTGTGAGGCAGCGCGGTACTCGTGTTGCACCAGGGAATAATGTAGGCATGGGCAGGGACCACACCCTCTTTGCCCTGATAGATGGCAACGTCGCCTACGAGCCAGCAACCCGGTATAAGAAGAGAGTGAGTGTTTACAGTGAAACCCAAGATTCACCCTAAGTACTATGACGATGCCAAGGTGACCTGCCTATGCGGCAACACGTTCACCACCGGGTCAACTAGTCCAGAACTGAGGATCGAGGTCTGTAGCAGATGTCACCCCTTCTACACAGGCAAGCAGAGGATAGTTGACACGATGGGAAGAGTGGAACGCTTCAAGAAGCGGTATAACATCAAGGACTGACCGGCCAGGCACAATTGCAGAGCCAAGGGATGGTGGAACAGGCCATCCCTCGTTGCTTATTTGAACGGGGACCGAATCCAACGCCATTGCGCGGAAGAAATGGAGAAGCAAACGGCAAAGGGATTCCCCTACGGCGGGCAAGCGGTCATCGAGGGCGTGATGATGCGGGGACGCGGCAACATGGCCATATCTGTGCGGCGTCCAGACGGACAACTGGAGACTAGAAGAGAACCGCTGGCCAAGATATACAGAGGTCGCCTCAGAGAAAGCCCTCTCATCAGAGGCGTCATCGTCCTCATCGAGACTCTGGTTCTGGGAATCCACTCCTTGCTCTACTCCGCCCGGATCGCCACAGCCGAAGAAGAGGAGCAGATACCAGCACTGGCCTTGTGGGGAATTGCAGCCGCCAGCATTGCGTTCGCAGCAGCGCTGTTCTTCGTCGCTCCTCTTCTCATTGCGCGCCTGCTCGACACCTATGTTACCTCTGACTTTGTGAGCAATCTGCTCGAAGGCTTCCTCCGCATTGGCATTTTCGTCGGCTATCTTAAGGTCATAGGCCTCTTCCCTGACATAAGAAGGGTCTTCGCCTATCACGGGGCAGAGCACAAAGTGGTCAACGCCTATGAGAATGGATGTCCCCTGGAGGTGGAAGCGGTCAAGGGCTACCCCACCGCTCACGCACGCTGCGGCACCAGCTTCATCTTCGCCGTGCTAGTCATCTCCATCCTTGTCTTCGCCTTGCTTGGTCGCCCGCCAATATGGATGAGTATCGCCTCGCGCATAGTCCTCCTGCCGGTTATTGCCGCCATTGGGTACGAAGTCACCAAGTTCGGAGCAAGTCACAGCCAGAGCGTCTTGTCTCAGATACTACTGGCCCCAGGATTGACGCTGCAAGCCATGACCACCCGAGAGCCGGATGGTGGGCAACTGGAGGCCGCCATATCAGCACTGAAAGAGGTTGTCGACGCCGACAGCTCTGAAGAGAAAGAGGCGAAAGGAAACTAGTCTAAGTCCTGTTTTCCTAGGGACCTGTGCTCTTCCTCATTCTTGAGGAAGCAAGTGCGATAGCCCAGATGACACACCGGACCGGTGGGCTCGGCCTGAACGAGCAGCGTGTCACCGTCACAATCTCTGAGAACGGACCTCACCCTGAGGAAATTGCCCGAGGTAGCTCCCTTGTGCCACAGCTCCTGTCGACTGCGGCTATAGAACCAGACGTCACCGCTGGATAGCGTCAGTTTGATGGACTCTCGGTTCATGTAGCCCAGCATGAGAACCTCACCGTTTCGGGCATCCTGAATAATGGCTGGAATCAAGCCCTTGTCATCGAGCTTCAGCATCTAACCTCCAAAACGGGCTATCGCTTCCCGCAAATCGATATCTCCTGTATAGAGCGCCTTTCCTATGATAGCTCCCTCCACACCGAGTTCGCCAAGCCTCCGCAAATGCTCCAGCCGCGCAATGCCTCCTGAAGCAACCAGAGATGCATCTAGCCTGTCCCTCAACCTCTCCACGGCGTCAAAATTGGGCTCCGTAAGTGTGCCATCCCGTCTTACGTCCGTGTATATGAATCGCTGCACCCCGATCTCTGTCATCTCCTTCGCCAAGTCGAGAACATCGACAACCGTGTCCTTTCGCCAGCCGTGGATGGCAATCTTGCCGTCTCGAGCATCAAGTCCAACCACAATAATCTGGCCAAATCGGCGGCTAAGCTTCTCCACCAGTTCTGGCTCCTCTATGGCCGCCGTCCCCAGGACTATGCGACTCACCCCGCTGCGCACCAGCTTCTCCGCCACCTCTTCTTTCCTGATGCCACCACCCACTTCGACCAGCAAAACGCTTCTACTCAGTATGCTCCTCACCACCCCCGTGTTCCTGGGCTCGCCTGTAGCCGCCCCATCCAGGTCGACTACGTGCAGCCACCTAGCGCCAGTAGATTCCCAATGCAAAGCTACCTCTGCGGGGTTGTCAGCGAACGTCGTCTGCCTGCTATAGTCCCCTTGATAGAGCCTGACACACTTGCCACCCCTGATGTCAATGGCCGGGATTATCTCCATCGCCAACCTTATCCTGGTAACGGGCTAGGGCGAAAGCCAGATCAGCTAGTCGGTTCAGGTAGCTCAAGACCTCCTGACTCACCGGTTGTCCCGCTTCTCTCAAGCTCACCACTCTCCTTTCAGCGCGTCTGATGACGGCGCGTGCCACGTCCAGAGCTGCCGAGCCCCTGCACTCCCCGGGAATAACAAACGCACGAGGCATGGCGATCTTGGCCTCTATGTCTTCTATCCAATCCTCCAATGTCTGAACCATCTCGGGCTGTACTACACGCGCGTTTATGGCTGGCTCACCGACGCGCCCTGCTGGAGTTGCCAACTCCGCCGCCACCACAAACAGGTCTTGCTGCAGAGAGTGCAGGATGCCAGCTACCTCGGCCTGGCAGAAGCCCTTGGCCAACCCCAAACACGAAACAGCTTCGTCAATCGTGCCGCAGGCCTCACATCGAGCATCGGCCTTGGACACCCTCATACCGCGGAGAAGGCTGGTCTCCCCTTTGTCCCCTTTCCTATTGAACGTCTTCACTACTTATCCAGGGCAAATCCAGCAACCACAGCACACGCATCAGATTATAGCTGAACGAGACCACCTTGTCATGGCATTCCCGGCCGTGCCTGCGATCTAGAGGCGTTACTGCTGGAGAACACGCCGAGCTCAGTTGCTGGCCTCGCACCCGCCAGACCCAATCCCCTCCTCCAGAACACCCTGCCCACGCCAGCACCAGTGGAAACATCAGCAAGAAGGGGCCACCATCAGGATCGCCTAGCCGTTCTCACTCAGTATCTGTTCCAGAGGCCTGGCCTGCTCTACGCGATAAGGCCCTACTCTTGTGCGGCGGACTTCCGCCACCATCGCGCCGGTTCTCAACCTCTCTCCTACATCGTGAACCAAGCTTCTGACATAGAACCCCGACGAAACGTCACAGGCAAGGGTAAACGAAGGGAACTGGAATTCCCCAAGCTCCAAAAAGTGGATGCTTACCTTCTGCGGTGCCATCTCTACACTCACGCCTTTTCTGGCCAGTTCATACGCCTTTCGACCCTGTATCCTCTTCGCAGAAAACGGAGGGGGGACTTGCCAAATATCACCATAGAATTCCTTCAGCACCTCCTCCATTTCGTGCCTGGTCACCTCTCTATCGTTTCGTCGCAGGACTCTGCCCTGACGATCATACGTGTCGGTCTCCACTCCCAGCGTCGCTTTGACTTCGTAGCTCTTGTCCAGGTTGAGGAATGAGGACGCCTCTTTGGTACCCTTTCCCGTAAGAACGACCAGCAGTCCTGTGGCCAGCGGGTCCAGAGTCCCAGTGTGCCCAGCCCTCACTTTGAGCTTCCTTCTGATCAGTTCCACTACCCGAGATGAGGTGGGGCCCTGGGGCTTGTCCACGAGCAGGATATCGTGCATAGCGCCTAGTATAGCGGAAAAGGCGAAGTCTGGGCACCCAACGAGCGTCCGCTTCGGGCCAGGGAAACCTGTGCCAAGGCTCAAGAGAGCAGTCTGGTGAACTGCAAACGGAGAAGCTCCCTCGTAGATTGGGTAACCTTTACCCTGTCTTCAATGCGCCAGCCTACCACCCAGATGATTCCCTTACAGGAGCAAACCACGGGTATTCGATCCCGCCAAAGAGAAGGGATCTTGGCATCAACCATGAAGTCCTGCAGTTTCTTATACACAGGCATGCCCAGAGGTCGGAACTTGTCCCCGGGCAGGCGCCCCCGAACGAGTATTCCACCCTCCACCTCATCAAAGTCAAATTCGGCCACCAATCCATCGCGATTCTCTGTGCAGCGAAATGGCAAGCTGCTGCCCTCCCTCGACATCGTACTGGCGGACACACGCCAACCTGGCAAGAGTGTCTCACCCGGCACTGCAAGAGGATACTCCCCCCGCAAGGGCAGGACGGAGCCCCACTCAACCCCCACCCCTGTCTGGCACGGAGGCTGAGACCTCCCATCTTCACCTGCAATGAGCACCTCACCGTATCGGCTTTGACACACCAGGCCGCGCGGCAAAGAGACTTCCTTGCCAACGGGTTTGGTCAACAGACTGCGTATCGCTTCTATGTGATTGGCTCCGATGTCACGCACGTCCCCCAACACCTGCGCCACAGCCAATCCTATGAGCCGGGCTTGCACAGCCACGGGCAGAGAAGCCGTCTTCTCTTTGTCCAGGTGAAGCGAGCCGCGCTCCGGCCTGCACATCTCAGCACACAACTTCAGAGCCTCTTGCTCAACGAAGGAACTCTCATCACAGGCGATCCGCGATAGGCGCAGAAAGGCCTGATCTACATTCGGGTTGTAGGTTCTCAGCAAGGGAAGAAGCTCTAGTCGAAGACGATTCCGCAGGAAAGACCGACAAAGGTTGGAGGAGTCAGCCCGAGCGGCAAGTTGATGCTCCCTGCAGTAGCTCAGCATCTCCTGCCTGGTGACATCAAGAAGCGGCCTCACCACCAACAAACCCAGAGCCTTGGCATGCGGCCCTGAACGGCGCTTGGGCATAGCTGAACATGGCTCGAGGCCGCGGAGACCTGATATCCCCGAACCACGTAGTATATGCATCAGGATGGTCTCCACCTGGTCATCCCTCGTGTGCCCTGTGACCACCCGAAGAGCTCCAACATCGCCAGCCACCCCAGCAAGAAAGTCATAGCGGAGCTCCCGAGCCGCTTCCTCTGTAGAACAACCCCGCGCCTGCCTGTAGGCAGCCACATCCCGCCTGCCAACAGTGACTGGAACGCCAAGAAGGGCGGCAAGGCCAGCTACATACTCGGCATCCCGGGCAGACTCGGAGCCCCGGAGTTGATGGTCGAGGTGAGCCACATGGAGCTTCGTATCCAGCCCTTCTTGCAGTGAAATCAGGATATGAAGCAAAGAGACCGAGTCAGCGCCGCCTGATACGGCCACAACTACCTTTTCTCCAGGCAGAATCAGGTTGTGCTGTTGAATGAAGTCTCTGACTCGTCTGCTCAGGTCGCGCTTCACCACAGGTCTTGTCGCTCCTCTCCGAATAACCCCCTCAAACTCCTGCCTCGCTCTGCTGCATCAGTCGCCGGCTCGTCTGTGTCACCACAACGTGCATGCCCCAATTCACCAGGACCTAGCCCCTTTCCCATCTTGTCTCCAGGTTCACTGCCTACGCCCGGCCTTGTGCCCAAGCACCTTCCACAGATAGGAAGTGTCATTGAAGGTGACCAACCGCGGCCCATAGTCCGAAAGCTCAACAGTGCTAATTCCACCGGAATCTATCCTGAACCTAGCAAGATACTCCAAAGGGAATCCCAGAGCTCTGAAGATGATGGCGAGAGTCACAAAATAGTGGCCGACCACCACCACTGTCCTGTTTGCATCCTGGCTATCCAACAGAGGTCCCACAGCACCCCAACATCTCTCCTGCAACTCAGCGAAGCTTTCGCCACCGGGCAGTCTTCTTGTCCCTCCTTTCCACCATTCCATCAGAAGTTGGCTAAAAGTACTGGTCAAGCTGGACAGAGGCAACCCCTCGAACTCACCGACCTCGATCTCCCTGAGTCCTTCTTTGACTTCTACCGCCAGATTGTGCTCCTTCGCTATGGCCTGAGCCATAACCAGAGCTCGTTTCATGGGGCTGGAAAGCACGTGGTCTATGTCCTCGTACTTCAAGAACGATACCAACATGTCTGTCTGCTTCAACCCTACTTCGTTGAGCCCGATATCGCTCCCGCCTCCCTGAATGCGTCTCTGCTCGTTCCAATATGTCTCACCATGCCGAATCAAAACAAGCCTCAAAGAATCCCTCCTCGGATTACGCTTCCAGTATCCATTGCAGCAAGCTGCCTTGGCTCACTGCCTATCGGATGGATACTCACAAGACATGTGCCAGGCTCACTATGCCGATGTATCCAGCTCTCCTTCTAAGATGAGCCTGGTACGATGAATGGATTGAGGATACTCAGAGAAGCCCATGGCTAACACAACCTGTTCCGGCCTTCCGCTGCCCCCGGCACCACAGCGCAGTCTCATGCCAAGCGTACACAACCGTCCATACCAGCCAACTAGCCATAGGTCGAGTATCAACGCTCGCAAGTCGTAGTAGTGAACCTCCGATCCTCGAGAATGATGCCAAGGCAGTTCCTTCATCTGAAGCAAGGACGAAACAGCGTCTTTCACCCATTGTTCACTCTTTGCCGGACCCGCCTGGCTTGCATAATCGGCGTAGACAAGGCGGGACTGAAGGGAAGGGGTAGCCAACCCCACCTCCCAGACATCGAGCACGTCGAACCCAGCAGGCAGCTGGCGCTTAGCCATCATCATAAGGGCCTGGGGAGGCATCCTGCGACTCAAGTACACATCCATCAGTTCAGCCTCACTGGTTACTCCTACAGCCAGAGGCGCCGCCACCACAATTCGCGGATGAGGAGTATGCCCCTGAGTATAGACCACCGGTATCCGTGCTCTCCTGAACGCACGTTCCCAGGAGCGTATTATGTCAAGATGAGAGGTGAACTTGACCTCTTCCCCTCTGCCGAATCTGAGGCGCAGGCGCTGCATCAGTGCTTCTGGGCCAAGAACCTCTAGGATTCCCTGGAGGATCCACTGCCTTCCTTGGTCACCATCACTTTCTCTATCTTCACTCCTCGCATCTCAGTTACGACAAATTTCAGATTTCGGTATTTCAGCTGCTCAGTCTGCCTTGGTATTCGCCCCAGGTAGCTGAGGATGAACCCAGCCACTGTTTCGTAATCGCCGACAGGCAGGTCTAACCCCAACTCCTCGTTGGCCTCCTCAACTCGAAAGCCTCCATCTACTTGAAAGGTGTTGGCACCCGTCACCACAAAATCCTCCTCTTCACGGCTTAGCTCATCCTTGATATCGCCGACCACTTCTTCCGTCAGTTGTCCCCAGGTCGCCATTCCGGCTATGCCTCCGAACTCATCCACAACGATCGCCATGTGGTGACCGCCGTGTCTCATCTCAGCGAGCAGTCTCCCCAAACGCCTGCTGTCTGGCACGAAGTAGGCAGGACGAACCAGAGCATCAACGACAGTGTCATCAGTGACAGAACCCTCTGCCAGCTTCATCAACACATCCTTGGCAAATAGGATGCCCACCACATTGTCCGTATTGTCTTTGTACACGGGGAAGCGACTGTATGGCTTCTCAGCAAAGATCTTCAAGAAGTCACTCAGAATCGTCCCCTCCTCCACCCAGACTATCTCCGTCCTGGGGACTATTACCTTACTCACCGGACGGTCAGTGAACTCAAACACCTTGTGCAACATCTCCGCCTCGTCCTGCTCTACAACTCCTTCGCTTTCCCCCGCACTTATCACAGAACGGATCTCTCCCTCGCTCACCAGCTTCGAGTCTGCCACTGGCTCGGACACCATGTTGGTAAACCCGAATCCAATATGACCCAGCGCCAGAACAAAGGGGTACAGGCACAGTTCGACCAATCTCAACGGGTAGATGTAGGCGAGAGACAGCCGTTGGGCATGGTGAACAGCTATAGTCTTGGGAATAAGCTCTCCGAAGACCAACACCAGCGTAGTGACTGCGACCGCTGCAATCACCGGCCCCCACGGCAATCCGAAGGCGGCCACGGCCATGATAGTACCCAGCGTGGCAGCACCCACATTGACTAGGTTGTTGCCAAGCAGAACAGTAGCCAGGAATCTCTCAGGCCTGTCGGCCGCCTTGGCCAGTTGCCCTGCCCCCTTTACGCCACTTTCCACTAGATACCGTACCCGAAGCTTGGGGAGCGAAATGAACGCAGACTCAGCGCTGGAGAAGAAAGCTGAAAATGCAAGACAAACCAAGAAGGCTAACAGAAGCCAACCATCGGCGTCATCCACCTATCACCATCCCCCAAGGCTCCTGCCGCACACACTGGCCATGCCTTCTACTTACGATCAAGAAGTTCACGAAGCGCAAACTAGCTGTTCGCAATCATGTTAGCATCGGCTAACGGTGCTGTCAAAACCTGAACGGACGGCTCTCGCAGGCGAGGACAGCGTGGCAAGGCACCCGCAACCTGACCTGGGGGACAGTGACTAGAAAACCATCTCCCCGCAGGGGTATAATAGAGAGCCCATTTCCCGAGCAGTTGCCTGATGCCGACCACGGGGCGAATCCAAAGGAGTTCAGCAATGGATGAAGTCGTTATCTCCAGAGCCATAATCGAAAGCTACCAGAAGGATCTGCTTGAATCAACGGAGCTTGACGTTGCTATCGTCGGTGCTGGACCAGCGGGAATGACTGCGGCCTACTACCTCGCGAGAGGAAATGTGAAGGCGGCCATCTTCGAGAGGAAGTTGAGTATCGGCGGTGGCATATGGGGGGGTGGCATGATGTTCAACAAGATCGTGGTTCAGGATGCAGGCAAAAAGATCCTGGATGAGTTTGGCATCGCCAGCTCTAGGTATCAGAAAGGATACCATGTTGCCAACGCTGTGGAAGTGGCCTCGACACTCTGCTCTCGTGCGATGAAAGCCGGGGCTAGGATATTCAACCTCGTCAGCGTCGAAGACGTGGTTATCAGAGAGGCGAACAGGGTCAGCGGGTTGGTGTTGAACTGGAGCCCGGTTCAAATGGCGAACCTTCACATAGACCCTCTGGCCATACGGTCGAGACTGGTAGTAGACGCCACCGGACACGATTCCGAGGTCTGCCAGCTGGTAACCAGGAAGGTAGGAGGGGAACTGAGAACGCCGAGCGGGAAAGTGGCTGGCGAAAAGTCCATGTGGGCCGAGGTAGCTGAAAAGGAAACGCTCGAGAATACCAGCGAAGTCTATCCTGGCCTGATAGTCGCAGGAATGTCAGCCAATGCCGTCTTCGGTTCTCCCCGCATGGGGCCAATATTCGGCGGCATGCTACTATCTGGCAAGAAGGCGGCCGAGCTAGCTATCGAATTGCTCCAATAGCAGATCAACAGGAGCGCCTTCCTCGCCAACGACAGGACCGCACAATGTCAAAGACAATCGCCGAAATCAACGACAGAATCAAGAGGGGCAAGGTGGTGGTGGTCACTGCGGAGGAAGTGATCGACATCGCCAGGAGGGATGGCTTAGCCAGGGCAGTAGAGGATATCGACGTAGTCACCACTGGGACTTTCAGTCCCATGTGCTCCTCAGGCGTGTTCTTGAACTTCGGGCACTCGAAACCCAAGATAAGGCTTGGCGGCGGCAAGGTTTGCCTTAATGACGTCCCTGTCTACGCAGGCATAGCTGCCGTGGATGTCTTTCTCGGAGCTACAGCCCTGCCCGACGACGACCCGAAAAACAAGATCTACCCCGGCGAGTTCAGATACGGTGGCGGACACGTCATTGAGGAACTGGTAGCGGGCAGAGACATCAGGCTGATAGCCAGTGCCTACGGCACCGATTGCTATCCCAGGAAGAAGCTGGAAACGTGGATAAATCTCAAAGACCTCAATAATGCCACGATGTTCAACATTAGAAATGCCTATCAGCTCTACCCCGTTGCCGTGAATCTGTCAGACCAAATGATCTACACCTATATGGGGGTGCTTAAGCCCAAGCTGGGTAATGCCAACTACTCCACTTCAGGACAGCTTTCCCCTCTGCTGAACGACCCTTACTATAAGACAATAGGCATAGGCACTAAGGTGTTCCTTGGCGGCGGCATTGGCTATGTTGCCTGGCATGGCACACAGCACAACCCCATCGCCCCCAGGGGAGACAACGGCGTGCCAAGAGAGCCTGCTGGTACCCTCGCCCTTATCGGGGACCTGAAACAAATGAAACCTGAGTGGCTGGTGGGAACAAGTATGCTCGGATACGGTTGCACGCTGACGGTGGGCATAGGCATTCCCATACCCATACTATCTGAAGAGATCCTGCGTTACACTGCCGTTGAAGATGCGGATATCTTCGCTCCCATCATCGACTACTCTGAAGCCTATCCCCAAAGGAAGTCCGACACGCTGGGCGAAGTCAGCTATGCACGACTTAAGAGCGGCCACATAACAGTCCAGGGCAGGGACGTGCCTACCGCTTCTCTGTCCAGCTATTCCAAGGCGGTTGAGATTGCCAGCACTTTGAAAGGGTGGATAGCCAGAGGGGAGTTCCTGCTCACTGAACCGTCGGCTCCCTTACCGGGAGTAGAATCAGGTATGACTTCCAGGCCTCTCGTTGAAAGAGCGATAACAGATTGAGAAGATGAACATCTCCAGAAGAATAGTGCTTCACTTTCCTCCCCTCGTGACAGGGCAACCCGTGGTATACCGCTTGGCCAAGGATTTCAGCCTCAGCTTCAATATCCTCAAGGCGTCGGTATCACCAGGCCAAGAAGGCTTACTGGTGCTCGAGCTGAGCGGCGAGAAGGAGGACTACGACAAGGGGATCCGATACCTCACTGAGACGGGCATAATAATCCAGTCGCTAAGCCAGGATGTAGTCCGCGACGAAGGCAGATGTACACATTGCGGTGCCTGTATCACGGTCTGTCCCACTGGCGCTTTCTCCCTTGAGCCAACAACAAGAAGGGTACTCTTTGACCAAGACAAGTGTGTCGTATGCGGTTTGTGCGTCAAGGCATGCCCGCCCAGGGCTATGAGAGTCTACTTCTGACACAAACCAACAAGCCGTGCATCAGCCGAGATACTACCGTCAATGGACTCACAATAGCGATCTGGTCTCGTTCAGGGCGGTGGTGAAACAGACGGACTTGTATATCCAAGCCCACCGCAGCCTAAGGGACAAGGCCATCAAATCCATTGTGAAGCATCGTACACCCCTGGAGCACTACATCATGCACCACCCCCTCTTTCTGACCACGCTGGAGCCGTATCAAGTCAATGAAGATGCTCCGGCGATCGCTAGGGCAATGGCCGAGGCATCACAGACGGCTGGAGTAGGCCCAATGGCAGCGGTGGCTGGCGCCATTGCTGAGGCAGTAGGCAGAGACCTGCTGGCTTTCTCGCCGGAGG
>Ga0209427_10003146_pt1 | contig 19409 bp, 17 predicted proteins | sample DeeMarSWOR136_30_FD_187465 | JGI IMG/M metagenome (GOLD analysis project Ga0209427, IMG submission 187465) | Marine sediment microbial communities from White Oak River estuary, North Carolina - WOR-1-36_30 (SPAdes) (version 2) | ecosystem: Environmental > Aquatic > Marine > Intertidal zone >...
CAGCACGAATTTATTAGTACCCATAATATCACGGTCGATAACAATGGCAATCCCTATGTTCTGGCATCGACCCAGTCTGCCAATTATCCAACAACGCCTGGAGTATTTCAGGAGAATTATATGGGTGGAAATTCTGATATCGCAGTATCGAAGATATCATCTGACGGCACTCAACTTCTGATCAGCACATTTGTTGCTGGGAATAACAATGAAAACGGCGAGAGTATTTCAGTCGATTCCAATGGCATTGTCTATTTCGGTGGCGATACCTATTCAACAAACTATCCGGTCACGCCTGATGCTTATCAGAGCACTAATGCCGGCCTACAAGATGGCATTCTGGTTAAAGTCAAAGCTGACTTCACTGACGTACTCTATTCAACGTACTTCGGTGGCAGTGCTGATGATGGTAGTCGCTGTTCAGTACTTGATTATGGCGGCGGGTTCTATTACGGTGGCTGGACACAATCTACAGATTTCCCTCTTCAAAATCTATGGCAGGATACACTGGTTGGCAACCGGGATTTGGGTCTCGCAAAATTCATTCGGACTTCTTCAGTCGAGGAAGAGATAAATTCAGAGAAAGAATCTCATTTCTGTTTGAAGAGTTCAAATCCATCAAAAGAGTTGATGATCAGTTATTCATTAGAAACCCCGTGTCTGGTTAAACTCGTGTTATATGATTGTATTGGCAGAATCGCACATGAGTTAACAGAATTTAGGAACAGGGGCACTCATAACGTGAAGATTAAAACTAACAATCTGGAAAGCGGTGTTTACTTCTTAAGATTTAAAACTGAAACCGCATCTATAGCTAAAAAATTGATCCTTGTAAAATAGTCTATCAGCATTCAGCATTACGCCCTACGCCTTTCGTTCTTCCCATCTATGTAATCTTTTTTCTAATCATTGTAATCGATGCCGCCTTTGGCGGCATACGCCCTACGCTCTTCATTCTTGTCCAAAAATTCGAATTTACGCACTAAGATAATCTTTCATGGATGCTTCTGTTCGAGGTCTTCAAGTAATTTCTTTGCTGTTTCAAAGTGGTCTTCTCGAATCATCAATATTGCGGGATCAACTAATGGTACATGCATTGTCTGAAAACGTTCACCTCTAAAATAGTAATCAATCTTTGCGTCATCAAGTATTGATTTAATAATCGCAATTTCTGCAGTACTAAAGAGTGCCTTAAACTGCTTATATGGTGGTTCTGGTGGTAATTCTTTTTCCTCGGGCAACTTATCTACTAATGGTACGCCACAGTCAGCACATACCGTAAAACCAGCACGATATTCAGCTTTGCATTTAGGACAAAACATCGGTCAGCAGGATAAAATTTACCTGAGCAAAAGGAGTTTCTTTATTTCTTTAAAACTCCCCGCTTGGAATTTCAGAAAATAGACGCCGTTGGGAAGTTTACGATTAGCATCATCTGTTCCATCCCAGATGATATGATTAGATAGTTCTATAGTTTTAGCATCCCATTGTCTCACTAAACGTCCTGAAACATCGAAGATTCTTAAAGAAAAATTTTGTATCTTGTATCCTGCCTCTTGCATCCTGTATCTGATCTCTATCTCATTTCTAAACGGATTCGGAAACAAACAAAGAACTGCTTCAGGAATCGTGCTTTCTTGTTCTTCTGCTATTCCTGTAAGATTACTGAAAACCAGACAGTGTGGATAATCAGAAATGGGCAGGCTGTCAAAGATCACGCTGGAATCAGTCACAGTAAAGTCGGTTATCGGAGTCACTGAACCATCGAGCAGATTAATGATACTCGGATTTATTGCTGAATCCACATAAGCCGTCAGATTGACATTATGGATTGGATAAATATCATTGACCATCTTCAACCCTAACCAGTATGTAACGAGTGATCTATTGCGTGAGGTATCGCGGAACGTAAAACTGCGTAATTCATCCCACTCTGCACCAGGAACATCTACGTTTTCAAAACTTGCACTCAATTGCGAATCAGTGACGATTCTGTTGTCAAACAAAGCAGCCAAGTTTTGTAGTGCAGCATGGGCAGGCTTCAGTGTCAGCGCTGGACCTTCGCGTTTAAAGACAATTTTGTCAAGACTTGCACCATCCAAGCCGGTTTGAATCCTCAGGCGATGAACGCCTCCATTCAGATTGAAAAAGTGGCGTCCTCTATAAACATAATGCCAGCGTATAAGTTCTGCATCAGTTGGCAGCGACCAAATGAACTGGGTACCGGTTCCTGTGCCTACAGCATTCATAGTCCAGTGTGGTATTGTATCATCTGCGTATATTAAAAAACATGCTGTCTCATCAGGGTTGTTCATGCGCAACCAGATCGTGTATAACCCGGAGTCAGGGACACTAAAGAAGTAAACAGCACTACCCTGCAGATCACCATCACCGTCGTTTGTGTATACATAAACTCCACCGTCCTTGAGCGGCGGATATAGACTATCGTATGCTTCTGCCTCAATGATTAGGGTATCAGCCGGCGAAGAGTATGTGAGACCAAGAAAGCTAAACGGAAAAGCAACTTCCTTCTCATACAAATTCATATTATAGTAGTGCTGATACCAAGTAGGTCCCAAGATACTGGGATAGGCACTAACCTGGTCCCAATCATAAAACCAGGTTGTTACTCCTACATTGAAACCAAGATTGAGTAGATATCGACGTAGAAGGTACTTTGACTGAGTTACTTCGGATGTATACACAGTATCGGGTGTCCAGATGAAAATTTCAGGCTGCGATGGATAGCCGGCTTCCTCATCCCAAAGTTGCACTCTACCAAGCGTGTCATAAACTGCCAGGGTATCGAGCAGTCCCTGCAACTCCTCTTCATAATCTGTGTACGGTGTTGGCGCGTACGGAAGCCCCATGTTATCTTGATCGTCTTCAGGAAATATGCGGTAAGGATGATAACCAAGATAATCAATATAATCAATAACATTCTCTTGCAGGACATCAGATATGTAGGCGTAGTCAATAGTTGATGTACCCAGGCCGATGATCCTCGCTGATGGGTCGATTGACTTTATTTTCAGAGAAGTCTGCTTCAGAAGATAGGCATAATCCTCTGCATTCGGTACTGGTTGCCAGTAATCAATATTAGGTTCATTCCAAATATCCCAGTATTTTATTCTGTCGCCGTAGCGTACGACCGCAGTATCGACGAACGCTAACCAACCTTGCATTGATGCTGAACCAGGGGTTGGGGACAAACCCTGTTCTGGATGAGGTACGCTGTCGTATATTGTTGAATCCGGACCATCATACCATTGATTACCTGAGAATAAAGTGAGATAGACATTCATACCCCGTGAGATATAACCCTCAATCACCGAATCAGCCGCTGTAAAATAATACTCGCCTGAATCTACTTCTACTTGGTACCAGTTAAGCCAATAGCGAACCCACTTTACACCCGTGCTGGCAATGCTGTCCATTATTGTGTAGTCATTGTCATTAGGCACTCGCCCTGAAAAATTAAGGTTACTCTGGATACCGAGAAATGAACCTTCGATTTGATCAGCGCTTCGGCGCGGCAACTGATAAGCACTCAGTACTTCGAAAATTAACACACAGCAAAATACAGATAAGATCCAATTTTTCATCATAACTCCTTACGGCATTATCATGTATTTGCACTGAAAGTCAAGGTAAATACTTTCTTGCACAATATTCATCCCGTTAGAATGCGTTGCATATTCTGACGGTATGCCCATCGCTTCTCCTACGGTTTATAAATTTTTTGACCGCCTGTCCAACTATCTCGCCATTCAATTTTGTTTATGTTGATTTTTAAAAGACCATACTCTTTTGTTTCTGGACCATCTGGAAAAAATTGTAACAGATCAAATGTCGCCAACTTCCATACTCTCTTCTTCTCTTCCATGCCTGGGATTATCTCAGCCTGACCTATTATAGTAGCAGCTTTGTCCCCATTGGGTTGTTCAACAAAAGCAAGACAAACTTTGGGATTTTGTTTAATCTGTTTCACCTTCCTGGAGGAGTTAAAAGTTGTTATCCAGACCGACAGATTGTCCTCAATTATTGGTGTGACCGGTCGCACTACTGGCTGATCACCATCGCATGTCGCGAGATACGCGTGACTGCAAGTTTCTTTCATTATTTTTAATATCATTTGTTTATCAGATGAATTCATGATGCGTCTCCTTTCTTTATACCATATACTATTATCTCGTATTCTTTTACAAAGTCAATGCCATTTTTGCTGGCGTTTGTTGTGTGATACCACTGCAAAAATGAGCATCCCGTACTTTGTTTGACGCAAGCCCGAATTTAACTACCTAGATTTTGTTGGGCTCTTCGAATAGTACGCGCACTACGCACGGCACACAAAACAAGGTGCGGGAGGACTCCGCAATTCGAAATTACACACGCATTACGCCCTACGCTCCACGCCCGACGCTATTTCTCTCCGTTTCACCTTCTCTCCCTTTCGCCGTTTCTCAAAAAAAGGCACCGATGCCGTGAGTCAGAATGATCTCACCCCGTACGCCACTTTTTTCAGTGTGTTACTTAATACAAATGAGTTTTATTACCTTCATTGGTAGATTTCTTATTACAAGGCGTGCAAAATATACGCCAGCAGGAAGCGTCGCACCATTAAAATCGCACCGATGTCGTCCGGCAGGCAGATTTTTGTGCACCAAAGTCTTCACTTTTCTTCCTGATGCATCAAACAAATTAAGATCAACCGGTGACGCGTCTGACAAGAAAAATGCAAAATTCACATAACTACGGAAAATTACCTGGGAAACCGTGAAATCTATATCGTGTGTCCTTGTGGTCTCCTGAATACCTTGTGTTGATTTTGTTTTGAGTATTACCAGCGAAACAAAGTTTGGTTCATGATATATTTTGTTCGTTGCGACGACAGTATCTCCAGGCACATAAAGAGGATCACCGTTATTAAGATTGATATCATAAATGGGATAATCTGAGGAACTTACAATCACCTTTATTCGGTGACCGGGTAGAAATGTATATGCGATATTCTTCAACTCAACAAATACCGAATAGGTATCACCAGGCACCATCAGCTCTTCGTTTGTGTAAGTATTGCGAAACCTCATCCTGCGTATGCCTTCAGTGATTAACATAGATCTACCGTCAGGATATACATCAGTGATACGCACGCTCATGTCAGTATCTTCACAATTAGAAGACACATAGAGTTTGACTTGCATGTTCCCTGTGATAATTAAAGGTTCGGTAAGTACCGAGGTCGTGTATATTGCAACGTCACTGCGTGCTTCCACTGAATCTCGTTGGTCTCGTGGCCCAACAGTAACTCCTGGATCAAATGGATCAAATCTATTGCCACCAATTGACGGCGATGGGTCACATGGATTGTACAGAAATGAATCAGGCGGATTGGAGATAACCGGTGGATCCGGGCTAAGCACGCCTCCTTCATTAAGATAGAGTGTGTCAGTACGATCGCTTTCTGCATACCAATCATCGGTTGTATTCCACACGTCCTCGCCCAGCTGATAATAACGCATTACCGGTTCACTCTCATAGCCATTTTGAACGCCACGCAAATAATAATCAAATATCCTGAATGAAATAGTCCTTAACGAATCAACCGCATTCGGATAAGTAAGTTCTCCCTGTTGAAGTCTACCTACTCCAGAATGAGTCCACGGGCCAACCATAAATTTGTGCTTATCACGTACTCCTGGATCGCTGGTATCGCGGAGCGCATGGAACGCATTAAGCGGCGCATCATCATTATGATCATACCATCCGGTGACAAGAAGCATAGGTACATTAATCGATTCTGGATAATCAGTGAGCATTTCCACAAGTATCCAGTAAATATCGTATTTATAATGGGCGAGAATCAAACTCTCGGGGGCAAATCCAAGCGAATCGCGCATATGACTGAGTTCCCTGAGATAATCGCCACCATAATAGTAATCAGTGTATGCGGTTTTGTAATCAGATACTATCGGTACAGAACAAGTAAGATGAGGCGGACGATGTTTTGCTGTCATGAACTGTATCACACCAAGTGCCGACGCGCCCCATGTACCTACCTCTCCATTTGACCACTGCTGGGATGCGATAAATTCAATGAGGTCATACCCATCAAGACCACGATCATAGCCAAGTGACTCTGCAGGGGCAGAACCATAAAAGCCGCGCCAATCCACAATCAGATAATTGTAATTAATACTGTCAAAAGGAATCTGCCATTCTGGAGAACCGATGAAAAATCGGTACCAAAATTTATTATAGGGTGTTTGAATCAAAACCACAGGTTTCGGCACAAGCGTGTCAATTGTATAGAGGTCGGCAGCGAGATATTTATCATCCCGCATCTGAATTGACATAGGTATATAGCTGTACCGTGCGTAAGCTGTGACGCTAATCAAAAGGCTAAAAAATATTATATTTCTACTATGAGATGAAACATTCACTTTTGCTCCACACATAATTCTAAGCGAAATCCGTAATATGTCAACCGCCACTACTCCAATTACCCCATTTCGGTATTTCGACAATTGCCGAAATACCGAAGTAGACGTTTCTGCGCATTATTTATCCTATTTGCAGCAGCAGGCCTGCTCTCGTTTCGAACGGAGACACCAACCCACTGTTTTATCGTTTGTATTATCCCTTATTAAAATTGTCCGCTGCCGAGTTTTGACCATATCCTTTTTTATCGATATAACTTTTTCGCTCTCTTTTTAAATTCAGCTAATCTTGCCTTATTTTTTTCCATCTCTTTCTCGAGCCGTTCTTTTTCTTCTTTCTTTTTCATTAGTAGTTCAGAATATTTTTCATTGGTTTTGTCTACGATTTTTTCCACAATTGTTTTATGTACTTCAAGATCATCATCGAGGTTTGCTACAATAATTATTAAATTATCCAAAACAAACATTCTTCTGTTCGTGGGTGGCTTCATATTCCCATACATGCTTACGAATATTCCTGTCCAGGTTTCATCCGGGCTGTACGATAATGCGAAGGGAAGCTCAATATATTGAGGATTTGTTGAATGTTGTTTGATCTTACTCTCATCAATACCAGCAACACTCACCTTATCTGTATCCATAAAAAACTCCTTTTGTTATTATATACATCAACTAATAAATTGTATTTAATAAAATGGAATTGTCCAGCGAGAATTTATATCTCGATCCTGAACCCGGACCTGCTCTCGTTTCGAACGGAGGCACCGACTCCGCTGTCTCTGCATGTTATTATTTTGTATATCCGCTGAAAAATATTCAAATTGAAATTGGTTTTTTGGAAGTAATTCTCCGTAAAACCAATGCCAATGCCAATAACGGAGAAATAAATATATTGGCTGTTAACGCCTTCCTGTTAACAAGATGAGGTGTATCGGTTCCAGTATCTATCAGAAATAGAAATGAAATAATCAAGAAAACAACCATAATAATTGCAAGCACATCGAGAAATTTGTCTTGTCTAAATACTGTAAGTTCTATCTTTTTCTTTATATTTGACGAGATCGTTTTATATGAAATTAAAGCGAAAAGGTAGGTCAAAATCAGTACAACTAAAAATTGGTATAGTGTAACCGGTGGAGTAAGAAAAAATCGCCAACTAACAGTCACAACAACAAAGAGGATGAAAAATATTATTATTCCGTATTTGTTCAATAGTGGTCGCGTTCTATCAATATCAGGTGTTAATCTGTGGGCGATATAAAGCGCAAATACTGTTTGAAGCGTTGGCCACCAGATAACATTATTGAGTAGTAATTGGTATATATTGATCCCAAGAACGAAAGGTGGCCAATAGATACCTGATACGCTTACCAACTGCCAGAGTAGGGCAAAAAATTGAGCGATAATCCAGACCTGATAATCTTTAAGCCTGAATCTACCGATGAACTCCTCAACAATGGCAAGATAAAAAAAGTAGTTTAGGAACACGGGTATCGCCATGAATGGCATTTTAAGAAAACCGTTGATGCCTCTCAGTGAATATTCCATAAAAAAGGCGAGGGACGATGCGATCAAAACGATTCTCAACCGCTTATTCATATACTAATCCTTGATTTTAGCCTCTGCTTCTTATACATCACTATCTTAATTATTAGAAACGCCAATTACCGAAATGGACGCTTCTGCAACCGACATACTACGCTCTACGTTTTATTCCCGATCGTTGTAATCTTTTATATCGCCGTAATCTTTCTTTTGTATCGCTGCCATCGACGGCGTAAACCGCTGTAATCTTTAAGTGATCTCCGTAATCAATGATGCCTACGGCATCATAGCGCCTAGCTGGGGTCGCATACCCTGCCCAGGAATAGGATATTTCCTGTCTCAGTTTCCTGGATGATAAAAATGAATGGATGATCGGCCCGGAAAATAGGTGTTTTAGGTCCCACTGAAGTAAGTTCCATAACAACCGCGGTTGCAGCAGCGGCTTCAGTACCTTCTTCATTCACTTCGACAAACGCCTGATGGATCACGTTTTGAATAAACAAATTCCTGGCACCATTCATCCCCGAAAAATCCGCGTCTGAACTGAATGGCGTGGGCATGCCCATAGCGCTCAGTGTTTTAACCATGAAATACTTTGTCGTGAATTTGAATTTCGGGATATAGATATCAACTTTCTGTTCGCGAAGCATATCCTGCCATGCTGACAAAGCGGCAGGGTCAATTGATTCTTCGATATCTGATAGATCGTGTTCCTTGGGCAGTACCATGAACATCGCTAGATCATCGCCTTCATAGGGCAGCTCCAGGACCTGAACCTCATCCGTTTCCGCATATTTGAATCTCGCATCACGGTCGACTAGCCGCATCATGGGAACCTTCACAATATCTCCCGTACTCGTCCGGAAATCTTCTTCCCGGGTTTCGTTTTTATCGAATTGCACGACCCATGTACCCTTGAAGTATATTGCATTCGTGAGCACCAACCGGGTGGCATCGCCGATAATCCCTCGGGGGATCAAATCTTTGATTTTTTGGTTGGTGTGATCCGCAACCCATGTATTGATGGTCTCGCGCGCCTTCTCAGGCGCACCGACAAAATCACAATTCGTTACCTTTCCCCCGTAGTATTTTTCAATGTTGTTTGTGTACTCCTCAAGGAACCTGAAATCGCGCTGAGCCCAAAGGGCGTTTGCTGTGGACAAATTATACTTCTTGTCTTTTTCATTTATTGCGTTGTAGATGTACGCGAAGTTAGGTCTCCTGACATTTGCATCTTCGGGAACATGAAGAACCGATTGCATTTCCTCGGCAGTCTTTCCTTTCGCGCCCTCATACGTCATGGTCAGGGCGACCTGGATGCTATAAGGCGAATAAAAAATATTATCATCCGTATTCTCTTTGCTGAATTGGGCATACAGATCAAAAGCAAATTCATTATTGGCCTGGACGATCACTTTGCTTCCTTCGATACTTGCGCCTTTATCATCCACTTCTATCGTTTTTTCTTTTGCCCCGCACGAGACGAAGCAGAACATTATCATAAGAACAGAAATTATTGTATTCATGGTTCATTATACCGCATCAATCTTCAGTGTCAAGAATGCGGTTTCGACGGCATAAGCCGCTGTAATTTTTTGTCTTCGCAATCCGAAATTCGCAATACGCACTACGCTTTTTCTTATACTCTTTTCTTTCGCACTACGCTCTACTCCCTACGCCTGACGCTATTTATTGTGTCTAGTTTCTAGTATTTAGTATCTGGTTGATAAAATCACCGACTCCACATCACCATATCACCCATAATTTTCCTTAGGTCAATCCTCATATTTATAGTAGTCGATGTGTAAAATGGATTCGAGCGCCTTTTTGGGAACATGTATTTTACCTGAGGTATCACGAAAAGGTTTGATTCTAGTGTCTGATTCTTCAATAAGAGGTTTCTCTGCTGGGTATCCCAATGCAATAATGGAAAAGATGTTAAGCCGTTCAGGTATCTTTAAGATTTTTTTTAATCTCTTTTGATTATGGACAGAACCTATCCAACAACTGCCTATTCCGTAAGACCAAGCAGAAAGGAGTATATTCTGACAACAGGCACCAAGGCTGGCAAGGCAAGACCAGTCTTTATTAAGTTCCTTAGGTATCAGTAACACAATGTATGCCACAGGAGTCTTACCGGTTTCCGGTGTGCCTCCAAGCCATTCGAGATGGTCGAAAACTTTGTTTCTTAATTCACCATCATGGATTATTACAAATTCCCAGGGTTGTAAATTATGCGGACTTGGAGCAAATCGTGCATCATCGCAGATTTGTTTGAGGATCATCAAAGATATTTCCTGTTGTTCAAATTTTCGTATTGATCTTCTCGTCTGAATTAACAAATGAATATCAACATCTGTAGTATCTGTGCAGAATAGGGTGAATAGTACCAAGAAATAAATCATAAATAATAAAACTATAATAAATGAGAAAACGAATAGGTCAAGGGGTAAGATAGGACCCGACTCCTCTTTATTGGGTTCTTCAATTCTGTTTTTCAGTTTATTCATAGATGCTGCAACTTTTTTCTTATTAACACGTATTACTTAATAAAAGAGAGGTGAATAGCTATGTTCAAACAGTTTGAAATCATATTGACGACTGCATTCATGGCATTGAGCGCAGTCTTTCTGTTTCTCATCATATGCCGCTTGCGAAGCATCTTTTTCAAACGAGATATGAGAGTATCTATCTTTGCAAAGAAAGTGGGCGTATTTAACAGAGTAGCTAAGCTGTTACTTGCCATAGCAATATTCTTCATGGTGCCCAGTATCATCTACTTCTTTTTTATCGTTATGCTACCAACATCAGTAATCAGACCTTATGCGAAGACTCTGTTTTGTATCATCTTCAGTGCTTGGTCTCTACTGGAGATCTTCCTGTGCGCTTCCATCTCAGAAAAATTGCTGAAAGGTTCACTGTTTAGGCGCTCAGCGTTCTTAATATCAGTCATCTTCTGTATAGCACTTGTTGTGTACTTATCCCCTTTTCTCATCAAATCATTACCTTACCCGGCAGAAGAAGAATGCGTTCTCTTGGAAATACCCGTGCGCGGAACATGGCTGGCAGGGCATGCCGGCGCCAGCGATATTACGAATGGACATTTGATTAATCATTATGCCATCGATATTTTGAAGGTTGGATCAGATGGTCGGTTTTTCAAAGGTAGAGAAAAATCTGTTACCGACTTCTATTCTTATAATGAACCCGTATATGCACCTGCAGATGGACGAGTAGTTGAGGTCGTGGATGGTCTGGACAGCGATATATTAGGCAATCAAGACATCGATAATCCTGCTGGTAATTATGTCATATTTAATATCGGGAATGGAAAATATGTATACTTCGCTCATTTCAAAAAGGGAAGCATAATAGTGGAGAAAGATCAGTTTCTTAAAACTGGCGAATTTATTGGCCGCATAGGAAATTCTGGATACAGCACTCATCCACATTTGCATATGCACGTGCAAAACAAAGCCACATCCGATCGTGAAGGAAGAATCACGTATCCTTTCCGTTTCCATAAAATGTTTAGAAAAAGGGTATTGTTCTGGACTGAGGTCTGTAATGGCTATTTGCTAAGGAATGATATATTTTCTGATTGAAGGTCTTCCCAAACCTGACACTATTTGTACCTTAAATTTATTAACATTGTCTATTGAGTAAAATTGTCCGATATCCAGATTTAACCCCATAATCCACTCAAAATTTTTCTCTGATAGCAATTTCATCTTATCTTTATTACCTTCCTTATTATCTCTCCATCAACCTCAATAAAATAGATACCTAGTTTTATCTTTTCAGGTGTTACGACCCGTCCGGCGATATCAAAAATTCTACACTTTTTGCCTTCTGGCAGCAATAAAGGTCCACTGATTATTGTTGCACCAAAATTGGTTTCCTCAATCGGAATAAATTTCTCTTCTTCAACACCGAAAGTGTCGGGTGCTATCTTTAAAAGCCAAACATCAGCACCACCTGCTCCGAATGAATAGGTATATCCAGCAATAACATATCCACTATCCGTTGTTACTTGTATTGAATAGCCTTGATCAATCAATATATCACCATATGTTTGAGCCCACATGATGTTACCAGATGAATCAATCTTTAGAAGCCAAACATCTGTCTCAATCATATCTCCTTCTGCTCCCGCAATAATGTAATCGCTATCAGCTGTCTCCTGGACTGAATACCATATGGAAAATCCCCCGGGGGTCTTTGTCCAGAGCGTATCACCTGAAGCATCTGTTCTTATGAGATAAACAGGACCATACATCATATACAAATCAATTCCTCCTGCAATAATGTAGCCCCCATCCCTAATCTCTTGAACTGAATAACCTATCTCTGGATATGGTCCCCCGTACGCTTTTGTCCAGAGAGTATCGCCATTGGCATCGGTTTTTATAAGATAAACATCCCACAACGAGCCCGAAAAAGAATCTTTCAATCCTGTAATAATGTAGCCACTATCTGAAGTTTGTTGAACTGAATGACCCCGAGCATAAGCAGAATCACCATATGTCTTAGTCCAGAGCGTGTCGCCATTAGCATCTGTTCTTATGAGCAAAACTTCCATATTTACGCTCTCTGTTAATCCAGTGATAATATAACCATCATCAATAGTCTGCAGTACTGAATAACCTGAATTCCAACCTGAATCTCCATACGTTCTTGTCCATGAAACATTACCAAGAGAATCTGTTTTTATGAGATATACGTCTCCATTACCTGCACCGTACGAAAATGTAGATCCTACAATTATATATCCACCATCAATAGTTAAATCAACTGACAAACCTTCATCACGACTTGTTCCGCCAAATGTTTTTGACCATAAGGTGTCACCAAGTGAGTTAGTTTTTATAAGCCATACATCACTTTCTCCTGCTCCATATGACCATGTTTCACCCACAATGATGTATCCACCGTCCAATGTCTGTTGCACTGAATATGCATAATCATTATTTGCTCCTCCGTATGTCTTTGTCCATAGTGTATCAGGTGCCTGAGCAGACAAGCTGGCTGTAAGTAAAATACATATCACTATGAGTGATTTTTCCACCTTTCCTCCTATCATTTATTTTACATCCAAATCCTCCTTACTCAACAGCCATTACTTAATGAATTTTAGTTAGAATCTACAACATGTCAAGCTAAGCGTTTTTCCACAGCGCCAATTAGCCCAGAAATTCGAATGTCCGCATTCCACAATTCGATTTTAACAATTTGGAATTTGTCATTGGTTATTTGTCATTTGAAATTGTTCCTCTCTTTTGCCTTACTCCCTATCTATCCCCGTAGAATGTTGTATATTCTAACGGGACTCTCTATGTTACATCTTAGTCCGGTATATATCCCCTTTTGTCGTACCAAAGTATAGATATTCTTTATGCACTGTAATACAGTAAATACTATCCATCTCGCTTGGTACAGTGAATATGGTTTCAAAATCCTTCAGATTTTCTGTTTGCAGAATTTTGCGTTCTTCCTCTTTCTGCAACAAGAGATAAAGATCATCATCAGTAATAAATATATCTTCGATCTTTGCATCGGTTTCATCTAACACTTTTTTCGCCGCGCCAGTACCGTTGTAAATATAGAGTTTTGAACACATATCAGGCGATAGTGAATCAGCCTCTGTTTTCTTAAAATGGGCATTTAGAATCAAATGACCATTAAATACGTCAACATCAGAAACATTGAGCAACCCAGAGTCTCTAATCAGGTTCTTGGTAGACCAGGATTTGTTGTCGTAGACTACAGTCTCATCTTCTCCTGAGAAGTCAGGGAAATATACGAATTTTCCATCAGAGTTAACAGTGAAAGCAAAGCCAAATGCATATACTTTCTTCTTGAATGACCGGATACCGCCCATCCGGATTACAACTGTACCGACATCACTAACTTCTGTGTTGTACACGGGAGTCCAGATGGCACACCCATCGGTACTCTGAAGAACACACCCCCAACTTTCGCTCCATGTTTCATTCGCTGTTCCCGCAGTACAATAGAACTTGCCCTTCAATTCAGTAATGCCTTGAATATGTAGAGCAACCGGCACAGTACGATATTTAACATAGCCACCATGTTTAAACAGTCTATATATATTCCCAAAATCATAATTGCGTATGTAGTTTCGACCTCTGATTGCTTCATAGGGCTCTGCTCCCGGAATATAAAGTTCATCTCCAATCTGGCAGAAATGAACCATCAGGTGTTCCTGAAGCATGAAATGATACTTCCATTCTTTTTTATCCGGCTGAAAAGAAACTAAAGCTACTGGACCTAAGTTCTTCATTCCATCACCATAGCCAATGTAAATTTCATTGTTGAATGGTTGCATATCACGAACCCGTCTGGCGGTTTCTGGAACTGAATCTGTAGGTGTGCCGATTAGTTCAAATTCTTCTTTGCCCAGTGTCACTGTCTTGTTTGGGTTTAACCAGAATTTGAGTTTCTTCTCTTCTTCCGTCACTTTTTCAAGCAGATCGGCCATGAGCGTTTTGAAATCGGATTCATCGCGAATATTATCCAAATCAGGATCACTGTTCATGTGATCATAACTATCCCAACCAGCTTCGACTGCCTGTTTCAGAATACTTATAGCCTTCTTAACCCGACCTGCGAGCGAATATGTGCACGCAGCATTATATAGATCACCAGCATCATCTTTCAAATATTTCAATATCAACTCATACTGTTCCACAGCTTGGTCATACTGCTTGGCACGATACAACTCTGTGGCTTTTATCAGTATGGACTTCACCTCATCTTTGCTCATCTCCTGGGCCACTACTACATTGACAGAAATAAGCACTATGATTACCAACATCAAACACAACTGCCTCATATAATCCTCCTCACCTCATTATCAAAGTTTCTTCCTGTAATATTCATCCGACATTAGTTCGCATAGATTTTTATATCGTCGAAATATGTTATTCCATCTTCGACACAATTTGTCCACATAACTAAAATCACAAGTAATATACATGAATAAATCTTTTTCATTTTTTACCTCGCTATATACTATTCAATTATCATTAATTTTGTATCGAAGTCAATGCCATTTTTGCTAGCTATTGTTGTGTAATACCGAAATTCGCAATACGCACTACTCCCTACGCCCTAAGTCGTTTCTTGTATCTGGTTCTTAGTGCGGTGCGCTCTTCGCCCAACGCCAGGCGCTCCGCGCTTTTTCTAGAATATCTAGAATGTCAAGCCTGACCCCAACAGCGGCCTTCCTTTGTCCAATGTCGAGATTTGACCTCAAATCCCACAAATTCCATTTCCTTCCGTAAAGTGAAATGTGAGGACCTTACTTCGTTTACCTACAGTTGGATGATCGCCTATTTGCCGACCTGGAGGTCAAAGCGGTCCAAGTTCATGACCTTATCCCAGGCTTTTATGAAATCCTTTACGCATTTTTCTCTGCCATCAGAGGAAGCATACACTTCTGCCACCGCTCGCAATTCATTGTGATGTCCGAAGATCAGATCCACCCTGGTCGCGGTCCATTTCAATTCTTGTGTTTTTCTGTCATAGCCATTGAACAGGTAAGAATGCTCGTCAGCGGGTTTCCATTCTATCCCCATATCCAGCAGATTCACAAAGAATTCATTCGAAAGAGCGCCAGGGGTTTCGGTGAATACACCGTGTTTGGAGTATCGATATGTAGCTCCTAATACCCTGAGCCCTCCCAGTAATGCAGTCATCTCAGGAACGGTAAGGGAAAGCAGCTGCGCCTTATCCACCAGCAGGTATTCTGCAAGGACATTAGTTGGATCTTTGATATAATTTCTAAAGGCATCTGCAAAGGGCTCCATTTCTGAATGGAAGGATACATCAATCTGCTCCTGCGTGGCATCCACTCTTCCGGGAGTAAAAGGAACACTCACATCAAAACCGGCTTTATTAGCAGCTTGCTCAATGGCAACGCATCCTCCAAGCACAAGCAGATCCGCCATGGATACATGCTTGCCGTCCTTCTGCTTTGCATTGAATTCCTTCTGGATCTTTTCGTAGACACCGAGGATCTTTCCCAAATCATTAGGATGATTGACTTCCCAATCTTTTTCAGGAGCCAGGCGGATACGGGCTCCGTTTGCTCCTCCCCGTCGGTCAGAATTGCGATACGTAGATACCGCTGACCATGCAGTGTACACCAACTGGGGAACATTCAAACCTGAAGCAAGAATTTTTCCTTTAAGGTCCTTGATATCCTTCTTGTCGATCAAGTCGTAGTCTCGCTCAGGCAAAGGATCCTGCCAGATAAAGACCTCTTCCGGGACTTCAGAACCATGATAGCATGCGCGGGGACCCAGATCGCGATGGATAAGCTTAAACCACGCTCTGGCAAAGGTTTCTGCAAACTCTTTGGGATTTTTCAGGAAACGCTGCGCTATTTTCGCATACTCTGGATCGAACCTCAACGCTAGATCGGTTGTGAGCATCGTAGGCGGATGCTTTTTCTTGGGATCATGGGCATCAGGAACGATTTCCGGAGCATTCTTTGCTACCCATTGATGTTTGCCAGCAGGGCTTTTTGTCAATTCCCATTCATAGTCGAATATGAATTTAAGATAGCTTACACCAAACTTGGTGGGCGTAGCCGACCAGGCAAGTTCAAAACCAGAAGTGAAGGTATCAGGTCCCTTCCCGGTTTTGAAACTGCTCTTCCAGCCGAGCCCCTGTTGTTCAATGGGAGAGGAATCAGGGTCTTTGCCGATATGTGTATCTGGAGACGCGCCATGGCACTTGCCAAAGGCATGCCCGCCGGCAACTAGTGCTACGGTTTCTTCATCATCCATACCCATGCGGGTAAAGGCGGTCCTGATCTGCTTTCCGGCTGCTACAGGATCAGGATTTCCGCCTGGTCCTTCCGGGTTCACATAAATAAGGCCCATCTCGGTTGCGGCAAAGGGTTTTTCAAGTTCTCCCTCTCTAAAGCGTTCTTTTCCTGATAGCATCTCGATCTCAGGTCCCCAGTCTGGACTCTCATCAGGCTCCCAGATGTCCTCTCTCCCGCCGCCAAAACCGAGCGTCTTTAGCCCCATAGACTCCAGCGCCACGTTGCCGGCCAGGATGATAAGATCGGCCCAGGATAGCTTGCGGCCGTATTTTTGCTTGATCGGCCAGAGCAGACGAACGGCTTTATCAAGGCTGATATTATCTGGCCAGTCACTTCTTGGCGGAAAACGAATGTCACCGGTTTTTGCACCGCCCCGGCCATCATATATTCGATAACTACCAGCGCTGTGCCAGGCTAAACGGATGAATAAAGGACCATAATGACCGAAGTCCGCAGGCCACCAGTCCTGTGACTTTTTCATAAGCTCTTTCAGATCCCTTTTTACCGCAGAAAGATCAAGACTTTCAAACTCTTTAATATAGTCATGATCAGGTCCATAGGGATTAGCATGCGGACAATTCTGCCGTAAAACTTTTAAATTTAATCTCTTGGGCCACCAATCAGTAACCCATCTTTTCTTTGAATCTCCACTCTTTTTTTTCATCTTTCACCTCTTTGATCTGTCTTAATGCCTCACCAAAAATGGTCTAAGGTTGCTTTCCTTCTTCTTAGACTACATATTAGATAACTTCTGATGCTCAAAAGTTAAGCGTTTTTTCTCAGCTCTGCGCTGTGTTCTGATTTATCGAATTTCTCAATCTTAACCATTTTTTTTCTATATTTGGTGCTTTCAATGTCCAATGTCGAGATTTGACGCCATTTATCCTTGTCCAGTTTATTTATGTGCTTTTGTATAGTACTTCTTCGTGAAGTTTGCATAACCCTTCTTCGACCTTTCTATATGAAACTGTAACCATGCATCCAGGCCAAGCTCTCGATACCTTTTGCAGTCTTCCAATCTCTCAGGATATCTCTCGAGTATCCATGAAAAATGCTCACAAGGAAATTCCTCGCATTCATAGCATATCTCAACGCCGCGCTCTTGGGCACAGGGCTTTACTTTGCATGGCGCACCTCCGCCATCCTTGCAGGCAACCTTGCAATAGGCACCACTCGTCTCGTCTGCGAAATAATCTAACCCCTTTAGAAAATCCTCAAAATTAAAATTGATCTTTTCATATTGAGGTACCCACTCAGCATACGGGGCTATTATCTCTCTCAAGTCTTTGGCCACCATCGCTCCTATTCTACCCCTATAACCGGTGCATGATCCGCAAAATGCTCCACAATATGTTATTAATTTCCTCATTTCTTCAATATCTGTCATATTTTACTCCTTGGATTTTCTCACAATCTTCATAAATACCTCTAAATTACCCCAATGCGGATTCGAGGTTTTCAATGATCTTTATATCTCTGTAATCTTTATCAAATCTCAGCAATCAACACCTTCGGTGTATAGTTTCTAGTTTCCAGCCTGTCCTGAGCAATGTCGAAGGAGTCTGACCCCAACAGCGGATTCTCCAACTTAATTATCCTAAATTTTACACCAAAATCAATGCTTGCAGTATCCAGTATTTAACAACCTGCGCATTACGCTCGACGCCCTACGTTATGTTCAGTACCTAGTTCTTAGTACATAGTATTTAGTGAACGGAGGGCACCGACCCCACATGTTAGGCCTTTAGTTCTTCTCATCTATGTAATCTTTCCGTATATCAGCATCATCAATCTGCTTTCCAGGTATAGTTTCTAGTTTCCAGCCTGTCCTGAGCAATGTCGAAGGAGTCTAACCCCCCACATCTACACATCTATTCCGGAAGTTGCTGAAACAGAACAGGGCTTTAGTGCAAAAAGACCATTTTTTTCATATCGGAAAATTCGCCGGCTTCAAAATGATAAAAATAAATACCCGACGCGAGTTTCTCACCACCATTGCCATCGCCTTGCCAAATTACCTGATGGATTCCTTGATTTAATATTTCATCTTTTAACATCCGTACGCATTGTCCCAGGCTATTGTAAACACTTAGTCGTACATGCATTTGTTTAGGAATCGAGAAGACAATTGTCGTGCTATGCCCATTAGCGAACGGATTGGGTCGGTTCTGAGAGATTACCGATCTGGGACGCTCGACCGCACGATTTTCTTCAGTCCCAACCAAGAGTAAGTTTTCGTATATTTGTAGACCTACACCCATGCAAGCTACATGGATATAGGTGCCGGCAACCGTGACTCCTTCAGCTCGGCCCGGTGCATTGTAATAAGCGGCTTGAACCGGATTCGCCGGATCAACGGCATTAACGATAACCAGAGCATCACCGCCCATACTGGACGCACCGGCAACATGAACAAATGAATCTATGACCGCAACGCCCCAGGCAGTTCCTGGGAAAGAACCAATCTCATATGGATTCGCGGGATCGGCAATGTTGATTATTCGCAAACCCGAGTTAGCATCGGCAACATAGGCAAATGTGTCGGCAACGGCAACTTCTTGAGCCTG
>Ga0209427_10003147_pt1 | contig 19408 bp, 16 predicted proteins | sample DeeMarSWOR136_30_FD_187465 | JGI IMG/M metagenome (GOLD analysis project Ga0209427, IMG submission 187465) | Marine sediment microbial communities from White Oak River estuary, North Carolina - WOR-1-36_30 (SPAdes) (version 2) | ecosystem: Environmental > Aquatic > Marine > Intertidal zone >...
GACAAGCAGCGCTGTCAGGATAACTCACTTACCTACAGGGCTGGTGGCTACTTGCCAGGGTCAAAGGTCTCAGCACCAAAACAAGGAAGCTGCTTTGAAGGTCCTTTATTCTCGCCTCCTGGAGCTTGACTGCAAGAAGAAAGAGGAAGAGAGAGCTAAGCTGAAAGGCGAGCGTATTGAAGCGGCTTGGGGGAATCAAATTAGAAGTTATGTTCTTCACCCCTACAAAATGGTGAAGGATCACCGCACCGATTATGAGGTTCACAATGCTGAAGCCGTGTTGGATGGAGAGCTAGATGGATTTATCACTGACTACCTTCGGTCTAGAGTGGGGAAATGATTAAACGCATCGCCTTAGTAATTTCAGCGCTTCTCTTTTTTTTAAGCCCCTCCCTCGTCGTAGCCGAGGATGGTATTACAGTTACAGCTAGCAATGTGGATGTAAATTTCCCAAGCCAGGCTGTGTTCACTCTTGAGGCTGAAAGCAGTGCTGATATTGTTGATATCCGTCTTTATTATCAGGTAAATAGGATGAACTACGCTGAAGTTGTCAGTGAAGGTTGGGCTGATTTTACTCCAGCAAGCAAGGTAGAGGCTAATTGGATATGGGATATGAGGAATGCAAGCTTACCCCCTGGTGCTGAAGTCACATACTGGTGGGGGATTAAGGATGCTGTCGAGAACGAATTTGAGACCTCCCCCGCGGTAATACATTTCGATGACAAGCGCTATTCTTGGCAGAGCTTGACTAGTACCGTACCCCAGGGTGGAGAGATGACCCTTTTCTGGTATGAAGGCGGTGATTCCTTCGCCCGAGAGTTGATGGATGCTTGCGAGGAAGGACTTGCCAGATTGATCCAGGATATTGGCACCTATCCGGAGAGGCCCATCAAGATATATATTTATGCCTCCACTAGTGATTTAAAGGGGGCTATGATTCTTCCTCGAGAATGGACAGGCGGCGTTGCTTTTACTGCATTTAGTACAATTGCTATTGGTGTTTCCCCGAGCGAACTTGATTGGGGCAAGAGGGCGTTGGTTCATGAGTTAACGCATCTTGTTGTTCATCAAGCGACTTTTAGCTCCTATGGGCAGCTTCCTCTCTGGCTTGACGAAGGGCTAGCTATGTATAACGAGGGCAAACTTTCCCCTGTTTTTCGCCCCCACCTGGAAGAGGCTATTTTGGAAGACGAGCTTATTTCAGTGCATAGCCTGTGTAGCCCCTTTTCTGCTTACTATGGGAAAGCTTGCCTTTCCTATGCTCAAAGCTATAGCCTTGTGGAGTACCTTCTGGATAATTATGGGCAGGACAAGATGCTTGATTTATTGGCTATTTTGAAGCAGGGTGATACCTATGACGAAGCTTTGACCGCGGTCTATGGTTTTAATATAGATGGTCTTGATGCTCGTTGGCAAGCAACGCTGGCGACCCCGGTGGTTCCGGCTCCAAGGGCATGGTTACATCCCGGCCTGATTGCTGTGTTAGCGGCATTAGCGACAGCACTAGCTTTATGGGGTGCTCTAGCTCTGGAGGAGTGGGATTGGCGCAGGTCGTATAGGAAATCAACCATGTAGGATAAGCCATGAAAGACTCTTTTACTGTTCACGATTTACCCCTCAGTGAGCGCCCACGAGAGAGGCTGCTTAAGCTGGGCAGCGAGGCTCTTTCTGCTCAAGAAATTTTAGCTTTAATCTTGGGTCGAGGAGTTAAAGGTGAATCTGTAATGGTGACTAGCCAGAAGCTGTTAAGCCGGTTTGGCAGTCTCAAAGGTATTGCCAATGCCTCTGTGGAGGAGTTGACTCAGACGAAAGGTATTGGGCCAGCCAAGGCGGCGCAGATTAAAGCTGCCCTTGAATTGAGTAAGAGACTGGAAGCCGATGTTGAAGAAAAACCCAAGCCGATGCTCAAGTCCCCGGAGGATGTGGCTAACGTGGTGAGGAGCCAGTTAAAAGGCAAGAAGAAGGAGCATTTTTTGGTACTCTGCCTGGATACTAGAAACAGGTTAATAAATTGTAAGCCAGTTTCCATAGGCAGCCTGGATACCAGCATTGTTCATCCCCGTGAGGTGTTTAAGGAAGCGGTGTCTTCCTGCGCCGCCTCGGTAATTTTTACTCATAATCATCCTTCGGGTGACCCTGAGCCATCCAAGGAAGATATTGAGCTAACCAAACGGCTGGCTAAAGCCGGTGAAATTATAGGCATTGATGTCCTTGACCATATTATCGTCTGTGATAAGAGTTACTTGAGCTTGAAGGCTAGGAATTTATTATAAATAAATTTACTACAACTTAATTTCTGCGATATACTATTGGACAGGTGAATAGCATGAAACCTAGCGAAGAAAGCGATGTTTTCTTTTTCCCCTATGATGGAGGTAGGGCTTTCCTTAGAGGGTTGAGAACTCTTTTCTCCAAAGTAGCCGATATTGTCTCTGCTGGTGATTCGGTAGCAGTGAAGGTTCACATGGGAGAATATGGAGGTAGTGCCTATCTTCACCCACCGATAGTGCGCCGGGCATGTGATTTGATTAAGGAAGCTGGAGGCAAACCGTTTGTCACGGATACCACTACTCTTTATCCCTTCGGGAGATTCACTGCCAGCCAGTATCTGGCTACAGCAGCCCGCAATGGCTTTACCAAAGAATCGTTGGGAGCACCTGTGGTTATCGCTGATGGGGAGCAAGGTTATGATGGAGAATGGGTAGCTATGCCCAAACAGGTTTCTGATTGCTCTTTAGATAGAATAAAGATAGCCAGTAATATTTTCACTGCCGACTCTATGGTAGTGCTTACTCACTTCAAGGGGCATGAGCTAGCTAGCTTTGGAGGTTCAATTAAGAATGTGGCTATGGGCTGTGTTACCAAGGAGTCGAAGGCTGCTCAACATAGGGCGAATCGGGCTATTATCGACATCTCCAAATGCAACGGCTGTGGGCAATGCGTTGATGCATGCGCATTTAAAGCCTTGTCTTTGGTTGAAGAAAAGATAGTGCGTGATGATGAGAAATGCATGGATTGCAGTCATTGTCTTTATGTCTGCCCGGAAGCTGTTTACTCCGTGACTCCCCGAGCTAAGGAGAGGTTTCAAGTTTCTGTAGCTCACGCTGCCGCGGGTGTACTGAGCCGGTTTCGCTCTAAAGTGGCTTTTATCAATTTCGTCCAGGATGTAACGCGATTGTGTGACTGCGTAACGCCATCAGGTTTGCCGGTAGTTTCCGATATTGGCATCCTCGCCTCCAAAGATGTCGTAGCTATTGATAAGGCATCGTTGGACATGATTGCTCAAAGCAAGCCCCTGGGGAAATATGCCAACATCAGCTCTCCTGATATACTGGGCGAGATAAATGGCACAGATAGCCTGATTCAAATAAGAGCTGCCCAGAAGCTTGGCTTGGGCAGCATGGCGTATGAGCTAAAAGAACAAAAATAAAAATGCAAAATGACAAGGCAAAATTTAAAAATGGATTTAAGGGTCAAAGGAAAAAACGATTTTTGCATTTTAATTTATAATTTTGATTTTTCATCTTTGCCTTTTGATAATTCTCTCAGGATTTAGTCACTGTTTAAAACGCTATGCGAAGTAACACGGAAGATATTAATCTGGCTCGCTCTCTTTTAGCGGAAGAGAAATGGAATCTCGTTATAGTGAAGAAAGGGCAAGTCCTTTTCAGTTCCAGAGAGCGCGGGGTAGCCCCCTTTTTCCAGGCTGTTCAGAGTAAGGGAGAAAGTTTACATAATGCTACAGTGGCTGACCGCATTGTGGGCTTAGCTATAGCTATGCTTTGCCTTCATGCCCGGATAGCCTCGGTGTATGCTGACATAGCCAGCCAGAGAGCACTTGACATGCTGAAGGGGAAAGGTGTGACCGTTAGCAATAAGAACACAGTTCCTTATATCTCTAACTACGATGGCACAGACTTGTGTCCCTTCGAGAAGCTGGCAGGAAGTTGCCAAAAGCCTTCTCAGTTGTTGGCAGCGTTACAGTCTCTTTTCGCCGAAGGTGACCAGTGAAAAGAATTTGGCATCTCGCATTATTATCTTTTCTTTTGTCGGCTTTATTGATTTTGCCTTCGACTGGTTGTTATCCTTGGTGGGGTGGCGAAGACGTCCTTCGCCTCTGGGATACTGGTCCTCTAACGCTTGACCCGGCGATTTCTGCCGACATGTCTTCTCATGTCTACGTCATGCAAATCTTCTCTGGCTTGGTTCGCCTTGACCAGGATTTGAATATAATGCCCGATATTGCTGAGAGCTGGGAGCCAAGCCCTGATGGCAAAACATATACCTTCTACCTGCGCCAGGGTGTGAAATTCCATAACGGTGGGGAGGTCAAAGCTGCCAATTTCAAATACTCCTGGGAGCGAGCTTGCGACCCTGATACTGGCTCTGGCACAGCCGCTACGTATCTGGGCGATATCATTGGTGCCAAAGATATGCTGGCAGGGAAAGTAGGAGAAATCTCCGGGATACAAGTCATTGATGACTATACTCTTAAGGTTACCATTGATGCTCCCAAGGCTTATTTCCTGAACAAGCTGGCTTATCCCACCGCCTTTGTGGTTGATAGGGCTAATGTGGAATCCAGGGAAGACTGGTGGCGGGAGCCAAACGGGACAGGACCATTCAAGTTAAAGAAATGGGAACCAGCCCAACAGCTGATTTTGGAGCGTAGCCAGATTTATTACGGAGAACCTGTCAAATTGGAGCAGGTCGTTTATCTTCTGTCTGGTATGCCCATGGCCTGGTACGAAAAAGGGCAGATTGATGTTACCCTTGTTTTCATGAGTTACATTGACCAGGCTAGCGATGTGGCTAACCCGCTTCATCTGGAGTTAGCTGTAACGCCTGAGCTCAGCCTCTATTATATTGGCTTCAACACTGCCCAACCTCCCTTCGACGATGTTAACGTCCGCCGTGCTTTTTGTCTTGCTGTGAATAAAGAGCGTATCGCTAAGTTGATATTGAGGGACATGGTGGATGTAGCCGATGGTATTTTGCCGCCGGGCATGCCTGGCTATAAAGAGGCTCCTGAAGAATTGGACTACGATGTGGAAGAAGCGAAAGAGCTCATCGCCACCTCGAAATACGGAGATGTCTCGAACTTGCCCCCTATCACCATAACTATTGAAGGCTACGGCAATAGTATTCCCAGTTATCTGGGCGCCATCATCCAGGAATGGCAGCAAAATCTCGGCGTGGAAGTCTCGGTGAGGCAACTGGAAACAGAGGATTTCCTTTATAACCTGAAACAAGAGAAGGATGAGATGTTCATGCTGGGCTGGGTAGCTGACTATCCCGACCCGCATAATTTCTTGGATATTCTTTTTTATACCGGAAGCGAAAGTAATATCTTCGAATACAGCAACTCCAACCTGGATGATTTACTTGACCAGGCGGCTGTAGAACAGAATAGGGCTGACCGCCTGGCTATGTATCAACAAGCTGAGCAACTGGTGGTTGATGACGCCCCTTGCCTTCCCTTGTTCCATGGCACTAACTATATCCTGGTGAAGCCTTATGTCAAAAACTATGAGCTCAGTCCTCTGGGTATTCCCGACTTAAGCACGGTTTATCTAGAGAAGCCCTAGCTTGCCGGCGAGGATTTATTCACGCATTGGGTTGTTAGTCCTTTTTCATGAAAGTAGTGGGACTTCCTGTGAAATTATGCTCAAGGCTGTGATTATGTTGGGGGGTTTGTGGTGGTATAATAATAAGGGATGGAAAGGGAGGCGATGCTCTATGAGACACTCCCTGGTGGCAGGGTGAGGTGTCATGTTTGCCAATGGAGGTGCCTTATTAATCACGGTAAGCTTGGCGTCTGCCGCATGCGCATCAATCGGGATGGCAAGCTGTATAGCATGAATTATGCGGAGGTATCCTCGATGGCACCAGACCATATTGAGAAAAAACCTCTATTTCATTTCTTCCCTGGTACCTATGCGTTTTCCTTAGGCAGCTGGGGATGCAATTTTCACTGCAAGGGATGCCAGAACTGGGAGATTTCCTGTGTGGATATCCCGCAAGGTTCAAAGCAATTGCTCCCGGAAAAAGAGATAGAGCTAACCAAGAGATATAATTGCCAGGGCATTGCCTGGACTTACAATGAGCCGGCGATTTGGTTTGAATACACCCTGGACTCAGCCAAGCTAGCTAAAGAAAATAATCTATACACTGTGTATGTGACCAATGGCTATGCCACGTCTGAAGCTCTGGATACCATAGGTCCTTGGCTTGATGCCTGGAGGGTGGATGTCAAGGGCTATACCGACGGGTTCTATCGTCAGCTCGCCAGGATTTCTCAGTGGCAGGGCATTCTGGACGTTGCCAGGCGGGCTAAAGAGAAATGGAATATGCATGTTGAGGTGGTGACCAATATCATCCCTACTATGAACGACGATGGAGAACAACTCAGGAACATTGCCACCTGGATTCGAGATAATCTGGGTGAGCTCACTCCCTGGCATGTAACTCGTTTCCATCCCCTACACGAATTCACCCATCTGTCGGCTACCCCGGTATCCACTTTAGAAAGGGCATATAAGATTGGGAAAAAGGTCGGGCTGAAGTTTGTCTATCTGGGCAATGTGCCGGGGCATGAGTACGAAAATACCGTGTGTTATTCTTGTGGTAAGAGGGTGGTTCAGCGCATTGGCTATGATACTCAAGTAGTGGGACTGGATGGCTCGAGGTGTAAATTCTGCGGAGCTGGACTTAATTTCCGGACATGAGGGAGGTGTTTTATGGCAAGTGGACTGCATCCTGTGGTAAAACTGGCTAAGGAGACTGTGGAAATCTATATCAGAAAGGGTAAGACGCCCAAGCCGATGAAGTTAACTCCGGAAATGAGAGAACAGGCAGGGGTTTTTGTTTCCCTTCATAAGCATGGGCAATTAAGGGGATGTATTGGCACCTTTGAGCCAAAGGAGCGTAATGTGGCTGAAGAAATAATTGCCAACGCTATTAGCTCGTCTACCAGAGACCCGCGCTTTCCCCCGGTGACTACGTCTGAGCTTGATGACTTGGAATATAGCGTGGATATCCTTACTAAGCCTGAGCCAGTCACAGATATTAGCCAGCTCGACCCTAAGACATATGGCGTTATCGTGGAGAGTGGTTGGAAAAAGGGACTTTTACTGCCTGACCTAGAAGGTGTGGATAGTGTTGAGGAGCAAATTGCTATTTGTCGGCTCAAGGCGGGGATATCAGCCGGCGAGTCGGTTAAGCTCTATAGCTTTCAGGTGAGGAGATTCAAGTGACAGGCTGTGATTACTAATAATGGAGAGGATGCCTCTTTTCGACCCACCAGAGGAAAAGGATTTACCTCAGAGTATGCCCTTAGCGGCAAGGATGCGACCACAGACGTTTGTTGAGTTCGTGGGACAGCAGCATTTGGTTGCCGAAGGACGAGTGCTCCGGAAATGTATCGAGGCGGACCAGCTACCTTCCATGGTATTCTGGGGACCGCCAGGCAGCGGAAAGACAACTCTGGCTCACATTATCGCCAATGTCACCAGAGCACAATTCAGTCCTTTGAGCGCTGTGAGTGCCGGGGTGGCTGATTTGCGGAGTGTTATCGGGGAAGCTAAGAAGAGACTAAAGTCATCGGGCCAGAGAACCATTCTTTTTGTTGATGAAATTCACCGTTTCAATAAGGCACAACAGGATGCGGTATTGCCTTTCGTGGAAAATGGCACAGTGACTTTCATCGGCGCCACTACGGAAAATCCATCCTTCGAAGTTATCGCCCCGCTTCTTTCCCGGTGTCGGGTTTTTCGATTGAATTTGCTGAGCGATGAGGAGGTCAGGCTCATTGTGGAGCGAGCCATTAAGGATGTAGAAAGAGGGCTGGGTAAGTTACAGATTACCATAAGTGAGGAGGCTCTGCGCCACCTGGTGACCATGTCCAATGGTGATGCTCGGGTGGCTTTGAACGCTTTAGAAATGGCGGCATCTGCTACTGTGCCTGACGCCAGTGGCTTACTGTCAATAAACTTGTCTGCTATTGAGGAAGCATTGCAGCATCGTGCTTTGCTCTACGATAAGAGTGGGGACCAGCATTATGACCTGATTTCGGCGCTGCACAAATCCTTACGCGGCTCCGATCCCGATGCTGCTTTATATTGGCTGGGGCGTATGCTTGAAGCTGGGGAAGACCCTCTGTATATCGCCCGTCGCCTGGTGCGCTTTGCTTCGGAGGACGTTGGCGTGGCTGACCCTCAAGCATTGGTCATAGCGGTAGCTGCCCAGCAGGCAGTGCACTTCATAGGCTTACCCGAAGGGAATCTCGCTTTAGCAGAGGCCGTGGTTTATCTGGCCGCTGCTCCTAAAAGCAATTCCTTGTACCAGGCTTATTCTCGGGTCCAAGAGGATATACAACAGGGCCGAAATGAGCCTGTGCCACTCCACTTGCGTAACCCGGTGACCGACCTGATGCGTCAGATGGGACACGGGCAGGGCTATAAATATGCCCACGATTATACTGACCATTTTGTAAAGCAGCAAAACCTGCCCACTGCTATTCAAGGGAAACATTATTACGTTCCCACTGAGCAAGGCTATGAAAAAGAGATTGCTGATAGGCTGAAGAAGTGGTGGGGGAGGGCACAGGAAGAAGTGTAAAGCATAGTGGAAGTTACTTACAGCGTGTTATAATGCGAAACGGGTTTGGGGTCCTGGAGATAGGAGGTATGTATTGATGGAGGTGCACTTTGGCTAAGTTTTCACTCATCCCCAAAGATATGGAGTTCTACGATCTGTTCGAACAGGAGACGGCTAATCTTGTTGTTGCCGCAGAAAAGCTGGTTGACTTCTTTGATAACTACGAAAACGTGGAAGCAAAAGCAAAAGAGCTTAAGGATTTGGAACATAGAGGCGACGTTATAACGCACGAAATAATAGCACGAGTGCATCAGAGCTTTGTGACACCTATTGACAGGGAGGATATTACTCTCCTGGCCCATAGATTGGACGATGTCATGGATTTCATCGAGGCTGCGGGTAGAACAGCCTTCCTTTATCGTATTGCTCAACCTACGGAGAGGGCTCGAGAATTAGCCCGAATCGTGAGGAAGGTGGCTGTGAAGTTGAACGAGGTAGTACCTCGTTTGCGCCGTCGTGACCAATTCCCTTGGATTCTTAAGCAGTGTGTGGATATTAATACCTTGGAAAACGATGCTGACGACGTGCAGCACGCTGCCCTAGTCGAGCTGTTCGAAGTTTGTAGTACTAACACTTGCGAGGTAATCAAGTGGCGTGAAATCTACGGGCACCTGGAAAATGCCACTGACCGGGGCGAAGATGTCGCCAATGTTCTTGAAGGTATAGTATTGAAGCATGCCTGAGCTCGCTCTGCTGGTTCTGGTAATTGCAGCAGCCATCGGCTTTGGCGTAGTTAATGGTTTTAACGATGCTGCCAATAGTGTTGCTGCTTCGATTGGCTCCCGGGCTATTTCACCTCGAAACGCTATAATACTGGCTGCCTTTTGTAACTTCGCTGGTGCCGCTACCGGCCTGGCGGTTGCCGAAACCATCGGCAAGGGGATTTTAGTCTCTGAGGCAATCTCATATGTAACAGTGATTGCTGGGTTAGTAGCGGTTATCATCTGGGGAACTATAGCTACTCGCTTAGGTCTGCCGATAAGCATAAGCCATAGCTTTATCACCGGGCTGGCGGCGGCGGGGGTAGCGGTGGTAGGCTGGGAGGCAGTAATATGGAACGTCCTGGAAAGGATTGGGGTATCAGTGGTTGCTGCTCCTACCTTGGGCTTCATCGGGGGCTTTGCCCTCATGGTTGTCCTGCTCTGGGCATTTCGCCAAAGCGCTCCAGCCCGGATGAGGATTGTCTTCAGCCGTTTGCAATGGCTTACTACCGCTTTTCTAGCTTATACCCACGGTAAAAATGATGGTCAGATGCCCATAGGTGTCATCGCCATGGCACTGATAATTTATTATAAGCAGATTGGTCAGTTTGGGCAGGCGGCCACGGTTTGGGACGAAATTGCGCTTAATGGTAATTTGTGGTGGGTAATAATCGTATCCGCTTTAGCTATTAGCTCGGGCATCGCTATGGGTGGCTGGCGAGTTATTAAAACTGTGGGGGTAAAGATAACTGCTCTGCAACCTATCCATGGATTTGCTACCCAGGCTTCAGCGGCTATTGTTATCGAGATAGCTTCACACCTGGGTATTCCCGTAAGCACCACTCATTGTGCCACGGCAGCTACAATGGGGGTGGGTGCCACGAAACGCCTTTCCGCAGTCAGGTGGGGAGTAACCAGGAATATCGTGTTAGCCTGGGTCTTGACCTTCCCGATATGCGGCGCCCTCGGCTGGGTAATAGCATCACTTTTGAAGCTTGCCTTTTGAACTAACCACAAAGGTTCACAAGACTCTTTAGAGACCCCTCAACCCGTTTGTTTTTGGATTTACCAGGGTTCCCACGAAAATCACGAGATTTTCGTGGGTGGATTGAAGTGACAAAACTCCTTTGCCTCTTTAGAACACCTGTGCTATATTTAGCTTCGCTAGATGGGTAATAAGGGTTCAATAAGGAAAGTAGATTGAGTTTGAAGCTATTGCCGGCGGCTCTTCAGAAGCAGGATTACAACCTGGCAGCTCATGTCCTCGTCTATGGCTTGGTCAAAGCCTCCTTAAGAAAACCTAAAAACACTTCGAATTTTCATGGGCCCCGGAACTCTTATGTCAGCAGAAAGAAAAAGCAAGAAAAAGTATAGCCCGCGGGGTTTCTATAGCCGGGCTCTGGATGAGGCAGAAAAGCTCGAGCTGGAGGAAGCTTCTCATGTCGAAGGAATCGACGAGGAAATTGCCCTTCTCAGAGTAAAGCTCAGGGAACTCCTGGAAGAGCAGCCGGAGCGAGTTGACCTGCACTTCGAGGCAGCCAATATCGTAGCCCGGCTGGTAAGAACCCGGTATCAAATTACTAGAGAGCAGAAGAAGTCTCTCAAGGAAGCTATCCAGAAAGTCCTGACCGAAGTCGCTTTGCCCCTGGGGGTTGGTATCGGAATTAAAGCAGCAAGCAAATAAGCAAGCTAAAGCTTAAATCTTAAGCACTAAATTCTAAATCCTAAACAATATCGAAGCACTAATGACCAAAATTCCGAAATGGTTTGGTATTTGAATTTGGGATTTTGGATTTGTTTAGAATTTAGAGCTTAGATATTGGAATTCTATTCTTATGGAGCTAAGACCTTATCAGCTGGAAGTAGCCCGGGCAGTTATAGAATCTATTCAGAAGGGGATGGGGCTGACCTTTTCTGTGGAGATTGCCAGGCAAGGAGGCAAAAACGAGCTTTCAGCGCATCTGGAAGTCCTGCTGTTAACGCTATATATGGTCAGGGGAGGCAATCTTGTAAAGTGCTCCCCGACCTTTAAGCCTCAAACCATTATATCTATAGAAAGGTTGAAACAGAGGCTGGATGATTTCGGTTTTGATGGCATTTATCGCCCCCAGATGAATTATATCGTTCAGCTCGGCAACGCTAAAGCCATCTTTCTGTCGGCTGAGGGCTCGTCTTCAGTGGTGGGACACAGCGCTGACATACTTCTGGAGATCGATGAATCGCAAGATGTTAGCAAGGAAAAGTACACCAAAGAATTTCGCCCCATGGGTTCCGCCGCCAACGCGACCACGATTCTGTATGGCACCACCTGGGACGATGGTACCTTGCTGGAGGAAGTAAAGCAGGCTAATCTGGAACTGGAAAGGAAGGACGGCATTAAGCGCCACTTTAAATTTGGTTGGCAAGAGGTCGGCCGGTACAATCTTGACTATTTCAGATTCGTCGAGGCCGAGCGACAAAGACTGGGCGAAGAGCATCCCCTGTTCAGGACTCAATATGCTTTATTACCTATCGCCCATGGAGGGTGCTTCCTATCACGGCAGCAGATAGCTCTGGTGCTGGGAGAACACCAGAGGCAATCACAGCCTGAAGGGAAGAGGACTTATGTTGCTGGCGTGGATTTGGCCGGTGAACATGAGCAGGAAATGACTGGAGGGGATGCTCCTGTTAGTGATGGGGGGCGAGGGTGTGATTCCACGGTAATCACTATTGCCGAGATGGATTCCGCTAACCCATCGCAGCCGCTGTTGAAAGTTGTGGAACAATACCAGTGGACGGGAACGCCCCATAGCCAGCTTTACACCCAGATGACGGATATCCTTAAGAATGTCTGGAACTGCCGGAGGATAGTGGTGGACGCCACCGGCATCGGTCAGCCTGTAGCTAGCTTTCTTAGAAAGGAACTGGGAAGCAGGGTCGTCCCATTCGTCATTACCTCGAAGAGCAAATCCGACATGGGCTTTGAGCTATTGTCCTTAATCAATTCCGGGAGGCTTAAACTCTACAGGCAGGATGGCTCCCGGGAGTATAAAGAGACCCTGTTTGAGATGGAAATAGCCAAGGCGAAATATCGCCCGAACCAAACAATAAACTTTTATGTTGACCCTCAAGAAGGACATGATGATTTTCTCGTGAGCCTGGCTCTGGTGGCCCAGGCCGCTAAAGGTCTCGGCCCCCGGGAAGCTAAAGGTCGGCTCAGGGAAAGCTAGGCTGTCGCCTCAACCAATCCCCAACGCCCAAATTCTTAATCCCAAATTTAAAGCTCTAAACAAATCCAAATATTAAAATTCAAAGTCCTAAACTGTTTTGGTCATTAATATTTTGATGAAAGGAATTGAATCCTTCCTTTCTCTTGTTTAGTATTTAAAAATTGGGATTTTCTCTATTTCACTCCAGCGTAGGCAAGTCTTTGCTTAGCTCAGCCAGGGATTCAATTTTCTTCTTAGTCTCTTTTAACTGTCCTTCATGCTCTTTAGCGTACTGCGTAGCCTGCTCGTAAAACTCCTTTATCCTGGGCACAAAGGATAGCTGGGATAATATCAAGGTAACATCGACGAAGTGCTTTTCCCCGGGAAAATCGCCGCCCCGAATCAGGGCATTGGATGCCAGCTCCTTGATGTAATCACTGACGCTCTTGACCATGTCCATATTCAGCTCTTTTTCCGGACCAGATATGATATATATGGCTTTGCCGGCATCCTTGGGGTCACAAGTGAGGGAAAGGTCAGAGATGGTGGCGTCTAAGGCCTGTGTTCCTCGGAAGCTCTCCAGAGCTTTCTCGCGAAAAGTCTTCTTTCTTATCTCCCAGGGGAAGCGGAATGAAGGAAGCTCGGTTCTCCCCAGGCCAATGGCGGTCCACCCCTCCAGGCTGGCAATTATGTCCCCGCCGTCTATCGTCCGCGAACCCACATATTTGGCCCTGGTTACCTCACCGGCACACATTAAATCATAAAATGGCTCGGCGATCATCCTGTTTATTCTATCTATGTTACTAACGAGGCTGGCATCTTTTCTCACATACCTCTGGTTATCAGCGAGAAAGATGGCATCGACTATATCATAGGTGGATTTCAGGCAAGTAGCGGTGTTATATGTGCTCCGGGACTCCGTGGTCTGCTCATGCTCAAAAGGCAGAATTACCAGGGCGTAAACTGGCTTGCTGATATATCTATCTTTAACTGCCCTGGCTATTATGGGCAGTGCTCCCGACCCCGTGCCGCCGGCAGCGCCAGCGATGAGAAGAAAAGCGTGTGTCTCGTAAAACTGGGGGGTAGCTTTCACAGCATCCAGGACCTTATCACTGTCCGCCTTGGCCAATTGAGCTCCTAGCTCATTTATCTTGCCCACCCCGTGTCCCAGGGTCTGGCGCAAGCCTAAGAGCACCCGGTGCGCGTAGTCATCCTTGATAAACCTTAACCCGGTCAGGTCTGCCTGGTCCGTATTCACGGCAATGACGGTGGGGGCTATGGTTGCCTTGCGCTGAGCACGCGCCTTGAAATTTAGCCTGGCGAATTGGTCAGCAATCCGGCAGCCACACTGCCCCAGTCCAATAACTGTTAACTTCATTTTCCCTCCTTCTCTTCTTATTTGTCATTGCGAGCGAAGCGCGGCAATCTCGTCGCAATGGCGCTCCCTTAGTAATAATATATTCTTTTCCTTATTACGAAAAAGTAAACCGCGGTGCCGATGCCTGCCACTATTGCGACGATAATAACAATGAATGCCCATAGCGGCAAGATTCCAACGCGGAAGGAGTAAGCCACGGTCCAATTACCTGCATTGCCTGCTCTATCTACGGCTCGCACAATCCAATAATAGGTGCCGTAATCCAGGGCTGTCTTATTTAGCTTATAGCTCGTTTCGACTAATCCATCATCTGAAAATACGAGGTCGTCAATGAATCCAGTGTCGGTGACGTTGGTACTGGTCGCTATTTGCAGGCTATAGCGAACTCCACTGTCATCGGATACTTCAGACCATTCAAATGTGGGCCTCTGCTTGCCTATGAATCCTACCCTATCCCTATCGGGCGGTGAAATGAGGTTCGGTGTGCCTGGGGGGACTGATTCCATGGTAAAGATAGCGGTGGTCTCAGTCACGCCACCGACCTCGGCTGTTACATAGTGCGCACCGTGAATGCCCTCGGGCACAAGAAAACTTACACCCGAGAAGCTGCCGCTGGCATTGGTACTGGCTGTCGCTTTGTGTCTTCCGTCATACTTTATGACCACATCTTTGCTGGCGTCAAATCCGTGGCCAGTAACGGTCAGGTTCATGCCAACGTGTCCTTCGACTGGGGACAGCACTAGGCAAGGTTTTATCTCGAAGCTGTGTGGGGTGATATCTTCTTTGTCGGTCCATTCACCTTCGGCGGTCACGCTGTACGTACCTTTGGGCATCTCGGGCACCTGGAAGATTGCTGGCCAGTAGCCTTTGTCGTCAGCCCTGATGTCCGTGTCAACTTCCACTACCTCTCCATCAAATAGTATCTTGATGTCTCTCTCGCCAGCAGTAAATCCGTTTCCCGTCATCGTTATGTTGTCGCCCACGCTGCCGGATAGCTCATCCAGGCTTATCCCCGGCGTTACTTCGAAGGTAGCATCCTTAACCTGAGAAAAGCTGCTATCGTCACCCCTGGCGTCTATCTTATAGCTTTTCCGGGCGGAGGGGGGAATTGGGAAGCTCGTCTCCCAACTGCCGTACTCGTCTGCAGGTGGAATATTCACCGGTACCATTTCGCCGTTAAAATAGACCTTGATATGCTCCTCTTCCTCGGCAAACCCATGGCCTTCCACAGTAACATTAGTGCCTACAGTCCCTTCTTCAGGGCTTACTGTCAAACCCGGCTTCACGTTAAAGTAAGTAGCGGCGTAGATGGTGCTGCCAACCTCATCAGCGAGCACCCTATGGTATCCCGTATAGCTTTCGCGAATGGTGAAAGTGACTATGAAACTTCCGTCTGTCCTCGTCGGGATATCCTCTACCCATTCCTCGTCATCGTTCGGATAATAGTAAATATCGACCATCTTATCAGGCGTAAAATTAAAGCCATAGACGGTGATCTTCTCGCCGGGAACTCCTGAGCTTGGGGAGAGCACGATTTCTTCGCCATAAGCTTGTACTGATCCAGGCGGCAGAGCAATAGCTATAAGGCAGATGACGAGAACAACCAGCAGTCGAGATAGCAAGCGCATTAGACTAACCTCTTGCTATTATAAACGAAATTCATAAAAAAAAGTAAGTACCTTATTGATTGAATTACAAATCCCAAAATTTAAAATGTCTAGACAATGCCAAATGACAAAGCTCAAATGTCAAATCAAGCCCAAAATCCAAATCTCTGAACAAGTCCCTTCAAAATGTAAAAATAGTGGTAATAACAAGGATACAGAATCCAATAGCCAGTAAGGGAATCTTCTGACTTCTGACTACCAGTAGTAGTATCTTCTCTTTATGACCACAGCGCGAATCAGGGCGACCAGGAGCACCACTACTACGACTATGATGAGAATGAATGCCCACAAGGGCAGGAGTCCAGCCCGGAAGGAACGGGCCGCGGTCCAATCGCTTTCGTTCTCTGCTCCATCTACGGCTTGCACAATCCAGTAGTAGGTGCCATAGGGCAGGCCTTCTGTCACTTTATAACTCGCCTCGGGTAAATCTGTAACTGAAACTATTACAGATGATGCGGTGAAATTGGCATTGGTCGCTATTAGCAGGCTATAGTGGACTCCGCTGTCATCGGGTACCTCCGACCATCTGAGCGTTGGCGTCACCTTGCCTATGAATCCCACCCTGCTCCTGTTGGCTGGCGAAAGAAGTATCGGTGTGCTCGGATGGTTTGATTCCATGGTGAAGATGGTGGTGGCATTGTTTCCCGCAGCATCCCCGGCTGTTACCTTGCGCTCGCCATACTGGCTCTCAGGCACGAGAAAACTCACATTATCGAAGCTGCCTTCATCGTTGGTTCTGGCTGTCGTTTTCTGGGTACCATCGTACATTATGTTCACATCTTCGTTGGAGGTAAATCCATGTCCCGTGACGGTCAGGTTCATGCCCACGTGTCCTTCGTCGGGGGACAGCACGATGTCCGGCTTTATCTCAAAGCTGCATAGTATGATATCTTCTTTCTTGGTCTGTTCTCCCTCGGCGGTGATGCTATATTCACGTGTGGGCATCTCGGGCACTGTGAAGCTAGCCTGCCATTCGCCTTGGGAGTTGACCTTGATGTTCGTTTCTATGTCCACTACCTTGCCATCAAAAAATATCTTGATGCCCTGCTCATTAGCCGCGAATTTGCTGCCCGTTATCGTTATGCTTTCGCCCACGATACCCGATGGTTTATCTATGGTTATCTCTGCTGTTACCCTGAAAATGGCATCCTTGACCTCGTAAAGTTTGCTCTCAGCCCCCTCGGCGTCTAGCCTGTGTTCTCCCCGGGTGGAAGCGGGAATTGGGAAAATACTCTCCCAGCTACCCTGGGGATTAGCTACGATATGCTCGTCTATTGTTTCGTAGCCGCCATTGAGATAGTACATCAGCTTGATGCCAGCCTCATTCCTGGCAAACCCCAACCCTTCCACGGTAACATTAGTGCCAACAGGACCTTTTTCAGGACTTATCATCAACCCTGGCTTCACGGCGAAGTAGGTATCTACACTCGCATATTTTCCGTCGGCGAGCACCTGGTAGTATCCCTTGGCGCATTCGGGAACGGTGAAGAAGATTACGAAATCTCCCCTGCTATCGGTCCTGTTTGTGGCTATTGGGTTTCCGTCATAATAGATGTCCACGAGAACGCCCTTAGCAAAGTGGTGACCAGAAACGGTGACCTCTGTTCTGGGGAGTCCTGACTTGGGGGAGAGCTCGATAAAAGGTCCCCCGCACTGGGCCTGCGCGGGAACAGGTAGCAGTGTCGTGGCTATAATTGAGAGGACAAGGATGACCAGCACTCGAGATGGTAAACGCATTTGACTAATCTCAATCTATTATAGCAAAAATGCTACCAAAACAAAAAAGCTTAGCCTCGCCTATTCGCCACTGAGAGTGCTTCGGCTGACTAACGTTAGCTTCGCAACGACAAAGGGAGACGTTGCCGGTACTTTATTTTGTCATTGCGAGCGGAGCGCGGCAATCTCCGCGGCTAAATTCTAAATCCTAATTTCTAAACTCCAAACAAATCCAAATAGCAAAATTCAAACTTCTAAACTGTTTCGGGCATTCGTATTTTGATGAAAGGAATTGAATCCTTCCTTTCTCTTGTTTAGGATTTGGTATTTAGTGCTTGGGATTTATCCGTCTTTAGGGGCGGGTCTTGTCCCGCCCTTTTCAGGATAAATAAAGGGGGCGACTCTAAGTCGCCCCCTTTCGGGAATTCGGGATCAGGTGATGGTTATCACACCCGACGAGTCCTGAAGATGAGTACTATGACCACAATTACCAGGACAGCGCCTATGCCGATAACCACCCAGACCCAGGGTTGGGTGTCGGGAGCTGGGTGCTCCGCATCGCAGTGGTCTATGAGTTTTTGCTCAGTGTCGAAGCACAGACCGCACTGCGGACAGCAGAAATCACCCTGTGCCGCTGTGGTGAAGGTGCCTACTGCGCTCGAAAAAGCCTCGGTAGAATCACCCTTGAAGGCTTCTACTTGCCAGTAGTAGGTGGTGCCATAGGCTAGCGGCGTTTGGGTGTAGGTGCAGGCTGTGGTAGTCACGGTCTTGGTGCCGCCAGTCAGAGGCGAGAGAAGGTCGGAGTTATCATCAAGCTTCCAGACGAACTTATCGGCATCCGCTGACAGGCTCCAGGTGAAGCCCACGTTATTTATAGGAACACCGGTGCCTACAGGTGAGATAAGGGTGATATCACTGTAGCCGCCTACCACACTGGGGTCAACCGTGAACTTCACGGCAGGGGACCACCAGCTGTGGATTTCTTGACAGGTTCCAGCCCTGACAGCCCTCATCCTCACGTAATATTCCGTATCACATGAAAGCAGTGCTCCATTCTCTCCTCCCGGGACGAGGTAGCTATTGCCTTCTGAGGGCTCCAGTACCTCCGGGGTACCCGTCGGTTTGGTGAATTCCTCGTCTATGGCAAACTGCAGTTCATAGTAGCAGGCATCGCACAGGGGGTCCCACGTGATGACAAACGGCGCGTTATAACATGAGCAGGGGTCGGCAGGAACGTTAGCGTCGACGGTCACGGCGGGTGCCTCCTTGGCATAGCAGTCCTCAAAGGTCCATACGGTGCCATCTTGACCCTCCGGCATATCGTACCAACGCCCGTCAATAGCAAAAAGCCTGGTGTAGGTGGTGTCATCCTTGCAGCCGCAGAGCTTTAGCGCTTGGGGCGCCATGTTGAAACGCTCGTATTCGGTGAGTCCCACAGTCAGGTAATCCCAGTCAACACATGCCAGGCATACTTTGCTCTCGGCAGGGTTGAGAGAGCGGGCTACGCCGGTGTACCAATTCGTCTCTTTATCCCAACAAGCGCTAACATCCTGACACGAATTCTCAGAAGGACTACTGCACCTGTGTCCGATGTAGCTGGCGTAAAGAACGCCGCCCTTCGTAGCTGTGCTCTTGGAGTTGCCCGGATTGCGTCCCAGCACAATGCCGGTGTAGGCATATGACGCGGCACCAGTGCCTTCCCACTTCTCACTTTCTCCAGTGACCCAGCGGTCAATGCCGCCGCTTGTACCTCCATCATTTGTGGCAGCATAGATTATTTTGTTGGTGTTGTAGAAGCTATCAAAGGCTACACTGACCAGGCCACTAATGGTGGGATTTTCCTCCAGCTCGGTGAAGGTTAAATCCTCCCAAACGCTATCGTCGGCGCAGTGAGAAACATCACCATCACGGCCGCCGACCAGTATTTCATTGCCCCAAACGGCGATGGTCCAGCCATTTGTCACTTCGCTGTCCATCGCGTCTTCCCAGGTAATGGCTTTACCATAGTCATCGGACATGGAGACGTCGCCACCGTCATCCAGAGCATAGATGGTGGCTTCGTCTTTCACTGCCAGGTCCACGATTTTGTCTATTTCGGTA